>ERZ827156.1958-NODE-1958-length-22582-cov-3.878679_pt1 | contig 22582 bp, 36 predicted proteins | sample MGYA00519919_ERZ827156 | MGnify/ENA primary metagenome ERZ827156 (study PRJEB31778, sample SAMEA3449269) | human gut metagenome | biome: human gut; feature: human-associated habitat; material: faeces | place: United Kingdom | collected 2010/2012 ...
TCTTCGGCTTCTTGGCCTCGCTGCTTCTGGCCGTGTTGGTGCAGCAGGAGCGCGTGACGCCGCTGCTCTCCGTCTGGCAGACCTTCCTCGTGTTCCTGGACTTCCTCGGTACGCTCGGCGCGGTCCACTCATCTCCAGGCAAGCAGGACTGGGAGCACGGCGCGCTGCACTTCCACAGCGAGGCGGCCGCGGCGCCGGTGGCCTTCAACGCGGAGTGCGTGTGTGTGATGGACGACTCCTTCGGCTACTGCGTGAGCTACCGCCTGGAGCGCGAGGTGATGAGGGAGGTGGGCGAGAAGGCGCGGCGCGACCTGGCGCGCATCCGCGGCGTGTACGACTGCATGGTGGTGCCCTCGCTGTTCAGCACGCCCGCGTGGAACGAGCTGCAGTACGACCTGACGCTGAAGTGAATACTGGAGCATTCCGTGAGGCCTAGACTGGAGCTGGCGGACTTGGACAAGGAGCCGCTGTACGCGGCGCTGAACTACCCGATGTACCTGTCGGCGCACCGCGACATCCTGCAGTGGGTGCGCCGCGCGCTGGACAAGCGAGCCGTGGCCATCCGCGGCGTCTTCCAGAACGGGCTGCAGTGGTCCGTCGACGAGGTGGGCTTCCGCTGGGCGGGTCACGACTAGGCAGTGCCGCAGCCGACCTCCATGCTGCTGCTGCTGACGCTGAGCCAGCAGAACATCGCGCGATTCGCGGACAAAGGCCCACAGGCGCGCACGCCGGAGGTGGCGGCGTGGCAGGAACTGTGGGGCAGTCGCAGCGAGCTGCGGCGCTTCAAGGACGGATCGATCCTGTACACGAACGTGTGGTCGTGCAAGCCGGGCGAGAACTACGCGATCCCGGTGGAGATCGTACGGTACATCCTGTCCATCCACACCATGGCGGTGACCAAGTTCACGCTGGTGGGCAAGCCGCTGCTGGAGCTGGTCCCGCACCAGATGAGCAGCCCGCGTGGGCGAGAGCGTGTGCGCTTGAGGCGTAGTGACGGCGGAGCTGAGCGAGGTGACGAAGCTGGTGACGGCGACGGTGAACGAGAACGAGCGCAATCAAGGCATGGACTTTGGGGCCCATATCAGCAGTATCGACCCGATTTGCTCGGCGGCGGTGGAGGCGGCGCTGGTGCCGATTCTGCCGAACGTGTACCTGGGCGGCGCGGAGTCGGGCGCGAAGGAGTCCACGGTGGTGGTGAAGCCGGTGATGTGCGCGGTGATGGTGCGTGAGCAGGAGCGGCGTGAGGCGTAGGTGCAGGGCGCGGTGGGCGTGCCGGACGATCTGATGGCGCTGCAGAACGTGAAGACGGTGTGGTACACGAGCATCTCGGGGCTGTGGGCGTGCGAGTGAGGAGTGAGCGGTAGGTTGGAGAAGAAGGGAGAGGAGTGCCACGCGACGCGCGACTTCTGCGACGTGATGCGCCACGGCTTCGTGTTCCGCCTGGTGATCTTCACCGACCGCGAGGAGGCGCTGCGGAAGTACCGCCTGTCGCACGGGACGCTGAGCGCGAAGGAGTTCCAGGAGCAGTTCCTGCAGCACTCCTTCCTGCCCTCGCACACGGCGCTGGTGAAGAACCAGGCGCTGCAGAACCCCGCGTTCCTGCCGGCGGTGCGCCTGGCGAAGCTGTGGGCGGCGAGCCAGATGCTGTCGCACGGCGTGCCCGAGTTCCTGCTGGAGGAGCTGATGGTGCACGTGTTCGTCACGCAGCAGCCGCTCACGCCCTCGCGCGGCTTCCTGCTGCTGCTCCACCTGCTCACGCAGTTCGACTGGAAGTCCTCCACGCTCGTCATCGACGGCAACGGCAGTCTGGACAGCAACGCCATCGCCGCCGCGCTGCAGACCGTTGAGACGCAGCGCCAGACCTCCGCGCAGGCCGTCTGCATCGTGACGCCCTTCGACCTGGCGTCGCAGTGCACGCGCCTGGCGCCTAGCGCGCCCGCGTGGAACCACATGCTGCGCGTGGCGCAGAACACGCTGCGCACGCTGCACAAGAAGTGGGAGGAGGAGGACGTGAAGAGCGTGTTCGCGCCGCCGATGCGCGACTTCGACGTGGTGCTGACGCTGCGCGAGGACGTGCTGTCGCCGCAGAAGGGCTGGGTGAAGCGCGTGGGTGGGAAGATGGAGAACCGCGGGTCTGCGTACAAGTGCTCGCTGGCGAAGAACGTGATGATGGACCGCAGCCGACTGCTGGTGGGCTACAACCCCGAGGAGTGCGTGCTGGAGGCGGTGGAGAAGGCGGTGGGCGTGGGAGGCGTGGTGATGATGAATTGCGAGTTCGGTCGGAAGATCGGCATTTCGTGGAAGCCGACGTACTTCCTGCCGCTGAAGATGAGCATGGCGAGCGTGGCGGACTGCTGCCCGCTGAAGAAGGGAAATGGCGGGAAGAAGGAGGACGTGGTGCTGGTGCGAAGCATATTTGACGTGGTGAAGAGAATCGAGGACGCCTTGGGAGACGTGCTGCTGAAGGTGGAGTTTGTTTAGTTACTGTTTGTTGGAAGCGAAATGGAGCAGTTTCAAACAGGAATGAGGAGTACGTTGCTTCTCACAAGGCCTTCACGTTGAGTCTGCTCATTTCTTTCTAATGCCAAGCACCCTCCCTCCGGATGTGAGTGAGTTGCTTGACTACACGTTTATTCAATACATTCGAAGGCGAAGGCGTAAGTCGGTCTTCCGGCAGTTGGTGGATGGCTACTGTCTCTTCGTTCCCATAAACGACTCTATATCGTATTCCATCCGTTCGAGGGATATCGGTACGCTGTCTATCCCGTCCTTTCACTGTAGATGTTCACATGATGAAGCAACTTGACATGATCCACTATCAGAACAACGAGCACTGTGGAATCACCATGATCGGAACGGAAGTGCACACCGAATACGGTTTTTCGCCGCGAAGACTGCTTTATGTTGTGAAAATGTACAGTTTACCTGCCGACGATGCGAAGACTCTCTTTTCCATGCGGCGGCACGCAATGGAGCTGAAGGTGCCTTCCATTCGCATCATCATCATTTCCTCTTCCTTCGTTTGTACAATCTTCTCACCTCATGCACAGAATAAGGGGACGGAGTATCCAGTCACGGAGGAGTGTCTCACCGATATTCAAGCCACGCGGTTTTCCCTGCCTTCTGCACTCATTCCCAGAGTTATCCAGTACTTGTCCGTCTACGGCTGCATCACTCCGGACCTGGACCGCATCAAGGAGGTGATGGACGAGAGTGACAACGAGCTTGAAATCCAGCTGGCGTCGAACGGTCTGTTGTCCCCCGTGGAGCCGTCGCCGAGGACGCAGCAGCAGTATGAGCAGTCGCTCCGAGAGCAGGGCCGCTCCATTCTCGCGAAGTGTCGCCGCATCACCTCCTTCCTCTGCAGCCAGCACCCGCGTCTCGCGCCCTCTCAGAAGCTGATTCTCTATGCAGGGCTTGCTTCCTTGTGTGAGAGCTAGGCGGTCCACAACAACGCCATGCAGCTGGTGTCCTCTTTCGTCGTGTACGGTGTGTTCCGCCACTGCCGGGACGCCATTCACCGTTTCAACCTCGCGCGCAAACGCCTTCAAAACCTCACGATGGAGGAGGCCCGCATTCCCGCGCTCTTCCGCTGCAACGTAGCGCTGCGACGTGGCTTGAACGGTAGTTCTCCTCGGCGATCACCGCGCTGAACAACGCCTACTTTTCCTTTGAGAACCACCCCGAGACGGTTCTGCCGCTGGGGATTCTGAGCTGCTGGAACTGCCTGCTGTCCGATATTCGGTATGCGGTGAACACAGAGATTGTGAAGAAGAATGCGCTGAAGGAGGAGGAGATGAAGAGTGAGCATTGCGATGGATGTTCAGATTAGCGGCGGCCATGTCCACGGACGATCTCATTGGCATCGTGGCGTACATTCTCGTGCATACGTGAGGACGGGAGGAGGAAGTCATGGGTAGGGAGTATGCATTCACGATTCCCGCTCACTTGGTCGTCGTCGACGCCTTGACTCCGTTCGACCTCTCCGTGACCGCGTCGGGCTACTCCTTCGGCGTGATTGACACTGCCGTGATGTGGATCAACGAATATGCAAACAGCCGTTCCCAGAAGTCCCACTAATGTACCCTATGTTCGATTCCCTGTTTCTTGCCCTCCATTCAAACCACCTTATCCGTATCTTTTGGTTATGAACACACTAATTCTCTTCTGCCTTTGTGCCGTCGCGCTTGCACTGGACAATGGACTCGCAAGAACGCCCCCTATGGTACGTTGCTTCCTCTCCCGATTTACGGAATAGGGCTGGATGGAGTGGGAGCAGTAGCCATTCCGCACTGGATTCACGCACTAGATTCCGCTGCGAGACGGATTGCAAGAGTCACCCCGAAGCTTGCGTCAACGAGAAGCTCTTTATCGATATGATCGACCGCATGGTGGAGGACGGCTGGCGCGACCTTGGATACGAGGTGGGGCCCTCGTGCGTGGTTTAGGGTGTAGTACGTGAGCATCGACGACTGCTGGATGACCCACGATCGTGACGCGAAGGGAAGACTGTATCCCGATCCGGAGCGCTTTCCCCATGGAATCAAGTACCTCTCCGACTATGCGCACAGCAAGGGACTGAAGCTTGGAATCTACAACGATTACGGCAAGTTCACCTGCGAAGGGTGATCATCTCTTGCACGATTCATACGCAGCTTCATGGGCTCAGAAGGACATCTGTACACCGATGCGATGACGTTTGCCGAGTGGGAGGTGGACATGTTGAAGATGGATGGCTGCAACTCGGAGGTGTTGGACCAGAGTGACGGCTACCCTGCGATGACCCGCTTCCTCAACGAAACGGGCCGCCAGATCCTGTATGCCTGTTCCTGGCCCTGCTACGACCAGTCGATGGACTACGCGCTGCTCCCTCCGAACTGCAACATGTGGCGGAACTGGTGGGACGTTCGCTCCACGTGGCCGATCATTCGCCGCATCATGGACAAGTGGGGGAACGAGACACGCTGGGCGAAGTACGCGGGTCCGGGTCATTGGAACGACGCGGATATGATCGTGGTGGGAATGAAGGGAACGGAGATGAATGAGGAGGAATCGAAGACGCAGTTCGCGATCTGGAGCATGCTCGGTTCTCCCCTGTTCATGTCGAACGATCTGCGCGAGTTGCCCGAGTGGGCGAGACGGATCCTCACGAACAAGGAGATCATTCAGATTGACCAAGACCCGTTGGGTCGTGTGGCGACGCGTCTCACTCCCTTCGGCGAGGACGGAGTGATTTGGTCCCGTCCGCTGGCGAATGGCGATGTGGCTGTCGCGCTGATGAACCGTGGCGACGAGGTGCGAGACATCGTTCTTCCATTCAAGCTGCTGGGCTCTGGCCGTGTCTACGCCGCGAGAGATCTGTATCTCCACGAGGATCTGGGAGAGTTCACGGACGAGTTCGTGGGAAAGAAGATTGCTCCTCACGGAACGGTGATCCTCCGCATGACGCCTCTCAAGTAATCCGTGTTGATTTATCCCTGTTTCTTCCATCAACTCAGTAAGCGACTTTGCAACAAGCCAGAGCAACACTGGCGCTGGATCCCGTTCAATCCGAAAAAAGGGTGGAAAACGCCCGTTTCAACCGAGAAGAAAAGGCCCCGGAATTGTGCGTTTCTCCACGACGGTGGGAAAGGCACTAACCGGTGATCGATCACTTTTATAATTCGGCGCTCTCCTCAGTCAGTAGGACGGTGACTGTTTCTTCGTTGAGAGGAAGAGTACTAACGATTCCCCATAGCTTTTCCCATTTTGATCTCGGATGGATTCTAAACCATTGGAAGGAGCGAAAGGAATTGACAAGCAGATGGTCGACCCCAATCCGCGCGATGGGCTCATTTCGCCGCGACAGTTTTACTCGCCCACATTGGGGGAGCAGATGCAATCGCGCGGCAGTTTCGATTTCACAGAAAACGACTTGGGCTCGTCAATAATTGCAGGAGGCGGATCGACAGTGTACTCTCCCTTTTTGATGCAGCTGTCGTACTCCGACAAGACGGCTGGTGATGCGATGAAGAACTACGCTGGCTCCTTTGAGATGGGAAAGACTTCGGGTATGGTTGCGTGTGTTGGCTGAGTGTCCAGAGTCGGCGGCTTCCACCAAGAACGGGCCTCCGGTGATCATGCTCCCGGACAGCGCGACGCAGTCTTCCAATCACATCTTCTCAAAGCTGCTTGCGCTCGTGTCCGAAAACAGCCCGCTCCTTTCCCAGTGCTTGGAGCAGCTGAACCACGTGAGCCACTGTCACAAGCTGAAGGGCGAGTGCACATTCCCTCTCTGCCTGACCATCAAGCGCGACGTGTACCGAATTCGCATGTGCTTGACCCGTAGCTACCACACGTCCAACTGCACGGACGAGAACTGTCCGACTTGTCTGCTGATGCGTCCCTTGATCCTGCTCCACAGCATGAACTGCAAGGAAGAGGGCTGTCAGATCATCCTCTGCTCCGTACGCTTCCCATCCCCTCTCCACCCTAGCGCTACCACTCGGCCTGGACAGTGTTCCAGCACAGCCTGACCGGTCTGCCGCTGCCCCGCATGGACGTCCTCTTCTCGCTCAGCGCCAAGCCGAAGCAGTCCGTCCCGCTGGTGGTAGGACCGTCGGCCGGGCGTGAAGCGTAGAAGACGGAGCCGCCGCCGCCGAAGAAGGGGCATTCCCGCGGTTCGCGCTCCTCGGCCTATGTTTGTGTTGTTGTAGTGTCTGACGCACAGGCGGAGGAGGCGCGCGGCGATCTGGCGAAGTCGCCGCAGATGCCGACGCTGCCGAAGTCTGCGGCGACACCCACACTGGACGAGGTGAAGTCGATTCCCATCACGCCCATTCCCGCCTACTCCATGCCCTCGCAAGCACTGTCCGCGCCGGAGTCGCCTTTTATGCAGGGCGGTTCCTCGAGCACGTCCAAGGGTTCGGCGGACTCCAAGCAGTTTTCGTCGTCGCTGTCGGCTCAGTACATCGCGTGCTGCAAGTGCGGGAAGCACCGCGCAGTGCCGTCGTGGGGGCGTGGGCGTGGCGTGAGGCGTAGCACGCTGGACGTGTCGCTGCTGCCGCACTTCGAGTGCTCGATGAACATCTGGGACGACAACAAGTACAACTCGTGCCTGATCGAGGAGAACGTGGATATCAACTACAGCATCAACCTGGCCGTGGCGGCGCCGCGCGGGCCTCACGCATAGCGCAAGGGCCCCAACTACGAGCAGGACTGCGCGCACTTCGTGAACAAGCTGAAGTCCTTCCTGGCCTCCAACCAAATCATGTCGTACCGGCCGCCGACGCTGGGCCGGAAGGAGGTGGATCTGTACCGGCTCTTCCGTGAGGTGACGGCGTACGGCGGGTGCGAGTCGGTGGTGAGCAAGGAGGGCACGTGGGCGAAGATCTACCGCGGGCTGGACAACTTCTCGCCCACCGAGACCTCCGCGTCCTTCCGGCTGAAGAAGATGTACACCAAGTACCTGCTCGCCTACGAGAAGCACGTCTTCAACTTCCTCCCCATGCCCGCCAAGAAGCACCGTTACTCCCACGCGCAGGCGGCGCAGGCAGCGCAGGCGTCTCAGGCGGCTCAGACATCGCAGGCGGGTCAGACGGGTCAGACGACACAAGCGTCGCAGGGCGCACACGGCATCCAGAACAGCGCGATCTTCCCGCCGGGAGGGAGCTACGCGGAGCACGGGAAGGCGCAGGCGAAGGCGAGCTACGCGAACGCGCTGTACACGGACACCACGCTGCAGTCATCGCTGCTGAGCAGCATGCACTACACACCCGGCGCCGGCATTGGACTGATCGGCGGCAACGTCAATGGCAGTGCTGGTGGTACTGGCAGTGCTGGTGGCACGGGCAGTGCTGGCGGTACGTGCAGTGCTGGTGGCTGGGAGAAGGAGGGAAGTGGGAAGACGCGAGGCGCGTCGATGAAACGATCGTTCGAGGCGTCGAACCTGAATGCAGGTGGACGTGAGGAGTCGAGTTCCCACGGGGAGGAGATCGGAGGCCATCGCCTGCGCAGCGCCACGAAGGAGAGCTACCGTGTACGTCCAGTGGTTGGGTGACGAGCCTAGACGGGTCGGAGCGCATCGGCGCGCACGTCGCCGCAGCCGCAGGGAGTGGGCGCAAGAGTGGGGGATGAGGCGTAGATGCATACACGGCAGCAGACGAAGTGGAAGCGCGCGGAGGAGGTGACGCGTAGGCGCGAGCAGCTGGACATTAGCAAGTCGCCGCTGTTGACGGGAGAGGACCCGGAGGGCGCGGCGGGCCTGCAGGCGCTGATGTCCCTGCGCACGTCGCTGTCGCCCATGCTGCACGCGGCGGACGAGGCGTGGGGGAGGGGCGCGGGAGTGAGGCGTAGGAAGTGGGACGCACTGCTGACCGCGGCGACGGACGGGAAGAAGGGGGAGCTGGAGTCGCTGCCGACGGCAGCCATGAGCGCCGCGAAGTAGCTGTTGTACACTGGGATGTTTGTAAGAAACAGAAGGGGCCGTTCACAAACCCAGACGCGTTGTGCACAGCGCGGACGCTACTTGGGGTGCTTCTTCAGCCAGAAGCAAGCCAGGAGCATGCAGAGGATGATCACACAGCTGGTGGCGATGCTGAGGACGGGGTAGCCCCACTCGGGACTGATGTACTCGTTCACGAAGCCGATAACGACCTGGACGACCAGACTGACGACGTTAGAGAAGCAGAGGATGACGCTGATGGTGTTCTTGGCCTCCGCGCCGAACACGTGCATGGCGACGGAGAGCGCCGTGGGGTAAAAGGGCGAGATGAAGAAGCCGGTGAAGGTTAACAGCCAGACACCGCGCTTGCCGAGGAAGAAGCAGAGAAGGTACCAGGCGATGAGGAGCACGTTGAAAAGGATCATGCTCAGCTCGTCGCCCACGCGATCCACCACGAAGCCCGTCACCAGCCGGGCAAGGGTGTAGAAGACGTAGAAGAGCGCGATAAAGTGCGCGCCCCCCTCCTTCGGATCGATGTGGTACAGGTACTGCAGGTAGAGCGGCGCCCAGTTCATGGTGATGGACTCAATGGCGCACACCGCCCCCATGTTGATGCCCAGCAGCCACACCATCGGCGTGATAAAGGATTTCCAGATGGTGAGTGTGGGCTTGTCTTCCGGAATGAGCACCGCCGCCTCCTCCTCCTTGGGAGGCATCTCCGTCTTCAGCGACAGCTTGCACGTGATGGTCAGGAGAAGACCGATGGCGCAGAAGACGAGCAGACCCACGAAGGCGCCGCGATAGCCCATCTTCATGGCGTTCATGAACCAGCTGGAGTAGAGAGGCCCCAGCACGCATCCGGCACCGTAGAAGAAGTGCAGATAGTTCATCATCACGCCGCGATGCTGGGTGAACAGCACTGTGGAAAGCGTGTTGATGCCGTTGTCGAGGAGGACACCGCCCAGACCCTCGACGAAGAGTGAAATGAACACACACCAGAGCACCTTCAGTCCCAAGAGTGCGGAATAGGCGCAGCTATAGGCGGCATAGCCGGCGATGATGATGGGTTTCACGTCGACGAGCGTCATGATGTAGCCGACGAGAGGGGAGCCCAGAATGAAGGACCACGAGGTCATAGAGACGAGAAAGCCCTGGACGTTGTAGGGAATCGCGAGCTCGTTCTTCATCACGGAGTAGTAGACGCTCTGCGAGGACTCGATTGCACCAAAAAAGAAGAAGATCAAATAGCAGGCGACCAGCTTCACCCACTGGCCCTTCGTGTAGCCGTACCATACGTTCCCCTCCATCTCGTGTCAAAGCAAGAAAAAATGCAACGAGGGCGACCCCAACAATTTATGTGTCGAGGGCGTTTCGCTGCGAGTCTAACGCAATTCCGCGGGACTGGCCGTTGTAGTACGGTGTACTGTCTCCTGTGCTTGTTTGTGTTTTTCGTGTCAATCTTGCTTTGGTTGCGCTAACTCTTACTGACAATCATCCCTATTGTGAGAGATCGTGCGGTCTGTCATGGTTGTAGGATGCAAAGCAAGACGTTAGCAAGTAAGGAATTGTTTAGTGACGGGAGCGAGGCAAGCGAGACGAGTTCCGTGTTCGAAGAGTCCAGTCTCAGCCCGGATGCGGACGACGAGCCCAAACCCTTCTTGGCGACGCTTTCTTCGCGTACATTGCAAAGCAGCGCCCACGCTGTCGTAGAGAGGGAGAACAATTCCGGGGAAGACGGACCGGAGAAGAAGAGCGTCAGCAGACCCATGTCCGGCGAGATCGTGCTCAATGAGGTGAAGAATTTGACGTCGCACCGACGAATCCTCTCGCTTACTCCCCAGGATCGGAGTCGGAGTGGAAGCGAGCCGAAGCGCGACGATTCTCCCGACAATAGCCATCCGCCCGAAGTGATCGAGGCCACGAAGCAGAGCACGTCCACCGACATGAGGGACCCGCTGGAGTGCACCCGGAGCTACGTGAACATCCACGCGAGTCGCCGCGCCTTCAACACCAAGCTGACGCAGCGCATGAACAAGCAGCAGTCGGACGAGGCGCGTATGCAGTCGCTGATGCTGATGAACATCTTCCTGAATCGCCGCGACCAGAACCAGGGCCGCTTCCCGCGCAACGTGTACATCACCTCCAAGTACACGGCGTGGAACTTTTTGTTCATCAACCTCTTCGAGCAATTCAGCCGCGTGGCGAACTTCGTGTTCCTGCTGGTGACGCTGGTGCAGCTAATCCCCGGCGTGAGTCCCTTCAACATCTGGTCGACGCTGCTGCCGCTGATCTTCATCCTCCTGGTGACGGCGCTGAAGGAGGGCTACGAGGACCTGCTTCGCCACAGGGCGGACAACGTCACGAACCACGTGCTCTACCAGCGTGTAACCCCCGACGGTGCGTTCAAGCGGTGCGAATGATGCGTAGGACGCGTGGAGGAGGTGCCGTCGTGCGAGCTGGTGGCGGGCGACGTGGTGGTGGTGAAGGACCAGGAGAACATCCCGGCGGACATGCTGGTGCTGGCGTGCAGCGACAGCGACGGCACCTGCTACGTGGACACGAGCAGCCTGGACGGCGAGACGAACCTCAAGGAGAAGCAGGCGGTGGAGATCACCAAGAAGACGGACGCGCCGGCGTCGCTGGGCACGCTGACGGGCACGCTGACCTGCCAGGTGCCGTGCAAGGAGCTCTCCGCCTTCCAGGGCGTGATCTCCATCCACGCGGGAGAGAATGGCGCGCCGGCGGAGGAGGCGGTGGACTCGCGGAGCCTGCTGCTGCGCGGGAGCGTGCTGCGCAACAGCAACTGGGTGGCGGGCGTGATCGTGTACACGGGCCGGCTGACGAAGCTGCACCTGAACACGAGCGCCTCGAAGTTCAAGTTCAGCGGCATCGAGACGAGTCTCAACTCCTTCGTGCCGAAGGTGCTGTTCCTGCAGCTGGCGCTGACGCTCATCTGCACCTGCGCCGCGCGGCTGTACGACCAGGACATCCTGGCGCTGGGCCTCATCACGGAGGTGTCGCCGGTGCACGACTGGATCTACGGCTTCTTGACCTTCTTTATTCTCTTCTCGTACTTCGTGCCCATGTCGCTCTACGTCGTCTTCGAGTTCTCGCGCACGGTGCAGGGCGCTTTCATGGAGGTGAGAACTGGCGAGTGGAGTGACGCGTAGCGCGATCTGGACATGTACGTGGAGAACGAGGGCGGCATGAAGGTGTCCACGTCGTCACTGAACGAGGAGCTGGGCAACGTGGAGTTCATCCTCTCCGACAAGACCGGCACGCTCACCAAGAACAACATGAAGTGCTGCGGCTTCAGCATGGGCGGCTACCTCTTCGCCGCCAGCGCGTTCGAGCAGGTGCCGGCGGGCAAGGCGGAGCTGAGCGACGCGGGCTACCAGCGCCACGTGGAGGAGGTGAAGGCGCTGCTGACGCAGTGCAACAACGGGCGGGAGTGCTCCGAGCTAGAGGAGGAGTACGTGGTGAACTTCCTGCGCGCGCTCCTCCTGTGCAACAGCGTCCACCCATGCACGAACCCTCAGCCGTAGATCAAGCCGGTGGAGCAGGACGGGCACATCGTGCTGCGGTCGGAGTCGGCGGACGAGGAGGCCATCGTGGAGGGCGCGCTGAAGCTCGGCTGGAAGCTGCTGCTGCGCACGAAGGACTCGGTGGTAATCCAGGAGGGCTACCCGTCCGTGAGCGGCGACGCCATCTCCGAGGCGACGCACGGCGTGCACAAGTTCGAGGTGCTGCACGAGCTGCCCTTCTCCAGCGCGCGGCAGCGCATGACGGTGCTGGTGCGCGACCTGTGGAACGGGAAGATCTGTCTGTACTCGAAGGGCGCCGACGCGAAGATTCTCTCGCTCTCCTGCGACAGCGACGTGTTCCGGTAGGAGTGGAGCGGGGCCGTGAGACGCAGACGCACCAGCCACGCTTCCTGCAAGGCGCCGTTCATGTACACGGTGGAGGGCAACCTGGACGAGGTGGAGATCGAGCGCGAGGAGATGCTGCTGCGCATCGCCGCCTTCTCGGAGGTGCTGGCTATGCGCCGACGTGACGCGTAGAAGCAGAGCCAGGAGGGCTATCGCCTGTTGCTGGTGGGCGGGCGCTACGTGGCGGCGGACGAGTACGCGAGCTGGGAGAAGGAGCTGGAGAAGGCGGAGAAGACGATGAAGAACCGCGAGGAGGTGGGCGTGCTGCCGCGGCGTGAGGGCTAGAGCATCGAGGCGGCGTTCGCGCGCATCGAGCAGAGCATGAGCATCCTGGGCGCGACGTCGGTGGAGGACGAGCTGCAGGACCACATCAAGGAGGACATCCAGTTCTTGCGCGAGGGCGGCATCACCGTGGCGATGGCCACGGGCGACAAGAAGGAGACGGCGCTGATCATCGCGCGCAACTGCGGGCTGTACACGGACGCCATGCGCGCCTTCGACCTGACGGGCAGCAAGCGCGAGGCGCTGCTGCGCCTGGAGAACGCGCTGGACTTCGCGGGCTACCGCAAGCACCTCCAGCGCCTGGCGTACGAGAAGAAGAACGGCGGCTGGTGGAGTCGCCTGCGCGGCTGCTGCTGGCGCCGGCCGGGCCTGGCGCCGGCGGCGGCGGAGCGCCAGCCGTACCTGCTGATCCTGGACGGGCAGTCGGTGGACCGGCTGATCAAGGAGGCGAAGGAGGGGCTGGCGTTCGCGATGCGGCACGCGGCGACAGTGATCTGCAGCCGCATGAGTCCGAAGCAGAAGAGCCGCGTGATCGTGCTGATGAAGAGCGAGGGCCTGTGCTGCCTGGCGATCGGCGACGGCGCGAACGACGTGCCGATGATCCGCGAGAGCAGCGTGGGCGTGGGAGTGAAGGGCAAGGAGGGCAACGCGGCGGTGAACAACGCGGACTACATTATTCGGCGCTTCCACCACCTCATCAAGCTGCTGTTCGTGCACGGGCGCAACAATTACCGCGGTAACAGCTACAGCGTGTACATCGCCTTCTACGAGAACATCACCTTCAACATCCCGCTGGTGCGCTCCGCGGCGCGCGCTGACCCGTAGTTCATCTTCAGCTTCTACAACCGGTTTTCGGGACAGACGCTCTACTCCTCCTTCCAGCTCTCTACGCTGTACTGCTTCACCTGCCCCACCTTCGCATCCTTCGGTTTCTTCTTCCAGGACCTGCTCAAGGAGACGCTGCTCTCCCACCCCGAGATCTACAAGCGCAGCGGCCGTGAGTCCCGGCGCGCGGGCTGAGCGCTAGAGGAGAAGATGTTCTCGGGCCGGCGCATGTGGAGCTACCTGCTGGGCGCCTTCGTGAACGCGCTCGTCTGCGCGTACATCCCGCTGTCGATCGTGTCCAAGACGCAGACCATCGCCGGCGGTGCGCGCGGCGCGGCGGCGTGAGGCGTAGGGTACCCGCTGGAGATGTGGCCGATGGGCTTCTGCGTGTGGACGAACATCATCTTCAGCATCATCGCGATGTCCGCGCTAATGGTTCCCAAGTGGAACTGGAATTTCGTCGTCTTTTTCTGCATCGCGTTGTTCTTTTTCGTGCGGCTGCGGCGGGCGGGTCACGCGTAGTTCGCGGTGATTATGGCGATCCTCTGGGTGGTGCAGGACGAGCTGTACGACTCGCTGCCCATTGTGATCCGGTCTCCCGTGTTCTACCTGCAGGCGTTCTTCACCGTCTCCGTCGTGTTTATTTTCCTTGTGGCTGCGTGCGGAGCGACTCACGCGTAGTTTGCCAAGACGGCCTTCACCACCGCTTTCCGCCCCGAGTTGTGGCGGCCCTACGCGGAGAAGGAGTATCTCGACGCGAAGAAGAAGACGGCGCTGGCGAAGGTTAAGCCTCTCGATGGCGTGGAGGTGGACGCATAATGCTGCATTTGTGCGTTGTAATCTAGTGCGGCGTGTTTGTTGCAGCAAACAGCTTATTTGTTTCCATACGTCGCGTAGGACACGCGTAGCAGCTTCCCCGGCTATACCTCATCGCTTTCCTTTGCTCTAACCAGTGTGTAGAGACTCGTGTTATGGATGGTGGCAATGGCGTTGGTGGCGGACTCGACGCTTTCCATCTCGATCCACGCCATCTAGCATCGAGTGGACTCAGAACGGCTACGTTCTTCAGCACGCAGACGCTCTCCACCTTCCCCACGTTGCCAAAGAGCTGGAAGAGGATCGATTTGATGTTGGGATTGGTGTTGTCAAAGCTGGAGATGAGCAGGAGCGCACGACACTACCCCACCACGTGGAGCTTTCGACTGGGCATGTGCCACGGGATTTGCGCGTACTCCAGCGAGTTGAAGCGATGCACAATCTTCCCGTAGTAGTCCTCGGTGAGGTCGCGGATCGAGGGACAGGTGTTGCCGCTCACGGGATCCACGTAGTTGGTGGTGGAGAAGCGCACGTACATCGCGTGCCCGCGGAACTGCACTCCGTTCATGACGAGCGCTTTGGTCGCTTGGGCGGCTTGCGAAAACTGAATGAGCGCTTTCGAGTGGTCGGCATTCCTGGGGCTGAGAGAGGAGGAGAAAGATCACATGATCTTCACGCGCAGCACCTCGCCAAAACAGGAGAAGATGTTGAACAACTGGTTGGGGAAGAGGTTCGTGGCGTGCCGTTAAGAGTCCATCGCACAAACGGCAGGATATAGGTAAGTGCGACACGAACAGCACGGTGTTCTGCGACTCGGATTCATTGCCTGCTCCCTCTTTACACGACTCGATGCAGTCTTCAGCGCCGGTGTTTAGGGACTGCTTCCGGCTTTCTACACTCAATTCCTCCCACCAGAAGGACCATAGCCGGGACGAGACTCTTCGTTGGAGGCATACAGCCCCTTGCGTGAAGCGGGGGCGAGCTTCTCGGAGTCTTCGTCATGCAGGGAGTGTGTCGGGGGATCAATGCTTCCACTGGAGCGACACCCTATTTCTCACTCACTCGGCGGTAGCACACGTCGCTTCACCACGGCTCTCTCATTGGACAGGGTCGCATCTGTTCGCGTATATGGGGTCGCTTTTGAATTCATAGTATGTCGATGATTCACGGAGAAGAATTTGAAGCGAAACAATCAATCAAACAGCGTTTTGACACAATCTTCACACGCCCTCCCGCGTTTCATCCACTTCGTGTCTTCTTCCCTTCCAATTTCACAACCACACCCATGTGGGCCTTCTTCGGGGGCTTGTCATTCTGCATTCCACTCATCCCGTTTCTGTTACGCTGATATACATTTCTTATGGTTGCTGATGCAAATGAGGCCATCTCCACTTCGGTTTACGGAGTCTCCATGATCTCTGTTCATATACTCCCCATCTCTTCCCTCCATTCCGTACTACGCATTGCGTTGGTTTGAAAACAAATGAGTGCAACTCCAAAAGAACCCCAAAACGCGAAAACAAAAAATCTGCCCGTTTTCCGGACTGATTCCTTCTCGGCAGATTCGCAGAGCCATGCCTTCGAAATACCGTTTTACGCCGCTGTATGGTACGAACAACGAGGGCCCCGTCTGCTCCATCCTGCAGGTGGATAGCGTAGTTTGTCAAGAGCCGTTTTGAATGCTAGGTGTATATTTTGCTGGACTGCGGGTGGGACGACCGCTTGGACGAAGCGATGCTCGCCCCGGTTCAACCCTACGCAGAGAAGCTGAACGCGGTGCTCATATCCCACCCCGATTTTAGTCACATCGGCGGCTTGCCGTATATATATTCAAAGTGGAATTGCAACGCCCCCATCTTCATCAACTCCGATGCGTAGTCCTCCGGAAGCGGAGTGAGGGGTAGAGCGAAGATCGCGCTGTTTGCCATGGAGGACGGCTACGAAAACCGTCTGGAGGGAGAGGAGACGTGCATTTACGGGAAGGACGACGTCGCGCGCGTGAAGGACAACTTCCGACAGGTTGTGTACAACCAGCGCGAGTCTGTCACGTCCAAGGAGGGCTCCACCGTGTACGTCAACGCGTACTCCCATCCCTTTCTTGTTATTTGTAGTCGTGAGGCGGGTCACACCGCCGGCGGAGCCATCTGGGACATCCAGACGGAGACGGACAACATCATCTACTCGATGAACATCAACCCGCTTTCCGACAACCACCTGCGCGGCGCCTCCTACAAGACCTCCGGGAACACGAGCATCCTCATCACGGACGCCTGCGGGCAGATGTCGGAGCGGCGCGTGGACTACCGCCAGAAGGAGCGCGCGCAGTACGGGCGCTTCAGCTACCTGATCACGGACACGCTGCGCGACAAGAAGGGCAACGTGCTGATCCCGGTGGAGTCGACGGGCCGCTGTCCGGAGATCATCCTGATGCTGGAGCGCATCTGGGAGGAGAGTCGGCTGGACAGCTTCAAGGTCTACTTCCTGACGAAGTGAGTGCTGCGATGACGCCTGAGGCATAGGCACAACGCAGCGTACGTGACGCACATCCGCGGCATTTCCTCCAGCCTGAACGAGCGCCTCCAGCAGCAGGCGCCGGACGAGGAGCGCGGGCCGTTCGACCTGCAGTTCGTGACTTGCGTGCCGGGCATCGAGAACGTGCTGGCGAACCAGAGCCCGAAGGTGGTGCTGGCCTCCACGGCGGGCCTGGAGACCTCCTACGCGCAGCTGCTGCTGAAGAAGTGGTGCGCCAAGATCGAGAACCTCGTGCTATTCGTGACTACGCCGCCGCCAGGCACACTGGCCGCGAACATCCTGACCAACCCGACACAGACGCGCTTCGGGTTCACAGTGCGTTCGTGCGAGGACGTGTGAGGCGTAGAACCGCGTGCGCATTCTGCTGACGGGCGACGAGCTGGATCAGAAGCTGCGCGAGCTGGACCAGCAGCGCGAGAAGCTGAAGGAGCGTGGGCGCGGCGCGGGGGCGTGAGGCGTAGAACGCAAGGAGGCGAAGCTGTCGAACCAGGTGGCGGAGGAGGAGGAGGAGTTCGACGACGTGGTGGAGGTGGCGCCGCGCGCGCAGCACTCGGTGTTCCCCGAGGTGAACGACAACGTGGAGTGGGACGAGTTCGGCGTGATCCCGAAGGAGTACGTGCCGGTGCTGGACCTGAAGGGCGAGGAGGAGGAGCGCGAGGAGGAAGAGCTGTTCGGCGAGGTGGCGGCGCGGGTGGCGCGTGAGGCGTAGGAAGACGAGACGGTGGAGTACTCCAAGTACACGACGACGGCGGAGCAGCTAGAGGTGAAGTGTCGTCGCGAGTACATCGACTTCAACGGGCTGGGCGACTACGCGACGCTGCACGCGGCCATCCGCGAGATCAGTCCCAAGCACGTGATCACCTGGCACGGCGGGCAGGTGCAGCGCGCGTTCCTGACGAAGCGGCTGGAGGAGGACCGGCAGTACGAGGTGCGCGCGGCGGCGGACGGCGAGACGGTGGAGATCACGAGCGACCGCACGGTGACGACGATGCGGCTGGACGAGGCGATGGCGCGGCAGCTGAAGAAGGAGGCGGTCGGCGACTACGAGGTGTGGTAGGGCCGGCGGGCGGGTGACGAGCGTAGCCGCGCAGTGGCGAGGGTGGGCGAGCGCGCGGACAAGGAGCTGGTGCTGACGGCGGCGGAGGAGCACGGTGGGTGTGGCGGGGGCGTGTGAGGCGTAGCGGAGCTGGTGCCGCCGATCGCGCTGCGCACGGAGGCGCTGGGCATGCGCGCGGTGTACAACATGCTGCGGGAGAACGAGCTGGACGCGCTGCTGCAGCAGGACCGGATCGACGTGGCGAACAAGGAGGTGACGATTCGGACGGAGAACGAGACGCTCGTGGTGGAGGGGAATCTGTCGCAGACCTTCCAGCGCGTGCAGCAGCTGCTTTGTGAACAATACCAGATTATTTGGCATGTTTGTTGCGGCCATTCTTCCTTTCGCCATGTCGAAGAAAACCGAAAACCGCTTCTGCTTCATGCTTGTGTCCGAGGACAAGGAACTGGACGATTTCGTGGGCTTCATGTTCTCCTGCTTTGCGCAACAGAAGATCACGGGAGACCTGACGAAGCGGATTGCTTCCTGTCTCAAGGACATGGTGCGTATTCCGTTGAACACATCACAGTCTAGTATGGTGGAGGCTGGTGCGTTATTCAGGGAAGGGAGATGGACAAGGCAATTCGTTACATATCCTGCTAGTCTGTGTGCGTTGTGCAGTTCTTCACCGGGCACTACAAGGGGTATTGCTGCGTCGTGAAGGATGTCACAACCAAGGAGGAAATCATCATGTTCCGCCCGTCGTCGATGCCCATCACCGACAAGATTCAGGAGGATACTCGTTTTGACGAGCAGAACTGGGAGTCCTTCTCTTCCTGCTCCTTTACCCCTAGCATTGCGATTCGCCAGCAGGTCAACAAAATGGACGATGCCATATATCAGTATGTGAAGAAGGTACTTCCATTCGTTCGTTTCCACCGTAGTCGATTGCCTTCACGTTGGACAAGAGCAAGCGCCTCTCCTCCTACGATATCCGGGTAGTGCTTTTGGGGACAAGTGAATGGCAGAAGCAGATCACCGTCGGCTGCGGCCCTCTTTTCCACGTCATCGCTTCACCCAACAAGATGTTCTACTCGCTGGACGATGCGGCCGACGAGGAGCTCTACTGCAGTGTTGATGGCGTGAACCTTCTCTGCTGGCGCCACATGCTGAACCCCTCCGTGCTTGGAGAGAGCAAGCGCGTAACAGTCATCGACAAGAGCTGGATCCAGTACGTTGTCCTTCTGTGCGTGGCGATTGTGGGCGTTCTCGCCTACCTGCAGTACAGAGAGTGCAGCGGCATTTATGATAAGTTGGAATGAAGATGGGTTGTAACGAGATAGAATGCAGCTGTACGACTTCTTCGAGGACGATTACCAGGAGTGCAGCGTAAAGCAGCGCAATGTGGCTTTCGATTTATACCAAGTGATGTCTAGTTGATATACGCCATCGTGGGACTGTTCGCCGTGTGGGCCTATTTGCGCTCGCTTCAGAAGAGACGTCACGCGAATCGCATGAAGGAGCAGAGGAAGTACCTCCAGGACCAGCTGCTGAGTGCGAAAAAACAGGAGTAAGACGATGCATCCAACTAGTCTGTTTTCTTGTCATCCAAGCCCACGATCTTGAGAATGAACTGCCGAAAGGCCGGGTTATGATAGTAGAACGTGACGCCGTATAGCACAGCGATGCCCACACCAATCAGCACAACTACGAATCACACGGAGGGATCGAATCCACGACTCTCCAGCCGCAGCGAAGGTGTCATGCCCATGACGACGGGCTCCACGACGAGAGTGGCGTAGCGGTCGCGGATCTTCTCCGGCTCTCTTCCCTCCGCGAGGTGTTTGGGGATGATGTGGAGAATGGGGAGAGAGTACTCCTATGCTATTATTCGGATTTGGTGAGGTCACAGAGTGGGACGTTCCGTCCTCCTCGACGACGGTTCTCACAATCCGACTGCGCTCGTCCGTTCGGAAGGACAACAATCGAGTGTCCTGGATCCTCCGCTGGTGAACCGAACGGTGGAGACTGGGGCTCGAATCGTCCTCCTCCAGAAACACCTCATACTGAACCGGAAGCACACCTGGGTAGGACAGCTTCACGGAGTAGTTGGTGTTTTCCTTCAAATCCTCCACATAGATTCTGCTTGTCAATTCCGCCGAACACTTCTACATGTACTCCTCGTTCAGGAACACGTCTAGGGTGATCACCTCCAGGGGCTTCGCAAAAACTAGAAGTTAGCGATGACTGTCAACGATACTCCGATGGGAGGAATTCTCGATGACGGTTTGACTCGTCACACCACAGAGATGAGAAAGGAGCAATAGCGCGAACGTCCATACAGGAGCCATACTTCAGATTAACCCCCCGCCCAAAATCGCCGAATAACCGTTTTTGCTATCACATAAACCATTTTCACGTTATGTCGAAAGAGTTTGGAATCGATATCGGAGGCAAGTACTCCATGCTTGCTCTGTGGAAGCGGGATATGCTCATCGGTAATGCGGATGGGGCTCCGTCTCGCTTTTTAACTGACGACAAGAGCAATTTGTCGAAGTAGGGAGGATACTGAAGAGGATCATGCGTAGGACGCGTGTCTGTTTTGCCAACCGAGAGGTTTTCATGAACAATCACGCTTTGACGAAGGTAAGCCCCTCCCTGCAGTTCTCAGTGCCATAGTATTCCAGTGCATACGGGAGTTCGATCGGAGGGTGTTTTGAGTTCTACCCTCCCCAGACTCAGGAGGATATCTCCTTTTTTAACGAGTTCTCCCCGTCCACCGTGGGATACGACGGAGATATCACGTTTTTCAACATCGCTACCGGCGGACAGCCGCAGCAGCCTGTTTGCATCTACGTCCCCGCCTCCTTCTACTTCGAGTACTTGTTCTACTGTACGCTGAAGTCCAACGACGACTTGTACTACAGTCGCATGAAGATCGCCGCGGAGCAGAAGTCTTCCGGCAACGTCTACGCCATTTGCGTTCGCGTCGCTCCCCTTTCTCACCGCTAGTACCCCGACTATTTCGGCAAGAGGGAGCAGCAAATCCTCCGCAACACGCTCCGCTGGAACAACTACGGCAATCTCCTGCTCGTCCGCAACATGCTGCCCGCGATCCTGCACTACGGTTACTACAACGGCCGCAGCGGCGCCTTCCAGCATCCCACGCGCGTGGTATTCGTCGACAGCGGGTTCGCTCACACGTCCTTCGCCGTCGTCACCTTCACCGCCGTCCGTCCCCGCCTCTCCCTTCACCTCTAGAGCCGCTGCGAGCTGGAGTACCTGGACGCGGTGCGCTCCGTCTCCGGCCGCCACTCGCTGCAGGCGATGACGCGCGCCGCGATGGGCGACCGCCTGGAGGACTTCAAGAGCAACCGCCGGACGTACATCCGCGGACTGGACACGCTGGAGAAGGAGGTGGTGAACGTGAACACGCCGCGTGGGCGCCGCGCGTCGCAGTGACCCGTAGACGCGGACGTGGTGTCGATCGACCTGGCGGACATCCTGGACGACGACGACGCGGACATGGTGGAGGTGGAGCTGGATCAGTACAACGCCTGTGCCGAGGGCATGTTCGCCGCCTTCCGCCAGGCCCTCGCGCGCATGGTGGCTGTGGCGTGTGCTGCGGAGGCGTCACGCGTAGTTCATCAAGACGCGCGCGTCCGGCAAGGTCAACAACGTGGTGCCCATCGGCGGCAACATGCGCGTGCTGCGTCTGCAGAGCATCCTGCTGGAGGCCATCGCGCCGGTCTTCGACGGGCCCGCGCTCCTCACGCAGACCATGAACATGGACGAGTGCTTCGCCGTCGGCGCCGCGCTGCTCGCCCACCTCGCCAACACCCAGCGTCTGGCCGTGCAGAAGGCGGCCGCGGCGCTGTTCGTGGACGACAGCCTCGCGTCGGCGCAGCTGAAGCAGCGCCTGCACAGCCCTGCTGCGGAGGCGTACGAGGTGGCGCTGGCGGAGTACGCGGAGGTGAAGGTGCCGGAGACGGCGGAGGACCCGAGGCTGGACGCGTCGGAGCTGGACGTGCGTCTGGCGATCGCGAACATCCACGTGGAGGAGGGACGGATGGCGGCGCTGCATCTGCAGTGCTCGGAGGTGGAGAATCTGGTGATGGAGTGCGAGGAGCTGAAGCAGTCGTCGTCGGTGTGCGACGATGCGGAGAAGGTGATTCGGGACTTCAAGGAGGAGTGCGGCAGGCGCGGAGTGTGGAGAGAGGCTCGCTTTGAGGGTGGGGATACGAGGAATGGCAAGTGGTGGAAGCGCACGAAGGGAGCGATGGAGGAGGGCTGCAACGAGCTGAGAACGCTGAAGGCGGGCTTCGACGCGCTGAACGAGAAGGCGACGAAGATGATCCGCTACACGAATCGCACCAGGCTGTCCTTCGGCGACATGTTTGCTCTGGATGTGGAAATGAAGCAGTGGAAGCAGCGCTTCGTCGCGGCGGAGAAGAAGGTGAAGGACGCTTTTGAACTCGGTCTCTATGAAATCGTGAACCGTTCCAAGTAGTTTCCTGTTTGTTTTGCATACTCGTTGCTGTTGAGATTGGATTCGCTATTGATTCCTTATGAGTGCTTCCATGATGCTTGCATTCATTTCTCCTGTTGTTGTTGTGTGTTTGGCACCTTCAAATCCGGAAATGGAACACGCTTCCAGAACAATCCAGAACAATCTACAACTTCGCCTCCCAACCCATCCTCATTATTTATTTCATTTCAACTATTCAAATCATGAGCTTT
>ERZ827156.1962-NODE-1962-length-22542-cov-4.269178_pt1 | contig 22542 bp, 26 predicted proteins | sample MGYA00519919_ERZ827156 | MGnify/ENA primary metagenome ERZ827156 (study PRJEB31778, sample SAMEA3449269) | human gut metagenome | biome: human gut; feature: human-associated habitat; material: faeces | place: United Kingdom | collected 2010/2012 ...
AATGGGCACCCAAACAGGACCGTGCCCCGCACCCATCCAAGTTGCAAAGGCATGTGCCCCTTACGCTCCCTCACCACGCCATGCGCAAGAAAGGATTCACACCATGCGCTTTATGCTTAACTGGCTCTTTACCTCGATCGCCATCGCGATCGCCACGTTCCTCGTCCCCGGTATCCAACCCTTCGGCTTTGCCGAGACCTGGGTCTGCTTTGCCTTTGTGGGACTGTTCCTGAACATTGTCGATTCGTTCGTCAAACCGTTCCTCACGGTCATCTCGCTGCCGCTCACGATCATTACGCTGGGTATTTTTCAGCTTGTGGTCAACAGCTTTATGCTCGAGCTGGCCAGCTACCTGTCGGTCAATCTGCTGGGCGCGGGTATCTCCATCGCCAGTTTTGGATCGGCCTTTATGGGCAGCATTCTGGTGTCCATCATGCGCAGCATCCTCGACAGCATCGCCGAGGGCTAAAACGGCCATTCCGGCCGCGCCCATCTCAACAGCCCAAAACGAAGGCCGCCCATCGCAAAAATGGGCGGCCTTCTTATTTGCCAAGTCTCAAAGGGCGAGAGAATCTGCCATTTCCACTCTGTCCCCATATAGCAGGTATGGGTTAGATGACGTAGTCGTAGCCCTCGTTGGGGGCGACGAGTGCATCGAGCGTCACGCCGTCGAGGTAGTCGTTGATGAGCTTGTCCAGGTTCTTCCAAACGTCGAGCGTGGGGCACTCATCCGAACGCGAGCAGCCCTTGCAGTCGCCGTCCAGGCATGCGACCGGTGCCAGGCTGCCCTCGGTCAGGCGCAAGATCTCGCCCACCGTGTACTGCTCGGGCGGGCGCGTGAGCACATAGCCGCCGCCCTTGCCGCGCATGCCCGAGAGCATATTGGCGCGCACGAGCGTCGCCAGAATATTCTCGAGGTACTTCTCCGAAATACCCTGACGTGCCGCAATCTCTTTAAGCGGGATACGACCGGCCGCCTGGTGCTCGGCCAGATCGACCATAACGCGCAGGGCATATCTGCCCTTAGTAGAAACCAACATATATAGTGCTGCCTTTCGGTCTTTTAGTTCGTTGAAATTCTAGCCGAAAAATTGGCTTTGAAAATACCCGTTCCGGTCAAGATGGTTAATCGACTCGTAATAATCTTCTATTTCCTATTGCATTACTAGGCTTTAGTGTCTAGTATGCTTCCCAACAGCAAAACGAACAACCTATAAGGTTTGTGGGTTTCGCTGCTACACACACCGTAAAACCACACGGTATCCAGTCATTTGAACACTTTGGAGGTTCACCATGAGCAAGGTTTACACGTCCATCGATCAGCTTATCGGCCACACCCCGCTTCTGGAGCTCACCCACTTTGAGGCCGACGAGGACCTCAAGGCCCGCGTGCTCGTCAAACTGGAATACTTCAACCCCGCCGGGTCCGTTAAAGACCGCGTCGCCAAGAACATGATTGACGAGGCCGAGAAGGCAGGCAAGCTCGTGCGCGGCGGCGACTACACCATCATCGAGCCCACGAGCGGCAACACCGGCGTCGGCATCGCCTCGGTGGCGGCCGCCCGCGGCTACAAGGTGATCATCACCATGCCCGAGACCATGTCCGTCGAGCGCCGCAAGCTGATGCAGGCATACGGTGCGCAGCTCGTGCTCACCGACGGCTCCAAGGGCATGAAGGGCGCTATCGCCAAGGCGGAGGAGCTGCAGAAGGAGACTCCCAACAGCATCATCGCCGGCCAGTTTGTGAACCCCGCGAACCCGGCCATCCACAAGGCCACGACCGGCCCCGAGATCTGGGACGACACCGACGGCAAGGTCGACATCTTCGTCGCCGGCGTCGGCACCGGCGGCACCATCACCGGCGTGGGCCAGTACCTGAAGAGCAAGAACCCTGCCGTCAAGGTCGTGGCTGTGGAGCCCGCCTCCTCCCCCGTACTGAGCAAGGGCACTGCGGGCGCACACAAGATCCAAGGCATCGGCGCGGGCTTCGTCCCCGACGTGCTGGACACCAAGGTCTACGACGAGATCATCCCCGTCGCCAACGAGGACGCCTTCGCCACCGGCCGCCTCATCGGCCACAAGGAAGGCGTGCTGGTGGGCATCTCCTCCGGCGCTGCCGTCTGGGCCGCTCTGGAACTGGCCAAGCGCCCCGAAAACGCGGGCAAGAAGATCGTCGTCCTCCTGCCCGACACCGGCGACCGTTACCTCTCCACCCCGCTGTTTGCGGAATAAAAAAGGCCCCACGCTTGACAAAAACGTGAGAACCGACGTATAATAGAAACAGAGAAAGGCGCTGGCCCGCAATGGTCAGCTTCCGTGTTCCTTAGTCAAAAAGATTGACCGACAGGATTGGTACACTGGGCGGTCAATCTTTTTTGTTTTGCTTGCTCTCGATGTACCGCATGACAGCAGAAAGGGTTTCCCTATGAACTACTACACCGCCCCGATGGAGGGGCTGACGGACCGCATCTGGCGGCAGGTGCACCAGAAATGGTTCGGTGCGGCGGGTGCACCGGCACGATACTACGCGCCTTTTTTGTCGCCGCCGGAGAACCGCATCCTCATCAAAAAGAAGATGGCCGAGCTGGGAGATGCCGGGAACGCCGGGGTGCCGGTGGTGCCGCAGGTCCTCGCCAAGGACGGCGAGCTGGCCGGGTGGTTCATCGGCGAGGTGCGGAAGCTGGGCTGCACCGAGGTCAACTTGAACTTCGGGTGCCCCTCCGGCACGGTGACCGCCAAGGGCAAGGGGGCCGGGATGCTCCGGGACCCCGCCAAGCTCGACGCCTTTCTGGACGCGGTGTTCTCCGCCGTGGAGGGGCCGGTGTCGGTCAAGACCCGGCTGGGCGTCCAGAGCGTCGAGGAGTTCGGGGCGATCCTCGCCGTTTATAATCAGTACCCCATCTGTGAGCTGACCATCCACCCCCGCGTGATGAAGCAGCTCTACCGGGGCGAGGCCGACCGTGCCGCCTTTGCGCGGTATCTCGCCGACTGCCAAATGCCCGTCTGCTACAACGGCGACATCACCACCCCGGAGGCCCTGCACGGGCTGGAAGCCCAGTTCCCCACCCTTTCCGGCATCATGGTGGGGCGGGGGCTCATCGGGGACCCGGCCCTGCTCCGCCGCGCGCAGGGCGGGCCGCCCGCCTCCAAAGAGGAGCTGCGCGGCTATGTGGACGGCCTCTACCGCGCCTACACCGCCGCCTTCGGGATGCCCAGCTGCGCCGTCAGCCGGATGAAGGCCCATTGGTTCTACCTGCTCCCCCGCTTCGCGGGCGCTGCGGCCCTCGAAAAGCCCCTCCGCAAAGCGCGGGAGGGCTGGGAGTATGAGACGGTGGTAGGGCAGATCTTTGCGGGGCGGTGAAGGATCTGCGCACCTGACCTCGACCCCAAAAGCTCCCCCTTTGGGGGAGCTGGCACGGCGAAGCCGTGACTGAGAGGGCAAGGATGGCGGAGGCGAGGCTTTGCGTGGGTTTAGATCAGGCCTACAACAGGGCTGCGGTAGGACAAAAAGCCGCCCCCTCAAGCGAAGGAGCGGCGGAAAAGCTCTTTATACGTGCAAATAACTGCGCAGCAGTGCTTGCAGCAGGTCGTCACGATCGACCTTGCGGATGAGGGAGCGGGCTCCCTTATAGGTCGTGATGTAGGTGGGGTCCTCGGAGAGGATATAGCCCACCAGCTGATTGACCGGATTGTAGCCTTTTTCTTTCAACGCATCGTACACTTCCTGCACGATGGCGTGGATCTCATCGTCCTTTTTGTCGTGGATCGAAAAAATAGCAGTTGCGTCGCCCACGCAGCACACCCCCTTCGGAATTTTCTGCACCCGACGTTGGGTGCAACACTGGAACTACGTTCTATTGTACACGAATTGCGCCCAAACTTCAAGATTCCGGGCGTCAGTTTGCACATATTAACCAAAAAACGCCGAAAATTTGAGTGAAAACAACGGGGCCTCGCCCCAAAAGGAGTGGAAAACCATGCTGTTTGGTGTCGGATGTGACCTGTGCGAGATCGCACGGATGGAGCAGAGCCTGTTCGGGCCCCACGGGGAGGCCTTTGAGGCGCGGGTGTTTGGCGAAGCGGAGCGGCAAGCGCTCGCGCTGGACAGCTGCCGGGAGGCCCCCAAAAAGGCCAAGAACGACCACGGCGACACGGTGCGGCAGAGCGCCCTGAACGTCAGCCGCCGAGCCCACAAAGCCGCCAGCGCGGCAGCGGACTTCGCCGCGAAGGAAGCCTTCCTCAAGGCGGCGGGTACCGGGCTGCGGGAACCCTTTGCCCTGCGGGACATCGAGGCCGTCCGGCTGGAAAGCGGGGCCCCGGCCTACCGGTTCTCCGGCCCCGCCGCCGCATGGGTGGCCGAGCACGGCCTCCGCGCTCACCTCTCCCTCAGCCACGAGGGCGGCATGGCGCTGGCCTTCTGCGTGCTGGAAACCTGACCTCCTCCTCCGCATACAATGGAATAGCCCCCGCGTGCATACCGGCCGCCGCCGCGGCCCATACTAAGGGCAAGGAGGGAAGATTCCATGGAGGTACACAGAGGAGAAGTTTTTTACGCCGACCTTTCGCCCGTGGTGGGGTCGGAGCAGGGCGGGGTCCGGCCGGTGCTCATCGTGCAGAATGAGATCGGCAACCGCCACAGCCCCACGGTGATCGCGGCGGCCATTACATCCCGGCTGGACAAAGCGCGTCTGCCCACCCACATCAACATCCGGGCGGCGGACACCGGCCTTGCCAAGGACAGCGTCGTGCTGCTGGAGCAGATCCGCACGCTGGACAAACACCGCCTCCGCGAGCGGGCGGGGCAGATCACCCCCGCCGACCAGAAGCGGGTGGATCAGGCGCTGGACGTCATCGAGCGGCACCTGAACCGGGCGTACATCGAGACGTGGCGGTATATACAGGTGCGTATCGGTTACTGGAAAGAGAAGATTTACCGTGCCCGCACCAAACGGGAGATTCTCGATGATGCTTTCGGGCGGTGGCGCGGTGCGGGACGATTGGATTATTAACGATAAAAGAGAAAGGAATATGAAAAGAGAACTATGGATGATGGCGATGGCGGCGGTTGCTACAACGGGCGTACAGGCGCAGTCGGTGACTTATAACCACGATTCGCCGAAGCAGAACCAGATTACGGTGATGGAGACGGGTGCGGGCGCACTCTCGCCCGAACCCTATTACACGTTGTTGCACAACAATTACAAGAAGTCGGCGGCGGCGAAGAACAAGCTGGCGTTCCGCACGGTGGTGGGTGTGAATTTGTATAACCAGGTGGACGAAGCGGAGGCTATCGACTCGGCGCTGGTCAGCCGGGCGAAGATAGAGGCCCTGAACGTGGCCGACCGGCAGGTGGACATAGCGTGGCTCGCAGAGGGCGATAAGGTCAACGGACAGATGGAACGGTTCGGGCGTAACATCGACCGTATCCTGCTTGTCGGGGGGACGCCGGAGGATAAGGAGCGGTGGACGGAATACTATCACGTCTACCGATGCGCTATCGACGCGACCCAAGATGCCTATATGCCCAATGCGCAGCGCAAGAAGGAGTATCTGCGCATCTATGAGGATGTGACGCGGCAGAACGAGTTGCTTGTCGGCTACCTTGCCCGGCGGCAGAATGCTACGGTGACGGGCGGACTGCTGAATGCGACCCATGACCGGAGGTTAAACAAGGAGGGTATCGTCCGGGATGCCGTGAGCCGGTGGAACGAATCTCGCCTTGCGGCGCGGGGGGCGCAATCGGGTGACAACGAGAGCGGCGGCGAAGGGGATGAGAGGGTAAACAGAGGGAAACGCTGAACAGAGGGAAATAAAAAAAACGAAGCAAAATGGCAGACGGAAATATACTTTCGGATTTCGGTATCAATATTCTCGAAGAGGAGATTGATGATGTGATTTTCCAGACGAACGAGTTCCTGACGGACGCGACCTTTACGGGTTCGCAGGGGCCGTTCTGGTGGATATTGCAAATGTGCATGGCACTGGCGGCGCTCTTTGCCATCGTCATGGCATCGGGCATGGCGTACAAGATGATGGTCAAGCACGAGCCGCTGGACGTGATGAAGCTCTTCAGACCGCTGGCTATCTCGATCATCCTCTGCTGGTGGTATCCGCCGGCCGATACGGGTATGGCGGGCAGCGGGAGCAGTTGGTGTTTTCTGGATTTCCTTTCCTATATCCCCAACTGCATCGGGTCGTACACGCACGACCTCTACGAGGCGGAAGCCTCGCAGATAGCGGATAGGTTCGAGGAGGTGCAGCAACTCATCCATGTGCGCGACACGATGTACACAAACCTGCAAGCGCAGGCGGATGTGGCCCACACGGGGACGTCCGACCCCAACCTGATAGAGGCGACGATGGAACAGACCGGTGTGGAAGAGGTGACGAACATGGAAAAGGATGCCTCGAAGCTGTGGTTCACGTCGCTGACGGCAGGTGTCATCGTGGGTATCGACAAGATTATCATGCTCATTGCGCTGGTCGTGTTCCGCATCGGATGGTGGGCGACGATTTACTGCCAGCAGATCTTGCTGGGTATGCTGACGATTTTCGGACCGATACAGTGGGCGTTCAGTTTGCTGCCGAAATGGGAGGGCGCATGGGCGAAGTGGATGATACGCTACCTGACGGTGCATTTCTACGGGGCGATGCTCTACTTCGTGGGGTTCTATGTGCTGCTGCTCTTCGACATCGTATTGTGCATTCAGGTGGAGAACCTGACGGCGATCACCGCCAGCGAGCAGACGATGGCAGCCTACCTGCAAAACAGCTTCTTCTCCGCCGGCTACCTGATGGCGGCAAGTATCGTGGCCCTGAAGTGCCTGAACCTCGTGCCGGATTTGGCGGCGTGGATGATTCCGGAGGGCGATACGGCATTCTCTACCCGAAACTTCGGCGAGGGCGTGGCGCAGCAGGCAAAGATGACGGCGACAGGTGCTATGGGGACGGTGATGAGATAACGGAATTTATTGAACCTATAAATAGTTGATTACAATGGTCATAAAGAATTTGGAAAACAAGATCAAGCTGGTGGGCATCGTCTGCACGGCATTCCTTGCGGGGTGCGTCATCATCAGTATTTCGAGTATCTGGACGGCCCGAACGATGGTCACGGATGCGCAGAAGAAGGTGTACGTGCTGGACGGGAACGTGCCTATCCTCGTAAACCGCACGACAATGGAAGAGACGCTGGACGTAGAAGCCAAGAGCCATGTGGAGATGTTTCATCACTACTTTTTCACTCTGGCGCCGGATGATAAGTACATCCGATACACGATGGAGAAAGCGATGTATCTGGTGGACGAAACGGGGCTGGCACAGTACAACACGCTCAAGGAAAAGGGATTCTACTCCAATATACTGGGGACAAGCTCTGTCTTCTCGATCTTCTGCGACAGTATCGCTTTCGACAAGGGGAAGATGGAGTTCACCTACTACGGGAGGCAGCGAATCGAACGCCGGAGCAATATCCTCATGCGCGAACTGGTGACGGCGGGACAGCTCAAGCGGGTGCCTCGAACGGATAACAACCCGCACGGGCTGCTCGTCGTGAACTGGCGCACGCTGCTGAATAAGGACATCGAGCAGAAGACGAAGAGTAACTATTAAAAAAACAGATAGATTATGAATATCAAAGGATTTAGGCGGATGCTTTTCGGCGAGAAGATGCCGGATAAAAACGATCCGCAGTATAAGGAACGCTACGAGCGTGATGTGACGGCCGGGCGCAAGTTCGCCAAGGCGACACGCATTGATAAGGTGGCCGGCAAGGTGCAGGGCTTCGCCAATGTGCACAGGACGCTGTTTCTGGTCATCGTCTTCGGCTTTGTCATCGGGGCCTTTGCGTGGAATGTGTACAGGCTGACGGTGGTGTACCGACACAATCCGGCGGGACGCACGGCAATGGAGATGCAGGATTCGGTACTCAGGGAGCGGCACAAGAGGCTGCAAAAGACCGATATAAGGGAGAATAAGGCGGATGAACCGCAATAAAAGACGAGGTATAAATCCATATAATGAAAGGCAATGAAGATATTGGAGAAAATCAATTTCCGGCAACCGAAGTATATGCTTCCGGCCATCCTCTATATTCCTCTGCTGGGTGCGTCGTACTTTATCTTCGACCTGTTTCACACTGAAACGGCGGAGATACAGGACAAGTCGTTGCAGACAACGGAGTTTCTGAATCCTGAACTGCCGGGAGCGCAGATCAAGAATGACGGTATAGGCAGCAAGTATGAGAACATGGCCAAGGCGTGGGGCAAGATACAGGACTACTCCGCCGTGGATAACATAGAACGTGATGAACCCGAAGAAGACAAGGAAGCGTATGAATCGAAATACACCGAGGACGACATCGCCCTGCTGGACGAACAACAGCAGGAGAAGGATGCGGCAGCGCAAATTGCCGCAGCCAAGAAGCGTGAGCAGGAAGCTCTCGCGGAGTTGGAAAAAGCACTCGCCGAAGCGAGGCTGAAAGGACAGAACGCCGCCATGCCTCCGGCAGAGGGGGACACGGCGGCAACGGTTCCGCCACAGGGAACGGTAACCGAGGGGACTATCGACGAGAAGAGCCGCTCGGTGAAGACACCGGGAGCGGACGAGCCGCCCAGCGAGGTGGTGCGAAAGGTAAAGACGACCTCGGACTACTTCAACACGTTGGCGAAAGATGCACAAGAGCCGAAACTTATCAAGGCGATCATCGACGAGGACATCAAGGCGGTGGATGGCTCGCGCGTGCGGCTGCGCCTGCTCGATGACGTGGAGATCAACGAGTGCGTCGTTCGGCGCGGTACGTACCTGTACGCTACCGTGAGCGGCTTCTCGTCCGGACGCGTAAAGGGGAAGATAGGGAGTCTTCTTATCAATGACGAACTGGTAAAGGTTAGTCTCTCGCTGTACGACACGGACGGCATGGAGGGGCTGTATGTGCCGAACAGCCAGTTCCGGGAGACGAGCAAGGACGTGGCCAGCGGTGCGGTATCGGGCAACATGAGCATGAACACCGGCGGCTACGGCAACAGCCTCGCACAATGGGGAATGCAGGCCGTGAACAATGCTTATCAGAAGACGAGTAGCGCCATCGGCAAGGCTATCAAGAAGAATAAGGTGAAGCTGAAGTACGGAACCTTTGTCTATCTGGTGAACGGAAGCGAGAAACAGTGAAAACGGAAGCCATGATAGAAACGGATAACATATACAACATGGATTGCATAGAGGGCATGAGGCGCATGGCGGACAACAGTGTCGACGCCGTGATTGCGGACTTGCCCTACGGCGTACTGAACCATCGGAACCGTTCGGCCGGATGGGACAGGCAGATCCCGCTCGAAGCGTTGTGGGAGCAATACCGCAGGATTACCAAGCCGGGAAGCCCCATCATCCTCTTCGCGCAGGGAATCTTCTCCGCACGGCTCATGCTGTCGCAACCCCGGATGTGGCGATACAACCTCGTATGGCGGAAAGACCGGGTAACGGGTCATCTGAATGCCAAACGGATGCCGCTGCGCCAGCATGAGGACATCATCGTCTTCTACGACCGACAGCCGGTCTATCATCCGCAAATGACACCGTGTCCTCCGGAAAGGAGAAATCACGGACGTCGCAAAACGGGTGGCTTCACGAACCGCTGCTACGGAGAGATGAAGCTGGTTCCGGTGCGGATAGCGGACGATAAATATCCGACATCTGTCATTTCGGTGCCCAAGGAACACCGGACAGGTGCATTCTACCACCCGACACAGAAGCCCGTCGCGTTGGTCGAGTACCTGATACGCACCTACACCAACGAGGGCGATATCGTACTGGACAACTGCATCGGTTCGGGCACGACGGCCGTCGCCGCCATTCGCGCGGGACGGCATTATATCGGCTTCGAGATCGAGCAGGCGTATTGCGAGATTGCCGGGCATCGAATCAGGGAAGAACTGGAACGTGGAAATGAGACGAAAAAAGGGAAATAAAGAAACAAAGAATATCAATAGAATCAACGATATGAATATGAACAAGAAAGGAATAATGACGGCATTTCTTCTGGCGGCGGGTCTGATTGCCGGGCACGAGGCACAGGCGCAACGTACCTATGAAGAGATGGAACAACTGACGGTCAACGAACAGGTGACGACCGTCATCACGGCATCGGAGCCTGTGCGCTTCGTGGACATCTCCACCGACAAGGTGGTGGGCGATCAGCCCATCGACAACATCATCCGCCTGAAGCCCAAGGAGGCGGGACACGAGGACGGCGAGGTGCTGGCTATCGTAACGATCGTGACGGAGCGTTACCGCACGCAGTACGCACTGGTCTATACCACGCGGATGCGGGAGGCGGTGACGGACAAGGAGATCCTGCTGCAAGAGCGGGACGCTTATAATAACCCGGCGGTCTCGATGTCTACCGCCGACATGACACGCTTTGCCCGACGCATCTGGAATTCGCCGGCGAAGATACGCAACGTCGCCACGAAAGCGCACCGCATGGTTATGCGGCTGAACAATATCTATTCGGTGGGCGACTACTTCTTTATCGACTTTTCGATAGAGAACAAGACCAACATCCGATTCGACATCGACGAGATAAGGGTGAAGCTCGCGGACAAGAAACTGGCCAAGGCGACCAATGCGCAGATTATTGAGCTGACGCCGGCTCTGGTACTGGAACAGGGAAAGGTGTTCAGGTACGGCTATCGCAATGTGATTGTCGTGAAGAAAATGACGTTCCCCAACGACAAATTGCTGACCATCGAGATGACGGAGCAGCAGATCAGCGGGCGCAACATCAGCCTGAATATCGACTATGAGGATGTGCTGTCGGCCGATTCGTTCAACGTAACCTTGCTGGAGGAGGAATGATGATGAGAAAGACGATAATCTTGATGCTTGCCTGCGTGTGCCTTGCCGTGAGTGCCCATGCGCAGCGTAACAGCGGCCGGCTCTCGCTCGGGGCGGGGCTGCTCTATAAGAACGGAATGGATGTGACGCTGGCATACGAACATGAGATGAACTACCGCCATGCGTGGGAGTTTTTTGTGAACGGCTACCTGCAATGGGCGGAGTGCGGCTCGTGCGGGCATATCTGTCCGGATTCATTCTGGCGCAACTACCGTAGCTATGGCTTCGGGGTAGCGTATAAGCCGTGCGTTGTGCGGGGACGAAATCACTACGGGAACCTGCGCATAGGGGCTTCGGCGGGGAGTGACACGGAGAAGTTTCTTGCCGGGCTGCACGTCGGCTACGAGCATAACTATGCGCTGCGGTCGGGATGGACGCTCTTCTGGCAGGTGAAGGGTGATGTGATGATAAAGGGTGCGGATCTGCTGCGAGCGGGTGTCGTGCTGGGTGTGAAACTACCGATAAAATAAGGGAAAAAGATGAGACGACAGATACATTCGATAATTATGGTGGCGGTGGCGGCTTTGCTGTGCGCTGCCTGCGATGGGCATATAGATGTGCCCGACACGGCGGTGCGACCCGGCCATGTCCTTTGCGAGGACGGTACGGCACTGTCTTATGCACAATATGAACTATCGGGAAAACGGGCGATAGCTGTGGTGTTCGACACGGAGCGGCGCGAGGGTGCGGAGGGAGACGGTTATGCGGTTTACCTGTGGGATATTGCACCGGAGGCGTTCGCTGATAGTTTGGGCATCGAGCAGGGAACGTCAGCCGATATTGCTGCTTACGACGGGAACACGAATACGTTCGCGCTGTACGACACGCGGGAAACGGCGTCGCCGATGGCCGAGGCGGTCTTTGACCTTTGGCGGTACGGGCAGAGTGCCTATGTGCCTTCCGTGGCGCAGATGCGGCTGCTTTACACAATCCGGGAGACGGTCAATCCCGTCATAGAACGGTGCGGCGGTGAGCCGTTGCCGCAAGCTGACGGGGAGTGCTGGTACTGGACTTCGACGGAGGTAGAGGGGCAGCAGACGGCGAAAGCGTGGCTTTACTCGGTAGGCAGCGGCGCGATGCAGGAGACACCGAAGACACAGGCGCACAAGGTGAGGCCGATTATTACGCTGAACCGGTAAGACGGTACAGACGTATAAATACGTTCTTTGACATTGTTGGACGAAAATACAATTATAAGCCCGGACGGACGGAATGGAGCACATCCATCAACTTCCGAATGCTGTCTTCTATGACAGCCGGTTCTGGAACGGGACGATACGCCAAATCGGGCAGTTCGCTCAAATAGACGTTTCTCAGATCGTTCCATACCTGCGGTAAGTCCGTCATCAAGGGGGAGTCTTCCAAACGTCTGATCTGCCAACCTTCGGGCTTGTCAAAACTCTGCCGGTCGTGGTCGAGCAGCGATGCGAAATCGTCAGTGAAAGCCCCGCTATATAAATAGGTGCTGCACTCATCATCTTGTAGAAGGTGGTGCAGATCGTAGAAGTGGCGGATTTTAGCTGTCAACTGCGGTATATACAGGTCGGCCAACGAGCAACGGATGAGCGAGACCAGTTTTTCTGCCAGCGTGCGACGCCTGTCAAGCACATTGACTTTGAACGGCTGCATCCCGTATTCCTCAATCAGGTGTCCATTGCCGGATAATTGCAGAAAATCGGTGAGGAAGCTGCTCAAAGTACGCTGTTCGAAAGGATAAGGATTGGCAAAGCTGTTGATTTCGACCAATAGCTGTCCGGCTTTGATGGCTCCGGTTTGAGACACGTCGATTGCCTGTGGATAGGTATAAAAGGCCTTGTGGTAATGCGACCCCTTGCTTGTCAAGCCGGAAATGACCAGCTCTTCAAGTCCTGCCGTCATGTTCTTCGACGTGCGGCGGATAAGGTTCTTGAGCTGGTTGCCGCTCAACGTCCATGCTTCGGCAATGGCGACATCAATGTCCTCGGAGAATCGAGCACCGATGCCGTATGCCTTGGTCAGACTGGTTCCGCCTTTGAAAATGGCGCGGTTGTCCTTGTCGCCATCGGCCATGAGCGACAGTGAACGGCAGATCCAATAGTCTTTCTCGATGAAGATACTCTTTATGCCGAGACCGCCCTCCTGCTGTGGACGGGCAGCCGCCTCTATCGCGTCTGCGAAAAGTTGTGTGTTCTCATGTAGTCTCATACGATGTTCCATGTTGATTTGGTGGGTAATGCCTGTGCGGAGACAGGAAGTTTATAGGTAGTAATTCCGTTAAGGGTATCACGCAGGCCGAACGTATCCGCTCCGATGTGCTCAAGGATAGCTCCCAGCAGTGCCCGGACATAAGGCGTATAGCCCTCTGCCAAAGCTGCCAATCGCTTCCGTTCGTCCGCCGGCAATGCGCTGATGAGCCTGCCGATGCCTCGCACGCTGTCGTCGGGGGAGGTTGCAGGAATCTCTCGGATCAGTTTGATTGCGTCGAGGATGCGTAGCAGCGGTATGTTCTCTTCCGTGATGGGATTGGGTTGCACGATAAAGGACACGGGGTATTCGCCCCGTTTCAGCGGACGACGGTACTTGTTCGTGCCTATCGTGATGGCAGAGGTTATCTGCGTGGTCAAGCCCATCTTTGCGAATGCGGCTGTGCCGGTGATGTAGCCGGTCAGCTTGCCGTTCCGCTCCAGAAAGTCTTTGACCACTTCCATTACCGGAGGCTTCAATGTGCCGAATACGGTCTGTTTCTCCTTATAGTACCTCCCTTTGGAGACCTTTTGGATGCAGCCATTTGCTACCAGACGGTTGAGCGCCTTGACTAAAGCCGGCTGGTATTCCTGCGGTACATTGAAGTCGGCAATGGTAAATACCCTGCCCTGCGGCATGGTATCCAGTATTTCTTTCATCTGCTTCGCAATAACCATAGTCGATACGTTTCGTTTCGGTGGCAAAGATACGAAAAGTCTTGTTTTTTACGTCAAAAACATGACATTTTTTAGTCAATCGCGAAAGGAAAAGCCGTTTTTGCGTCCAACAACAGTCTGTAATCAAATATAAAATACTGTAAGATAACCTATCAATAAATATAAGGAGTAATGGAAGAGAGTAAGGAGTTGCAAGGATTTTATAAGATATTCCGTGCGGTGGTGTATGTCTCCGTGTTGTTGGAGTTCTTCGAGTATGCCATAGATCCGGCGATGTTGGACCACTGGGGCGGCATACTCTGCGACATTCACGGACGCATCAAGCAGTGGATGATCTATAACGACGGAAACCTCGTGTACAGCAAAATCGCGACGGTGCTGCTAATCTGCATCACCTGTATCGGGACGCGAAACAAAAAGCATCTGGAATTTGACGCACGGCGACAGGTGGTGTACCCCCTGACGGGCGGTCTGCTTCTGCTCACGCTTTCCGTATGGCTGTTCGGTTACCCGATATCGGTGCGGCTCTACACGCTGCCGCTGAATATCATATTCTACATGGCGGCGTCCCTTGTGGGTGTGGTACTGGTGCATATCGCATTGGACAACATATCGAAGTTCATCAAGGAGGGACTGATGAAAGACAGATTTAACTTCGAGAACGAGAGTTTCGAGCAGTGCGAGGAACTGATGGAGAATGAATACAGCGTGAATATACCGATGAGATATTACCACAAAGGGAAATTTCGCAAAGGATGGGTGAACATAACCAACTGTTTTCGTGGAACATGGGTGGTCGGAACGCCGGGCAGCGGAAAGACATTTTCGCTCATAGAGCCTTTTATCCGGCAGCACTCGGTAAAAGGTTTCGCAATGGTGGTGTATGACTACAAGTTTCCGACACTGGCCACGAAGCTGTACTACCACTACAAGAAAAACCAGAAGCTGGGCAAAGTGCCCAAAGGGTGCAAGTTCAACGTTATTAATTTCGTGGATGTGGAGTATTCGCGGCGGGTAAATCCAATTCAGGCAAAATACATCAATAACCTGGCGGCGGCAAGCGAGACGGCGGAGACACTGCTGGAGTCCCTGCAAAAGGGTAAGAAAGAGGGCGGCGGAGGCAGCGACCAGTTTTTCCAGACTTCGGCCGTGAACTTCCTTGCAGCGTGTATTTATTTCTTTGTGAACTACGAGCGTGAACCCTACGATGCCAACGGCAAGATGCTGTACGCGGAGAAACGGCAAGATCCGCAGACGAAGTTCTGGAAACCGACGGGCATCGTGCGCGACCGTAAAGACGGCGACATCGTGGAGCCTGCGTACTGGCTGGGGAAATACTCGGATATGCCGCATATCCTGTCGTTCCTGAACGAGAGTTACCAGACGATTTTCGAGGTACTGGAGACCGACAACGAGGTTGCTCCCCTCCTCGGTCCGTTCCAGACGGCTTTGGCGAATCGTGCGATGGAGCAATTGGAAGGTATGCTCGGTACGCTGCGTGTCTATACCTCACGCCTTGCAACCAAGGAGAGTTATTGGGTATTCCACCGGGACGGCGACGACTTCGACCTGAAGGTGAGCGATCCGAAGAATCCAAGCTACCTGCTGATCGCCAACGACCCGGAGATGGAAAGCATTATCGGTGCGTTGAATGCGTTGATCCTGAACCGACTTGTAACAAGGGTGAATACCGGGCAGGGGAAAAACATTCCCGTGAGCATTATCGTGGACGAGCTGCCGACCTTGTATTTTCACAAGATAGACCGCCTTATCGGTACGGCGCGAAGCAATAAAGTGAGCGTGACACTCGGATTTCAGGAGTTGCCGCAGTTGGAGGCCGATTACGGCAAAGTCGGGATGCAGAAGATTATTACGACGGTGGGTAACGTGGTTAGCGGCTCGGCACGCGCGAAAGAGACACTGGAGTGGCTCTCGAACGACATTTTCGGCAAGGTGGTGCAGATCAAAAAAGGCGTGACTATTGACCGGGACAAGACTTCGATCAACCTGAACGAAAATATGGACAGCCTTGTGCCGGCATCGAAGATTTCGGATATGTCGACCGGATGGATCTGCGGACAGACGGCACGTGACTTTGTGAAGACAAAAGTCGGTGCAGGGGGCGCGATGAATATTCAGGAATCGGAGGAGTTCAAAACCTCGAAGTTCTTCTGTAAGACGAATTTCGATATGTCGGAGATTAAAAAGGAGGAAGCGAGCTATGTCCCACTGCCGAAGTTCTACACATTCAAGTCGAGGGATGAACGGGAACGTATTCTTTACAAGAATTTCGTGCAGGTGGGGCAAGATGTCAAGGAGATGATTAAGGATGTGCAGAATAAGAAAGGGGCAAAATAGTCCGTATAGCAGAATAGTAAAAGGTGTGTTTTATAAAAGGGTATTGCTACCTCGACAGTATAGAGAGACACCGCCCACACGTGGCGCAGGCGGTGTCCGATACCGTTATCCGAAATTCCCGCTCAATAATTCGGCAAGTTGCTGCTGGCAAAACGTGTCGTATTCGGCTTTGTCCGTGCCGCTCTCGATGGCACGGTCTATTACATCGCCCAACTCGTCGAAATAGACCTCTTCGTTGGCACACTTCGTGCCTTTATCGTTCTGAAGATAGACCTCGTAATAATCGGAGCCGTTGAGCGCGATAATGACATATCCGTCGTGCAATCGTCCGTTTACTTTGAGTCGAAGTGCGGGCATATCGTCGTATATCGTGGCTACGAACTCTTTGATATCCCATGACACGAGGATGGGCATAGCGGTTAGTGATACCAACTGTTCTTTGATCGTCTTAGCGACATTCATTACATACTCTTTATTCATAACTTTGAATTTTAGATGATTTATTGATTTGTTTTTAGTCGAACCATTCGTGGTTGCTTTTTTTGAGAGCGGTAATCAATTCCCTGTCAGTATTATCTTAGTGGGATGTGCTTTCCGTGTTCATTGAGGTATTCCATGATTTGTTTTGCTTCCTCGTGCGATGCACGGTTACGGTCGTCGTACCGGCGTGTTTCGTCCGCCATTACTTCGATGCACGCCTTGATAAGCCGATAGAGGCTTTGCTGCAATGTGGGGTGCATATCGGGGATTGCGGCTGCGAAACGTTTGGGATTGAAGCTGTAACTGTTCACTGCCAGTTCCCACTCCTTTGCGAGTTGATACTCTTTGCTTTCTCTGATGTCTTTGTCCATAATCTTGAATTTTAATAATTTATTTTTCTTCCCTTCGTTCGGCATCCCTTTGTCGGAGCCGTTCGGGTTTTACGATGCTTCCAAGGGGCTGTCGAAGAAGCCATTTCCGACGCTTTTTCTGGAAAATTACACTTGCGCAGAAAGGAAGAATTTTACAAGAAATGCACTTCAAAGTGTCGGAATCAGGCGCGGCAGCCCACCTTTGCATCGGATAAAAACCGACCGGAAACGACACGGGTGTCTGAACCCGGAAAACGCTATAAATGGGGGAAACGGTAGGTACAAAAGGTAAAGGGTGGTTGGGGATTCGGGAAGCAAGCTATAAAAGGATGAGCAGGCCGGAATCTGTCTGTGCAGAACAACCTTCATGAAAGTAGAAAAGGAATTTCAGGGTAAGGGGAAATATCGCACCGACTGAATTTCGCCGGTGCGGTATCTGGAGTAATCATTTATGTACCTATCCAAACAACTCAACATTTGCATTTTGGAAGCTCTGTGGGTTGTGCTGGTAAAGAAGCGGTAAATTCAGCATAGCCATTGGGTATTCCACAAAACCACTTCTACGCCTATATCCGGAATCGGTTGCCAATCCGTTTGCCAGCAAGAACTCTATTGCTTCCGGATAATGATTGATGTCGATAAATGTACGGTCAGGCAAGCCGAGTGCGTCCATTTCCTCCAAATTGACAGACAGCACGATAAACTCTTGTTCATCTTCCACCATTGCCAAAGTGAGAGCCAGCCAACCATTGCCGTAAAACCGTGGTACGAGATAATACCGCTCTCCTCTGAACTCATACTCTTTCTTCATAAAGGAGAAGTCAGGAATTACGACTTCAAATTCATCTTCGTCAACGGTAAAAAACATCATGGGATTGCTGACATCCACATATACCGCATCTACTTTGTAACACAAATGCTCCACATTCTCCGAACGAACGATTGAAAATTTAATTTCCATATTGTTTTAATATTAAGTGATTGAACATCATTTTTGTTTTTTCCCTTTCATCGGAAGCCTTCTGGCTTCTCCCGTCGGGATTTGATTTTTACGTGCATCATAGATTGCTTTTAAGGGAAAACAGACAAGAAATTTGGGCGGAATTTTATAGTTGCGGTATTGAGCGTATGCGAAATATGACCGATTGGAAAGCGGGAAAGCTACTGCAAAATTGGGTTCAAATAGCGGTTGCGGTACTTGGATGTTCTTCCAAAGCAATACCTTTGCATAGGAAAAACAAGTTCAGACGGGTAGCAGTCTCAATCGAAGTAATTCTACTATAACAGGGAAATGGATGGATAAAAAGGGAGGTATTCACAAAAGATAAAAAAGGAAACGGGGCGTTGCCGGGATGCGGCAACCGGCTGGGTATAAAAGGATTCAGGGGGGCACAACCGGATGTGCGATATTATGTATCATGTAAAGGAAAGAGCAGAACGGATTTCTCCGTCCTACTCTTGAACTATGGTTAGGCAGCAACCTCTTGGGGTTGCGGTTCTTCGGTTTCAACGGCTTCCTGCTCCACTTGTTCCTGTGCAAGCAGAGCTGCTTTCTTTTCCTCGATGCGCTTGTGGCGTTTTTCGTAGACTTCGTTGTGTCCGTTCTTTATGTCGGCGAGTTCATCGGGCATGTGTTTCTGTGCAAAGTCGAGCAAGAGAGAAGCAACTGCGTTATGGCCGTATGCGTCCTTGAAGTTGGCAATCAAGAAATCCCTGCGGATAATTGCCTTTGCCTTTGCCGTTAGATTGTCGATGATGTTCATCTTTTCCTTGTCTGAAAGGTAGTGGGAATGTTCTTCCTCAATTCCCACGGCTGTGAAATGCTCCCTGCGGAGGGATGAAAGCATGAAGAAATATATCATTTTGTCTTCATCTGCGCCAAACTTGCACTCTGACATATCGACCTCCATAATCTGCTTTTTGGTGTCCTCTACGGTCTTTTCGAGAGCGATTTCCTTGTTGCGCTTGTCCTGCTTTTCCAATTTCTGCACGGGCGAAAGCTGTTCTTGTGCCGTTTCGTCCGCAGAGGCGATATTTTCCATATAGCACAAGGCGATGTCGTTGCGCTCGATTCGGATATAGAGCGTTATTTCGCCTGCCGTGAATTGGCGGTCGATTTCTTCACATTCGACTTTGTAATCGTTCACATCCTGCTCATACTCCTTATTGGCTTCCTCGTATTCCTCGGTGGTGTCGTAGTCCTCCGCTTCGGGTGCTTCGGGCTGTTCGGGGTATGCCGTGGCATAGGTTTTGAGACGTTCCACCTCGTAACCCATAGCGGTAAGGCGGTCGATTACTTCCTCGTTGTAGTTATACTCTTGGTGACACAGCGACATGGCAGGGTACTTCTCCATGAGTTGCACGGCTTTCTCCGTGAGATACGAGATATTCATTTCCGCAAGGCAGGAGCGATTGGCGCAGTTACCGCAACCACCCTCGCAGAACAACATCAAATTGTTAGTGTTGTGGGGGCACGACAGGCAGAGGGTCTTGTCGAACGAGTAACGACTAAGGTTGGTGGTGTATTGTTGTTCAATTTTCTTCGCCACATCGGAGGCTTTCATTCCTCGCCAACTGTTATAATATACCGCATCTTCTTTCAAATGCTTGTCGTAGACTTCTCGCTGTATGTCCTCGCCGTAACGGCAGATTTCACTCGCTACACTGATTGTCAGTTCCTCCTGCTCTAACAGCAGGGCGATTTCGGGTATCAGAGAGACAAATTTAAGCCGTGTGCGGATATAACTCTCGTTCTTGCCGAACTGAACCGCCAATGACTGTACATCGTGGCGACCGCTCTCGATGAGCTTTTGGTATGCGTTCGCTTCTTCTATCGGGGTAACGTCTTTGCGTTGCAGGTTTTCCGTAACCGCCATTTCTTCGGCTGTCTCGTCCGAAACATTCAAAACGATTGCAGGTATTTCTCCCAACTCTGCCATGAGGGACGCACGATACCTGCGTTCTCCGAAAACAATCTCGAAGCGGTCGGTGTCCGCAAGGGGGCGCACTCCGATAGGTTGCAACACGCCCTGCTGACGGATGCTCTCTGCCAGTTCCGCAAGGCTCGTCTCGTCAAAGTGCTTGCGTGGGTTGTAGTTACTCGGCTGAATGTTTGCCAATGCTACCGATACGATGTTTCTCTCTGCTACTTGAATTGCTGTTGCCATAACCATAAGATTTTAAATTGTTACTAATTTTTTTTATTTCCCTTTTTTCGGTTCTTTTCTGCCTGAACCGCTTTGGGGTTTTATGGATGCGGTACACAGCTGTCGGTACAGCTTCATACGACGGCTTTTCCTGCCAATTACTCTTTCGCAGAAAGGAAGAATTTGCAGGAAATACACTTCAAGCTGTCGTATCAAGCGCGACAGCAGACCTTTGCATCTGATAAAACCAAACCGGTGACGGCAGGGAATGAATCCGGGATAGCGGCAAGAGGGATAAATAGAAGAGGAATATTTTCTTTCAGATTAGAAATGGCCGGAAAAACAGACAGGAAATCTCCGGTAGAAAAGGAAAGGCTATAAGTATAAAAGGAAGATGTGTTTTCCGGAAGGGAAATACGAATGCGGCAAACGGCAGGTTGCGGGATATAAAAGGCACGAGGCGGAGCGGATATAAAGGGGAAGTCAGGGTTGCCGTATCCGTATCCCTCGGACACAGATTCGGCAACCGGATACCATCACTTCCCGTTTTTCTCCAGGTACTCCGTCATTGCTTCGTTCACGATGTCCTTCAGGGACATTCCCTTTTCAATGGCGAGAAGCCTCATGCGCGTGTGAATGCTCTTGTCAATGACGAAATTGCAATGCACCGCAGGCTCTTTTTTCCCCGTGACCGGTGCAGGCTCTTCTTTTTGCGGGGATTTCCTTGTAGATGACAACAGTCCATCCAACCCGCTTTTCATACCGTCTTTCAATGAATCGCTTTTGCCCATATCGCTTTATTTTAATTTCAATACCTCTTGCGCCAAGGCCAAATAGTCTTTGGCTCCGTTGCAGTTCTTGTTGTACTCGAAGATATTCTTTCCTTTTATCGGGGCTTCGGCCAGTGCCACGTTGTCCCGGATAATCGTCTTGAACACTTTGTCACAGAAAGAGTCGCTGATAAGTTCGGCCACACTTTTGTTGAGCGTCTTACGCTTGTCGAACTGGGTAATGACAATGCCACCGATGTTCAGGTTCGGGTTCAGACGTTCCCTGACAATCTCGATCACATTCGTTATTTTCGCCATTCCGCGCATGGCGAGGAACTGCGCCTGTACCGGAATAATCAGATAGTCCGCCGCAGTAAGGGCGTTGAGCGTGAGCAAGCCCAGTGAGGGTGGACAGTCAATCAGTATGTAGTCGAACTTCCGGCTGTCGGGCAGCTTTGCGATCAGCCCTTTCAGTATCAGCTCGCGCCCCGGTTCATTGATAAGTTCGGATTCTGCCGCCGAGAGGTCGAGACAGGACGGCACAACGACAAGGCCGTTCTCCAGTTCGATAAGCGGCAAGGGGTATTCGCCTTTCATTGCTCCGTACACTGTCTGCTCCTCCTCAATGGAGAGGCCGAATGATTCCGTGAGATTCGCCTGACCGTCTATGTCGATAGCCAGTACACGCTTTTTCTTCTGCCGTAAAGCGGCAGCAAGGTTGATGGTAGTGGTCGTTTTCCCGACCCCACCTTTATGGTTCAGAACCGCTATAATTTTTGTCATAATTGGCTGTTTTTATATCTGATGCAAAGGTAATACTATTTTTAGTATTTACTACAATTAGTATCTACTATTTTACTACAAATAGTATTTTAGTATTATAGTATTTACTACTTTACTAAAATACTAACCGACTAAATGTAGTACGTACTATCTTTCGTAACGGGAGGCTTCCTAATCTCCTACTTTACTATAATTAGTAAATACTACATTTAGTATCGGCTCGTTATCAGTGAAGTACGCGCTTTGTCAGAACGGTAAATCGTCCTTGTCGTTCTGCGGTGCATCGGCCGGAGGTACGGGTACATCGTCTGTTGCATCCGTCGGATTGCCTGCTTCGGAAGCCGCATTCTCCCGTTTTCCGGTATTGACGAACTCCAACGCATCCGCCGTAATGGAGAGCTGGATCTGGTAGTCATCATTCTTATCCTTCCAAAGCGAAGCCGAGAGCGTTCCTTCAATGAGTAGCAGTCGTCCTTTGGTAAGGTATTCGGACAGGCGTATGTGGCTCTCTTTCTTACTCCGTACCCTTACCCAGGTGGTAACGCTGTTCCCGTGTGAATAATCATCTACTGCAATATCAAAAGCGATGAATGAGCCGTGTGCTCCAGTGATAACTTGGCAATCTTTACCGATTCTGCCGATGGTGTGAACGTATAACATAATTGTAAATGTTTTGCGGCAAGGTGGTTAGTCCTGCCATTACCTAAATTGTCTTTATTTTATTTCCCTTTTTTCGGTTCTTTTTCTGTCTGAACCGCTTTGGGGTTTTATGGATGCGGTACACGGCTGTCGGTACAGCTTTATGCGACGGCTTTTCCTGCCAATTACTCTTTCGCAGAAA
>ERZ827156.1970-NODE-1970-length-22449-cov-4.066000_pt1 | contig 22449 bp, 16 predicted proteins | sample MGYA00519919_ERZ827156 | MGnify/ENA primary metagenome ERZ827156 (study PRJEB31778, sample SAMEA3449269) | human gut metagenome | biome: human gut; feature: human-associated habitat; material: faeces | place: United Kingdom | collected 2010/2012 ...
ACCAAGCTCGCCACCGCCTTCGGCTTCGAGATGGCTGCCAAGGACGGCGTGGTGATGGCTACCAAGGCGTTCTAAGTGTGTTTGTGAGAAGTGTGTTTGTGAGAAACAAGAAAGCATGAGAAGTGAGGTGATGTGTGAGGGGTGTGAAGACCCAAGTGTGAGTGATGAGTGGCAAGAAACACGCGAGAAACAAACGATTAGTTCACAGCAGAAGTGGGAGGGTTGGTGGTGCGAATGCAAGAACCGTAGCCCTCCTTCTCGACGAAGATGGCGAGCTCCGTCGCCTTGTCGCACACGTCGCTGCTCACGGCGTAGTAGTCGAAGAAGCCGCGGATGTCCGTATAGCCGTCCTTCAGGAACTTCTTGCCCTCGCTGGTCTTGGCGTACACCTTGACGTAGCACGTGGACAGCGGGCGGCGGCTCGTCTTGTCGTAGACGCGCAGCTGTCCCGTCTTGGAGGACAGCACCACCTGCAGCTGGCTGTTGAAGAAGTAGCAGGTCTCGCGCAGCGCGCCGCTCTTCACCTCGATCAGCAGGTCCTTGTTGCGCAGCGCCTCGGGCAGCGCGTGGGTGTGGCAGCCGAACATCACGTTCTCGGGCAGGGCGGGGAGGGCCAGCGTCTCGGCGAGGTTGGAGCGGATGAAGATGGAGGAGGATGTGGCGTCCTTCATGAAGGGGTTCGTGCTGAACATCAGCTCCACGTTCAGCTCGAAGTAGTTGATCTCCACCTTCTCCAGGTTGCGGTACGTCACCTCCAGCTCCGCGCCCTTCATCGCCACGTCCAGCGAGCTGTCGCCGCTCATCTGCCGCCGCTTCTTCTGGATCACATTCGTGGGCAGGTTCGTACGGTCCAGCGGCTCCTCCTCCTCCGGGATCTCCGCCGCGCCGTCCATCTCGCTCACCAGCGAGGCCACGTTGGCGAACAGCTGTCTCCAGTACAGCACCGGGTAGTCCGCGTACTTGCGGCATAGCGCGCGCGCCTGCGTCAGCTCCGCGGAGAAGCAGTCGAAGTACGCGGCCATATAGTCGAACTGCACGGGGCAGGAGCAGTCCGGTCTCCTCACCCACGCGCCGTCCGCCTCCGCGCACACGCGCGTGGTGAAGACGGCCTTGGCGAGCTCGATGCGGTCCTGCAGGATCAGGTAGTATACCAGCAGCGCGTAGTCGTCCGTGGAGGGCCGCTTCTGCGTCAGCAGCTGGATGAACTTCTCATACTGCGCCTCCAGCTTGTCGTTGTTGATGGACAGCGCCTTGCCCAGGCGGAAGCACCGGTCGTTCACGTACGGCTTGTACTCGCGGATCTGGAAGAGGTCCTCCTCGCACGGTGTCACCGTCAGCAGCGGCGAGGCGAAGACCAGGCCCGCGCGCTCCGCGAAGTGGCGCTGCACGAAGTCGCGCACCGTGGCGAAGTCTCTGAAGCGCAGACCGAACTTCCACACCGTGTCGCAGTAGTAGCCCACGCCGCGCAGCTCCGCCACGAGCGCTCGGAAGAAGGCCTCGTCGGTGAGGCGGAAGGTGACGCAGTCCCAGTCGATGTCGTTCAGGTCGTGCTCGCGCAGGAACTGCAGCACCACCTCGATGCTGCCCGTGGCCGCCACGTCGCGCCACGACGTCACGTCCACGCTGTGCAGCTCCGTCACCACGTTCAGCGAGGGGAAGGGCAGCGCGGCGCAGGCAACCACCGAGAGGTCCACGGGGTCGATGAGGTGCGCGGGGTAGTGCGTGAACTGGCCCACGCCCGTGAAGTAGAAGCTGTAGGAGAAGAGCGTGGTGGAGTAGGGCTTGAGCAGCAGCGTCTTCGAGCGGACGGGCTGGTAGTCGGTCAGCGGGAAGGCGCCCTGTGGGATCTGGTAGAAGAGCGTCACGGTCTTCTCGCGCGCGGAGGTGTTGGTCATGATGATCTTGCAGCCGTACGGCTCGTTCGGCAAGAACTCGTTGCTCGTCATGTAGCGGTCCACCGTCTTCCCGTTCACGCGCTCCGTGCTGTTCTTGTTGTCCAGGTACTTCTGCAGGATGATGATCGAGGAGCTCGCGTCCACCTCGCGCGTCTCCTTCAGCAGCTTGTGGAACACGAACACCGGCTGCTCCGTCTCCAGGCAGAAGCGCTCCGCCTGGTCGCGGATGCGCAGCGCGGGCGCCGCGGCGGCGACGTCCAGCACGGACACGCAGAAGATGACCTCCGACAGGGAGTGCGTGCAGTAGACGAAGTGCTGCGACATGAACGGCGCCGCGCTGCCGCTGCGCAGGTGGCGTGCGAAGTCCGCCCAGAAGGGCGAGAGCGGCACGCGTGAGGGCGCGGCGTACATCTTCTTCTCGTCGTAGTAGTAGCCCTCGCGGTACTCCTTCGTCTTCTCCATCTTCTCGTACAGCTTCTCCGCGCTCCGCCGCTTGTACTCCGCCATGTCCGCGTCCATCATTCTGTTCGAGCGCATCATTCCTCTCCCGAGCGATCTGGAGGCTCTGGGCGCGGACCTGGGGCTGGCGCCGAATCCCGCCTCCGGCGCTGCAGCGCAGCACTCCACTGGTAGGGGAGGCATGGCGCAGCACCCCACCGGTGGGGGAGGCATGGCGTAGCACCCCACCGGTGGGGGAGGCATGGCACAGCACATCATGGGAGCCATTCTGGCACCCATGCGAGGCATCGACGCACTAAAACACATGGAAGACTCAGCAAGACTGTCACACATGGGAAGCATGGGAGGCTCAGGAATGCCCTCGTCCATCCCCGCCGCCTCATCGCACATCTCCTCCTCGTCCATCTCCGCCTCCTCGGGCCTCTCCTGCTCCTCCGAGGCGGCCTCCTTCTTCATGGACTTGAGGTTCAGCGCGGTGTTGAAGACCTTGGCGAAGGCCTCGCTGTCCATCACCTTGTACCGACTGTCGTGCTCCATGCCGCGGCACAGCGCCTCGCCCTCCTCGCCCAGGCGGCTGCACAGCAGCGCCTTCTCGAAGCTGTTGAGGCGCCGCATCATCGCGGGCTCGGCGAAGCGGCGCACGTCGCCGCCCGTCAGGAACACGTCCAGGAAGCTCTTCTCGATCTTGGACTCCAGGTACGCCTTGACGTACTGGTCGAAGAAGGCGCGGTCGCGGAAGTACACGAACACGTTCAGCTCCGAGCAGTTGAAGCGGTTGTAGCGGCTCAGCTTCTCCTCCACCGAGAAGGACTCCCAGTCCGGGAGGAAGCTGAACTTGCTCAGCGACGCGATCGGCGACAGCGTGTCCAGCAGCTGCCACACGTCGCGGCGCGAGTGCAGGATCTCCATCGACGCCTTGCTCGCCAGCTCCAGCGGCGCCTCCTTCGTCGCCACCGAGATGTGCTTCTCCTCCACGTAGTGCACCGCCGGGTCGAACGCATGCGTCAGGGTCTGCGGCTTCAGCAGCGTCGCCGCGCCCTTCTCGTCGCGCTCCGCCTCGGACGCCTCGGGCACGTACAGCGACAGGTCGACGCAGTGGCGCGCGTCCATCGCCACGATCAGCAGCTCGCGACCGTAGGCGCAGGGTGGCAGGGGCACCGCGGCCGCGCCCTCCGCGTCCAGCGCCACGTTGGGGATCAGCACCGACGGCGCGGCGATGTCGTCCACGCTGCACACGCTGCTCTCTCCCCTGGATGCTCCGTAGCCGGCAGCGCACTTCTTGGACATCGCGGCGCCATTTCGGCCGTTGTCCTTGGAGGCGAAGTCCTCTCCCTTCTTCGCCTCCTTGGTCTTCGTGTCGGTGGAGGAGAACTCCACGGGGTTCAGCAGCAGCCCGGGCGAGGGCAGCATGTTGCCGGGCAGCAGGCGCGGGTGCTTCTTGCGCTCCATGATGTAGGCGTACTCCTCCCAGAGCATGCGCCCGTTCGCGATGCTGCACTCGGGCTGGATGTTGTCGTACCACTCCACGAACTCATCCTGGCTGCTCTTCGCCAGCTGCTCGCCCAGGCGCACGCCGTCCGCGAACGTGCGGCACAGCACCGCCACGTGCCGCGTCGCGTCGCCGCCGTGCAGCCGCACCTTCAGCTGGCCCGCGTCCAGCGCGTACTCCAGCGCCAGTGGGGGCTCCTGCAGCGTGCGCGCACTCTTGCGCCAGACGGCGTAGGAGTCGAAGATGTGCGGCTCGCCCGCGCCCACCATCACCGTGATGGAGACGCTGTACTGCTGGTGCGCCGCGTCCTCCACGTACAGCGTGTACGCGCCCGCAGGCAGGCCCGACACGACGCAGTAGGCACCGTCGAAGGCGAGGTTGTCGTGCAGCGTGCTGTACTCGTACTGCGTCCCCGTGCACACCAGGCGGTAGTCCCGGGGGTCCCTGCTCACCAGCGGGATCAGCGCCTGCACCTCCTCCGTGTCCGCCACCTGCCACACGGTGCGCAGGTCGTAGCGGTTGCGGTAGGGCTGGAACACCGTGCCGTCCACGATCACCGAAGCGATGTTCTCCAGAGAGCCCAGCACCACCAGGCCCTTCGCGTCGCTCTGCAGCGTCGTCTTGTAGGACGGGGCCGTGTAGCGGTGACGCACCTCCACGTCCACGCAGACGCCGCTCAGCGCCTCGCCCGCGCGCCCGCTCAGCTGCGCCACGTACTCCTCCTTGCGCGCGGCGTCCAAGCGGCGGAAGAAGTGCACGGTGCGCTGGAGGCGGCTCACCAGCGAGTCCTCCCTCAGCCGCGGCGCCGCGGAGTCGAACAGCGTGCAGCCCTCCTCCAGCGTCTTGACGCTCCCGTTGTTCAGCGCCACCTCCACCCGCACCTCCGCGCGCACGGAGGCCGTGGTCTCCGCGACGCGGAAGGAGTACACGAAGTCGCGCGCGTCGGCGAGCGTCTTGGGCGCCACGACCGTCTGGGACTTCACGCCCTGCATCGAGACCACGGACAGCGTGATCGACACGTTGCGCAGCAGCGACACGGGGAACGCCACGCCGTTCAGCAGCGCCGTCACGCGCAGCACCAGCCCGCACGTCTCGTTGCCCACCACCACCGCCTCGCTGTCCACGTCGCCCGTCACCTGCAGGGAGAAGGTCTCCGGCTCCAGGCTCAGCGGGTACCGCGTCACGAACTCCCAGTGCGGCTCCACCTCCTGGCAGATCAGCACCTTCACCATCTTCGCCGACTCCGACGGCGCCGCGAATGGGATCAGGATCTCCTTCTCCGCGTTCAGCGCGTACTCCCGCGACTCCACCACCGCCCGCAGGCCCTCCTCCACGCGGCGGCCCGCCTCGTCCACCACCGTCAGCGCGTAGCCCGACAGGCACTTGCGCGAGAGCACGAAGAGCGCGCCCATGCGCACCAGGAAGCGGCTGCTGCTGCCGTTGGAGATGAAGTCCAGGATGTACACGCCGCGGTGCGCGATCTGCGGGAACGCGAACCTACGCGTGACCTTAGGGAGGCGACCCTACGTCTCCACGTGACTCACCATGGCGGGCAGCTTGTAGCTGAAGGAGAAGGTGTGCTGCGGCTGCAGCCCGTCCACGTCCAGCGACACCTCCACCTCCGCGTCGTTCTTGGCGTAGAAGGCGTAGGTGTCCACCTCGAACAGGCGCACCTCCAGCGACTCGATGCCCTTCAGCTCCACCTGCACGCGCACCTCCTCCCCCACGCTGTACCTCCTCTTGTTCGTGCCCAGGATCCCCAGGCGCGTCTGGCGGCGCAGGGCCTCCACCTCGCCGGGCATCAGCACCGTCGGTATCAGCTGCGCGCCGCTCAGCAGCTGCGCGCGCTCGTAGATGCGCAACACCTCCCTGCCGTCGAAGAAGGGGAAGTAGCTCTGCGGCGAGGCCTTGGGGAACAGGTGCTCCAGGTACTCCCCCACCCACTGCAGCAGGTTCAGGTCGTACGTCATCACGCCATTGAACCCCTTCACCATCTTCGCCCCGCTCTGCGCGCCCTTTACCTTCAGGTACTCCAGCAGCTCGTCGTTGTCGAAGCGGCCCAGCTTCCCCTTCAGGATCAGCAGCGCCTCGTAGTCGCCGCACAGCGCCGACGGGCAGTTGGCCTTCAGGAAGGCGAGGCGGCGGTTGTACACGCTGATCACATGGTTCACCAGCGCCGGGTCGTCCTTGTCCGTCAACACCGTCGAGCCGAAGCGCTGCAGGTACCGGTCGCGGAAGGAGGACACCTCAAACAGATTCCACTTGTAGCGAGCCAGGCACTCGCGCTGAAGACGCTCCATGTCGTCGAAGGTGAGCAGCTCCAAAAAGAGCTTGCCGTCGGTGACCTCCTTCAGGGTCGACAGGTACAGCAGGATGTTCTCCACAACTCCCGGCAGTCCCATCTTCCTGCTCATCTTCAGCAAATACTCGGACAGGTCCTTATCACGGTTTGTCTCCAGCAGCTTCTCGCAGTACTCGGCACTGACTTTTTCATTCTCGAGCTGCTTCTTCACGAAAGAGTCAATTTTCTCATAATCTAGCGCAGAGGGATACAGAGCCGAGGACGTTTCGTCCCTCTTTCCAATCATCGGGGGCTTTGACACAGCCAGCGAAACATTGGTTTCATCCATAACGAACTTAGCAATATCCGGAAGGACGTCACGGTCCGGCTCCTGCTGGAGAAGTATCATTCGGGTTTTCACCACATCATACATTTCGCGCAGCTTCCCCGACAGATCGTACCGTTTCACTGTGTCCAACAACTTCTTTTGCTGTGCGTATGAATTCGGACAATAGGACTGGAGGTACAGAATCTACGCCTCATCCAGGATAGTATTACCGCTACCTTAAAAAGCACCTTCTCGTATCCAGAAAAACGGCGCTCAATCACCACCTCCTTGTCCTAGGAATGACCATCGGCAGAAACAACCCACGTCACTGAGCACGTACTCCTCGTACGCGCTGTAGTAAGTAGCAGAAGAATCCATAATGCACAACAGAAAAATAAACTGCACGAAGTTTGTCGCGGTTAAAGTAGATTCGTTTTTGCATCTACTTGTGGCAATCTTATCTCCGACTATCCAGTTCACTGTTAGGCGCCTTTCACAAACCGTTCGTTCCTTTCTTTTAGAGAATAGTGGGGATTTCAACTGTATTCTTTCTCGTTGGAAGGCCGATTGGTTCAACCATCTTCTCGGTTTGAATTGAGTGTCAACCTGAGTCAGTTACCCGCCTCCTCTGAAAGCAAGAAGAGGTCCACCACTCTCACTTTCATTTCGCAGGGTGTGTAGGGAAGTCGCAACACGAAGCTTGGTGCTGGAATCCAAAAGAACAAGGGAAACAATTGAAATCAATTGAAGTGAACGAGAATCATCAACAAAAAATAATTAATGGAGATTAGTGAGGTTTGGAAATAATGAATTGCCATTGATTGTGCAAACAACAATGATCAGGGAATAATGGTCAGTGATTAATTCTGGGTCATTACAATGAGTGATAGCAATAGATGACAATTATTGAATTGGGATTGTTGAAACAAACACTGAATAGCAATTGCTTTGAAAGGGCGCTTGTGGCGCTTCCGCCAAATGCTTCCTTTCTGTGAAAGGGCGCTTGTGGCGCTTCTCTCTCCCATTGTCGAACAAACAGGATTGACAGTATATGGTAACAAGCGAGGAATCACATCGATTCTGCGGGCTGCGGCGCGTTCAGCTTCTCCAGCTTCTCCTTCTCTTCGATCACATCATCCAACTATTCCAATGAATCCGCGGTAGACAATGCCCACCTCATCGGCCATCTTGCCGCATTTCACCTTCGCATCCCAGACATCGCCAGCAGTACCGACGAGTCCACCGATAAGCAGCGGAGTGTACCGTTTTGTCCAAATACTCAGGGGCACTGCCAATAGCGTACAGCCCGTAAAGTACTACGACTTCACTTCCATTTCATAGCTCTACCCGAACTCTCCACGAAATGCACTTGTCGTAGTCTTTTCGCAGAGTCTGCTCTCTATTGCGCAAAACGTGGAGCCGGTCCTCAATTTCAGTGGGACAGGGCTTCGGCGAGGGGTCTGTGGGAGAAGACGGCTCCATTGCTGTGGAAGAGAAGAGAATTGTGGAAGGGTGTGGAGAAAACAGAAGAAACAGACGTTAGTTATTGTCAAACCGGCTGTTGAGCGACTGCAGAATATCCTCATCGGTGTAGTTGTCCTTCATCAGACGGAAGATGTAGGAGGGGGCGTACTTGCCTTTCGTCGTCAGGAGGAGGGAGATGTACTCCGGAGGGATGTAGTCGTACACGGGGTTGACGACGTCCACCTCGGCGAGCTGGGAGTCGCAGAGGCTGTAGGGCATGATGTGGTTGGGGGAGTCAATGTCATTGATGGTGGTCTGGTCGGAGCAGAACTGCGGGTACAGCTTGTACATGCCCGTCAGCACGATGACCGGCACCTTGGAGTGCAGCGCGGCCAGCACGATGTTGTAGCCGCCGGAGGGCACGAGTACGCCGCCGTTGGCGAGGACGGCGTGGCAGCCGATCACCACCTTGTTGCAGCGGGACATCACGGTGAAGGCCGCCGCGTCGTGGATCAGCAGCGTGCTGATGCCCTTCTTCGACAGCTCCAGCGCGAACTGCTGGCCCACCAGCGACGGGTAGGTCTCGCAGCAGATCACCTTCACGTGCTTGGTCTGGTGCGCCTCGTTGGCCGCCTGCAGGAAGGCCGAGACGGCCTTGGACTGCCCGTAGGTGATGACCACGTCGTCGTAGTGGATGAAGTGCGAGCCGTACTGGCTGATCTCCTCCGCGGCGTTCTCGATGTCGTAGGCGATCTCCTCCTGGATGGCGTCGCGAATGCACTACGTCTCAGCGAATCGCATGGGCGCCACGCTCTTCAGCGCCGACTCGTCCTCCAGCTGCTTCATCATCATGTCCACCGTCAACTTCTCGTTGAACATGGAAGACAGCGAATTCCCGAAGGAGGCCGTAATGCCGTAGCGACCCATCTAGGAATCAGTCCAGTCCGGAGCGCGAACCCTCTTGTACGCAGCGACGGTTTCCTGCTCAATGATCGAGATAAAACGCAGCGTCACGGAGCCAATCGAGAGAGCTACGCGTTGCTCCAGCCAACCGGCTCGTACACATGGGCTGCTTCCTCAGCAGACAGTACGCCAATTTGCGGATGTTGGAAATGAGTTGTGTGTAGTTTGTGAGCGAGGTTTCGTCCAACTAGGCCATAACACAGAAAACGAGTGTTTCTCACGATGTGAGTAAGCAGAGAGATGGTTTTGTTCGCTGCCTCGTAAGCAGAGTGAATCTCTCTACCCGTCACTCCTCCCACCATGCACGCACCTCCGTTGCAATTTAATCGAGAAGTTATCGTACTCCTTCTGGATAAGCGGCCATTGGGATAACCACTCACGCAATTCCACTTCTGACGAACTATCCTCTAAATGATTACACGCCACCCGAATCAAGGAGCGTACGCGGGTTATTCATCCTCACTGTGTTGTTGCTGATGAAACTGTGACGGAGCGATTCCCGTTCCAAATCAAATCAGTGGATGTGGTTCCTGTTGTCGTTGCAAACAGGGGGTTTGACCGTGTTTGGATGGCCATACTCCTCGCCTTCCCGCTTCCGGCAAATCCTCTTCGTTCTGTTCTCTTCATCCCAGAAAGTGGCTTACTAGAGCTGTTTCCAGGCAATCTACTGTCCTCCCATTTTCATGCCAATTTTGACCTGTCTTGAAGAACAGTAAAACGCTCTCAGAATGCCCGAGGATCTAGGAAAGTTTGTGTGGAATAGGGAGAACAATTCATATGCCACAGTGGGGAAGGGGAAGAGGGATGATTGGGTAGGTCGAGGGATGTTTCCAAGGAGATGACGGACTGGATGATTTGAGGGAGAAGATATTCAGTTGCATCATCGCAAGAGTCATTGCTTCGCGTGATTGCCGTAGGACTGCGGACTGCTGACAAACGCAGACATATCGGGGGAGACGAAATTGCGCCGGTTAGCGAGTGGTTACTTGTAAGCGTCGTGATGTGTAGTCACCTATGATACCTTCGAGTTCGTGGCCGTTTGGACCGGATCGGAGCTGCATGTGGTGAAACGTAGTTTGTAACAAGCATGTTTGTTACTACAATGACATTACAACAGGTGGTTGAGCAGGACGCCAGTGACAATTCCTCCGATGAAAATGCAGCACGTCGCGACCATCGAGGGAATCGCCAGAAGCGCCATTCCACTCAATCCGTGGCCACTCGTGCAGCCGTGCATCATTTTGGCTCCCAGCAGAAGCAGCACGCCGCCGATGAAGGCCGTGAGAGGAGCCGCTCCCTGCACGGCGAGGGTCTGGACCTTGTCCACGTCCGAGAAGACGAAGGACGCGAGGAAGGAGCCGAGGATGGCTCCGGAGCCGAGGAAGACCTGCCACAGGTTGGTCCGGCTCTCCTTCATCTCGTCCCCCACGGGGTGCACGTTGCCGCAGATGGCCATGTAGGAGGCGCTTGTGCCGATCATCTTGCCCAACAGCCCGTTGAGGGGGAGCTGCAGCAGGCCCACGATGGCTCCCGAGAGGTAGGGCGGCCACGCGTAGGAGTCGAGCGACACCTCACCCGTGAAGGACACGTCCTGGCGCCACGGACGGATCCGCTCCACGACGAACACGACGCTGTACATGGCAACGGCGTAGAGCACGGCGAGGACGGGGTAGCGAATCCCCGTCGCCTTCACCAGCGTCTGCGGGAAGGAGCAGTTTTTCGAGGACAGCTTCTCGATCCCTACGCGTGACTCTCCGTACATGTGCCGACAGGGCTTCAGCAGGGCATAGAGGTACGTGCCGACGAGACAGCCGAAGAAGGTGAAGAGCGAGTGCTGAATGACGGAGCCGAGCTATCCATGAAGAGCGCAGAACGCCACTGCCTCGACGTAGATCATTCCGGGACACGTTCCAGCAAGATCGAGACCGGATCCGAGAAGGAGGCCTCCGATAATAAAGGGAAGGAAGCCCCGCGTCATGAGTGAAGCCACGTTGTTCTGGGCACTGATCACATTCTCACGTGTCCGCTTCATCATATAGAGCAGCGCGAAGGCCAAGGCACCTATCCCTGAAGCGAGTCGCAAACACAAAACTCGTTCCCGAAGCAGTCAAGAAGAGCTTCAGCATCACCTAGCCGTTACAAGGCACGAATAGGACAACGAAACGGGACATCGTCATCTGATCGCGAATAATCATGGGCTCGAGGACTCTGGCCTTGTTCATGGCGAATCCAAAGACGAGACCCGAGATCAGACACACGATATAGCCCTTGGGAGAATTAGGCGAGATAAGTGCTAATGATCACAAATACTGCCCTATCGATACGCATGTGTGAAAAAGAGTTTAAATGGAAAGCAAAGAATGGTCATATGAGAGCAATTGGGGCGTTTCTCTATTCCACACTCTCGCCAAATTTCGGCTCTATCAAATGCCCTCATGAAGGGCATGCAACGGGTGGAAAGACAAAACTTCGGGTGAGGGTCGATGTTCCATGGCGGAAGAGGCACGAAGAATGGGGTTCAGGTGGATGGCCTCGCGAGGGCCGACCTCGGAAGGCTGGATTGAAGACGATCGGTGGATCATTCTGGAAAAAGCAAAGGTTCACTGAATTCGTTCAGCCAATCAGAAGGGGTGAACCGAGGGGGGCGCCACCCAAATCGACCCGAATTTTGGTTTGTCGCGGGGGTCCTCACAGCCGTGTATTCCGACTTCATATTATTTTTACATTTGATCCTTTTATCCAAATCTGATGAGCCATAAGCAACATACTACTGCGGGTATTCTCAAGCCATACGTGGCTGGCGGTTCGGCCGCCGTGGTGGCTACGATGTGCGTCCACCCCGTGGATCTGTTGAAGACTCGTGTGCAGGTGCAGATTATTCCTGCCGGAGGCAAGAAAATCGGCTCCCTTCGCATGGCCAAGACGATCGTCCAGGAGGGAGGCATCACGAAGCTCTACGCCGGACTGTCGGCCGCCATCTTGCGTCAGGCCGTGTACGGAACGGCGAGACTGGGTCTGCACGATCAGCTGTCGAAGATGTTCCAGGACCGTAACGGTGGCAAGCCCATTCCCTTCTACCAGAAGGTGGCTGCCTCCATGATCTCGGGTGCCGTGGGTGGTCTGGCCGGAAACCCCTTCGATATTGCCATGGTGCGTATGCAGGCCGATGGCCAGGCGCCCATCGAGCAGAGACGTGGCTACACCAACGTGTTCACCGCGCTGGTGCGTATCGTGAAGGAGGAAGGCATCATGACACTGTGGAGAGGGTCTGTTCCCATGGTCTTCCGTGCCATTGCCATGAACACGGGTATGATGGCCTCGTACGACCAGTCGAAGGAGCTGCTGGCTCCCTACACGGGTAAGGGCAAGACGACGAGTTTGATTGCTTCCGCCATCTCCGGGTTCGTGTGCGCCTTCACCACCCTTCCCTTCGATCTGATCAAGTGCCGTATGATGAACATGCGTGTCGATCCTGCTACTGGCAAGCTGCCTTACAAGAACCTCGTGGACTGTGCTATCAAGATTCTGCGTGTGGAGGGCGTGACTACGTTCTGGAGAGGTTACTGGACCTTCTACGCCCGTTCCGCCCCTCACGCCATGATCAGTCTTCTTCTGAAGGATGTGTTCAACGACTGGTATAACAAGGCCTTCATGTAAGCTATGTCGATTTAGTTTTTGATTACTGTAATTGTACTATTTCCTTTCGTTTGTTGCAATACCACAGCGGATGACACTCCTTCTTCTCAGGGAGCTATTGCTGCTGCTCGCTCTGGCAGGAGCCGCCGATCTCTCCTTTCCCACCCAATTCTCTGCAGCGTACTCGACGATTGCTCACCAGATCCCGGAGGTCAACGCTGCTGTTTGGGTGATTAGGACTAGACAAGCGAGTACCCCTCTCGTGTAAAACACTACCAAGTGAATGTTGACCGGTCCCTTGGCGGCAGCCGAATTGTCCACGAGGAAGATGACAGTGTTCTTGTGACGCTTATCCGAAACTATAACGCTGTACTCTCATTTGCGCATGGGGTGATTCTGTAGCACTACGAAGTACGTCTCGAGAAGGTGGATGGTATTGAAACATGTGAATACAGCTTTATGGGAGAATCCATGCCGGAACCCAATCTGCGTGTTGTGAAGGATTCTATCGTTTTTTCCATGCACACCGTTGATAGAGTAGGGAGAAATCATGAATGATGGGTCGGTGACGAACGGCTATTCCTATCAAGACCAGCGACAATACGTGGAGCTGTACTTTCACAAGGATTCCAATCGTGGGACACAGGAAACGCAGTAATGAGTAGTCCCGTCGCGAGTCCACGAGTTTTACATTGACGAAAACAACAAGCCCAATCCTGTCTTTTCTACTGTCTACAACTCCATCACGGAAGGACCCCAGGACCCCTCTCTCTTCGATGTCGAGAAATAGTGGCTGCCCCGAGAGGGAGTGATGTGTAGTATTGAAAGCGGGAAGTGCTCCCGGAACGGAAAGGGCTGGCCGTATCAGCTCATCTTTGGTCCCTTTGTACGAGTATGATTCACGGGTTTGTTCTTCACATGCTCGCAATGGCACACAAATGTCGTTTTTGAACTTTGCATCGAATCCCTTCTTCGAGGACAGCGATATCACATACAGCGCTGCTGCCAAATCGCGACTGAAGTAGTAGGATCCATTCTCGCCTCGATTGAGTCTGTAGTGAAGAGACCGGAAAGGATAGATACCACATGTGTCTCGACTTCATTGAGGTAAGCGATTCGCTCGCTCGCTCAGCCAGTAGACCCCGACCCAATTCGTGGTGATTTGCGATGCTCCGGGCATACCGAAGGACCGGATCAAGGTCCAGGTGAAGGAAAACCGAATCTTCATCGAGGGAAAGAGAAAGAAGAAGATTGTCTCCGACAGTGATGAATACCTCGTTTGCGAGCGATTGAACGGCCCCTTCAGACGCGTGATCAGCGTTTGGATCCGTGTGTTTGGTGATGGCTAGGTTCCCACGGAGTGCGATGCAAACCAAATGGTTGCCAAGCTGGAAGACGGGCTCCTCGTCCTGACGATGCCCAAGGTGGAGGTGAAGAAGGACGCTGTTTCAATTGCTGTGCAATGGAGTGTTTGGCTGAAAACAGATCCTACTTTTTTACACTGACATGCTTCGGTATCTCTTCCCGAAGAGAGTTAAAGTACTTCACATCCTCCTGAAGACACTTCACATCTACTCCTCACCCTCTGCTACGACTCCCACTCGCTAGATGGCCTTCGGCAAATACACGGTCAATCTCCTGGAAGGTCTTCTGCACGCGAAGCCACACTCGCTGAGAGGGGTTCTCGTCGACGAGATAGCCTCTGATCTTCTTGACACCGCTTCTGAATGTGGTGATCTGGCGGAGGAGGAGAATCACGGCGTTGTAATTCGACAGGCGGATCGCGTTGATGTTGATCGACTTGCACGACGAATTGACCTCTCCCTTGATCGTCTCAAAGGAGGAGGTTATCGCCTTCACGCGGGTACTCACGCCTCCATACTGCTGTTTCATCGTCTCGATATCACTAATTTGATTAAATAGTTTGTCCTGATTCTGGACTACAACGTCACGAAGATCCGCGTCAATGGTCTCGAGATAGATAGACAGCATCCTTAGGCACATATCGATATCAATTCCCTGCCCCTCCTCCTTGTTTGAACTCAACACTTGACTCGTAAACCCGCTCGGATCAAAGTTGGCATCTGCGAACTGACTAAACGTTCCTAGATAGATTAATGATATCCACAGTGCATACCATCTCGCTTGATTCGCTGAATCGAGGGAATCTGAGAGGAATCCGACATGGCACAGAAATACAATGCCGCTTTTGCAATAAACAGAGTACACATCATATATATCCAGCATCTTATAATAGCACTCGCTCAACTGTCTTTTGTTTTCCAACGACGGAGTGTCGCGATACTGCTCCATGAGCCCGGTCAGCAGCTAGTCCTTATACACTCGAATCTTCTATACAGAAATATTGTCTTCCAGAGTGTCGTAGTCCTCTTTCCTCTTGTCCCTCTGAAACTCCATAGCCACATCCTCAAGAGCATACAGCAGGCGCTCCACCTCTTTCACATAGAGCGACCGTATCTCCGGTCTGTCTTCGTTTTCGTTCCGTGTCTTCAGGGACAAATCCAACTTGATGACTTGTGTCTATTCCTGAGGACGGCACAATCAACGCACAAGGACTTCGCTGATTTGCTGATTTGCCTCAGCCACTTCGTTCGTCATTCTGTTCATGATGTACTGGTTCTTCTTCGCCTTCAGCGCATTCAGCTGACTCTTCGCCTCCGATAGAGCAGCTCTGCATATCAGCCAGACCATTCAAATCCACTCCAGTTGCGCGTTGTCCGATTGGGCGGAAGTCAGCAGCATTTCCTTCTATGCGAATGAACTCACAGCATAAAGCTCACTCTAGGGAAGCGCGGGGTGGAAACCAGCAGGCAGTGCGTTGGGGTTCCATAGGAGGGGAGAAGGGAGCGAATTACCTGCGAGTCCTTCACTTGGTCACTACAGTGTCAACTTTGGATTGCCCTTACCTCGTGAAGTACATCTCAGCCTCCTCGGCGAAAACGGGCTCCGGAATGTTCTTAGGGAAGGAGAGTCCATCAATATTCAGGGATTCTACCCGTGAGCCGTTTCCCCCAATCCCTGCCTTTCGCAGTACTACCAATTCTACTGATAGTGAATCCGATGTCTTGTGCTGGAACGGAATACGCCATCTGATAGTGAAACAGAGCTATCGAATTGAACAAATCCTCGTCTGACACAATTCGGCTCGATTCTTTACGCTAGATTGTTTTCGGTTTAAAATGGAGCAGGCCATCGCTTCTCTCCGAACTCGAGGTTTAAACTTGAAGAGAGAATGGTCTGCATCGACGCTTGCTATTACGTGTAGGATTCAGACCGTCCTTCCCAAACTCGGAGAGTAGTGCTTTGCTGCTAATCTGCAATATCTAGCAAGAATCTAGAATCGGGGTTGTTCGAGACTGCTTTAGTTACGGACTTGCCGCTCTGTTCGAATGGTCTTGATAGTCTTTCTGCGCCTAAGGGGGAGTCATTCACTTTCGAGGACTGCGCCGTTTTTCAAGTGAGTCCCTTCTTCTGTTTTCAGTCAAGATCCAATCCGTGGCGAATATCGCAATGCCAGTCGACTCCCAGTTCGCGGACTCTTCAAACAGAATGCTGAAGCTGGAGATGACGGATGGGGCTCACACCTGCTATGCGATTGAATACTCGCCCATCCCCGCACTGTCGGTGTCCTTGCAGAAGGGGTACAAGGTGTGCGTGCGTAACGTGCGGGTGGTGAACCGCTTGTGGCTTCTCAACGCCTCCAACACTCTCTTTCTCGGGGGTCATTGCTCGCGTGTTTGTTGCAAACAGGACCACTATACAAACTACTTTTTCAATTCCATTTCCAGCTCGCGGCGACGATCGCGCTCCGCCTCCATCGCCACCTCCAGCTGGTACCGTCTCTCCATCAGCGCGTTCGACGCAGTCTCGATGATGCGCTGGATGGCGTACAGCTTCACCTCCATGATGAGCGGCTCTCTGCTCTCCATTTGCCGCACGGAGCGGGTGTACTCCTCCTCGAGGGGCTCGATCGCGATATCCAGGTCCAGATCCGTCACAAAATGATCGACCACCCACGTGAACAGGCTCTCCACCACGCTCGACAGCACCGACAGCTCGTAGTCCGTGATGCACGACCGGTTCTGCAGCGTCTCCCCCAGCACCACCTCCATCTGCTCGCACCGCGTCTGCCACAGCAGGCGCTCGCCCTTCTCCCGCTCCACCTCCTTCTGCAGCGTCTGCACCGCCTCCGCACTACGCGCATCCTTGTCGGTGCCTGCACCACCAGCATGCCCAGCACGCCCAGCACGCCTAGCATCGCCAGCACCACCAGCACCACCAGCATCACCAGCAGGCGTCTTGTCCAGCGCGGTGCGGACGAAGGCGGAGAGCTCGTCGATGCGCTTCAGGTAGAGCTGGTTGCTGGCGGTCAGGTTCTCGTTCTGCCGGCGGAGGTAGTTGAGGCTGTTCTGCGTCATCGTGTCGCCGTCCTGCGCGTCCAGCGAGATCATCGTCTTCATCGTGCCCGCCTCCAGGTCCTCCAGCTGCTGCAGCCGCTCCTTCAGCGCCTCGTTCTCCTTCTGGTACGACTCGCACTGCGCCGTCTGCGCTGCCTGCGCCGTCTGCGCCTCCTGGACCGCCTCCTTCTCCGCCGCCAGCTGCGCCTCCAGCTGTGCCGCCTGTGCCGCCAGCGCCGCCTTCTGCTCGCTCTCCTGCAGGTAGGGTGCCAGCGCGCCGTCCACCAGCGTGCCCGCGTCGGCCACGATCTTCATCACGTCCTCCTTGAAGCGCGGGTTGCCCGTGCGCGTGCCCAGGTGCGAGATCTGGCGCACCAGCTGGTCGCACAGCGCCGCGTTGATGCCCTGCGCGCTGCAGGCCTCGCAGAGCGAGTACACGAACATCACCACGGCGTTGCTCACCTCCACCACCTCGCCCGCCGTGCGCTTGCTCGCCTCCTCCAGCCGCGTCAGCGTGCTGCTGTGCGACGCCGCCTCGCCCTCGCCCTGCACGCTGAACTGCAGGAAGTCGTTCAGCGCCTCCGTGCTCACCAGCTTGTCCTGCAGCTCCGCGATGCTCGCCTCCTTCTTCTTCAGCTCCTCCTGCAGCGCCGCCAGCTGCTTCGACTCCTACGACTCACCGCCCCGCCCCAAGCCCACGTGCGTGCTGTCGCCCAGCGCCGTCAGCAGCTCCGTGCTGCTCTCCGCCTCCTGTGCCAGCTCCTTCTCCTTCTCCTCCGCCTCCTGCTCCAGCGCGCCAATGCGCTGCTCCCGCGCCGCCACCTCCGCCTGCAGCCGAGTCGCCGTCTCCTCCAGCTCGATGCACCGCTCGCGCAGACGCCGCTGCGCCTCCTGGTCCTCGTCGTGGCGCCGCTGCGCCTCCTTCGCCTGCTCGCCCAGCGCCAGCAGGTGCCGCAGCTTCTCCTACGCCTCACGCGCCCACGCGGGCCCCACGTCCAGCGCCTCGCGCAGGATGGTCACGTCCGTCTCCTCGTGCATGGCCGCCGAGCACTCCAGCTGCTCCACGGGGTTCACCAGCCGGTTGTAGTCCTGCCGCAGCGTCGCCAGCTGCTCGCGCGTCGTCGCCAGTTGCTCCTCCAGCTCCCGCCGCTTCCCGCGCTCCTCGCTGAAGCTCTGCGCCAGCCGCTCGCGCTCCTTCTCCAGCGTCTCCAGGTACTACGCCTCACCGCCGCGCGCCGCGCCCACGTCCAGCGTACCGCGCACCGGCACCCGCCGCAGCTGGCTGAACAGTCGCAGCAGCTCCAGCAGCTCGCGGTTGGTCCCGCGCAGCCGCGCCACCTGCCGCTTCAGGTCCTCCAGCACCGGCTCGCCCTCCTCCGCCCCCGCAGGGGTCGGAGTGCCAGTCGGAGTGCCAGTCGGAGTGCCAGTTGGAGTGCCAGTCGGAGAGTTTGCTGAAGAGTCAGCATTGGCGGACTGGGCCGCGTCGGTGAGTTCGGCGATGCGCGCCTCCTCGCTCACGATGCGCGCGCGCAGCTGGCGGTTGGTCTGCTGCAGCTCCGACTCGCGCAGCAGCAGCTCGCCGCACTGCTTCTTCAGCCGCATCGCCTCCTCCTTCTCCAGGTAGGACCGCGACAGCAGCATCGTGTTCTCTTTCTTCAGGGACGTCGTTGTCTCCTCCAGCTCCTCCACGCGCTGCCGCGTTGTGCCCAACAGCTCGAGAATGGACGACGACGACATGATGCTCTGCGCCTCAACCTGAGGAGACGGCGTCGGAGTGGGCTGCTTCTCCTTCAGCTGCTTTTCCAACGCCTCAATCTCGTTCTGGAGATCGGCCCGCTTCTGGTTATCGTCCAGTGACGCCAGAAGCAGGGAGTCGATCCGCTCGTTCAGACGGGCGATTTCTTTGTCTTTTGCCCTCAGCACCTCTTCAAGCCCCTTCTTCTCTCCTGCTAACGCATTTACTTCGCTTTCGTGCTTTTCCATCTAGGGCATCATTTCCAGCAAACGGATAGGACCGTAGAATCGTAATCGCTCTTCAGGAGCCGATAATCGGATTCCATCTTCTACAGCTAACCGCAATGAGCAATGAAGATACCTCCAACTCGCGTTTCTTCTCGTTCAGCACATCTCCCGCAGCAACAATACGCGACCCGAACATAGAAATCTTCTCCGCGTTCTGATCGAGCTCTTTCTAATTTCATCAGGATTACAGCACTTCTCCCCGTACCTGCAAAGAACGCATAGTCTTGTTTTGTTCCTCTATCTGCTTCCGATATCTGCGATTTTCCTAGTTCGTAACGAATTGGCATGCTTGCCGTACACTTTCCAGTTCCTGACAACGTTTTCGTTGATCCTACTCATTATCCTCCCGTACTCTTCTCGTACAGAATCAGTTCCCATGTCTGCGAATATCCTTCTTCCTCCAAATACTCCAGGAGTCCCCCAAAAGGAAAATGAGCATCATCTGTTTCTTAACAAACACGCGCATCGCAGTAACAAGTTACTCGATGATAGGGTAGGACGGGCTCGTGGCAACACCGCAGATATTTCCCTTTCTGGCGATCTTGATGTAGCCCTCATCGCCCCACCAGGTGGACCACGAGTTCTTGATGAGCCAGTAGTCCTTGCCGTTCTCCGTTCCGTAGCCCACGGCCAGCACGGCGTGCGCCTGGTCCTCGACGGCGGACGAGCAGCTCGCATCATCGAACACGCCCTCGCTGTAGAACAAAAAGTCCTTGTTCACCGCCACGCCCACGGAGATGGGGCCCACGTTGGCCACGGCGTCCTCCAGCTCCTCCACGGAGAAGGGCTTGGTCAGCACGTAGTCCTTCACCTTGATGGCGGCGGCGCTCTTGTCGAAGTGGCATCTGCCGTCAATGCCCAGGTAGTGGCCGTAGTCCGCGTCCGTCATCAGGCCGCCGTTGTGGATCATCCAGCCGTACGCGCGGAAGTCCTCGCCGCCGTTGCAGCCGTCGTTGCCGAAGTTCCACGAGCAGTCCAGCAGGTTCTGCTCCGAGAACTTCTCCAGCTTGCCGTACTTTCTGAAGAACTGGCCCTCCAGCACGCCCACGGTGCCGAACGTCCAGCAGGAGCCGCACATGCACTGGTCCTTCACCGGCGTCACCGCGCCCAGCTCTCTCCAGTCGATCGACTCGGGCAGCTTCGCGTTGGACATGGTGTACTTGTGGGCCTCGTAGTCCTTGTTGCTGGAGTGCTTCAGACCCATCAGCGCGCGCAGCTCCGCCTCGGAGCGGTCCGCCAGGTGGTTCAGCTTCAGCTTGTAGCTGCGGTTCTCGCTGTTCACTCTCTCCACGTACGCCTTGTTGCGCATGAAGTTCATTCTGCGCTCCTGGTACTCCGCGCCCTCGTAGCGCAGGTGGTTCTTCTTCAGGAACGACGCGAACTCCACGTCCGCGGGGTGGGGGAAGCGAGCGGCCAGGAACTTGTGCGAGTCGCCCACCACGGAGCCGGGGCCGGGGAAGTCGATGCACGTCCAGCTCTTCTCGGGCTCCTCGAACACCTCGGGCGCCTGCTTCACGTACTCCACGCTAATGTAATCGTAAATGTACTCATCGAAGTGCGAGTGGAGGACGGTGTTGTAGCCCACCATGTAGAAGCGCACGGGCTTGAAGTTGCCAATGTCTCTACCGCTCACGCACCGCCGCCGCCCTCACTCGTAGTACCAGTACTTGTTCAGCTTGTCGCCCGTCTTCTCCTCGTGGTACCACACGCGGCACATGTGCTCGCCCACTCTCTCCGTCTTCTCCAGGAGCTCGAATCCCTCCAGGTTGGGGAGAATCGAGTTCAGGGCAAGGTCATCCTTGTGAATGTTGAAGCAAGTCTCGTACGTGATCACAGGGACGATCGCGTAGCCGACCTCCTTCTCCATGTCGTAGTAGTATCTGTTGATACCGCCATCTACTCCTCATCCACGATTCACACACTCACAGTAGTCGAAGCGAGCCTTCTTGGAGGCGCCGTCGTAGTACACCACGATGGGCTCCACGAAATCCGCATACGGAAGGGTCACGGTGACGTTCGCCTTGTAGTAGTCAGGGAACTGAGGATATGCCACCGCGATGGAAACCAAAAGAGCACTAGCAGTCACGCCAAATCTTAGCCACCACAACGCAAAGAACATCACTCACAAAGATTATTCTACGCTTCCATCTTTCGACAACGCGGGATCCTATTGGCGCACGGATTCTCCAGTTCCCGATGATGTCATCGTCACGGCGGAATCACTGGTTGGGGAAACACGATTGCAACAAACACGAAAACTACAGCTTGACACTATCTAAAAGAGGCTTGATCACGTCGGGGTCCATCGAGGCAAACACCTGCTGCATCCCCTCCGAACCATACCGAGACACCATTTGCTACCGTTGATGGCCCCAATTATATCTACTTGGATGAAGGACTTCCAGCACTCCTGAACGTTCACTTCCGCAATGAAGCGCTTCAAATAGTCCCTCGAGACGGTTTCGATGCTCCCTAGCGAGGACTCGAGGAAGAGGAGGCGCATCTTTTCCTCTCCCACCTCCACTTCCTGCAGCACGTTCACAATGCAATCCACCACTTGTTCCAGCGAATAGAGCAGCTCCTGAGGCCCTTGCACAATGCACAGCAGCATGCACTGCACGAAGAGGCTTCTGCGCACATAGCCCACCGCGCCGCCTCCCGCAGAATCGAAGCTGTGCAGAAGCGAAGAGAGCACTCCGGAGAAGAACGCGTCGTTTGCTAGGTCTCATGTGCACGATCGGAGCGAACTGAGTCCCGTCTCCTGGCAGATGGATGCGAACAGCGCGTTGGCGGGCTCGCCGCTGAGGAGCAGCTGCGCGACGATGAGCAGGCAAGCCACGTAGCTGGACTCGGGCAGTCTAGCGGTCACCTCCCGGCTGTGCGCCCACTCGCCGTTGGAGCCGGTGCGCTCGCGCTCCAGCAGCAGCGTCACGAGGCGGCGTGTGATGGGCGTGACGACGGCGACGCTCTGCTGGGGGTAGAGCAGGGTGAGGAAGTGGACGGAGGTGGCGAGCCGCGTCATGTCGCGCGGCGCCACGATGGCGAAGAGCGTGTCGTAGAGCTGCGCGAGTGCGGGCCCGAAGGCCTGCAGGAAGGGGAGCTGGCCCAGGCGGACGTAGGCGTCGACGATGGCGACGATGGCGGGGAAGCTCTTCATGGAGTGCGAGTAGACCTGCAGTAGGCTCGGGAACAGCGCGTGCAGCCGCTCGCCGTACCGCGCCGCGGGGCACTTCATCAGCTCGCCCCACAGCTCCAGCCCATCCTCCAGCAGCACCGACACCACCTCGCCCGCCGCGTCGCGTACCGCGTACTGCACCATCTGGAAGAAGAACTCCAGTGCCGCGCCCTCCCTTCTCTCCCCTTCCTGCGCTATCTGGGTTGACTGGGCACTCTGAACACCCTGTGATGCTGTCTGCGCCCCGTCGCCGGTCAGCAGCGAGGGAAGCCTCTGCGCCTCAGGCCGCATCTCTACATCCACCTTCACCATGCTGCAG
>ERZ827156.1974-NODE-1974-length-22430-cov-11.790659_pt1 | contig 22430 bp, 17 predicted proteins | sample MGYA00519919_ERZ827156 | MGnify/ENA primary metagenome ERZ827156 (study PRJEB31778, sample SAMEA3449269) | human gut metagenome | biome: human gut; feature: human-associated habitat; material: faeces | place: United Kingdom | collected 2010/2012 ...
CAATTCCTGCTAATTCCTTGAACCACATCTTTGCATGTTCTTTCTCATTATCTGCGGTCTTTAAAAATAATGCAGACATCTGCTCATAGCCTTCCTTTTTCGCTACAGAAGCAAAATAGGTATACTTATTTCTCGCCTGAGACTCTCCTGCAAATGCCTCCTGTAAATTCTTCTCTGTCTGTGTTCCTGCATATTTGTTTACTGCCATCTCTTTTACCTCCGTTTTCTTTACTATTTTTCTCCCTGCATTTCGGGCAAATTCCTTTAAATGAAATATCATAATCCAAAAATTCAATTCCATGAATGTTACGAATTTTTTCCAGCAAATTCGGTAATTTCATCCATATCCACATCAAAAATCTCGCTGCACTTTATGCACCTTCCTCTACCAATATATCAAGATTTTTTTGAATGGCATTTCTCCTGCTTGTAGCCATTCATTATTGGGATTAGTTCTTAATAAGGATTATATTCTGTTTTTATTTTATTGTCAAGAAAATAGTAATAATTCTCATTCTCTGACTTTCCTCTTTGCATTTTCTTAATCTCAGAAAAGGGTATGATGAAAAAGAATTGAAATATGCAATCATGGATAATTCCCCAAAAATTCTTCTTGAATTAGATCGTGAATTTGCTTTTGTCAGCAAAGAATACCCTTTTTTGTCGGAGATGCTAAAAAATTTATTGATATGCTGTTCTACAACATACAAAAACACCGTTATGTTTTAATTGAAGTCAAGACAAGGGCATTGATTCCGGAGATATGGGACAATTAAGAACTTACATTGACAGTCGCTTTCGCCAGTGCTAGTATCTGTATTAGTTAGGTATGTCTAACGTACTTGATTTTAGCACATTAACAAACAATCGGGAGAATATTTTTATGAAAATTTACGAATTCGGGGATAAAAATAAACCGAGCATCATGCTCTTTCCTGGCACCTGCTGCTATTGGAAAACCAACTTTGGACACGTTCTTGATGGGCTTCAGGAGCACTTTCATACTCTGGTTGTCAGCTACAGTGGATTTGACGATACGGAGAATTCTACATTTATTTCAGAGCTTGACGAAGTTCTGAAGGTTGAGAACTACATCAAAGATAAGCTTGACGGAAAGCTGTTTGCAGCGTACGGCTGTTCCCTCGGAGGTTCATTTGTCTCTCTCCTGATCGGGCGTCAGAATATACATATAGATCATGGAATCATAGGTTCAAGCGACATGGATCAGGCGCCAAAGTGGCTGGCAAAGCTTGAGACAGCCATCATGATGCCTATGTTCTATCCTTTTATCACCGGCGAGGAAAGCGGTATTCTAAAAAAGGTATTTGAGAAGAAAATGAACGAAGGAAATGACAGTTCTGAATATATGAAGAAATTCATGGAGATCATGGGCAAAGGAAGTGGAATAGACTTTTCATTCATATCCAAGGAGTCCATGAAGAATCAGTTCTGCACCGACCTGTACACAAGCGTTGGAGAACACATAAGCGTACCCGGAACTACTATCCACGTATTCTACGCCAAGAAAATGGGTGAGAAATATCTTGAGCGTTACAGGAAGTGTTTCGCCGATCCGGATATCTGTGAATTTGATCTGCAGCACGAAGAACTACTGCTTGACGCAGACCGTTGGGTTCATGAGGTCTGCAGGGTGTGCGGCATAAACTGATCTGCTCCTTTCTTAGGTCTGAATAAATCTTTCATATCTGTTTTCTCTATCTCCAGCAGCTTGATCTTCTTGTCTATTCCACCTGCATAACCGGTCAAACTTCCATTTGTACCGACTACTCTGTGACACGGGATGACGATTGATATTGGATTGTGACCAACAGCACCGCCAACCGCCTGAGCAGACTTTTAAAACAGCTCACCCCTCTTGAAGCATTTTTCTCAAATCGCCAAATGTCTCGGATGCAGGGGCAACCCTGACATTTCTCACATCATCTTCTGCCTCAGCCAGAATTTCTAGCAGTTCTATACGAACATTCATGTTTTTATACTCTTCATATGACATAACCACATCATCTCCTCTGACACAACCTCAAATCAATATTAATCTGAGTCTCTCCTACTTCTTAACAACCAAATGCACGGCCCCTGCAAATGAAAGTACAATGATCACCACATATACGATCAGTGTAATCAAGTGTCCATTCTGCCAGTTGTCCACCGCAAGCAGAGTCCATAGTGCGCCCTGAACCAACTGCGTTGCAATCTGTATCTTCTTATTACCCTTATTCTTACAGCTTATTATAAGTAATATTATGTAAACAACAAGACCTATACTCAGTAAAATGCTCATCACAAATATAACCACCTTTCGTCTGTATACTCATCTAGTTAGTTTTTCCTAACCAACTTCATTTTAGCACTAATTATTTTAAATTCAATCAGACAAATTCATAAGTTATATTAAGTATGATGAACAGCACAAATTTAAGAGGATGGTGTATTGCCTCAGTAATACTCCCACCCTCTAATGACTGATTTTTCTGTTGTCCGAACAACGAGACCGACCCTTACGTTCGGCATTGGAGCAAAGTTTTTCGCTGCCTGCCAGCGTCCTGTATCTTTCGCAACAGGATAGGTCACAAGTAATGTAACCTCGGATTGAATCGTGTCAGCCCACGTTGTTCTCATTATGCACTGACACCCAGCGAAATTCAATGAACCTGTGGTGTAACATTACCAGCCCAGCTTCTGGCAGATCTCAGTCCAGGCTTCATCGTCTATCTCCTCATCGCGGAAAAGTCTTCTCTTGTCATCCTCTGTGATCATGCGAAGCACCTTACATGGATTTCCCGCTGCAACTGCCCAATCAGGGATATCCTTTGTAACAACACTGCCCGCACCGATTATAACGTTACTTCCAATATGCACGCCAGGGCAGATCACAGTGTTGCCGCCTATCCACACGTTGTCCCCAAAGGTCACTTCCTTGCCATACTCCCACATAGCACTGCGCACATCAGGATATATCGGATGACCTGCTGTGTATATCGCTACATTTGGAGCCATGAAACAATTGTCACCTATGGTCACCTTTGCAACGTCAAGGATCGTACAGTTGTAATTTGCAAAGAAGTTCTTGCCCACCTCTATGTGTGAACCGTAATCGCAGTAAAATGGTGGGGTGACACAAGCTCCATCAGACTTGCCAAACAGCTCCTTTACAACCTCTGATCTGCCGTTAAAATCCGAGCGTTCCATGAAGTTTAGCTTCTGCAATTTCCAGCCTACATAAGGATGGAACAGCTATCCCTCTATCCCGACTACAGAGGTGTCAGCCACTGGCATGACGATGTTGAGTTTATTATGATGATGGATGGCCAGATGACATATGACATAAATGGACAGAGCATTGACATGCAGACCGGGGAAGGTGTCTTTGTCAACAGCAGATGTCTGCACTACGGCTACTCAGATGCACATTTCATATGACCTCCTGTCACTCACCGCCATAATCGGATTCATCCAGAAGAATTATCCAGGCAAGCTATTGCTCAAAGACATCTCCAGCGCCGGAAACTGCTGCAAAACAAAATGCACATCTCTTTTCCAGAGATATCTGTCTGTATCGCCCATGCAATACCTGAACAACTATCGCCTTGAAAAGGGATGTGCTATGCTTAGAAACTCGCCTATGTCCGTGACCGATGTGGCGTATGCCTGCGGATTTTCCGGTACGAGCTATTTCTGTGAACTCTTTAACCGGCACTATGGGATCACGCCAAATGAATATAGGAAGGAGAATTTATAGTTTTATGGTTTTCTTGGTCTTTGTATATTAATTACTGCGGCATACTGTAAAAGTCTGTAGTGGTCAAGTAATAGTCAGTTTATGTGGGCAGACTACTACTATTTATGAAACAATTTAACGATTCGAGAAATATGAGTGTGCAAAGGATTGAAAATTAAATATTAATAGTTCATTAACTCTTGTTTTCCGTATTACTCCTCCTAAACTCTTCCAACATTCTTTTAAGAATCTGCATGATTTTATACTCTTCACGAAATGCATTCATATTATAATCAGGCAGTTCCTCCATATAAGGAATCCCAATATCATTTGCAAATTCTTCTTTTCTAGTCCAGTTATTTCTGACATAAATTCTGAAGTTCTGATGTTCAATCTCATTATCAAAAATCAAAATACATTTTTCATATTTATCATGAGCATATCGTGCCTCATCGCCATCATCTATATAATAAAATTCATGAACCAAGTGATTTAACTCTCCTTTTATCATATAACGATACGACACATCCCAATGATGATGCTCTTTAAGTGATATTCCATCCCTATCTGGCGTTGCTGTAAAATACCTACCACCATCAAGAATCACTCCGCCGAGTTCTGCAAGAACAGTCTGATGATAGCAAATTCTTATTTCACTCCAGTGAGGTCTTGGATCAGTTTGTGCAAACAGATAATACTCATAACCATCCCTGCCATCATCAGGTTCGTATGTACGATTAATCGTAAATTCTGGAGCATACTTATAATATTTCTTAACTTCGCTTGATGGACTATCTTCCCAGTGTTCAGGATATTTAAGGTATAACTTCACTTTTTCAATTGGTGAAAGCAACATTCCAAATCTCTTTTTCCAAAGATACTCAACGTGATGAAAATCTGCTGATTTATCAGATGGTGTATTACTGTCCTGAAGTCTTACGTAAATATTGTTAGCAAATATTCCCTTGTACTTCTCTTTTAAGAAATAAGGAGTATTTGTGCTATTATAAACAACAATAACATCTACCACTCCTTCATTCAATTGCACCCGTTCTACGGTTACAACTGGGCGAAAATCGCCCGCAAATTTCTTACCTCTAATAAAATCTGTAAGCATCTGTGTATTCCTACGATTTGTATCATGCGTAATATCCTGGATAGAAAAATCATTTTCCTCATCGACTCCTATAACGATATATGCATCTTCATTTACAAGATTATTGGCCATACAGATTATATCAATGAGCATATCTCCGTCTTTATTATCACCGTACCACTCTCTCTTGAAGTCCCAGTAAGGACCTTCCTGATGCATCGCAATCAACGATTCTATTTTGTCCGTTATATTCAAAAAAACACCTACTTTCATCTATCCCAAAAGTTATCACCTTTTAAAAAGAATACTTCAAACTTCCTTGAAATATCTATAATTTCAAAAACAATTTTCAAACGTTTTAAATTATCTTCAATATGATCGTAAACCATCCATTTTGTTTCTGAATGTACTTCATTCTGAATTCTATCAAGATATCGAACATCAACATCCCACAAAGCTGAAAAGGGATCATTTTTCTCGCCTATTATGGCATCCGTATCTTTATATAACGACTCACAAAAATCAACAGTTGCTAAAAAGTAAGATCTAAAGTTTTACAATATTTTCCAGTATCCTGTCTTTTTTGAACCAACCCGCTCTATATACCCATTTTTTCTTAAAAAAGCTATATTATTTTCTACTGCTGTCTCACTCACACCTAATATGCTATGAAGTTCTGCAGCTGTAATGTTTGGATTGTCCCTCATTTCTGAAATAATTTTCTTTCTTCTGGGATTTAATGTTTTTTTATCCCCAATCTTATTCCCAACTTTATTCCCAACTTTATTTATTCTATCAAATGGAATGGTTACAACAATCGAATTCTCTCTAAATGAAAATGCATTTTTCCCGTACATTTCCGTAATTTTAGGAACTCCTCGTCCTGATTTCTCACTTATATGCAGTTGCAGAAATATCTCTGACAACTTTTCATTTACAGGGATTGATTCTCCTAAGAAAAATCCCTCCATGGTCTGTGCCGGAGCAAGTGTCCCCCTTGATAGTATTTCTATTCTGTCGGAAAATACCGAAATCATAGGTTCATTTCCTTCCACCCATTTATTGTGCAAGACGGCATTTATGATAGCCTCACGAAATGCCTTATTATCAAATAGAGAGACCTCCTTTCGCTCAACAACCCTGTCTGTCTCATCCGCCTGAATCAGGTTCAATACATCTCCATAACGCAATAGCTCATCCAAACTGTATAATAAACAGTCATTACCAAATTCACGTACAGAAAAAAGATTAGATCCTTTTGTTTCTCCATCAAAAATAGATACACGAAGCGGAAAATGAGAATTATCCGACAGAAGCTGCGCTAACATATTAAACTCGCCTTCTTCTGTTCTAAGCCCCAGATTCTTAATGAATGTCTTTTGATTTAGAACAATACCTTTGGAACCGTAATATCCAAAGAGTTTTTGAAATGTAAGTTCCTGGTATTTTGCCGGTACTGTTTCTATCGTTTCTGTTCTTCCATCCAGTATTTTGAAAAGTTCAATTTCTCTCTTAGGGTAATCCTTAATATTACATTTTGACGATCCTATTCTTAAAAACCTCTTTTCTTTAAATGCCGTAGGAATTTCAGTCGCCGCCGGAATTACTAAAACTACAACTCTCTTTCCAGAAAATTCAGTTTCTTCAAATTTGAAGTTGATACTCGGAGATAAGTTTCTTGCAAGATAATTCTGATACGGTTCCTTATTATAATCACAATACTGATTAAAAGTTGTTCCTACAATTTCATGAGTTACATCATTTACCCCCCAAATGAAAAAGGCATGTTTTTTATAATGAAATGCTGCCGCATTTGACAGAGCAGATACGTATTCACCTAACACTTCAGGTTGAAACCAGTTCTCCTTAAATTCAAACCATTCCTGTTCATCACTTAAGGCACATAAATCTAAAACAATTTGTTTAATATCCATTTAGTATGCTCCTTTATCCAGCTTTTATTTCCAACCACAATAATTATAATATGTTGGGAATAAAAAAATGAAAACCACTATCTGAGTCTGTATCCAATTCAACATCAACTATTTTTCTTCGATCGAGTCATCATCATAAGTCTAACAAAAACCGGCCGTAAAATTCCTATTCTAATCTCCAACTGTATAAATATCGTAGACGCTTACTTTTCATCGAACCGAACCAACTTTATGATGATAATCCTCCCTATAGCGATGGTGTTTCATTATATTGTTTCCGATCGCTCTTATACACACGAATAATTATATTTTTTAAAAGATTTACACTCGTAAGAATTGCTTCCCCTTGATTAAGTTTCCTCACATGCCTTATCGAGTAATCATCTAAATGATTCTGTATTGCTCTAATTTCATCATTATGCATTAGTCTATGAACAAGCAAGGTTCCCACTTGGCCTAATAAAATAGGAGAAACATCTTGTGGGTTTTGTGTTGTAAGGAATAAGAATATTCCCTTTTTTCGCCCCTCCCTTGCAACCAATGTAAGTCCATTATAAAATTCCGATTCTGAATACTGAGACTTCGTATAACGATGCACTTCATCAATAAAATAAACAAATGGATTAATATTATCTTGATTGATTACATAGTTACTAATCAAATCAATTATCATCCCTCCTATACCATCTGTAGCCCCCAAGAGTGAGGCATCAACATAAAGACTACTTTTCGGAGTTTGTAAAAAATCATTTATCTCACATAGTAAATCCTTCATTCCCCGCTTCTGTGAAAAGAAAGTCAAAAAATTAGTATTTCCTAACTGATATGTCACTTTCTCAACCAAGTAGTTATTTACATTAGCCTTAAATGTGTCATATATATAAGTACTTCCTTTTGGAGGTTGTGATACTGATTCTGCAGCTATTTGCTGTGGTAATAGAGAAATATCAAAATCTGTGTCTGCTTTTGTTATTGACGACAATTGCTGCTGGATTATCGCAATATTTTGTCCATCTTTTGTTAGACAATCATTTCTTCCTGTTTTTCTTTGATAACGTAATGAATGAATAGCCTCTGCCAATACAGCACCTTGTGTATTACTGTTTGTCTCAAATAACATTGCCCATTGTTGCATAGAAATTTTACCAGGAGAAATAGCAGTATCAATTCCCAATGTTAATTTATTAATTTCAGTATTAGAAAAAGAATCTTTATATTCACCAGTCGGGTCTATTATTAATACTTTTTTCTTATCTACTACAATTTTATCCAAAATTGAAAGAGCTGATGTAGATTTTCCACTATTAGTTGCACCTACAGTCATTAAGTGATGACTAAATAGGGTACTTGGTTTCAACTCAACATCCTCATCGATTCCATTCAAATAAGCAGCAAAAGGTGAAAGTACTTTTTCGTCATTAGTTGTAATTTCCATAGATTCGAGATAAATATGTATGATCTTCTCATTTGCAAGATAAACTTTATCTGCAACTCCTACTGTCAGAAATTCTGGAAGTTCAAATTTCATAGTATCATAAGGCATTAAACCAATCACATCTATTCCAATCTCTGGAAAAACTACTTCACTTTTACCTTTATTTATTGATTCATGTAAATTATCGCTCGAAAGAACTTTATTTTGATATACTTCGCCTAAAAATAGCCCCCGTACAGAATCAATTACAACCAAATAATTAATTGTACTTGGATATAAACATTCACCCATTAATTTTCTATGCGACAGTAATGATAAGTTTTCAACTTGTGCTATGCTTCCATCTCTATATACTTGAGAAATTCGGCCGATATAAAAATAATTTTTGTCTATTTCATTATATAAATAATCAATCATCGTAATTTTCTCCCAAATAATCCGACAAATCATAATTCATTGTTGCCTGTAAAAATGCCACCTGATAATTTTGACTCACAAGGTTGCTCATTTTTATCCAATTATCATTGCTTTGATCAATTGAGTAGTCAGTCACAAGAACACCAAGGCTTTTGTTATGCAATATTGCTTGATAAATCATCTGAGAAATATGATTGTCTGCAAAACTAAATCCAACTGTAATAAACAAAGTATTTGGACGTTTTAATAGTTCTTGGAATTTTGTGAACAACTCAAAGTATGGTTCCTGGTAACTCTGCATATATTTATTTGAACTTGGAAATATCATGATAGGCTTTACAACCTCATTCTTTTCTTTTCGTCTAATACCGCTAGCATCATGTTTCCAAGTCAACGATCCATGCAATTTCAATAAATTAATTATATTTTTCTTGTATTCCAACTCATTGGTTTTAATATTTTCAATATCTTTTACAAGATTCCATTCAAACATATCACTATCAAAATATGGCCGGTGAGAGAATGAAAAACCATCCATCACTGTATACCCCATTTCATCAGCTGCATCTTCTATTAATGTATCATAATTTGTTGTTACAATTGTCAATTTATTTGGTGTCTTTACTAGATGCGCTACAGTATTAATAAATGCAGAATGCTTTAGACAATTGTTGTCATATTCATAACTTGTATTTTCAACAATAAGATCAAAAATTCTATTCTCACTCGCCTCATATTTGTTTGCGTGAATTGATGGGACATATTTTTTAAAAGCAATTAAATCCGATAAAAAATCTTCTAAATTGAATTTTGGATTTAAAGAGCTTTCATTCTCTATCTCAACCTTTTCTGTATATTTACATAAATCTGCAAGTTCCTGCAGCGTAAACAACGTACCGTCTTGCTTAAGAGATTTATTAATTTCTTCAGCAAGCATAAAAACAGTTTTACCAAATCGCCTATCTATTTTATTATTTGTACAAAGGACAGAAGCTCCTGCACCTATCAGTATCACTATATTGTTATATGATCGATGAATGAACGATGATGTTTCCTTCTTAATCGCTTTTTTATACAACAGCTCATCAAATGCCTTTCCCTTTTCATCAGTTAGTTCAATACCATTCTTATAATATTTAGTTCCTTCGCTTGAAAAAACTGCCTTTGGTGATATATATTTTTTTCCATTTTATATTTCCTCACTTATCTTTACTACCAATAATGTGTACATTCAGAAGAATCTTGAGATCCATTTGAAAATGCATTTACGCCACCTGCTTATATCTCATAAACACATACTCAAATATCAGCTTTCGATATTCAAATATTCTCTGATCTGAATAACTCTCCGGCAGTTCTTCCCACAGAATCTTTCCAATCAACGTGTCTACCTCGGCCTTTGTCTCCTGCTTGTCTGTCCAGTGATCCAGCTCTGCAATCTTCGTCTTAATCTTATCCAACAACTCTACAGCAACCTTCTTGATTTTTTTAATATCCTCTTTAGATAGATTCTCATCAAAAAGCATATCATACATGGAGAGTTCTTCATCGCTGCTGAAGCCTTCACGAACATAACGCTGTTCCTCTTCATTCATGGAACTTGCAAGATCCATCAGTTCCATAAATGTCTTTTCTATATTAGCTCTATCCTGCTCAGAATTATATTCATCAATGATCTGCTGATACCTTATGTAATAATCCACTCTACGGGGATTTTCTCTCAGCATGGCATCCAGCCTTACTTGAATCAATTCATCTAAATCCATTAATGCTAGATTCTTCTTTTTAATCTTGGCAAATTCCTTACGCAAAAGATCAAAATCAATTTTGCTGATATCAAAACGCTTTGCAAGTCCACGATCATACGGTGTTCTTTCAATCATTATATAATCTCCTAAGATTCCGTTAATCTGAACCATTAAATCTGTATTATCAACATGCTTCTTCTTTTTCTTTAATTCATCAACAATAGCAATAATTGCATCCTTTCTTTCACAGTCTGCCTTGGAAATATCTGCACGATCCAGATATTTCATCATGCGGTTAAGTTCGTTTCCATATGTCATAAACTGCTTCTTGGTTTCCCTAGATTCTGATACCGCATTAGCGGCTGTCTGCAATAAGGAGAGTTTTACAAAATCCTTTGCATACACTAGATCATCCAAGTCAAAATCTCTGGAATCCAGAAATTCAATAGCCGCTGAAATTGTCTCAAGCACTCTTTCTATCAATTCACACTTGTCAATTGTCGGGTCAGTACTTCCTCCACCTACATTAGCGGTATAATCAGCAAGTGCCTTTCTTAAGGCTTTAACAATGCCTATGTAATCAATAATAAGTCCATTGCTCTTCCCTTCTGCCACACGGTTTGCGCGGGCAATCGTCTGCATAAGAGTATGTGCCTTGAGCGGCTTGTCCAGATACAAACATGACAAACACTTCACATCAAAACCGGTAAGCCACATTGCACAAACAAATACAACCCTCAGCGGATTGTCTTTGTCCTTGAATTCTTTATCCAACTCACGTTTTTCCATCTTCTCACGATGATACTTGATATCCAGATTCCACTTTTTGAATGTTTTAATCTCATTCTGTTCCTGCGAGATAACAACCGCCATCTCCGTCTCCTTCATCCATTTAAGTTTTCTCTCCAGTTCCTGAACCTCCTGCTGCGATGCGGCCTGTATCTGCTTTTCTAAAGCCTTGATATCGTCCTGCCAATATTTCTGCACAAGATCATACATGCGCACACAAGTAACTTTATTCAAGCAGACAAACATAGCTTTACCACTGGTCCACAAATCAGAGTAGTGTGACACAAAATCCCTAGCTATAGACTCAAGTCTCGGCTCAGCAGTAAGCAAATGTATTTCCTTTTCAAATTCATGCTCCAGCTTCTCTTCCTGCTCCGGATCAAGATCCGCAGCCTCAATAGCATCAAGAATCTTGTCCGTAATATCCGGATTATGGATATCCAAAATCTTTTCTCCCCTATTTTCATAATATAGAGGAACTGTTGCCTTATCTTCTACAGCACGTTTGAAGTCATAAATTGAAATATATCCACCAAAGGTTCTCTCCGTAATATTGTCATTGGAAAGAAGCGGTGTGCCAGTAAATCCAATTCTAGAAGCAGTAGGCAGCAATCTCATCATATTATCGGCAAAAACTCCATACTGACTCCTATGGGCTTCATCAGACATGATAATAATGTCATGATCCGGAATGATTGGCTCGTCCACCTTTTTATTAAATTTCTGTATCAAAGTAAAGATAAAGCTCGGATTTCCCTTCAGCTTATTGATTAGATCCTCTCCGCTTGTCGCTATAAACTTAGATGCCTTAGTTTTGCCCAATAATCCACAGTTTTCAAAAGTATCCGAAATCTGGGAATTCAACTCTTCACGATCCGTAAGGACAACAATGGTAGGAGAACCTGCAAACTTTCTGCGAATCTTCTGTGACAAGAAAACCATAGAATAACTCTTACCAGAGCCTTGCGTATGCCAAAACACACCAAGTTTACCATTATTCAACTTACGTGCCTCATAAGCCTTTACTGCTTCGTTAACTCCAAGATATTGGTGGTTCCTTGCAAGGATTTTGACTGTTTTTCCTCCAGAATGATCAAAAAGAATAAAGTTCTCTAGCAAATCAAGGAAATTCTCTTTCTTACAGATTCCCCGCAGCATAGTTTCCAAAGCTACACTCCCCTGCTCTTGCTCGGAGAGTCTCTTCCACTCATGAAAGAATTCATACTTACTACCCAATGTACCAACCTTTGCTTCCACTCCATTTGATAACATCAGGAATGCATTATAATAAAATAACTGTGGGATAGTGTCCAGATAATCTGTATAATTATCTGTATACGCATTCTGTACATCCACAGAGTTCTTTTTTAATTCAATAAAAAGAAGGGGAATACCATTTACAAAGCCCACAATGTCAGTTCGGCGGCGATAAAGGTCACCATGAATTTTCATTTCTTTAACTGCAAGGAAGTGGTTCCTTTCCATATCATTTGGATGACTAAAATCAATAATCATGGCTCGCTTTTCTTCTGTCTGACCATTTGGTTTCTTCTCTGTAACAGGAATTCCATCCCGTAGATAAGCATATTTTTCTTCATTAATCTGCATCAATGATGCGGAGGAAAGATGCTTTTCGAAAGTATTCTGAGCTTCTATAACTTGAGAATCTGTAATCCATGGATTAAGCGTACGAAGAGCTTGCTGAAAATAACGCACCAAAAGAACATCCTTGTAGGAGTTTCTTCCCAAAGTTCCATTTGCCCCAAGGATTTCCTGATTATAAGCGAACTCTACCTTCCAGCCTAGTTCATCAGCAAGCAAGTGTCCTGCGCTATCCTGAACTAATACATTTTCTGAGTAATCATAGCTCATAAAAATCTCCCTCTACTTTCTCTAATTTATCTCTAAGACAAAATTCCTCATTAATCTTTATTACTAGGATAATCATTAATTTTAATAAAACAATATAATCCTGCTTTTGTACCCTTTCATCAAGAGAGCCTGTATCATGAATGTATTTATTTCTTAGATCAAGTCCATTTGTATATTCTGCCTTATTCAAATTGTAGTCAAAATATTGACTTTCTGATTCTGATAGAAGCGAGCTCTCTATTCTTATTTCTCCAGATAAAAACAGTTGCTTTATTACAGAACTTTTATAATACTGTAAACATAGCACTTCCTTATCATATAAATCAGATAGGACATGTAATCTCTCATTATTAAAGCCTATAACACCATCTGTAATTTCAAGAATTCCTCTTTGCATCAACCAATTTATCTCTTCAATTTGATACGCATAAAATTCTCCAATCGTTAATCTCTCATTACAAAGCAAATCAAATAATGTTTCGTATTTTGATTTTGTCTTTTCAATATATGACAGCGTACTTTGATTAGAAAAAACAGCATGCATTTCATGCATTAAATCCTTACTATCACAATATGCATATTTATTCTTAATAAAACTCGGAATATCCTTAAATCTAATTGAACCCGAGCTCATCTCATAAAGCTCTCTATCAACACATCCTTCTTCCACATACAACTTAAATTGCTTTGTAATTCCATCCATTACTGATGCGAAACGCTCATATTTGCTTAATATACTGTCTGTTTGTGCAGGCATTCTACAGATAAACCCCTCTACCTTAAACTCATTTTTAAGATATTCTTCGAAAAACCACCGTACTATTTCTTCAATATAAATATCTTCCTTGGCTAACACATCCCTATAACATTTCATTTGTGCATTTGCTAATCCGTTCAAGCATAGAAATGAATTACCATATTTATACATAGTCTTACCATCTACTATAAGCCTATCTTCAATTGTTCCTCTCTGAGATGTGATAGATGTAAGTTTACATCTCATCTGAAAATCAGTATATTCAAACAAATAAATAAAATTATTAAGTAATGTCGGATAATCCAGATTATCCTTTACCCAATTTACATTATATTCAGCAATTAAATCATATTCCTTCCTCACAAAGGATTTATCTGGCAAATCATGGTCAAAAGTAACACTAATCCCTTGAGTTTGCTTAATCATATGAATACTAGAATCTTCCCATAATTTTTCAAATCGTTTCTTTGCCTTAAGCCGGAGTTTGTCATCAATTGGAAATTCTTTCGAATTCTTTCCATTCATTATAAGATTAAGTAAGTTCCCATTAGCATGCTTGCCATCAATATAATCGCTAATAATTTTATATTTTATGTCAGAAGTTAGGCTTTTAGGCAAATGGACTTCCAGCGGTTTAGTATGCTTTTTCAAATAGTAATCAACTAGCAATCTTGCACTATAATTAGGCTCTTTTAATACTTCTGTTAATTCAATATCAAACCACTTTACAAATACTCTATTTTCAAACAATTTATATGGGCTTAAGCGCATAGCTTTCACAATAGGAATAAATTTCTCCCTACTTATTTTTTCATAAGTCTTAAATTTGCAAAAAAACGACCAAAAATCATCCCTATAAGCTACATAACAATTGTTATAAATATCAACCAAATTATTCTCATCAATCAATTCAAAATATAATCTAATTTCATTAACAGAATATGACGCTAATTCTTTGTAAAAATTATATTTTTCTTCATCCCAATTAAACACTTCACTGAGCCTATCAAAAAATAATTTTGTATGATATAATTGAAACACATTATTTACATTAGATAAGTCTACTTGTTTTTGAGCATAAGAATCCAATATATTGACAACTTTATCTTCATCTCCATGAAAACACCATCTTCCATAAAAATAATCTTTATGCTCATAATTTTCCAAAATAAGCTACACCTCGATTTCTCCACTAATAAGTTTTGGTAATAAACGATCACGCGCCTCAGATAAAACAATATTTTGATTTAATAATTTTTGCCTTAAGTCAAAGTAATTTTGGAAAGGAATGTACAATTCATCAGTTCCAGTTAACAACTCTATTGAATCAATATGTTTCTTTCCCAGATGTGATACAGTAGCTCCTACTACGGTTTTTTCATAAAACTTTATAGGCTCATATATTGCCCATAAAAGCCATCCATTCATCTCCCGTTTTCTTGGTCTAAGACAACATGTTCGCTGAACTAAAAATGCATCTTTTCCCGACCAAGAATTGATATGGAATTCTCCATCCATTCCAACTAGTATTTCCCCATTACTGATTACATATTTCTCTTCTACTTCTTCTGTAGTAAAATCAACAGTGTTTCCATCAGGAATATTTCTGATACGAATAATAGGAGTACCATTCCCAACGCTATTAAACTTAGAGCCATCAAATGCATAGCCATATTGCACATCAACAATATCTATTAGTTTTTTTCGTTTCCATTTGTCTGGCACGCCATCCACAATTTTGCAATTCTTATATCCAGGGAATTTCAAATCAACAAACCATTCCTTGTATAGACGCTTTGCTGCTTCTTCAATAAGTTTGATTTGCTTTTGATTATTCTCTATCAAATCGTTGTACGCATCAACAATAATTACTATCTTACGTTGTGTCTCAATTGGTGGCAGCGTAATCTCAATCGATTTGAATGCTCCATGTGTCAAATCTGGTTGGGCGGCTCCAGTTGCACGACTATTTGCTTCTTCATAAAAAGCTTTTTCTTGAAGCACATAATATAGGAAATCCTGACTCAGAATCTCATCATCATTAGTTGATACTGTAAAGCAATTATTGTGCACAACACCATGTTGTCTTCGAAAAACTAAACCTACTTGCCCCGTTCTTGTATAAATAATATCATCTTCATTTGCTATGAATTTCTCAGGAATTGTCTCTTTAACAAATACACTATAGTGTCCGTCCTTCATATCACCAATTCGTAATAAGTGCAACCCTGTAGGTTCATCTGCTATATGATGTTTCGTGTTTTTATTAATAGCAAATCCTTGTCTAAGCGTTACTAAATCTCCAATATTTCTTTTTTCATATATCATAACCCCATCTCCTTCATATTCTTTGAGATGGTATCCATCAAATCATTTGATTCAGCCTGCAATGATAATAATTCTCGATGGATTTCTACCATTCTTTCCTCAAATACAACACCATCATCCTCAGCCGGGGCTACACCTACATATGCACCAGGAGTAAGAGACCATCCTTTATCTTCAATTTCGGTCAAACATGCCACTTTGCAAAGCCCAAGGATGTCTCTATATTCCCCTTCGCCAAACTTCTCATAAAGCCATGCTGCTTCCTTAGCAACAGTAAGTTCAGCATTTTTAGCAGCTATCATTTCATCATATTCAGACTGAATTCTTTTCTTATCCTTCCTATTTGCCTGTTCTACTTCAAGTTTTTCTCGTTTTTGTAAATTCTTTAATTCATTCTTCAAAAGATGAAGTGTTTCTTCAAAAGAATTTGTCTGTCCCAATATTTTTCTGTATTCCCGTAATAAAGCTGTATACTTGTCCGTTTCTCCACGATACAGCCATACTATTGCATTCAGATTCTTCAACTGCCACTCCGTCCACTCATTCAAAGTACGGTCTACTACGGTATAATAATTTCTTGCGTCTATAAACAGAACATTACTCTTCAATTTCTCGTTCTTTCCTTTATCAAAGAACCATAGAGAACATGGCAGGCTCTTCGTATAAAAGAAGTTATTGCCAACAGAAACCATCACATCAACATTGCCTGTCTTTACCAGTTTTTTGCGAATGTCCTTATCACTTCCCTGACTGTCGGTTGCAGAAGAGGCCATAACGAATCCTGCACGACCTGTTTCATTCAGATATGCATAGAAATAAGAAATCCAAAGATAATTTGCATTTCCGATTTCCTTATTCTTATTTTCCTTTGGTACTCCAAAAGGCAGTCTTCCAGCATTGGCTGCTGTTTCTGCCTTTACCTTATCCACATTGAATGGTGGATTCGCCATAACATAATTACACTTGCCCTCCAGATGATGGGCATCGTGATAGAAAGTGTTAGCCTCATCACCGGATTTGATTACACCAGTAAGTCCATGAACTGCCATATTCATCAGGCAAAGCTGTGCATTGTATTCTACCTTCTCCTGACCGTAAAATGTCATGCTCTTATTAGCCTGTAATCCTGTCTCATTTACAAAATCACCAGTCTGCACAAACATGCCACCGGATCCGCAAGCAGGATCCAACAAGACTCCCCCCTTTGGTTCAAGAATATTTACAATCATTTTTACCAATGACTTAGGTGTAAAGAATACTCCATCATCAGATGCGATGTTTTTGGCAAATTTATTCAGGAAGTACTCATAGATGCGTCCAATTACATCTCCACCTACTTCATCCAAGGCATTGTTATTAAAGATTCTAAGCAGTTCACCAAGAAGTTCATCTGAGAAATCGGTATAACTTTTAGGAAGAACCCCTGTAAGCTGGTCACTCTGCTGCTCCACAAGCTCCATTGCATTATTTACCACTTCTCCCAGGCTTCCCATAGTCTGTCCAGATAAATTTAATAGTCCCAATGAAGCAACATTTTCAGGAAGATTTACCAGATAATCAAATTGTGCCATTTCAGGAAGGAACAATGCACTCTTAGCTATAAAATCACTTGCCTCCACTGGCATCTTACGCCCATTCCTTACCGGCCGATCCTTTAATATCTCTTCCTCAACCATTTTATATCTACTATATGCATATCTTAAAAACAACAGTCCCAATACGGGCATGCAATACTGATTCGATGTAAGCTTTGATCCCGCACGCAGGAGATCCGCAGACTCCCACAAATCTGCTTCCAGTTTCTTAATACTTGCGTTATCCATTGTGTATATCCTCCGAAGTTAATTACTTTTTTCTGATCAGGCTTTCTTACCTTACTCGGATCTATCATTTTTTCTGTTTCAACCGTTCTGCACATTCTGCCGAAGTCAAATACTTCATGTAATTTTACCTCCAAAAATGTATAGAACATATTTTAATTATATTCTATCAAACAAATACTTTCAATCAACAGATTCTTAGAAACAAACACCTTTTCACCAACTATATTTCATACATTATTCACCACTAGAAAAGCACCAGTTTCCTGGTGCTTTAAAACTTTCATGTGTAATTGTCACTCTATGTACTATATGATTTCTCTCTTATCAAATGCTTTATACAGTCTGAAATCATTCTATTCTTATAGCTTTATAACCTTCTTCACCCTCGCAACAGTCCCCTGAATTATCGGCCCCGATACAATCACAGTAACAACCGTACACACACCAAACTTTCCCCCAAGGATCACACCTATCACAACCATGGTAGCATCAAGTATCATTCTGACTTTCTTCACCTGCCAGTGATTCTTCTCAGCAAGCGCAAATGTCACGGCCTCATATGACCCACGCCCAAGGTCTGCTGCCGCATACAGTCCTGTTCCCACCGCAAACAGCACAATTCCGACGAGCATGATCAACATATTGAGCCACATGTATTTGCTGTAGACATGCATTTGCGCAAACAGATCAACACACAAGCTGTAAACGATCTGGTAAAGTATCGTTCCTATATGTATCTGCGATCTGTCATATATGAGAACAAACAAGATCATAATCACCGCCACGATAAACGACGCTGCCCCGATACTCACATGAAACGTACCGGATATTCCCTGCCATAATACCGCAAGCGTCGCACCACCAAATCCGGCATACAATGCCAGGGTTATACCATATGCGGCAATGACTGAACCAATTATTATAACAGCTATCTTCTTTATCCACTCTCTTTTACTCATACAACCTCCTATAGCCAAATAAAAAGACTATAGATAAAACTGTTGTGTTCAGAAACAGCAAAATCTATAGTCTTCTTACGTGCCGAGACAAGCTCTTTTTAATTGTTGCTATACTATATCATTTATAGCTTTTTGTCAATAACTGGTATTTCATCCCCTACCACCTAGATACAAATTCAAGAGTCTTGTCAAATGAATCAAGTCTCGCCTTAAGTCCCGGCTCCTTATTCTTGACAAATCCCTGACATACTAAATATGTCTACTGCTTATATCAAATTCTCTCCTTTGCTTGAAAAGCATTTATTTCTTCTATCATCTTACTAACCGCCAGGGAATATGGAATGTTTCGTCTCCAGGCAATCACGGTACTTGTCGTAATTTCAGGAAAAATTTTTCGTTGTACAAGAATGTCATCTCTCCAATACTTTGCAGCACCTTCGATTGATATCGGATACCCCAATCCATTTGCTGCCATGACTCCGGCATTGGTTCCAAGATTACTCGTAAAAGCAATCTGCAGTTTCGAAAAATCTTTTCCAAACCAATTGGCGAGTTCACTTTGAACATTTCCTCTTTCGGGCAGGATCAATGGTTTTCCTATGAGATCTTCCTTTTTTATAAACTCTTTTTTTGCCAGCGGATCATCTGGCCGCATTCCAACACACCAGTGATCAAAATCCATAATCCGGATATAATCCAAACCTTCGGTGTCCACTGGCTCCAAGAACAATGCAATGTCTACAAGTCCTTTGCTCATCATCTCATACACTGCATCTGCTGTTGCAGTATGCAATGCAATCTGAACCAGCGGATATTTTTCTTTGTACGTTTTACATATCTTCGCCAATGTCTCCATTGCCGCAAATTCACCGCATCCAATGGTTATAGTGCCCTCTACTACCGTTTCTTTCCCTTTAAGTTCCTCTAGTGTTATTTCCTCAAGATTAAGAATCTCCAGGGCTCGCCTTTTTAATAGAATTCCCTCATCAGTAAGTGAGCTTTTCTTCCCCCTACGAATAAATAATGTTACTCCAAGCTCCTCTTCAAATGCCGCCATTTGTCTTGAAAGCGTTGGCTGAGTAATATGCAATTGTTCTGCTGCTTTTGTAAAGCTCTGTTCCTTTGCTACTGTCAGAAAATAGCGTAATAGTCTTAATTCCATATCATTAAAGTCCTAGTATTTCCTTGTTTTTTTCAAACCTTTTAATCAGTTCTTTTCCCATTACTATAATTTCATTTCGCCAGGGATGACCGAAGATTCCACAATCCATTGAAATATCTTCCATTGGCGAGAATTATAATCCATTCGCCAGTGATGCCATCACGAATCCATCTTCTAAAACCCTCCCTTCATACTTCACATGGTCATTCACCACCACTCCGATGATTCTTGAGTTGTTTCTCGCAAGCAGAATGCCTGCCATATTCGGGATATATCCTATCCTTTCAAGCTCCTGCTGAACACGTTTTACTGTTTCATCTGAAATCTTTTCTGTATTTCCATGAATCACTTTTGAGACAGTTGCAGTACTAAGTCCTAGTGCATCTGCGACATCCACAATCCTAACCCTGTTATGTATCATATCCATACCCTCTTTACCTGAATTTGTAATTACATGGTACAATCAAGATCTGATTTTTACAAAGGTTAAACGCATAACCCATAACAAAATCCTTATTATGTTTTTGTCGTATTTTACTTAAACGTTCTGTCCCTTCTTGCATAGTCCAAGCATTAGTCATTGATCTTGTACTTCTTATGAAATAAACTCTCTCCTCTTGTCCCTAATTCTCTCATAAATATCAATCGCCTTGTTAAATCCCTTGCCCAGTAATTCATCACATGCTTTATTCAGCGCATCCGGAAAAGCATTTGCCAAATAATCAAACCTCTTCATAGCCATTTGCTCTCCTAGTCCAATGTTAGCCGCTTCTCTTCTAAATGAATCTCTGGTGATCTTTTTAATATCATACTCATTCCCAATACTAAATGCCATATCTCTGGTACTGCTTATATATATTACCGTACTCAATATGTCATATGCCGGTGCCAAGCGTACTGTTTTCAACTCTTCATCATAAAGCAATGAAACATTTTTGATATGATTATCTGTATTGCCTATTAGGTAATTGAATATACATATATCCCACATTTTCAATTGATCTGCTATCGGGTTGAACGATTTCTGTCTTATGATCTCAAACATCATTTTTAAATATCCGGCATTATCACTCTCATATTTGTTATGCGCCGAAATTCCCATCGCTTGAGAGAAATCTTCCTGATGTAACCTGTACGGAACACTTAACCCATTGATTTTTTTTAATCCGTCCTTTATTGCACGATCATATCTTTTAGTTGCTAGCAAAACTTCCTCATCTCTGCCATCTCCGACATTGACTATAAAACTTTCAGGAATCTCTATTCCCATATTTCCTGCCGTCATCATACACAACTGCTCATTTGTAACTATTCCGTCAAGCCTTACATGACTCTGCTTTACTATATGTGTACTTGGCGCTGACCCTTTGGGTAAATACCAAGCTTTATTATTTTCATCATAATATAACCCAACCTTTCCAGATGCTCCTGTAAGTGACAAATGTGACTTTGTGACTAACTCCGCAGTCTCCATTGCTCCTTCTCTTGCCAACTGACTAACCTCATCAATTGTCAATTTCTGATAATCTGCATTTACTACTTCGTTATTCTCATCTGTAATTTTTATTGCTCCCAGACACTCATTACCTAACCCGGCTAATAATGACAAATAATTATTTGCGTCTGTATGCAATAACCCAGCCACACATCTTCTGGTAAATCCTTCAGGTAACAAACCTTCAAAAAAATTCCTTGTATCATCAACGGAAAATGCATTTTCAGATAATGGCAAATGAATTGATATCGGTCTGGCTATGTTACCAGATAAATACTCTTCTGCATATGAGAATCTAGCATCTTCTTCTTTTTCTCCAATTATACGACCTACATATGTCTGCAAGCCACCAATCTCTATCCAAACCCCCAAATTTCTCATATTCTAACCTCTCTTTTCTACGAGAATATCCATTCCCAGTAAATTGATAATTGTAATTGCCTTTCCGATTTCTGCTGTAGCCTTACCTCTTTCCAAATCCGAAATAAAACTTACACTAAATCCTGTAAATTCTGCTATATAAGCCTGAGTATATTTCAGTTCTTTTCTTCTTATTCTGATTGCCTCACCCAAAGATTTTGAATCTATTATTTTCATACATATTCCTCGTCTTTCTATATCAAATTATCAACACATAACTTCATACACATCATATGGTCGTACGGCTAAATTATATATATATACGCTTTGTAAATAAGCCGTACGGCTAATTTTGTATAGTTCTGATTATACAATAAGCCGTACGGCTAAGTCAACTTTTCTTATATAAATAAAAACGCCAGAAGCCTTGTAAATTCAAGGTTTCTGACGCTTATTATCAGCAGGGGATGAGAGAATCGAACTCCCACCAAAAGTTTTGGAGACTCCTATCATACC
>ERZ827156.1976-NODE-1976-length-22419-cov-3.512252_pt1 | contig 22419 bp, 21 predicted proteins | sample MGYA00519919_ERZ827156 | MGnify/ENA primary metagenome ERZ827156 (study PRJEB31778, sample SAMEA3449269) | human gut metagenome | biome: human gut; feature: human-associated habitat; material: faeces | place: United Kingdom | collected 2010/2012 ...
AAATCATCACAAGCGTTCCGCCGAGAGTTTTGCCATTAAAAGCATTTGTGTGGATTGGAATATGTAAATCTGTATTCCATGCGTTACTCTCCTTAACACTTTGTAAAGTAGATTGTCCCTGAGGCGCTTTCTTAACATCAAATCCACATCTCTCAAGAGCATTTTTTGCCGCCTGCGCTATTTTGTTACACTCAATCATTTCATTAGTCCCGCCATAAGCATACATATTATTTGATTGCATACTTGGGCTTAAATATATTTTTTTACTCATTAAAATTTCCCCTTTCATTATCGTATTAAAAACTTCTATTTTTGCTTTGTTTAATACAAAGTATGTATTAACAAATATTTTAGTAGTAAATAATATTTTAGTTCTTGACAAATCATGTAATTTGTGCTATTTTTAAATGGCAATTTATAATTTAGATAATTAAAACGGAGGGAAGTTAAATTGATTAACGAAAGTGTACATGTTGGCATAGGATTTGCAACGGGAAGAAAAAGCTTTAAAAGCGTGTTAGAGGCTTATGTATATCACCTAGATGAATCTAAGTTTTTGCAAAAAAATAATGTTAAACTTAGTTTATTTGTGGCGTACGATTTAGAATACTCCTCTACAAAACGTGAGGATTACACAAGCATACCCAAATACATATTAGACAAATTTGAACAAGTTCATTTCATAAGTAAGGAAGACATCGCTGAATCAGCAAAATTACTCATCCGAGACAAAATTATAACTGAAAAAGAAAAAGAATTATGTTTTGGCTATGGCTATGCTGCAAACAGAAATATCATACTTTACAGAGCTCTACAAGAAAACGTTGACTACTTATTATTTATGGATGATGACGAATATCCTATGGCGGTCACAAAAACGGACAATCACGCCCTATGGAGTGGACAACATGTTATTGAAGACCATATAAAATATCTAAAATTTTCAGATATTACAAACGGTTATCATTGTGGATACACATGTCCTATACCATACATGGAATTTGATAACGTTTTAAAAGAACAAGATTTTAAAATGTTTATCGAGGCATTGAGTAACGAAGTACTAAATTGGGACGTAATAAAAGACATGATTCAAGCAGGCGGTATAACTTATGCAGATAAGAATATATTAATCAATAAAAAAGCCTCCCTCGTTCCTCAAATTAATAACGCTAAATTTATAACCGGCGGTAACTTAGGAATTAATCTCACCAATCCTTCTAAAATACATCCTTTTTATAATCCAAAAGGAGCAAGAGGCGAAGACACTTTCTTAAGTACTTGTTTAAAAGATTCAACTGTAAAAAGTATTCCAACTTACACATTCCATGACGGATTTTCAATTTACGGTTCCATACTAAAAGGGAGTTTGCCTATCAATCTTAAAAAAATAAATTCCGCAGATTCAAAGTCTATCATAGACAGGTTCTACAAAACCTGTGTTGGCTGGATTAGGTACAAGCCTTTATACACCTACATTACAAGAAAAGATAAATACAATGAAATTACACAACAAGTAAAAACTAATCTTAAAGATTCCGTACCAAAAGTGTGTGCGTACTTTAATGACGACAGATTTAAAGATGTTGAAATTGAATTTCAGAAATTTCACGATAACGTTGAAAAAGATTTTGAGGATTTTCAAATCACAAAAAATATTTGGGAAAATATTAAAAATTCAATATTTTAATAAAAAATAACAGGCGCATAATTTATGCGTCTTTTGTTAAGCGAATTTTAAAATAGAAACTTATCTATGTGACATAAACAGTCAATTTAAGCACTTTATCTTGGTTATTCCAAAAATTAAAACATAAAATATTAAAGTTATCCAAACATTATTCGTCGACAAATTTAGCTAAATTTCTTTTGGAAATAAATGGTAAAATATTGGTAACAAATCAAAAAGGAGGTAATATTATGCTAAAGAAAACATTTGGAATAGTTGCAGTTGCAGCTTTAATTTTTTGTGGAGTAGCTCAAGCAAATTCAGACAAAAATATGACAGAAACTGATTCTTACATTTGTTGCGCCCACGATGGCGATATGTGGGATAATTAGTAACAAAATTTATTTTTTATTAAAATAAAAAAGATACATAAATCTGAATTTGTCGATTTGTGTATCTTTTTCTAATTTTTACCTTTATAATGTTATTAACAAAATTTCAAATAAAGGTAGTGATGGCTTTTTGAGTACTACATTAATAGGAATAATTGGTATGATAAGGTATTTGATAAACGGGTGGTTTGCTTTTTCTATTTTCAACAACTCTAATGATTCTAAATTTACTAAAATTTTTCTTCCTTCGCTTACTTATGCAGCTGCTTTAGCTATTTTCAAATTTTTTGTGCTTGACAGTCCATTAGTTACGGTTGTTTCTTTTTTAGTAATTTTTGGTTTATTAGTTTTAAAAAGCCAATTAAAAGCATGGAAAATTTCGTTAACATATTCTCTTTTTATTACATGTTTGATGGAATACATTCATTTTATAATTTTTGAATTGTGTTCAATCTCTAGGGAAGTTTTAGGAATTACAGAAGTCACAGCTAATCAACCTGAAAGATTGTTGATAAGTCGAGGAATTATTCTCTTTTTATACACCTTAGCTCTCTTATTAATTTACAAAGTTTTCAAAACAGAGATAAAATCTGTTTCAAAATTTTCAAACTATACAATTTTTCCTGTATTTCTAATTCTTGTTTTGTGTATGATAATATATCTAAAATATTACATTAAATATACACATTCAAATCAATTTCATAATATTTTATCAATTATATTTGTATTTTTTATCGCATCTTTCCTCATATTTATATTTTCATCAAAATTTTTGTTAGACATTATTGAAAATTTCGAGAAAAAGAAAATAAATTCAGCCATAGAAGAAGCTAAATTGAAAAAAGGAAAAGGATACGCCGGACTTAAATTTACGTCAGAAAAATTAAACTCTGAATTTGAATATTTCCAAAATGAACTGCTTTCAATTCATATGGACGTTGAAGATAAAAAATCCAAACAAATATGTTTTTGTGCAGTCTTGCTAAATCACGAAGAAATTCCTGAAAATGTAAATATAAGTCGTGTAATATATCCTTGTGTTGCAAATATTTTGGATAGATTGCCTAAGAGTATAGATTCAAATATAGGTAATGCTCTACAAAATCACTGGAACTCATCTGATTTTAAAACGCTCAAAAAAATAGAAGAAAATTATCACATACCAATTTCAGAAAAGAACGGCGCACCTACTCCGAGAGAATTTTTACTATATTTAGTGAATAAGTACAGAAAAGATAACCCGTCATATAATAATACGGATAAAATTAAGTTTTCTTTTTTAAAAAAGATAATTGAAAATATCAAAAAATTTTAATTAAATAAAAAACCCACTCAGAAAAAGATGACTTCTAAACCTGAGTGGGTTTTCTTATACTAATTTTTTATATCTAATTTTAAAACATAAATTTTTCATGAAGTTGAGAAAATTTTATGTTTTTTCGCTCGTTTCCGCTTAAATCCATTTCAACTTTCCCCTGATTTAACATAATAAGTCTTGAGCCAAAATCTAAAGCATTTTGCATATTATGAGTAATCATTAAAGTCGTAATTTCAGAATTTTGTGTAATTTTTTGAGTTAAATCTAGAATTTTCTCTGAAGATTTAGGGTCAAGTGCTGCAGTATGTTCATCCAAAAGCAAAATTTTAGGCTTGGCTAAAACTGCCATAAGTAGCGTAACAGCTTGTCTTTGTCCGCCTGAAAGTAAACCCATTTTAGTTGTTAGCCTGTCTTCCAATCCTAAGTTCAATTCTGCAAGTTTTGTTTTGAAAAATTCTGTGTTAGTCTTGCTAACTCCAAATTTAAAACCTCGTTTTTGTCCACGCAGACATGCCAAAGATAAATTTTCTTCAATTGTTAAATTGGGTGCTGAACCTTTCAATGGGTCCTGAAAAACTCTTCCGATAAATTTTGCCCTTTTAAACTCAGGCAGAGATGTTACATCGTTTTCATCAATAAATATTTTTCCACTTTCTGGGAATGTGGTTCCAGAAATTATATTCATTAGTGTTGATTTTCCTGCACCATTTCCACCGATTATTGTTACAAATTCACCTTTTTTAATTTCTAAATTGAAATTTTTAAATATAATTTTTTCATCCGGTGAACATTTATGAAAAATTTTTGATATATTTTCAAGTTTAAGCATTTTTTCTTGCTCCTTTAAATTTAAAGTTATTTCTAACACTCGGAACACCAAGCAAAATTGCTGCGACAAGCGCTGTAAAAAGTTTTAAATCGCTAGGATTCATACCAATATTTAATACAAAATAAATTATAAATTTATAACAAATTGAGCCAAATATAACAGCTACTAATTTAAACAAAAACGAACTTTTTTTCACAAAAGCTTCCCCAATTACAATTGAAGAAAGGGCAATTACAATTACACCCGTCCCCATGTTTACGTCTGCGTATCCATTGTTTTGCGTAAGTAGCGCTCCAGAAACGGCACAAAGCGAATTGCTTATCATAAGTGCTAAAATTTTATTAAAATTCGTGTTTATTCCCTGAGCCTTCGCCATTTGAGGATTGTCACCTGTTGCTCTGATTGCCAAACCAATCTCGGTCTTAAAAAATAAATTCATGATTATAAGTAAAATTGCACAAATTATCAGACAAACATTGAAGTTGAAAATATTAGAATTTTTAAAAACTGTAATCTTTCCAAGCAATGAAATATTCGCTTTTCCCATAATTCTCAAGTTTATTGAATAAAGCGCAATCATAGTTAAAATTCCTGCAAGAATATCCTGAATTTTGAGCTTTGTGTTAAAAAAGCCTGTAATTAAACCCGCCAAAGAACCAACCAATCCTGCAACAAGCAAACTTAAAGCAGGACTAACTCCATGCGAAATCAAAACTGCGCAAACTCCACCTCCAAGAGTTAAGCTTCCTTCAGCAGTCATGTCGGCAAAATTTAAAATCCTAAACGTGATATAAACCCCCAACGCAAGTATAGCGTATATCAGACCTTGCGAACATGTTGAAAAAATTATATTATTCATTTTGAAAGTTCCTCCAAATCTTGCGAAACTTTTATTCCTAATTTTTGAATTATTTCTTGATTTAAACTTAATTTTGTATCTTTTAAATATTGAACTGGCATATCTTTAGGGGTACTTTCACCTTTTAAGATTTTTTCTGCCTGTTGTGCTGTAAGCTTTCCGAGCTCATAATAATTTACACCATACGTACCAATTGCACCTTTTGAAATCATTGTGTCTTCGGCAGAAACAACAAATTTACCGTTTTTTAATAATATTTCTGAAATTTGTGGCATGGCTGAAAACGTAATTTTATCAATAGGAGTGTATAATGCGTCAACTTCTTTTGCTAATTTTTCAGTAATTTGTTGAATTTCATGAGTTTGAGAAACCGTAGCCATTTGCGGCTCTAGCCCTAATTTCTTTACATATTTTTCTGCTAACTCAGCTTGATATTGTGGACTTGGGTCAGTGGTTGAATACAGAATCCCAATTTTTTTAGCTTCAGGTTTAAGCTTTGTGATTAACTCAATAATTTTATCAATAGGAGCTAAATCCGAAGTTCCTGTCACATTCGTCCCGGGATTTTCAATTGACTCTATCATACCCGTACCTTCAAAATTTGTAATTGCCGTGGCTAAAATCGGAATATCCTTCGTTGCATTCGCTGCGGCTTGAGCACATGGCGTTGAGATTGCCAAGATTAAATCTTTTTTGTCGCTAACAAACTTTTCCGCAATAGACGCACAATTCGATAAATCTCCTCCGGCAATTTGTACGTCAAATTCCACATTTTTGCCATCCTCATATCCTAAATTTTTGAGTTCATCGATAAACCCGTTTCTCGCACTATCAAGAGATTCATGCTCTACAATTTGGATAACCCCAATCTTAATTTTTGAATCTTGCTGACCACAACCCGTAATAAAAAATAGCATTAAAAATGGCAACAAATAAATAAATTTTTTGAATTTTTTCACCCTAATTACCTCCATATGTATATTTTTAATCGTGAAATTAAGTTTTTCACCATCGAAATCCGAGATGGTTAAACATTTTATAATACATAAAAACCCTCCTAAAAAACAAAAAAGCCTAAACTTTTAAGTTCGGCTTTTTTACAACATTTAAAAAAGCCGCCACAGACTTTTAGATATCTGCAAGCGGCATAAGAACTAAGCGCTACAAATATCTATTTGCAGCAGCTACGCCAATTATTCAGTTTTTTAGCGATAAATTTCATAAAGAAATCCCCCTATAATTTTACTGAATTTTTCTTTATTATACCACATAATTTTATTTTGTCAAATATTTTTTATTATTTTTCCTTGGAATAAAACATTCTTACTTGGTCATCAGTAATCGAAGACAACCGTTTTTGATGTTCTACAACTATTTCGATAAGCTTATTAGAAAGTAATCTTTTTGTTTCACCACATGTTATTTCTCCATTTGTAAATCCTTGATATATTCTATGAAGTTCATCATCATCTGTTTCAAAGAAATTCAAATATTGACATCGAATATCAAGATTAACATTTCCTCCTACTCTCCTGTTGTCTTCAAGTGTTCCGTCTTCTCGAGAACCCGAGAAAAAACATATTTATTTTTTTCTTACTTGTGCGAGTGTATCGGTTAAGAAAATCGTGGAATCAGCAGATACACTTGAACTCATTTTTTCTGTATTTCTTTCTTGAGATTCTCCATATCTGTTAAAAATAAGGGGAAGAATAAATTTTCCTAAGCTAATAGTTTGACTCAAATTGTTCCCAAATTTGGTCATAGTCTACAGAACTTTAAACTTTCCATGAGGTAACAGTGAATGAAGACGACGAGGAAGACGAAGACAAGCTCGTTTTATTTTCGGTTTCATCTGTATTTATTGCTCTTGCAGAAGTCGCCACTAAACCAGTTAACAGTAAAGTTGTCATTGTTAAGAGATTAAATTTTTTGTCCATATTAACCCCCATAAGTTATTTTTAACTTCGCATCTTTTAAATTAAATCATTAGCTAAGTTAGTGATTGCTTCACGGCTTTGATATGGAAAAATTATTATATGGGCTTTTGGATTTCCGCTTTTATCGCTAAAGCAAGACAACTGATATTTTTTACATATCTCTTCACTCGGAGCATTTATAACAAAGGTATTTGATTTACCATCTCTTATAAACGGTATGTTTCTTTCAGAAAGAAGCTCCTCAAAAAACTTAATATTACTTATATAATCTTTAGGGTCAGAATTATCCAATATATCAATTACTTGCTGTCTCATAGAGAATGGCATAATATCCCTAGAACCACAAGTAGTACTGTCGGTTTGACCTATATATTCAACCATATTTCCATATGATGGACCCGTGCTTAAAAGGACACTTTTTACAACCGGTACACCAATATATTTGTGTAAACTTACACAAATAGAATCTATATGAAGGTCATTAACATCCGTGATAATTGGAGCATCCTCCTGATTTGATGGAATTCCCCCAAACATTGCAGCATCAACATGTACATAATAAGGAATTCCTTCTGCAATTAAGAAATCGGTTATTCTCTTCACATCGTCACATGAACCAAAACGAGTTGTACCCCAAGATAAAATAATATTAGCAGGTGCTTTACTTTCTTCGTAATTTTTCTTTATTTCAGATAACAAAATGTCGCAATTAATAGCCTCGCTTGAATCAGACACTTGTGGAATTACCTGCTGTCTACGACCTTCTGCGTTTTTAGAAATACTGTAATGAGCTGCTTCACAGTAATATAAAATTCCATCTGGATTTTTCTTGAATGCTGTGTTAATTGCCCAAGCATTACTTTCTGAACCACCTGATGTCACATATCCCCAATATTTATCCCCCATACCAAACTTTTCAGCAAATTTAGCTAGAATATCCTGCTCAATTTTCTTAGAATCCATTTGATAATTACCGACTTCAAAAACATCTCCACAATTGTTCGCTAAAAATCCACTTGCTTCAATATATCTGAAAAAATCAACAACTGGAGACCTTAAAACCATATTTGCAGGATATCCAAAGTGACTTTTTCTAAGCTCTTCATTTTTCTTATAAAAATTCAAGCATTCCATCACAGAATCTTCAAGTTCTTTAATTTGAGTTTTGTCTAAATTCCTTGAAGACACATAATCCTTTATTTTTAAAACTAAGATTTTCTTTTGAAGCGAATTTATTTCTTTTCTAATCTGTTCACAATCTTCATTTCCGTCCATTGCGGATATAATTTCAGAAATACTCGGAAAGTCGAAATTTGATTTTTCATCTGTGTCAATTGCAAAAGCTGAAGAAAATGCCATAGTATCTATAACAGCGATAGCAGTAATTGAAAGTTTACCAATTTTTTTCAATAAGTTTTTATTAATCATTTTTAAAATCCTCCACTAAATTCTTTAATACCTATAAAAATTTGACAAATAGTCCATAAAATTTATAATTTTCATTATCATCCCCTTTTCTTGTAATAATACATTTAAATGATTAGATATAGCACTATTCTAAAATGAATTTGCTAGGAAATAAAACAGGTGACTTTGACATAATAGATGAAAAAATTCACAAATGTGAATTTTAAATTGCCAAAGCTTTACATATATTAAAATTAGTTTATACTAAATATTCAAAAAGTTCAATACATATATTAAATAAATCGTTATTTTCTCTTACCTCTATAAAAATCAATATATTTTTTAATAAATATTTATAGAAAAGCTAATTTTTAAATATTTACAATATAATAAGCTATAATTCATATCAAATTTTATAAATTATAGCTTTTCTCTTTATTTTAAATATTCAAAATATATTTTGTCTTAAACTAAAAGTATTTATAGCTTTCGCTATAAATACCTCACATAGAATCTAAATTTAAAATTTAAATCTCAATTATCACTATTAAAATAAGCACTTTGTATCTTAGAACCTTCTATATCAGAAATTATAATCGTATCTACCGCCAGTGGGTACACACGCTTTTCACTCCATACCCACCTTTCTTCAGGTATTACGCAAATAATTATATCTTCTCCTTCTTTTTCAATCTCGTAACTTACTTCACATTTAGTATCTTTTAATACATCTGTCACTGTACCTCTCGGAATTAAAAATATTGTATTTTCATTAATATCTTTAAACTCTATTTCTCCATTTTTATTTTTCGTCACATTTAAATTTTCAACTTTAATCAAAAATTTAAACCGTTTATTACACATATTATTTTTTAAAATTATTTTTTCTTTCAAATTTAATCCATCAATTTTGTATTCAATGTCCATATTTTCTTCTATATCTTTATACATAATTTCCGAAACCATTTTATCTTGACAAACATGAAATGTAGTATTATTCTTCAACCCACTGGCTTTTTTGATTTTTGGAATACACATACTCAAAATATTTCTTGAATATGTCCACGAAACCGCAAAATTATCTTTTTCAATTCTAGCCATTCCGTCACAATATGTACTGCTAAACATTTTTACCTTTAACGGATTTCTTTTATTTTTGAAAAAACCTTTATTATCAAAAACCATCGTATTATCTATTTTTTGATACGAATTACCACATTTATAATTTATTTTCTTAGGATATACTGCTGTCAACATATTTCCATCGCTAAATACAAACTGTTTTGTCACTTCATTGAGCTTTAAAATATCCTCATAAATTATCTTTGCTTTGTCACTCATTTTAAAATATATTCCTTTCCTTAATAAACACTTTTACAACTAATTTACATTCCATACTTTAAAATGTTTAATATATGATTTTGCTGTAATTTTTGTTCACCACATATTTTTCACTCCGTTTTACAATTTTTATTTCTGATTTCTTAAAAATATATTTTTTATTTGATAAATTCTCTTCAATATTTGAAAAAATCTATCTAACACTTTAATTCTTACAAATTAACCTTAAAATCTCTTCAGATTGACAAACCTAATTACTAATATTAATTAACCTAAAGAATAATCTTCAGCAACTTGCTTTTAGATATTAAAAAATTAAAATAAAAAGTATTTAAATCAAACAAATTCAATAATATACAAATATTTACCCAAATAATTTTTAAATATCAATTAAAGTATTACAATAATTCAAAATGACCTTATTCAAAAAATTTATTAAATAAAAAAATACATAAATCAATAAATTTAAGATTTATGTATACTTCTTGTTCTTGAAATTACCTCAATAATTATAAAATTAAACTTTTTAACATATAAATAGTTCTTTTATAAAACAAATAATAAGAGATTATTGTGTTTTTTCCAAAATTTTGATATAATTTAATATATGCGGAGGTGTAAAGTATGAAATGTCCAAAATGCGAGAGTGACGATTGTAAAATAATTAATGAAGTACATACAACCGGCAAAGATTTTTCTGCTTCTAAAGGAATTTGCGGAGCTATACTTTTAGGTCCAATAGGGGTTTTATGCGGTGCGTGCGGTAAAGGGCGCAAGGTTCATAATACAAATTATTGGGTTTGTAATGATTGTGGGCGAAAGTGGAAATTATAATGAAAAATAAACATAATATATGGCTAAAATTAATGTATTTCGGTCATAAAATCGGATGTCATCAAATGTGGCAAAGAAGCTTCTTTATTAATGGGTATCAATTTCCTGTTTGCGCAAGATGTAGTGGAGTCCTTATAGGTGAATTTATATCGATTATTTTAATATTACTCGGAGTAAAAATTAATATTTTTATATCTATATCTCTGCTTTTAATTATGGGATTTGACTGGTTTATACAGTATATTAACTTGATTCAATCCAATAATACCAGAAGATTAATTACAGGCTTGCTTGGCGGAATAGGCTTAACATTTATTTATTATAATTTATTTATTTTTTTAGTTAAAGTACTCACAAAATTATAAATTATTTTTTTAAGAAGGGATTAACAATATGACTATTGATAAATTTAAAAAAAACATATGTTTAAGAATTCTTTTTATTTTTTCTTTATTATTTAGTTTTTCAGTAAACACAAAAGCCGCTGAGACTGTGTCTACCGAGAAAATTAAGGTTGATTGTTTATTTTCGGTAGGTGTAGAATGCAGACCTTGTAATTATATACAAAAATATAACATGCGCTTTCAAGCTGCACCATTGGATTGGATGATGAACTACTCCTTAGACATTGTAATACATTTATTTGAAACTCAATTTTCTGACTTTTTTGAAGAAATAGAAGAAATTCCGGATAAATTCTGTGCAAATTGTAAATTTGTAAAAGATAAGAAAAATGGTATAATTTCCATACACCATTTCAATAGATATGCGCCTCTAGACGAAGAACATAAAAAATTTAGAGAAGCAATGCTAAACAGGGCTAAAAAAGTTGACAATATTTTGAAAGACTCAGATTCAATTGGATTAATTTGTAATAGGAAAGACGAAACGACAGAAAATTTAATAAATTTCGCAAAAAAATTCAGTGAGATTTATCCTAATAAAAAAATTGTACTAATTAATATAGTCCATATTCCAAATACTGAAAAGGTACATGAAAGTGTCTTGTTTGATGAAAATAATATAAAAATTGTCCAATTTGTTTTCTCTGATATACCACACATTAAAGACCCAGTCAAATTCCCTCAATGGAAGGGCAATCAATTGGCATGGGGAGAAGTATTTAGCCGCATAGAGTTAAGCCAAAAATTTTTAAATTACAGCTTAAATTAATAAAATAACGGCATACAAAAAGACCACTCTAAAATTAGAGCGGTCTTTTTTATTTAACTTTATCTTGCTATAAATCTGAATTTTTGAGCATCGCTACCATTTCTATGAAAAACTTGTATATTATTTCCATTTGAAGCATTCGCTGCCAAAACATCTAGCAACAATCCGTTACACTTCGATTCAATCGTATAGCAACCATTGCCAACATTTCTTATAAGCCACTTTTGAGCGTCACTATTATTTTTAGAATACTGCCAGACGTTGGCTCCTCGCTTTTTACTTGCTTCTGCCACATCCAAGACCTTTCCCGAACACAAAGCTTCAATTTGATAATATCCTTTACCTGTGTAACTAATTCTAAACATTTGGGCTTTACTATAATTTAAGCGGTAAAGCCACACATTGTCTTTGTTATTTTTTCCGCCTTCACATATATCTATCACCATGTTGTTGTCCAAAGCGCTGTGTATAGTATAAACTCCTTCAGGAATTGTTTTGTATAACATATCATCAGCAATTCTACGATATCTTTCCCAATTACCGGCAAACCTCATGCTGCGACAATTCCACGGCTTTGGTCCTGCATAATGAATAATATTAGGGTCACGATAAGCTTGTTCTTTTGTAGACCACGGATCTGCTTTACCAAACGGTGAATTTTCAAGGTCCGGAATTAAAACATGGTTAACAGATAATTCTAAAATTCTTCCATAGCACACTGCATTTATTGCATCTTGGTCCGGGAACCACGCCACTTTTTCCCTATTAACCTTAACATCTATAAATTGGTCAAATTTCGGCTCCAAATTATCATTTCTTATTTTTTCCAAGTTCATCAGCAATACGCCACTACATATATATTGGTCTATACTTGGTATACCTATTTGAGCTGCATAAGAATGACATTGTCGTCTACTGTCAGAACTTCCTGCCATGTAATAATTGCTCATATCTAAATTATAAAGCTCAGACAAATCTTTATTTATAATGGTATCTCCGTCTAAATAAATACATTTTTTCACATCAGGCAAAATACTTGCTAATTTTAGTCTATAATACATAGCAGTTGACCAGCTACGAGTTTCGCTTCCACTATAGCTGTTATCCATGTCAACCAAAATAATATTATGATTTTTATAATGTTCATTTAATGAAGAAATTTTCTCTCTGTTATATTGGTCAACACCCCCTGAAAGAATATATATATTATAGTGAGTACTTTCTCTGGCGTTTTCGAGTATTGACGTAATCGAAACAAGAGTTGGGTAAACGTAATTGTTATCCGTTGCATAACAAACTGGAATAGTATTAACATTATCGTATGCAGCGTTTACTTTAAATCCAAAAGCTATTAATAAAATCGGTACAACTAGCTGCAAAAAAATAAAATCTTTAAATTTCTTTTTCATATTTCTCTCCCATATATCATATTTTAGTTAACCTTATTATAAAATTAACTAATAAAAATTTTACCAACGTAATTATACTATATTTTCACATTTTATGTCAATATACAATGATTTTTTATTATTTTATTTTTATCCATATAATACCATTTTAATAAAATTCTTGACTCAAAATTGTCTTTAAGATACAATTAAAACAAATATTAATTTTAAGGAGTTATTTAAAAATGAAAATTAAAAATAACGTAAAAAATTTATTGTCTATATGCTTGGCTATAGAAAGTATTTTGGCGATTCCCGCTACTGCACATGCCGGATGCACATTTAGTATTGCAAAAAACTCAGATTATTTCGAAGAAAGTGAAAAACAAATTAAAAAAGAAAGATTTTTAAATTCTTTTTCTGAGTTTGTGATTTTCTTATTGTTGAACCAAAAAAATTTTGATTATAAAGTTGATCTCAATTACATTAACAACATTGAAAATGAAATTCTTTATGTTGTTACATACCTTGAGGACTATGCTTGGATTAAAAATTATATAAAAACCAATATAGAACCCATCTCAATTAAAACTGGTACTAAAAACTCTGCTCAATATACTAAAATGATGAAAGAATTACAAAAATTGTAAAATTAGACATTATATGCTATAATATTTGTAAACGAAGTGAAAGAAGGGACTTAAATGCAAATTACCTATAATTTTTTGTTAGCTGCACATCAAAAATACGGCTCAGATGAAAGAAAAATATGCAAGGCAAGTCTTAAATGTGAACCAGAGCAAATTCAAGAAAACGTAATCATTGCTCCAACTTGGGAAGCTGATGTTTTTCGTTCACACGTTGACAGCATATCTAATGTTGCACCTAAAACGTGTCGGGGCACTATAAACGAGCTTTGTTTAAATGATAAAAAAGTGACATTCATAACAACAGGAATTGGGGCTTGTAATGTTTTAGATGCCACTTTAGCACTTGGATGTACTCCGTGTAAAAATGTAATATTTATGGGCTCAGTTGGTGCACTGGATAAAAATATGAAAATCGGTGACATTGTAATTCCCGAATATTGTATTTGTGGGGTTGGCGCAAACAGGTATTTAACCTCAAACCCTTTTACCAATAACGACACCTTTGGAGAAAAATTTTATCCTAATGAAGATTTGAGTAACCAAGTTTTAAGTATCGCTAGAGATACTGTTAAAAATACAGATGTTAATGTACATATAGGCAAAACTTTTAGTGTGGATACTGTATTTGCTGAGTACGTTCACCTTGATGAAATTTTAAATACGGGTTGTAACTCCATAGAGATGGAAACCTCCACATTCTTTCACGCCGCTTCTATCGCTAATCTTAAAGCTGCAGCAATTTTTAGTGTTTCTGATAATACTTTCGCTAACAAGTCGCTATATAGCGGAAGAACCGAGCATGACAAACTTAAAAAAGATAAAGTAAATTCAGAAATCGTCCCAAATATTGTTTTGAAAGCTTTAAATACAATATAAAATAAAAAACTCGTAAGTCTTGTGCTTAGTCTTACGGGCTTTTATTTTTTAACGTTTTATAAATATTTTCTTAAATCTATTGCCAGTTTTTCTTCAAGATTGATAAGTCGTTTTGTAATGTCCTTAACCTTTTCTTCGGCTGCCTCATATTGATTTAAATACCTATTCAAGGATTTTACTCCCATATTACAACCATCTGTAATTAAATCAGCGACGGTTTTATCAGAATCATTTATCGCAAGCTGTATGTTGGTTTTAATCCACGACATACCTTTTGCCATACTGTTAGGCTCTTTTCCGGAATCATTGTAGTCATTAAGAATCTCTCGTGTTTCATTACCTAATTTCTCATGTTCATTTTTACATTCCAATAAAATGTTTTTCATCTTTTCATCTTTCACATGCTCAATTACTGTTTCAAGAGAGCTAACCCCCATTTTAACCCCTGCATTACACTCTTTTAAAAGTTTTATTGTGTCATCATTAATCATAAATTTTACCTCCGATGAAATATTTATAAATTATATATTTACCAAATTACGCTAATTTATTCATTATTTCAAAGACGACAAATTTTATAGTTAAATAAAAAGCGCAAGACTAACTTAGATAGTCTTGCATCACTTGCTAAACCTTATTATTTCAGTTCACTAATATTACGAGAGTCCTTTGTCACAATTGAATAAGGACCAATTTTATTGCCAGGATGAGAGTCTTTAAAATCAGAATGAATAAATACCCTAACGTCATCTGGATTATTAAATCCAAATGCCCCGTCTTTTATCTCTTTTACATCTTTATGAGAAATAAAATTTCTAAGTTTACTACATCCTTTAAATGCATCTTTATCAATCGAAATCACATTTCCATTTACTACAAATTGACTAAGTTCTCTACAATTTTCAAATGCACCTTTTTCAATTGTACCTATATCACCATTTATCATTACAGTTTTAAGCTTAGTGCAATTACTAACCCAATCTAAACAAATACATTTTAAGCTACCATCATACTCTAAATTTTCTAAATTTTCGCAGTGTTCAAATTCATTTTTGTAACCATGTCTTACCGATGATGGAATTTTTAAACTCTTTAAAGATTTATTACTTCTAAAAACGCCTTGTTTAATTTTAATTACACCTTCCTTTATTATGCATTCCTCTCGCTTTTCATCAAACTCACAATTAACTTTAATCCATTCCTCATTAGTTAGTTGTTCGTCGTCCAATCGGATAGCCAACACATCAGTTTTTCCCAAAGCTTTACCTTTACATTTCATTGCATACACACTGCCACCACCTAGCGCAACCATACTTGAACAAAATGCCAACACTCCAATAAATTTACGCAATTTCAAAATACATTCCCCTTTACTTTATAACATAATTAACTATAGTATAATATTTTTGATTTGTCAACGTTTTTTTACAACTAAATATTTGTTTTCCTACCACATGCCCTAACGTGACTTGTCTATCAGGCGCTGTTAAGCAGACACTAGGTTTCGCTATCGGACGAGTTTTCTTTATTGATTGTTTATTAGTTTTAATCGCTTGCCTAGAAGTTCTCATTATTTGCATTGGAGTTAATTCTACATTAACAAATTTAAAATTATGGTTAATTGGCGGAAGTTTAGGACAATCTAAATCATACGCATATACACTGCCACCCGTCATAAAAATCATATTTAAACCCAATAATAATTTTAAAACAAATTTACGTAATTTCACAATATCACATCCTTTAATTTTTTTATAACGTTAATAATGATATCATAACAAAAATGTTTATTCAACCACATTTAAAAATATTATTGTGTCAACGAAAAATTGTTCACTTTGAATTAAACTTCATAATTCTTGTTTGCTATCGGAAATACTTTATTTATTTTGTCGTTAATTTAGTCATTAGAATATATTTTTCGCAAAAGACTTGACATTTTTTCACAATTATTATAATATATAAACATATACAATAAAATGTATAAATTTATTTGAATGGTGGTGAATAAAATATTTATAAGCAACAATTAAAGTTGTAAATTATTTGTTAAAGAAAGGATGATTAAAATGTCAACAAATCGATCAAACACAAAAGATGAAGGAAAACAAAAAATTAACGAAACCACTTCTTGGACAAACGCAGGTAAGGCTGAGGAACTACTTAAAAAATACAATTTATATGGTGCAAAAAATATTCAAGTAACCTCAACTGTGTTAAAAGTATTATTCGGCAAGAACGGTGTCATGGATTTATTAAGTAATGCTTTCGTTACCACAAAAAACATAAGTAAATTTGACATTCTGACGAAAACATTACACGCTCAATACATTTCACTTAAATTAAAAAGCTTGAACGATTCAGCCAAAAATTTGCAAGCACATATCAAACAGGCAAACGAAAATTTTAATCAGCTTGATAAAATAAATTCCATAGGTCAAACTGGCTGGTTCACATTAGGCAATGCGGGTATTGAAATGAAAAAACAAATTCGTGAATTAAATCGAGAAATTCAACATTTAAGAGATGAAGAAGCTCATGGATGCAATATAGCAACATGTGGGTTCATTGGTGCAACCGACACAGCTATAAACGACAGACATAGTACCACTGCAGGCACTATACTTCAAGGTCTTAGCTTCTTAGGAGCAACGGCTTATGGAGTTAAAAAGGCTGAAAAAGCACGAGAATCTCTTGACGAAGTAGAAGACGAAAAATATAATATCTCTAGACAAGTTAACGGTACTTTTAAAATCCTATACTCCGAAATCAATGCCATTAAAAAGGATATTAATGGCGTGAAAGTTGACATTGAAAAAAATAAAGATGCAGTAAATGCCTTTATTGTCAATTGCAGAAAGTTAGGAGGAACATATGAAAAGGAAAAACACACAAATTTCCTTTCATTTAGAACCAATAAATTAAAAAAAGAAACTGCTCGTATTCTTAGTCAATTATTAACTGTATAATAATTAAAGAAGAGCTTCTAAAATAATTTTAAACACCATAAATAAATTCAACAAATAATCCACCCGCTAAGCGAGTGGATTTGTTTTAGCTTTATTTCTTACCTTTTTTCTTCAGCGCATAGATTACTCCGCCTATTATGGCTGCCAAGGCTGCTAAAGATGATATTATCCAAGGTAATTTTTTGTTGTCTGTTTTTTGTGAATCTTCAACTCCGGTTTTAGATGATTGCGAAGTTTCATTTTTATCGCTTGACTCTGACTGAGAATTTTCTGAAGAAGTAGCGTTCTCCTCAGTCGAGCTTTCGCTCTCGGAAGACTTAGAAACCACATTGCTTTCAGAGCTACTGCTTGATTGCTGTGTGACGTCTTTTGAAGAAGTATTTGCGGAAACAGTTGAAATATTTAAACCACTTTCGTCCTCTTCTGAACTTCCGCCTTTAGATGAATCTAAAGCTTTCTTTTCTTCGTCAGTTAAATTATCGTAAATAGCGTAAGGTGAAAAATGATTTAGCTTTAGTTTTGCAAATTCGCCTTGTCCTGCCGGATAAGCAAAACCACTTAAACTTTCTAGCGATATAATTTCATCTTCTCCTTCTTTGATAAATATAGCTTTTACTTCATCTTTATCCCAGTCTTCTCCTAACTCAATATAAAACGGTACGCTCTTTGAAAATTGAGTATATTTATTTCCGTTTGGAGCTGTAACTTCAGCTAGGAATATCCATAGTCTTTCTGAATCAACTTTGTTTTTGTGTTCTTCATCCATTAAGGCATAATATTTGTCCCAATCAGATTTCGATTCGCTATTCTTCACCCAGCGCACAGAGAAACGTGAACCCTTTTCAAACACTCCTTCAGAGTTGTCTATTGCATACCAAGCACTTGTTCCGTCAGATTCTTCTTTTAACCATGTAATATCGTTGTCTGATATTTCCGCACTCGTCGTGCCATCGTCAGAAATATAGTTTACAACGCCATTATTATTAACTTCTTTTCCCCATGTTGATTTGTTTACGTCTACAGTTACAGTGATGGTTGTATCGCTAGGCGCATTACCAACACTTACTCCGTTTACAAATTCTTCTCCTTGAACTTTATAGCTTACTGTTAATGTGTGGTCACCAACTGTAAGTGTTTCCAAATAGCTGTTTTTCAAAGTGATTGTTCCGTCTGAAACAGTGTAATCGGTATCCTTTACTAGGTTTTTGGAGCCATCGTTTATTTTAGCTATTTCGTTACCGTTTAAAACAACTTCTGCCTGTTTATCTTCTTTTGACAGCTTAGTGTAATTTACATTTGTTGTCTTTGAAACTGCATCAGTGTATATTACTATGCCTTGTGAGTTTATATACGAAGTATAACCTATGTTATCCGTTATTTTAGCATACACAACATATTTATTGTCTTTTGCCAATTTAACCGGGTTTTCATACTTACTCCACGAAGTTATTTTTGTCTCTATTTCTTCAGAGGTGTATGTTTTATCTTCGGTGAATAAGTCTTCGTTTGAAACATAGTATTCTATTTGTTTTACTCCACTTTCTGCGTCGCTTGCCGATATTGTTACTTCTTGAGCTTCTTTATAGAAGTATCCAAATGTTATCTTGTTCATAAACTTCTCAAAAGCATTTTGCTCTAAACTGCTTATTGAAATGCTTCCACTAGGCGGGGTTACATCCTTTTTAACTGATTCAGAAACGTTTATTGCATCTGTCATTTGACCGCTCGTATTTTTTAAGTATATTTTAACTGTATCGGATTCTTTGCTTTCGGATATTTCTAATTTTTCACTATAATCTCCGTTCAAGCTTCCAGAAATACTGTATCCAGTTTCAGGCTTGATTGTAGCTTTATTTCCGTCTTTAATAAACACTGTTCCGTTACTTTTATAGTCTCCCTCAATCGTGTATGGATTGCTCGGCGCTTCTAAATATTTTACATTTAATTTAATGTTTTTAACTCCTGTATAATTACCTTTGAAATTTACGCTTATATTCTTTTCTCCAACTGACGTCATATCTGACGGTAATGTTACCTGATAATCCGTATCTTTTAATAAAACATTTTCATCTTTTTTAACGGTTATCTCCGGACTCCATACTTTTGCGTCATATATATATTCATCAGAGTCTGAACTTACTTTAACATTCTCATCGTTACTTACATCATATGGCGTAACCTTTACGTTTACCATTTTTTCTACCCTATGTTTTTCTGAGTTATAACCTTCATATCCGCTCCAGTCATAGTTTGCATCATCAACTGTGTAATATGCCATATACTGAACAGATTGTCCCACAGAAGGAATTAAGTTTTCATCTGCCCATTTCCAACCCGATGGTAACGTGGATTCAGACAGTTTGCTTCCATAAACTATTTCACCTGCTGTTGGCTCTTCAAGTACATCATGAGACGCTTTAGTTATTTCAAACTTCCAAGAATCACCGGTTACGTCTGTTGCTGATTCGTATATATTTCCCTCTGTAACATCTATTTTAACGGTATATTCTCCTGCGTCTACTGGAGGACTTTCTAACTTAGAACCTGTGGAATCATAATATTTTACGGTTATATCTCCCATTCCTTCGATTCCTTGTTTAGCAGTTACTTTTGCTTCTTTGCCGCTGCCGTTATATTTTAAATCGGAAGGTTTTGTGAAAGTAAAATCATTTTCTCTTGGTGTAGCTCTTTCAACATTTACCTCAAAGGTTGTATTATTCGGAGCAACTCCATCTTTGTACTCTTCCCCTAGAGGGTTATAGCTTACTGTTAATGTATGATTTCCTACCGAGAGAGTATTCAGATACTGATATGTTAAAGTGATTGTTCCGTCTGAAACAGTGTAATCTGTACCCTTTATCAGGTCTTTTGAATCATCGTTTATTTTAGCTATTTCGTTACTGTTTAAAGTTACTTTTACTTCTTTACTTTCGTTTGAAAACTTTGTATAGTTTACGCTTTCAGTGTCTCTTTGAGAATCCGTGTATATTACTATTCCGTTTGAACTTATGTATGTTGAATTATCTGCTTTATCTGTTATTTTAGCGTAGACAACATATTTATTGTCCTTTTGCAGTGTAAATGGATTTTCATACTCATTCCACGAGGTTATTTTTTCCTCTATTTCTTCAGAGGTATATGTTTTGTCTTCACCAAATAAGTCTTCGTTTGCAACGTGATATTTTATTGTCACTGAAGACTGCATATCGCTGCTAACATTTATAGTTACCGTCTGTTCCTCTTTAAAGAAGTAGCCAAATGTTATCTTATTTATAAAGCTTTTAAATCCTCCGTCGCTAATGTTAGTTATTTCAATCGAACCGGTTGGAAGCATTTTAAACGTTACTTCTTTTGAACTTCTATAATTACCTTTACCTAATATTATAACTTTTCCTTGTTGCTCATTTACTCCTGAATTCCAAATGTTATCGCCGTAAGAAATAGTGTAGTCTGTCCCGCTTTCAAGAGTCGTGTTTCCATCCTTTACAGCAGTTACTATAGGCTCTATTTTACTTCCGCTATATGGATATTCACTCTTCACTCCTTCAACAGTTACGTCACTTATAGATTTTTGAGAAACCTCAAATGAAGCTATATTTTGACCTAGAGTAGGAGAGCTTATTTGATATGTCCCTGCATTTTTTACAGTTTCAGGAGATATATTGTATTCCGCCTCAACAGTAAATGTTTTTCCTTGTACTTCTTTTGTAATTTTTATGGTGTCTTTAACTTGCTGGGTTTTATCTTGACCATCATAGCTTAAATCTTGCGGTAAAGTAATGTCGCCTTGGGTCACGCCACTCGTTACATTTGAAATTTTAAATTGTCCACTACCCGAAAGTGTCCCCGAACCTGTAATAGCGCTCGAATAAGACGCATCTAATTCTCCGTCTGTATCTTCTACCGTTAATGTACCATTATTAGTTAATTGACCATTATTAGTCAATGTACTTTTAGTTAACAGTATCCCGTTATTAGTTAATATTCCACCAGTTTGATTATCTAATGTTCCGTTATTAATCAACGTTCCATTAACAGTAAGTGTTTTGCCTGAGGGAATTGTCAAGGTTTGACCTTCTGCAATCGTTAGTGTTTCTCCCTGAGGAACTTCCGCATCATCACTTAAAGTAAATTCATTCCCAGAACCTGAGAGAGTTCCTGAGATAGTTCCTGAAATAGCGTTTGAATTTTCAGGATCATCATTTCCTTCATCTAACAGTGCTATCTGGTTATTAAAATACTCCAGAAGACTATTCAATTTTTCCGCATTAATTTTTTCTCTTTGCTCGCCTGTTAAAGTATTACTATAAATTTCGTAAACTTTTATAGCCTCGTTGTATGATTTTTCTTGCTCATCTTTACTCTTTGCCTCAAACTCTTCAGATGTTGGTAATTTGTCTATTCTCTCCTGAAGACTTTTAATTACTTCGTCATCTTTTTTGTCTTCCTCTGAATCTTCTTTTGAAATTTCATTTTCCTCATTCGTAACATCATCATTAACAGTATCTTCCTTTACAACTTCATCTTCGACGACATCTTCACTGTTATCTTCTCCTTGAGTTGCAGAGAGTGCGTCATCCGCCTTTACAATACCATAATTTTTTACCGGTATATTCCACATAGCCATACTTCCGGCCATTATCACCGATAGCATCTTTTTACTAATTTGTTTTTTATTGTTGTCCTCTTTCGACATCATAATTCCTCCTTTAATTTAAATATTGATAATTTTTTAGATTATCTTGGCTATTGGAACGAGAAATATTATAGGAATGGG
>ERZ827156.1982-NODE-1982-length-22395-cov-22.109579_pt1 | contig 22395 bp, 22 predicted proteins | sample MGYA00519919_ERZ827156 | MGnify/ENA primary metagenome ERZ827156 (study PRJEB31778, sample SAMEA3449269) | human gut metagenome | biome: human gut; feature: human-associated habitat; material: faeces | place: United Kingdom | collected 2010/2012 ...
AACAGGCCATGGACGGCACGCTGCTGGCCCATGTGGAGGGCGGCGTGCCCAACGTGACGCTGCACACCGGCTCTCTCAACGAGCAGACCCTGGGTGGGCTGATTTACTTCTTCGAGTACGCCTGCGGCCTCAGCGGCTACCTGCTGGACGTGAACCCCTTCGACCAGCCGGGCGTGGAGGCGTACAAGAAGAACATGTTCGCCCTGCTGGGCAAGCCCGGCTATGAGGAGCTGCGCCAGACACTGCTGGAGAAGCTGAAAAAGTAAAATTGCCCAAAAATAAGTTTACTTTTTCTGCATTGCTATTTCCCCGCCGGTATGGTATGCTGTATGCAGGTGGGAACCACCAATGACAAAGGAGTGATTTCTTATGGTTAGACTGATCATGGGTGCCAACGGCGCCGGTAAGACCAAGCAGCTCATCGAGCTGATCCACACCAGCGTGGATTCCGAGACCGGCAGTGTCGTGTGTATCGAGCCTAAGGGCGACATGACCTACGACGTCAGCTACAACGTCCGTCTGGTCAACGCCGGCGAGTATAATGTGGATTCTTTTGACTGCCTGCGCGGCTTCCTGTGCGGTATGTACGCGGGTAATTACGATATTTCCCATGTGTTCGTGGATAATCTGTGCAAGATCGCCGGCAGCACCGACCTGCAGGCGGTAGAGAGCTTTCTCCACTGGCTGGACAACTTCAGCGAGAAGAACGGCGTCAAGTTCACCGTGACCGTCAGCGCCGCTGAGGATACCGCCACCGAGGGTATGAAGCAGTACATCTGAGCAGAGCAGCATGACGATAAAAAAGCACCCCATTGGGGGTGCTTTTTTCATGCCAGCAGGTACAATATAAGTCCATATACCACACTGGCGGCGGTGCCGAATACGATCACCGGCCCCGCCACGGTGAACATCTTCACCGCCGTGCCGGTGACCACGCCCTCCGCCCGGAAGTCGATGGCCGGGGAGGCCACGGCGTTGGCGAAGCCCGTGATAGGCACCAGCGTGCCCGCCCCGGCGTACCGGGCCAGCCGGTGGTACAACCCCAGGGCGGTCAGCAGCACCGACAGGAATACCAGCGTCACCGACGTGGCGGTGCCGGCCTCCTGCGCCGTCAGCCCCAGCGCAGCCCAGCCGTTCATGATCAGCTGTCCCAGGGCGCATATCCCACCGCCCACGGCGAAGGCCAGGGCGGTGTCCTTCCAGAGAGGAGAGCGGGGCGACAGCTGCCGCACCAGCGCGTCATATTCCTTGGGCGTCACGCCATCACATCCTTTCGCCGGTAATATGCGCCGTTTTCCCCGCCGCTATACTTGCCAAAGCCGCCAAAAGCGGCTATACTATCATGTGATCTCAGGAAAGGAGGGTGTCAGTCATGCACGATCCCGCCCATCCCTTCGGGCGCAAGGCGGTCCAGCTGGCCGTGATCGACCCGGTGAGCTGCACCGGCTGCGGCTGGTGCGCCATGTTCTGTCCCATGAAGTGCATCGACCTGCGCAGCGACGGGTATTACGAGGTACGCCAGGACGACTGCATCGGCTGCCGCAGCTGCAAGGTCAACTGTTTCTATGGCGCGGTGACCATACTGCCGCCCCAGGTGCGCTGATATGAAAAAAGAAAACGCCCCGCTGGGGCTGTACATTCACATCCCCTTCTGCCGCCAGAAGTGTGCCTACTGCGATTTCTACTCCCTGCCCCACAGCGAGGAGAAGATGGATGCCTATACCGCCGCCCTGCTGCGGCATATCGAAGAGGTGGCCCCCCGCACCGCTGCCCACCGGGTGGACACGGTGTATTTCGGCGGCGGCACCCCCAGCTATCTGGGGCCGGAGCGGCTGACGAAGCTGCTGCGCACCATCCGCAAGCGCTGTCCCGTCACCCGGGATGCCGAGATCACCCTGGAGGCCAACCCGGACTCCGCCTGCGACGTCAAGGCCCTGCGGGCCCTGCGCCGGGCGGGCTTCAACAGGATCTCCCTGGGCGTCCAGTCGGCGGACGACGAGCTGCTGCGCGCCATCGGGCGCATCCACACCTTTGCACAGGTGCAGCAGGCCGTGGCCGCCGTGCGGAAGGCCGGGTTCAAAAACCTCAGCATGGACCTGATCTACGGCCTGCCGGGACAGACCATGCAGCAGTGGGAGGATACCCTGTCCGCCGTTATCGCCCTGGCCCCGGAGCACATCTCCTGCTACGGGCTGAAGCTGGAGCCCGGCACGCCGCTGTACGACCGCCGGCTGGAGGAGTCATTCCCTGACGACGACGCCCAGGCGGACATGTATCTCTACACCGTGACGGCGCTGGCACAGAACGGCTATGAGCAGTACGAGATATCCAATTTTGCCAAGCCGGGGTACGAGTCCCGCCACAACCTGAAATACTGGCGCATGCAGGAGTATGCCGGCTTTGGCCCCGGCGCCCATTCCGACTTCGGTGGCGTCCGCTATGCCTACGTCCGGGACCTGGACGCCTATATCAACGGACGGCTGATCCTGTCCGAGTCGGAGTCCGACGCCACGCTGACCCGGGACTATGAGTACGTCATGCTGTCCCTGCGCACGGCGGAGGGCATCGACCGCCGGTACTTTGAGACCACCTACCGCCAGCGCTTCCAGCCCATGGAGGAGCTGCTGGCGCAGTATGAGCGCGCGGGCCTGGCCGTCCGGACGGAAAAGGGCTGGCGCCTGACGCCCCGGGGCTTTCTGGTGTCCAACAGCATCATCGTGGCGCTGGAGGAGGCCCTGGCCGCCCAGAAAATACGCCGGGAGCAGGCGGCGGCGGACCGGGATTATCGGATGATTTGAACGAAAAAGGCGGCCTTATGCCGCCTTTTTCAGCTTACCCCTTGACATTTGTTCGAAACCGTGCTACATTGTCACCGATATTGAAAGTGCGATGAAGGGGACAAGCAGCGCGTCCGTCCACGCTAAGAGAGCCGCCGGTTGGTGCAAGGCGGCCGGGACGACCGCGCCGGACATCACCCCGGAGCATCCGCCTGAAAGCCTGTCGAGTAAGCGCGGACGGCAAGGGAGCCGTTATCTTCTCCCCGCCCCATCCCGTGGGGAACGAGCGGCCGCGTCAGCGGCAACGAGAGTGGTACCGCAGAGGTCGTTTTTCCGCGCCTTTGTCTCTTGAACGAGACAGAGGCGCTTTTTATTTTGGTTCAAAAAACTTTCGATAAAAGGAGAAGCAACATGGAGTACAAGAAGACACTGAATATGCCCAAGAGCGGCTTTCCCATGCGCGCCGGCCTGCCCACGCGTGAGCCGGAGATGCTGAAGCATTGGGAAGAGCTGGATCTCTACAACGAGCTGCTGAAGAAGAACGAGGGCAAGCCCCTGTTCTCCCTGCACGACGGCCCTCCGTTCTCCAACGGTGCGCTGCACATGGGCCACGCCCTGAACAAGTCCCTGAAGGACTTCATCACCCGTATGTACGCCATGCGGGGCTACTACACCCCCTATATCCCCGGCTGGGACAACCACGGCATGCCCATCGAGAGCGCCATCATCAAGCAGAACAAGCTGAACCACAAGGCCATGAGCGTCTCCGAGTTCCGCTCTGCCTGCCATGAGTTCGCCGACCACTATATCGACGTCCAGCGGGACGGCTTCAAGCGCATGGGCGTGGTGGGCGACTGGGAGCACCCCTACAAGACCATGGACCCCGGCTTCGAGGCCCAGGAGGTCCGTGTGTTCGGCCAGATGTACAAGAACGGCCACATCTACAAGGGCTTGAAGCCCGTGTACTGGTGCCCCCACGACGAGACGGCCCTGGCCGAGGCCGAGATCGAGTACAAGGACGATCCCTGCACCACGGTGTATGTGAAGTTCCCCATGAACGACGATCTGGGCAAGCTGAGCCATCTGGACAAGGGCAAGCTCTTCTTCGTCATCTGGACCACCACCGTGTGGACCCTGCCCGGCAACCTGGCCATCGCCCTGCATCCCGACGAGAGCTATGCGGTGGTGAAGGCCCCCAACGGCGAGATGTACATCATGGCCGAGGCGCTGACCGAGAAGGTCATGAAGATCGGAGGCTTTGACAGCTACGAGATCGTGGAGTCCCACCCCGGCTCCTTCTTCGAGAATATGCTGGCCGACCATCCCTTCCTGCCCAAGACCAGCCGTCTGGTGCTGGCGGACTACGTCACCATGGACTCCGGTACCGGCTGCGTCCACACCGCGCCCGGCTTCGGCGCCGACGACTATGTCACCTGCAAGCGCTACGGCATGGACATGGTGGTGCCTGTGGACGATCAGGGCAAGCACACCGCCTACGCCGGCAAGTACGAGGGCATGACCACCGACGAGTCCAACCCCGTGATCCTGCAGGATATGAAGGACAACGGCTCCCTGTTCGCCAGCGAGGACATCGTCCACAGCTATCCCCACTGCTGGCGCTGCAAGCAGCCCATCATCTTCCGCGCCACGCCCCAGTGGTTCTGCTCCGTGGACTCCTTCAAGGAGGAGGCCATCGCCGCCTGCGAGGACGTCCGCTGGGTGCCCGCCTGGGGCAAGGACCGTATGCGCTCCATGATCCTGGAGCGCACCGACTGGTGCATCAGCCGCCAGCGCCGCTGGGGCCTGCCCATCCCCGTGTTCTACTGCAAGGACTGCGGCAAGCCCATCTGCACCGACGAGACCATCGAGGCCGTGGCCGCCCTATTTGAGAAGGAGGGCTCCAACGCCTGGTTCGATATGGACGCCGCCGACATCCTGCCCAAGGGATTCACCTGCCCCCACTGCGGCAAGGCCGCCGGCTTCGACAAGGAGACCGACACCCTGGACGGCTGGTTTGACTCCGGCTCCACCCACTTCGCCGCCATGGAGCGCGACCAGCACTTCTGGCCCGCCACCATGTACATCGAGGGCCTTGACCAGTATCGCGGCTGGTTCCAGTCGTCCCTGCTGGTGGCCGTGGGCGCCCTGGGCCGCGGCGCTCCCTTCAAGGAGTGCGTCACCCACGGCTGGACCGTGGACGGCGAGGGCAAGGCCATGCACAAGTCCCTGGGCAACGGCATGGACCCCGCCGAGATCTTCAACAAGTACGGCGCCGACCTGCTGCGTCTGTGGGCCGGCAGCTCCGACTATCATGTGGACGTCCGCTGCTCCGACGAGATCTTCAAGCAGCTGAGCCAGAACTACCTGAAGTTCCGCAACACCGCCAAGTTCTGCCTGGACAACCTGGTGGGCTTCGACGCCGACCATCTGGTGGAGCCGGAGGAGATGCTGTCCTTGGACAAGTGGGCCGTTACCCGGCTGAACAGCCTGATCACCAAGGCCTTCGCCGCCTATGATGAGTACGAGTTCCATGTGGTCTCCCACATGATCAACGACTTCTGCGTGGTGGATCTGAGCTCCTTCTACTTCGATATTCTCAAGGACCGCCTGTACTGCGACGAGGCCGACGGCCTCTCCCGCCGCAGCGCCCAGACCGCCCTGTTCCTGATCCTGGACGCCATGACCCGTATGTTCGCGCCCATCCTGGCCTTCACCTGCGACGAGATCTGGCTGGCTATGCCCCACCGCTCCTGCGACGACGCGCGCAACGTCCTGTTCAACGAGATGGTGCAGCCCTACTACGGCTACGCCCTCAGCGACGACGAGATGGCCAAGTGGGGCCGTATCGCCGCCCTGCGCACCGCCGTCAACGGCGCGCTGGAGACCGCCCGCGCCGACAAGACCATCGGCAAGAGCCTGGAGGCCGAGGTGGACCTGACTGTCACCGCCGAGGACGCCTTCCTGGCGGAGATGGACCCCGCCGCTGTGGCCGATCTGTTCATCGTCTCCCAGGTCCGCGTGGACGTGGGCGCGGCGCAGGCCGTGGCCGTCCGCCCCGCCAGCGGCGCCAAGTGCGCCCGCTGCTGGAAGGTCCTGCCCACCGTGGGCAGCGACGCCCAGCACCCCGACCTGTGCCCCCGCTGCGCCGCCGTGGTCAAAAAGCTCCCGATCATTGAGTAAATGGCATAAAAAAAGAAACCGCCGCCAGGCGGTTTCTTTTTTTATGCTTTATCGCTGCGTCCCAGAAGGTAGTCTACGGAAACGCCGTAATAATCTGCAAGCGTCAGCAGATGCCGCAGCGGCAGCTCATTTGCGCCGCGCTCATAGCGCGCATACATAGTTTGAGATGTGCCCAGTACGGCGGCGATGTCCTGCTGCGTTTTGTCATGATCTTCCCGCAGATCACGCAGCCTGCGCTGGTATGTCATACTGCACCAACTCCTTTGGGCAGTATTTTACAAAGTAAATAAATTTACTATTGATTTTAGTAAATATATTTACTAAAATGCAATAAAGGGGGTGAAGAGGTGACGGACTACAAAAAGATGTATCTGGCGGCGATGGATGCAATGGAAAAAGCAATTACACTGCTGGAAGGAGCGCAGCAGAAATGTGAGAATATCTATATTGAGACAGATGAGACGGAGGAATGCCCGCGCGATGGGCAGAAGGATGAGACGAAATAAAAAAGAAGCACCCGTAAGGGTGCTTCTTCCGTTTATTCCTTCACCTGCTTCATGGACAGGCTGATGCGGTGCTTTTTCTCGTCCACGTCCAGCACCACCACCTTCACGATGTCACCCACGGCCACTATCTCGGAGGGGTGCTTGATGAATTTATTGCTCACCTGAGAGATATGCACCAGTCCGTCCTGGTGGACGCCGATGTCCACAAACACGCCGAAGTCGATGACGTTGCGCACCGTGCCGGTGAGCACCATGCCGGGCTTCAGGTCCTTCATCTCCAGCACGTCCGTCCGCAGGATGGGCGCCGGCAGTTCGCTGCGCAGGTCGCGGCCCGGCTTCATCAGCTCCTTCACCACGTCCCGCAGCGTGGGCACGCCGATGCGCAGCTTTTCCGCCACGGCCGTCTCGCCCATGGTCTGCACCTTCTGCCCCAGCTGCGCCACGGCGCCCCGCCGCACGTCCTCGTCGCTGAAGCCGCACAGCGCCAGCAGCTGCTCCGCCGCCGCGTAGCTCTCCGGATGCACCCCGGTGTTGTCCAGCACGTTCCCGCTCTCCGGTACCCGCAGGAAGCCCGCGCACTGCTCATAGGCCTTGGGGCCCAGCTTGGGCACCTTCAGCAGCCGCTTCCGGTCGGGAAAGGCCCCGTTGGCCTCCCGGTACGCCACGATGTTTTTCGCCGTGGTGCCATTGAGCCCGGACACATATCCCAGCAAGCTGGCGCTGGCGGTGTTCACGTCCACGCCCACGGCGTTGACGCAGTCCTCTACCACGCCGCACAGCGTCTCATCCAGCCGCTTCTGGGGCATATCGTGCTGGTACTGCCCCACGCCGATGGCCTTGGGGTCGATCTTCACCAGCTCCGCCAGCGGGTCCTGCAAGCGCCGGGCGATGGAGATGGCCGAGCGCAGGTTCACGTCGTATTCCGGGAATTCCTCTGCCGCCAGCTTTCCGGCGGAGTATACCGACGCCCCCGCCTCGTTGACGATCATATAGCTGACCCCCGGCAGCCCCTTCAGCATCTCCACGGTCATCTGCTCCGTCTCCCGGCTGGCGGTGCCGTTGCCGATGGCGATGTGGGCCACGCCGTGCTTCCGGCACAGGGCCGTCAGTTTGGCGATGGCCTCCCGCTTCTGCCGCTCGCCGTAGGTAGGATATACCACCGTGGTGTCCAGCACCTTGCCGGTGCCGTCGATCACTGTCACCTTGCAGCCGTGGGCATAGCCGGGGTCCAGCCCCATGGTCACATGGCCCTTGACCGGCGGCTGCAGCAAAAGCGGCTTCAGGTTCAGGGCGAACTGCCCGATGGCGCCCTCGCTGGCGCTCTCCGTCAGCGTGGAGCGGGCCTCCCGCTCCAGTGAGGGATAGATCAGTCGGTCGTAGGCGTCCTCACAGGCGTCCCTGATAAACGCCATGGCCGCGGAGCCGGGCTTTACCACCGCCCGCCGCAGCAGGGGCAGCGCCGTCTCCCGGTCCAGCAGCACCGTGACGGTGAGGAAGCCCTCCTTCTCGCCCCGGTTGACGGCCAGTATCTGGTGCCCCGCCAGCTTGGGCAGCGGCTGGTCAAAGTCGTAGTACAGCCGGTAGACCGAGTCCTCCCCCTTGGCGGCCAGGCTCCTCAGGTGCCCCTGCCGCAGCAGCAGGCCCCGCAGCGATTTGCGGATGTCCGCGTCGTCGCTGATGATCTCCGCGATGATGTCGTTGGCGCCCCGCAGGGCCTCGGCGACGGTCTCCACGCCCTTCTCCGGATCGATATAGTCCTGGGCGGCGTCCTCCGGCGCGGGGCAGTCCTTCTTCTGGGCCAACAGCAGCAGCGCCAGCGGCTCCAGCCCCTTCTCCCGGGCCACGGTGGCCCGTGTCCGCCGCTTCTGCTTGTAGGGGCGGTACAGGTCCTCCACCTCCGCCAGCGTGGCCGCGCCGTCGATGGCCGCCGCCAGCTCGTCGGTGAGCTTGCCCTGTCCCTCGATGGTGGACTTGACCTCCTGCCGCCGCTTGTCCAGGTTCCGCAGGTACTGCAGCCGGTCCTCCAGTTTCCGCAGGGTGGTGTCGTCCATGGAGCCGTGCTGCTCCTTCCGGTACCGGGCGATAAACGGTATGGTGCTGCCCTCGTCCAGCAGGGCGATGACGTTCTCCACATACTGGACCGGCTGGCCCAGCTCCGCGGCCAGCAGTTGTGCGATGCTTTGCATACGATCTCCTTTCAGACGACTTTGCCCGCGCACAGCGCGGGCAAAGAGAGTGGTTTACTTGTGATACAGGCCCTTGACCTCGTATTTCGGCTCACAGCTGACGTTGATGTCCAGCCGCTTGTACAGCTTGGCGTCCTCCTCGGAGATGATCACCGAGAAGTGGGCGTCGCAGCCCCGCAGGTTTTTCAGCTGCGCCTGCACCATGGCCGCCAGCGGGTTGGTCAGGCCGGAGATGGCCAGGGCGATCAGCACCTCGTCCGAGTGCAGCCGGGGGTTCCGGTGGCCCAGGCAGCCGGTCTTCATGGCGCTGATAGGCTCGATCACAGACGGCGGGATCAGGTCCAGCTTGTGGTCGATGCCCGCCATCTTCTTCAGGGCGTTCAGCAGCAGCGCCGCCGACGCGCCCAGCAGGGGAGAGGTCTTGCCGGTGACCACGCTGCCGTCCGGCAGCACCATGGCACCCGCCGGCTTGCCGGTGGCATCCGCCTTGTCCAGCGAGGCCGCCACCGCCGGGCAGATCTCCGGCGTCACGCCCGCCTGCTGCATCACCAGCTCCAGCTTGCGCACCACACACTCATCGGCCTGGCCTCTGGCCCGGTCCACGCACCCGGCGTAGTACCGCCGCAGGATCTCCATCCGGCTGGCCTCCTGACACACCGCGTCGTCCACGATGGCGAAGCCCGCCATGTTCACACCCATGTCCGTGGGGGACTTGTAGGGGCATTCGCCCTGAATCTTCCGGAACATGGCGGCCAGCACCGGGAAGATCTCTACGTCCCGGTTGTAGTTCACCGTGGTCTCGCCGTAGGCCTCCAGGTGGAACGGGTCGATCATGTTCACGTCGTTTAGGTCCGCCGTGGCCGCCTCATAGGCCAGGTTCACCGGGTGCTTCAACGGCAGGTTCCAGATGGGGAATGTCTCATACTTGGCGTAGCCTGCCCGGATGCCCCGGCGGTTGTCGTGGTACAGCTGGCTCAGGCAGGTGGCCATCTTGCCGCTGCCGGGGCCGGGGGCTGTCACCACGATCAGCGGCCGCGTCGTCTCGATATATTCGTTCTTGCCCAGTCCCTCGTCGGACACGATGTGCGCCACGTCGGAGGGATAGCCCGCGATGGGATAGTGCTTGTAGCTCTTCACGCCCAGGTCGGAGAGCCGCTTGATAAAGGCGTCTGCCGCCGGCTGCCCGGCGTACTGGGTGATGACCACGCTGCCCACATAGAAGCCCAGGCCCCGGAACACGTCGATCAGCCGCAGCACGTCGGCGTCATAGCTGATGCCCAGGTCACCGCGCATCTTGTTTTTCTCGATGTCCCCGGCGCATATCGCCACCACAATCTCCACGTCGTCCTTCAGCGTCTGCAGCATCCGGATCTTGCTGTCCGGCTGGAAGCCCGGCAGTACCCGGGAGGCGTGGTAGTCGTCAAACAGCTTGCCGCCGAACTCCAGATACAGCTTGCCGCCGAACTGGGCGCGCCGCGCCGTGATGTGCTCCGCCTGCAATTGCAGATACTTCTCGTTGTCAAATCCGATCTTCACCCAAATGCACCTCTGTCTCTCCAAAATTCCTGCCTATTATACAACATCTTGTGGGGCAGGGAAAGAAAAAATCACCACTTTCCCCGGGGAAAATGTGACGAACTTTCCCTCGGTTTTTTGGCAAAACCCACCGTTGCTTTTTGACAGACGCAGAGGTATACTAAAAAATACACCCCTATTGCATGGAGGTATCACGATGCGTTTTCACGTTGTCTGGCGCAAGAGCCACGAGCCGGATGAGGCCTACCGGGATTTCTTCGAGACCGACGATATTTTCGAGGCCAAGAGCTTTGCCATGCGCCTGGCCTATGACGAGACGAACCTGGTCTATGTCCGTGACGTCCAGCGGGACGAGATCGTCCGGGATTTCGATGCGGAGATCTACCGCTGAGCACAGACGAACCAACAGAATGTAATGCGCGCCTCCGGCCATACTAAGGCCGGAGGTGATTTTTTATGCCCAATCGCAAAAAGCGGGGCGGCTTTCCCTACGATGCCACGCCGGACGTTCACCACTTTCCCGGTGTGCCCCGCAGCAGCTTCGACCTGGTGAATATGTACGGCACCTATAATATCCAGCCCACCGCCGACACGGAGAACGTATTCCCGCTGATTGCCCCCGGCCTGCCCCGGGCCTACCGGGACATGAAGCTGGACAAGTCCGACCTGGAGCAGTGACAGAAATAATGTATTTTCAGGCCGCCGGAAGAGCTGACAGCTTTTTCGGCGGCCTGCGCCGCATGGTGTGTTCCGCACCATGCGGTTTTGTCATGATTCTATGCGGGAGCTTCGGGAAAAATGGAAGAAACGGGCCTGAGAACCGGCCATATTTTATTCATTTAAAGCGCGGCTCAGTACAATGCACAAATATTTGTTATTTATTTGTCAATTCACATAATTGACGCAATTTTAACAAAGCCGTATAATACAAATAAACTGGTAAGACCAGTATGCGGTCTGCGCCGCAGCTGAAAGCCCACACGGCCCGCGCCGCTGGGCGCGGCGTAGACGCAAAACGAACCTATCGGCGCGGCGGCGCATCCGCACCACCGCGCTTTCGGAAACAGGGAGGACACCATGTATACCTTAGGCATCGACATCGGCAGCACCACCTCCAAGTGCGCCGTGATACAGGACGGCACGACCCTGGTGGCCCGCAGCCTGCAGCGGGGCGGCCTGGGCACCGGAGGCCCGGAGGAGGCGCTCTCGCAGCTGTGGCGCGCGTGCGGCCTGTGCCGCGGCGACATGGCCCGGACCATTGTTACCGGCTACGGCCGCAAGAACTACGAGGGCGCTGACGGCGAGATCAGCGAGCTGACGGCCCACGCCCTGGGCGGGCGGTTCGTGTTCCCGGACCTGCGCACCGTTATCGACATCGGCGGGCAGGACGCCAAGGTCATCGCCCTGTCACCAGCCGGGAAAATGACCAATTTTGTGATGAATGACAAGTGCGCCGCGGGCACCGGGCGATTTCTGGATGTGATGGCGTCCATCCTGCGGCTGGACGTGGACGATCTGGCGGGGGAGGCGGCCAAGGCGGCGGCGCCCGCCGCGATCTCCAGCACCTGCACGGTGTTTGCCGAGAGCGAGGTCATCAGCCAGCTGGCAAATGGCGTGGGGCGGCCGGACCTGGTGGCGGGGATATGCCGGAGCGTGGCGAGCCGCGTGGCGGCGCTGGCCAGAAGGGCCGGCGTGACGGAGCGGGTGTGCCTTTCCGGCGGCGTGGCGCGGAACGACGCGGTGCGGCAGGCACTCAGCGAAGAGCTTGGTGTACCAGTGTTTGTGGACCCGCTGGCCCAGTATTTCGGCGCCATCGGCGCGGCTTTATGGGCCGGGAAAACATGCTGACATATCAAGAAAATTGGATAAAAATAGACGAAACGGCGTGTTGACAACAAGTAAGAAAGCATGAGAAAGTACGTTGACATTGTGTGGAACGAGGAGGAACTGAAATGGCAGAAGAAGTGAAGAAGGCACCCCGTCCGGTGGACCCCAATTCCGCCAAGTATAAGCTGGGCAAGATCGCGGCGGACGCGTATGTGGATGCCATCGAGGCCAAGAAGCGCGGCGAGAAGGTGGCATGGGTGTCCAGCAACTTCCCGGTGGAGATACCGGAGACCATGGGCATCGCCACGGTGTATCCGGAGAATCAGGCGGCGGGTATCGCGGCCCGGGGCGCCGGCACGCGGATGTGCGAGGTGGCGGAGTCCGAGGGCTATTCCAACGACATCTGCGCCTACGCCCGGGTGTCGCTGGCCTATGCAAAATTGAAGTCCTGTCCCGAGCAGGACGTGGCCATGCCGGATGTGCTGCTGTGCTGCAGCAATATCTGCTCCTGCATGATCAAGTGGTATGAGAACCTGGCCCGTGAGCTGAACATCCCCATGATCCTGCTGGATATTCCCTTCAACCCGGACTACGAGGTGTCCGACGCCGAGGTGGCCTACGTCACCGGCCAGTTCTGGGACGCCGTGCACCAGCTGGAGGAGATCACCGGCAAGAAGTGGTCCGACGAGAAGTTCAAGGAGGTCACCGGGTTCTCCTGCCGCTCCAGCCGGGCCTGGCTGGCGGCCACCGGCTGCGCCCGGTATGTGCCGTCGCCCTTCAACGGCTTCGACCTGCTGAACCACATGGCCGTCATGGTCACCGCCCGGGGCAAGGCCAGCGCCGCCGAGGCCATGGAGACGCTGCTGAAGGAGTATGAGGAGAACCACAAAAACGGCGTCTCCACCTTCCGCACGGAGGAGAAGTACCGCATCATGTTCGAGGGCATCGCCTGCTGGCCCTATCTGCGGGCCACCAGCACCGGACTGAAGTCCCGGGGCATCAACATGGTCACCACCATCTATGCCGACGCCTTCGGCTTTGATTACAACACCTTTGACGAGATGATCCGCGCTTATTGCAGGGTGCCCAACGCCATCAACCTGGAGCTGAGCCGCGACAAGCGCATCAAGCTGTGCAAGGACAACCACGTGGAGGGACTGCTGGTCCACACCAACCGCTCCTGCAAGCTGTGGAGCGGCTTCATGTATGAGATGAGCCGCCAGATCGGCAAGGAATGCAATATCCCCGTGGTCAGCTTCGACGGCGACCAGGCCGATCCCCGCAACTTCTCCGAGGCCCAGTACGACACCCGCGTCCAGGGCCTGACGGAGATCATGGAAGCCAACAAGGCAGCGAAAGGAGTGTAAGGCATGAAGGACCTTCTGAATCGTTTTCACGAGGCGGCGGCCTCTCCCAAGGCGCAGATGGAGCGCTATCTGGCCCAGGGCAAAAAGATCGTGCTGTGCGCTCCCGTCTATACCCCCGAGGAGATCATCCACGCCATGGGCTTTGTGCCCATGGGCGCCTGGGGCGGCGATGTGACGCTGAACCGCGCCAAGGAGTACTGTCCCGCCTTTCTGTGCGGCATCGTGCAGACCATGCTGGAGCTGGGCATCAACGGCGCCTATGAGGGCGCCAGCGCCATCGTCATCCCCTCCCTGTGCGACACGCTGAAAACCGTGGGGGAGAACTGGAAGTACGCCGTGCCGTCCATACCCTTTATCCCCATGACCTATCCCCAGAACCGCAAGCCCGCCTACGGCGTGGCCTTTACCAAGGCCGGGTATGAGCGAGTCATCCGTGACCTGGAGAAGCTGGGCGGCACCTTCTCTGAGGAGAAGCTGCTGGAGTCCATCAGGGTCTATAACCGACACAACGCCGCCATGCGGAAGCTGGACGAGGTGCTGGCAAAGCACCCGGAGATCACCGCCGCCCAGCGCAGCGACATCTTCAAGAGCGCCTTCTTCATGACCAAGGAGGAGCACACCGAGCTGGTGGAGGCGCTCATTGAGAAGCTGGAAGCCCAGACTCCCGCCGCGGAGAAGCTGCCCATCGTCATCAGCGGCATCCTGACGGACGCCCCGGCCCTGAACGCCATTCTGGACGAGATGAAGCTGCACATCGTGGCCGACGACGTGGCCGCCCAGTCCCGCCAGTACCGCACCGACGCGCCGGAGCGCGCCGACGCGCTGAACGCCCTGGCGGAGAAGTTCGCGGACATGGGCAACTGCTCCGTGCTGTATGACCGGGATAAGGGACGCATCCGGTGGATCGTGGACACCGCCAAGGCCCGGAACGCCAAGGGCGTGCTGGTGGTGCTGACCAAGTTCTGCGACCCGGAGGAGTTCGACTATGTGATGATCAAGAAGGCCTGTGAGGCCGCCGACCTGCCCCTGACACTGGTGGAGGTGGACCGGCAGATGGTGCAGTTTGAGCAGGTGCGCACCAATCTGGAGACCTTCCGCGACCTGCTGATGATGTAAGGATCAAAAACGTGATACATGGAGGAACGACATGAGTGAAGTCAAGCGCCCCCTGGAGGGGATAAAAGTTCTGGAGCTGGCTACCTTTATCGCCGCGCCCTGCTGCGCCCGCTTTCTGGCGGACCTGGGCGCCGAGGTCATCAAGGTGGAGGCGCCCGCCGGAGACCCCCTGCGCTATACCGCCGTCAACGAGGGCCGTCCCCAGGACCAGAAGGAGAACACCTCCTATGACCTGGAGAACGCCGGCAAGACCTGCGTCTGCCTGAACACCAAGACCGCCGCCGGCCGTGAGGCCCTGGAAAGGCTCATCGCCGAGGCGGACATCTTCATCACCAACTGGCGGCAGAACCCCCTGAAAAAGGCGGGGCTGGACTATGACACGCTGCACGCCAAATATCCCAGGCTGGTGTACGGCTTCGTATCTGGCTACGGTGAGAAGGGCCCGGACAAGGACCTGCCCGGCTTCGACTTCACGGCCTTCTTCGCCCGGGGCGGCGTGCTGGGCACGCTGTTTGACCGGGACTCCCTGCCCATGCTGACCATCGCCGGTTTCGGCGACCACCAGGTGGGCATGTATCTGGCCTCCGGCGTGCTGGCGGCCCTGTACCGCGCCCGGGAGACCGGCATCGGCGACCGCGTGGTGGTCTCCCTGTTCCACAGCGCCATCTGGGACGTCTCCCTGCTGCTGCAGGCCAGCCAGTACGGCGACCCCACCACCCAGTATCCCCTGTCCCGCCGCACCCTGCCCAACCCCCTGGTGGTGGCCCACAAGACCAAGGACAACAAGTGGCTGCAGATCGCCATGCCCCAGTACGACCGCCACTATCCCATCTTTATGACCGCCATCGGCCACCCCGAGCTGGCCAATGACCCCCGCTACTATCCCCAGACCAACCTCCAGGCCAATATCGAGGAATTTTACGACTTCCTGGTGGCCGAGATGGCCAGCCGAACCCTGGACGAGTGGTGCGCGCTCATGGATGCCAACGACCTGCCCTACGCCGTGGCCCAGACATGGGATCAGCTGCTGGTGGATAAGCAGGCCTGGGCCTCCGGCTGCTTCTATGAGATGGAGTATCCCAACGGCGCCAAGCGCACCATGGTCCGGCCCCCCGTCATCTTCGAGGAGACGGAGCTGCCCCCCTATAACCGCGGCCCGTATCTGGGCGAGCAGACCGAGAAGGTCCTGAAGAACCTGGGCTACACCGACGAGCAGGTGGCGGCCATGATAGCGGCCGGTGAGGCGGTGCCGATGGATCCCGCCCTGAAGGACTGAGCAGCCGGCGGGATCTTTTCCGCCCTGCCTTCGTCAAGCCTCCTCGACGTACACCCGGTACGCCGTCGTCGGCTTGCCATCGGCAGGACGAATGATCTCTCCGCTAACCTCTTCGCCGGGGAGAGGAAAGGCTGAAGGAATAGGGCGCGGCGCGAGAGAACGCGCCGCCAGGAAATGTGAAGGAGAATGACTATGAAGATCGCTGCTTACGAAGTACGTCCCGACGAGAAGCCCGTTATCGAGGGCCTGTGCAAGAAATACGGTATCGAGCTGATCTCCACTCCCGCAAATTTGGATAAGGCCACCGCCCACATGGCCGCCGGCTGCGACGGCGTGACCACCCTGGGCCAGAGCGACTACGGCAACGCTGTCCTGGATGAGCTGAAGGGCTACGGCGTGCAGGTGCTGTCCAGCCGCTGCGTGGGCTATAACCACATGAACTGCGACTACGCCCGGTCGCTGGGGTTCCGGCTGTGCAACGGCGCTTACGCGCCCAACGGCGTGGCGGAGTACACCGTGATGGCCATCCTGATGGGCATACGGAAGTACAAGAAGGCACTGTACAACACCAACGACAACGACTTTACCCTGAAGGGCAAGATGGGCCGCGAGCTGCGGACCATGACGGTGGGCGTGATGGGCACCGGAAAGATCGGATTCACGGTGATCAAGTGCCTCAGCGGCTTCGGCTGCCGCATTCTGGCCAACGACGTGTATGAGAACGACGCCGTGCGCCAGTACGCCGAGTATGTGGACCTGGACACCCTGTACCGGGAGAGCGACGTTATCACCATCCACACGCCGCTGCTGCCGGAGACCACCGGCATGATCAACCGGGAGGCTATCGCCAAGATGAAGGACGGCGTGGTGTTCGTGGACAACGCACGGGGCGAGCTGATGGACATCGACGCCGTCACCGAGGCGGTGGAGAGCGGCAAGTTCGGCGCGCTGTTCATGGACGCGTTCCCCGGCGAGACGGGCATCATCCATGTGCCCCACAACGAGGACATCATCCGCACCCCCGGCATGCCCTACTTCAAGCTGAAGTACCTGCGCTCCTTCGTCAACGTGTACCACACGCCCCACATGGCGTTCTTCACCGAGGAGGCCGCCGAGCAGATGGCGGAGTGCGGCGTCAACAGCATCTATGAGATCATGACAGAGGGCAAGTCCAAGCACGAGATCCCCTGCTGAAAGCAGCGGCCATACGAACAGGAGGAAAACTATGATTTTCGACGCAAAGCATGAGATGATCCGCAAGCTGGTGCGCCAGTTTGCCGAGACGGAGCTGACCACCGAGGTCCTGGACAAGGTGGAGGAGACCGGCGAGTTCCCCGAGGAGATCGTGGAGAAGATGGCCAAGTGCGGCTTCCTGGGGCTGAAGATCCCCCGGGAGTACGGCGGCGCAGGCGCCGACACGCTGGCCTATATCATCATGATCGAGGAGATCGCCAGGGTGTCCGCCGTGGCCAGTTTGTACGCCAACACACCCAACTCGCTGGGCGGCGGCCCGCTGATGCAGGCTGGTACCCCGGAGCAGCTGGAGAAGTATCTGCGGCCCTCCGTGGAGAACAAGGTGAAGATCGTGTTTGGCCTGACCGAGCCGGGCGCCGGCTCTGACGCCGGCAGCATGGTGACCACCGCGGTGAAGGACGGGGACTATTACATCCTCAACGGCCGGAAGTGCTTTATCTCCGGCGCGCCGCTGGCCGACTACTGCATCGTGTACGCCAAGACCGACATGACCAGGGGCAACAAGGGCATCTCCGCCTTTATCGTGGACATGAAGGCCCCCGGCGTGTCCTGCGGCAAGCACGAGGCCAAGATGGGCCTAGTGGGCTACGCCACCTCTGACGTGGTGCTGGAGGACGTGCGCGTCCACAAGAGCGATATGCTGGGCAAGGAGAACGTGGGTTTTATCAACGCCATGAAGACGCTGGACGGCGGCCGCCTGGGCGTGTCCGCCCAGTCCATCGGCCTGGCCCAGGGCTGCCTGGACGAGGCCGTCAAGTATTCCAAGGAGCGGGTGCAGTTCGGCAAGCCCATCTGCAAGAACCAGGCCATCGCCTTTATGCTGGCGGACATGGCCACCAAGCTGACCGCCGCCAAGGAGCTGGTGTATATGGCGGCGCAGATGAAGGACAGGAACGACCCCAACGCCTCCATGTACTGCTCCATGGCCAAGTATTTCGCCTCGGAGACCTGCAACGAGATCGCCGCCAAGGCGGTGCAGATCCACGGCGGCTATGGCTACATCAAGGAGTATCCCGTGGAGCGCAAGTACCGCGACTGCCGCGTGTTCACCATCTATGAGGGCACCAGCCAGGTGCAGCAGATGGTCATCTCCGGCAATTTGCTGAAGTAAACGCGGAAAGGAGCAAGAATAGAATGAAGCTTATCGTTTGTGTCAAGCAGGTACCCGATACCTCCGGCAAGGTGGCCGTCAACGCCGACGGCACCCTGGACCGCGCGTCCATGCAGACCATCATCAACCCCGACGATATGAACGCCGTGGAGGCCGCCCTGGCCCTGAAGGACCAGCTGGGCTGCCCGGTGATCGCCGTGTCCATGGGCCCGCCCCCCGCCGCCGGTATGCTGCTGGAGCTGAAGGCCATGGGCGTGGACAAGGCCGTGCTGGTGTCCGCCCGGGAGTTCGGCGGCTCCGATACGTTTGCCACCTCGCAGATTTTGGCGGCGGCCATCAAGAACCTGGGCGTGGACAAGGACGACATCATCTTCTGCGGCCGCCAGGCCATCGACGGCGACACCGCCCAGGTGGGCCCCCAGATCGCCGAGAAGCTGGAGATCCCCCAGGTGTCCTATGTGGCCGACATCAAGAAGGACGGCGACACCCTGACCGTAAAGCGGATGCTGGAGGACGGCTATATGACCGTGCAGGTGCAGACCCCCTGCCTGCTGACCTGCATCAAGGAACTGAACACCCCCCGCTACATGACCATCCGGGGCATTTTGGACTGCGACAAGGAGCCGGTGACGGTGCTGGACTACAACGCGCTGAAGGACGATCCCCTGATCGAGGTGGACACCATCGGCCTGAAGGGCTCTCCCACCAATATCTACAAGAGCTTTACGCCTCCCCGCAAGGGCAGCGGCATGATGCTGGAGGGCAGCGGCAAGGAGACCGTGGAGCAGCTGTTCGGCATCCTGTCCGCCAAGCACATCATCTGAGAAGGGAGAAACGATATGTCTACTTTTATGAATACCGACCCTAAGGCCTTCTCCGGCGTGTGGGTGTTTTGCGAGCAGCGCCAGGGCGTGATGATGCCCACCACCTTCGAGCTGATCTCCGAGGGGCGCAAGCTGGCCGACGAGCTGGGCGTGGAGCTTTCCGGCATCCTGCTGGGCGACGACGTGGACAACATCGCCGCGGAGTTGGGCGGCTACGGCGCGGACAAGGTGTATGTGTACAACAGCCCGCTGCTGAAGGACTATACCACTGACGGCTATACCAAGGTCATCACCGACGCGGTGCATGCGTTCAAGCCGGAGATCCTGCTGTTCGGCGCCAGCCACATCGGCCGCGACCTGGCTCCCCGCTGCGCTGCCCGCCTGCACACCGGTCTGTGCGCCGACTGCACCCATCTGGACGTGGGCCTGAACGGCTATGTCAACTTCCTGCGCACCGGTTCCTCCCTGGACGTGGACAGCATGAACTTCGAGACGAAGCTCTTTGACGTCAACACCAATCTGAAGATGACCCGTCCCGCCTTCGGCGGACACCTGATGGCCACCATCGTGTGCCCCCGGTTCCGCCCCGCTATGGCTACCGTGCGCCCCGGCGTGATGAAGAAGCGCGAGTTTGACGAGAGCGGCGTGAAGAAGGTGGAGATCGTCCACCCGGAGTTCGCCCTGGCCGGGAGCGACATCCACACCAAGGTGCTGGAGATCGTCAAGGCCGCCCGCGCCATGGTGGACCTCACCGGCGCGGAGGTGGTGGTATCCGTGGGCCGCGGCATCGCCAAGGATGTGGAGAGGGGCATTGCGCTGGCCGAGGAGCTGGCCGCCCTTATGGGCGGCGTGGTGGGCGCGTCCCGCGCCGTGGTGGACGCCGGCTGGATGACTGCCGACCACCAGGTGGGCCAGACCGGCAAGACGGTCCATCCCCGCATCTATGTGGCCCTGGGCATTTCCGGCGCTATCCAGCATAAGGCCGGCATGCAGGATTCCGAGTGCATCATCGCCGTCAACAAGAGCGACGTGGCCCCCATCTTCGAGGTAGCGGACTACGGCATCTGCGGCGACCTGTTCAAGGTCGTTCCCATGATGATCGACGAGCTGAAGGCGCTGAAGAAGTAAAATACTGACCTCCCTCCCCACAAGGGGAAAGCCCGGGGCTTCGGCCCCGGGCTTTCCTCAGGCTGTCGGAAAAGCCGCTGCGATACGCTCCTGTTACAAAAGTAACGCTTGCCATTTTCGGGGAGATTCGGTATACTGGCATGGTATTTTTATGGCATTTTTTGCGGAAGGAGGCGGTTTTATGCCGGAAGCGGTCCATATCGACTGGAAGCCCATCGGCGAGGGGCGGGCCAGCGAGGCCATCTATACCCAGATACGGGAGCTGATCACCTCCGGCGTGCTGAAGCCCGGCGACCGCCTGCCCTCCGAGCGGGCCATGATGGAGCAGCTGCACCGGTCGCGGCCCACCATCCGGGAGGCGCTGCGGATGCTGGCGCAGGGGGGATACATCGTCTCCATCCACGGGGCCAGCGGCGCGGTGGTGCAGGAGCTGACCATCGACGGCGTGGAGGAGCCGCTGACGGCCATGCTGCAGGTGAACCAGATCTCTCTGGAGGAGCTGAGCGAGTACCGGGAGATCAACGACGGCACCATCGCCGCCTGGGCGGCCCTGCGCCGGACGGAGGAAGATCTGGCGGCGCTGCGGGACTGCCTGATCCGGGCCGAGGAGGCCATGGCGGAGGGAACGCGCTTCGTGGAGATGGACGTGGGGTTCCACAGCCTGCTGGCGCGGGCCACCGGCAACCGGGTGGCCATGATCGTCACCGAGGTGCTGGGCAACGTGGAGAAGCGGACGCTGCTGGACAAGATGTCCACCCAGAGCGACGGCGAGCGCCTGGCGCTGGAGAAGCGCATCCTGGCCAGCCACGGGGTGATACTGGAGGCCATCGTCCGGCAGGACGCCGAGGCCGCCAGACAGGCCATGCGGCAGCACACCCGCGCCGCCGGGACCGATTTGAAGGTATAAAAAGACCGCCTTGGCGGTCTTTTTTGCTGTATCGGGGGACTATTGCGGGAAGAACAGGCGGACGGCCAGCGCGGCGGAGAAAAAGGCGGCCAGGTCGGCGGTCAGGGCGGCGGGGATGGTGTAGCGGGTGCGCTTGACGCCCGCCGCGCCGAAGTAGACGGCCACGGTGTAGAAGGTGGTCTCGGTGCAGCCCAGCATGACGGCGGCGCAGCGGCCGATGTAGCTGTCGGGGCCGTATTGGCGCATGAGGTCGCTGCCCACGGCCAGCGCGCCGGAGCCGGACAGGGGGCGGATGACCAGCAGGGGCGCCGTCTCCGGCGGGATGCCCAGGGCGGTGAGCAGGGGCGTCAGCAGAGAGGTGAGCAGGTCCAGCGCGCCGCTGGCGCGGAACATGTACACGGCGGTCAGCAGGGCGGTCAGGGAGGGGAGGATGGCCGCAGCGGTGCGCAGGCCGCTTTTGCCGCCGGCGGCCAGGGCGTCGTAGACGTCCACGCGGCGGCGGCAGCCATAGAGGGCGGCGGCGGACAGCAGCGCCGGAAGGAGAAGGTCGGAGAAGAGGGTCATGGGCGCCTCCACAGGCGGCGCAGCAGGGCGGCGGCGCTCAGTCCGGCTGTTACGGACAGGGCAGAGGACAGCCACACCGCCGGGAGGATGTCCAGCGGTGCGGCACAGCCCAGGCCGCCGCGCACCGCGGCTACGGTGGTGGGCAGCAGCTGCAGGGAAGCGGTGTTCAGCACCACCAAGCGGCAGAGCTCGTCGTCGGCCGTGCCGCCGCAGGAGGCGGCCATGCGCCGGGCGGCACGGATGCCCGCCGGGGTGGCGGCGTTGCCCAGGCCCAGCAGGTTGGCGCTGACGTTGGCGCTGAGGGCGGAGAGGGTGTCGGGGTCGCTGCCGGCGCGGGGCAGCAGGCGGCGCAGGATGGGGCGCAGGAGACGGCTGAGAAGCGCGGCCATACCGCTGCGCTGCATCAGCTCCAGCACGCCGGACCAGAGGCACAGCGCGCCGGTCATGGCCAGCACCAGCTCCACCGCGGCACCGACGCCCTCCAGGGCGGCGGCCGTCACCGCCGGGAGACGGCCGGTGCAGGCGCCGCAGAGCAGCGAAGAGGTGACCATCAGCGTCCAGAAAATACCCATTGCCACGGCGGACCGCCCCCTTTCCTGGGTAAGTGTACGCGGGGAAGGGGGCGGTTATTTGCAAAAAGACTCGACATGTTTTGCGGGTATCCCAACTTTTGTGTGGGGTGGGCGGAAAAAAGCAGGGAGCTGAGAGCTAAATCGTTTTGTGTGGGAACGGCGCAAAAAAGTTGTGCTGGGTTTCTTTTCTCGTGTGCTACCAATTTAAGACCTCCTGTTGTAGAATTTTCTATGACAGGAGGTGTTTTTATGAAAAAAGGTACG
>ERZ827156.1984-NODE-1984-length-22386-cov-5.610586_pt1 | contig 22386 bp, 20 predicted proteins | sample MGYA00519919_ERZ827156 | MGnify/ENA primary metagenome ERZ827156 (study PRJEB31778, sample SAMEA3449269) | human gut metagenome | biome: human gut; feature: human-associated habitat; material: faeces | place: United Kingdom | collected 2010/2012 ...
CTCTCCGGCCACCGTGCGGCGGGATATTACAGCTCTGGCAGCCAGCGGCAAGATCCGCAAGGATCGGGGACGGATTTTTCTGGAGGGTAATCCTCAGGTTCCGGCCTTTGAACTGCGGGGTGAGATGTACGGTGATGAAAAAAAGCGCATTGCCCAGGCGGCTGCCGCTCTGGTGCGGGACGGTGATACGATCATCATCGACGCCGGCACTACCACCCAAGCGCTGGCCAATGCTCTGCGGGACCGCCAGCGGCTCTCTGTGATCACCAATTCCATCCCCGTAGCCTATATCTTCAACGGTACCGCCGTCCATGTGTTCTTCTGCGGCGGGATGCTGGAGGACATGGCCGTGGTGGACGATGATGCGATCCAGTTTTTGGCCGCCCATCAGGTTGACAAGGCATTTATCAGTGCCACCGGCATCCGGGGGACACAGGGCCTCACCACCACTTCCCTCTTCCAGTTTGCTGTAAAACGGCAGATAATCAAATCCGCGCAGGAGGTCTATGCCCTGTTGGTGGAAAGCAAATTCCACGCTACCGGTGTGAACCTGTTCGCAGACTTCCGGGAACTGACCGGCATCGTCACTTCCAAGCCTGTGACAAATCCCGATCTCCTGGAGCGGTTAGAACAGGAGCACGTTCAGGTCATCTCCACGGACCGCTGATCTCATCTTTTCGCGTGCCTCAGCCCGAAGCTGCGAGCTGCTGCTCATGAAATGTACAACGAAAAATATAAAGGTTTTCCCGGCCGGCAGGGTTTCACTGTCGGCCGCTTTTTATGCGGCAAGAGAGAGTCTGTGCTTTTCTAAGGGGTCATCACCCCTAAATTGCGTTGTACTCGTCTGGTGTTGTAATAACGGATATAACGCTCAATCATCTGAATGAGATCTTGCTTGCTGGTAAAGCGTCTTCCGTAATAACGTTCTCGCTTCAGGATATCCCAGAAGCCTTCCATGGGATCATTGTCAATGCAACGCGCAACACGCGTGACATACTTTGAGTCATTCCTGCCTGCACCAACTTCTGACGGAACACTCTGCCGGTGTACTGGAATCCCCTACCGTTGGTGGTCAGCGTAAAGTAGAAATTTTTGCCCCGTTCCTTTTCCACACTGCGGGCATACTCCACCAACTGCTTCACCACGTCCCAGTTCATCAGCGGCTCACCGCCGAAGAAGTCCACCTCCAGATTGGTGCGGCTGCCGGAGTGATCCATCAGGAAGTCCAGCGCCTGCTTGCCAACCTCAAAGCTCATCAGCGCGCGGTCCCCGTGGTATTTTCCTTGGCTGGCGAAGCAGTAGGAGCAGTTCAGGTTACAGGTGTGCGCCACATGCAGGCACAGCGCCTTCACCACATCGCCGGAACGCTCCTTGAACGTACCGGCCATGTCCGCGAAGGTGTCGGGGGTATAGAGTTTCCCGGCCTGCTTCAGCGCCTCCACGTCATCAATGCAGTTCCGCAGATCCTGCTCCGTCACATCCTCGCGTGCGCCGTATTTTTCCATCATCGCCGTTACGATCTCATCCGCCGTGTGATCCGGGTAAAGCGCAATGATGTCATAGGCTACCTCATCCACTACATGAATGGCGCCGGAGCAGGTGTCCAGCACGATGTTGTAGCCGTTCAGTTGATACTGATGTACCATTCTTCCGTTCTCCTCGTACAGAAAAAGTGCCGCCTGAACAGGCGGCAGCTTTTTGAAAATTGCGATTGATTACTTGTTGGTGTTCTCGCACTTCTGGTTTGCCACGCCGCAGCTGGTCTTGCAGGCAGACTGGCAGGAGGTCTGGCACTCACCGCAGCCGCCGTTCTTGGCGCTGTCGCACAGGCTACGAGTCTCGAGAGTCTTGATTCTTTCCATAATATGTATCTCCGATCTGTTAAATTCTAATGGATTTCCCGGCGGACTACCCGCAGACAGTCACCTAAAAACCGGAAAAATTTTATCATATCATCCGTATAAAGTCAAGATATTCCAGCAATTTGCCACGAATTTGCCACGATTTCAGCTAGGTCGAAGGTGCATACCTGCATTTTCAAGCTGCAAAAAGAGATACCCAATCCCTACGGATAGCCATCCGTTTCCTACCCACGCCCTTATATAAACTCTGGCAGACTGAGAATCTACACGCTGCGCTCCACCTAATAAACACAAGTTCAAACACAAATGAACGGACCTAGCTTGCATAGCAAGCCAGGTCCGTTTGCATTTAAAGAACTTTTAGAGGCAAACTTACAGTTCCGTCAAGCCATCTTTGTCAGGCTGGGCAGCCAAGTGACAATCCGGGGGAAGAGCACCAGCAGAATTGCGGTCACAATCAGACCGCCCACATAGGGAAGAACTTCGCGGCTGATCTTCTCAATGGAGACCTTGCCGATATCGCAGGCCACAAACAGGCACAGGCCCACAGGAGGCGTAACCTGACCGATAGCCAGCACGAACACCGGGAACACGCCGAAGTAGCAGATGTCGATGTTCATGGCCTGAACCACGTTGACGAAGATGGGGGTCAGCAGAATAACGGCCACGGCGTTATCCAGGAAGCAGCCGGCAATCAGCAGCACGATCATGATGAGGAACATGATGATCGTGGGATTGGTGGTGAGGCTGGTCATCAGGATTACCAGCTTCTGGGGAATCTGCACACTGGACAGCAGGTAGCTGAAAATATGGGCATTCGCCACCAGGAACAGAATAGAGGCGGTAGAAGAAGCAGATGCGGACAGCACATGGATAAAGTCCTTCCAGCCCATGTTGCGGTACACAAAGGCGCTGACAATAATGCCATAGAACACGGCAATAGCGGCAGCTTCAGTAGGGGTGAACAGGTCGGAATAAATGCCGTCCAGAATGATGACGGGCATCAACAGCGCCCAGATACCGTTTTTAAAAGCAGTTGCAACTTCCTTGGCGCTGGTGCGCTCCGTACCAACATATTCAGAATCTTCCATTCCATCCAAAACGAGAAATTTACACGAACGCACGGTTGAAAGAATACCCTGATTTAATCGAAGAACAAGTTTGTACACACACGATCTTTCCAATGGGCGTAGGCGATATTAAACGAAAACGGCGCTATAATGTTGCGCCGCCGGGAAAAGCTAAAAATCCCGAACGGGCAGAACAAGAAAGCTGCCGACGTGCAAAATCACGAATCATGGATATTGTACGCTGTAATGATTTTGGGTACATGATGACCCTTACTAGAGGCGAAGCTAATGGTAGCCTGAGCCTCCTTAGCAGTTTCGGTTCGGGCAATGTCGGTGATGGTGAAGTTGCCAGATGCAGTGTTCTCCTCAATCTTCTCAGAGGTATTGATGGTACCAGTGAGTCTGACGGTCAAAGTGGCCGCAGAGGTCTCACCCATCCACAGAGTTTTATTGTAAGAGGACAGATAGGACGTCCAGCCGCAAGCAGCAAACTCCACGGTAACCTTGTACAACTTCTCAGTGACGGTGGTCAGAGTCTCGGTAGCACCGTTAGCGAGGGTAACATCATAGGTGTACTCACCGTCAGCACCAGCGGTGACGCCATTAACGGTAATACCGGCATCAGCCATAGCGGCGCGGGCCAGGTCGTCAGCGGTGTAACCGGAGGAAACACGATCAACAACATTGATCTGCTTGCTGCTGCGATTGATCACAGCATACTCAGCAACGCCGTCACCAGTCACAGTAGGAGTATCGCTGGCCTTAGCAGTGCTCATGACGTAAACCATGATGACTTCCTCCTCATCATAGTAGACAATACTGGAGGAAGCGGACACACGCCATGAGGCGTGCATCCGCTTTCTCCGGCTGTTCTTTCAGTGGCAATTTCGCTGGCAGCGCAAAGCCACACTGTGGTCAATGAAGGGAAGACCCCTGTTTCGGCGTGTGAACCACTGTGTGCGGTTCTTTGAGCAGAGCCGAGTGTGTACCCACTTTTGTCAGCGAAAGCAAATGTGAGTCATTTGTGCGAGAAGTTGAAAAGCGGGATTAGGGAACCTCTGAATAATAGCCTTTGTTCTGTTCCTACTCGATGTATTAGCCGCAATTTGCACTTAGTTAAGGTGATTTCAGCGCAAAATAGCCATTATTTATCTGCTTTTCTGCTCCTTTTTCTGAAAAAGGGCAGACTGCCCCCTGTATCAGGTTACGGAGAGTTTTCGCCCGGCTATGGCAAGCGCATACAAATTGGCACAAGCGAGCATGGCGTACAGTCGGTTCTCGTTTTTCTTCAGACCGCGATACACGGTTTTCCTGTAGCCGAACTGACACTTGATGATCCGGAACGCGTGCTCTACTTTGCAGCGCACCGCGGATTTGCGGTTTTCAATATAACGCTCCCAGTCAATCGCGTTGTCACTGACTCTGGGAAGACTGCTGGGGCGGCGGTTAATGCGGAAATCAATTTTTGAAAATTGCTCGTTGCTTGCGATTTCAGGGCGCTTCTGCACTCCAAGATATCCCGAATCCCCATAGACTACCCCGTCATCTTCCCGAAGTAAGTTCGCTGTCTGGGTGATGTCATGCTCGTTTGCCGCTGTGACAGTCATCGTGTGAACCAGACCGCTGCCTGCGTCTACTCCGATGTGGCACTTCATCCCGAATTTCCACTCATTTCCCTTTTTCGTTTGGTGCATTTCCGGATCTCGGGCTTTCTCCGTATTCTTGGTGGAGCTGGGAGCATTGATGATGGTGGCGTCTACAATGGTGCCGCCCTTCATCATGTGTCCGGTTTGTACCATGACACGGTTGATTGCATCAAAGAACAGCTTGTTCAGGCCGTTTGTCTCCAAAAGATGACGGAATTTGCATAGCGTTGTTTCATCCGGAACCGCCTCCGTCATGAAGTTAATGCCTGTGAATTTTCGCATGGCATAGCTGTCGTAGATGGCGTCCTCGGTCGCCGGGTCGGACAGGTTGAACCAGATCTGAAGCAGATACATCCGCAGCATTTTCTCAATGCCCATGGGCGGACGGCCACGCTTCCCCTTGGGATAGTAGGGTTCGATAACACCAACCCACTCGTCCCAGGGAATGATCTCGTCCATGATTTCCAGAAATTCCTCCCGCTTCGTTTTCTTCTTGCGGAAGCTGTATTCGATATCCGTAAATGTTTCCTGTTTCTTCATCACCATACACCACCATTGCTTTGATAGTGTTATTATCCCACATCCCGAGCCTTTATGGTAGTGCGGATTAAATCAGAGGTTTCCTAGACATATAACACCTCCTACAATAAAACATACGGTTGAAGGCGCGGCAGCCAGCCACGTTTTTTTATTGTACATCGTTTTTTTGCTTCTGTCCCTTTTATTATACGTTCTTATTTATTCGCTGTCAATTGTTGTTATTTTTCCAGAAAACAACAACAATATACTGATTTTCCCGGCAATAATCATTCAATTTTTCAAGATCCAAACTGGAAGAAAAAACCCGTCGCAGAAATGCGTTTACCGCGACTGCGACGGGTTCAAATGCCTTTTATACGATTTTGTGCTCCTGGTAATTTTTCCAAATTGGCAGGCGTATATTAGCCGTTTTCCCATATGCGTCAAGGCCTGTTTTGGCATCAAAAACAGCGAAAATCGGCTCGTTTTTCTCATTCGTCATTTTTAACGAAATTTCATCATTCGGTTCAGCACATTGCACATCAATGAAACAATTTGTATAGTTTTGATCAAATGTGATCCGGAATGCGTCTCCCGGGACATCCTTCATTTGCCGGCAAGGTTTTCCTGAACTGACACAGTCCACGCGGGTCTCTCTTCCCAAAACAGCATACGCCGGATGCCAGTCCAACTTGTCCTTGATTGCCAGCAACTTATCCTTATTGGTATAGTGGTTGCGCGCCGTGTCTGTATCTTCCACATCGTGCCCAAGATAATATTGTATATCGTTCAGCGGCAGCCCCAATCCATACAATATGGTTGCAAAATTGCGCCGAAACAAATAGGTGGTTACTTCCTTTTCGTCAATATCCGCATCCTGAAACAGCCGACTTCGCAGCATGCTGTTTAACTCTGCCAGTTCTCCGTTACGAATGCCAATTCGTTCAAACAACTTCCGTCCAGCCACTAACAGATCCTTGGATGAGCAGCGGGTGCCGTAAGAAGTTCCACGGCAAACAACCGGAAGCTTTTCAATTTTCCCTTCGCTCTCCTCCGGGAGGAAGAACTCTCCCGCAGCGACCTTGCGTTCAATGGCTGCCCGTCTTTTTTCGAGAAATTCTACAAATGGCAACATTCCCAGTAAAGTACGCGGGGCATTCCCAGTCTTTCCGCCGGCTTTCACCCGGCTGCTGTTGATCTGAGTGGTTTGAATCAGGTCTATGAGAGGCAGATCCGGATATTTGGGTAAGCGGTAAAGATGGCCATAGTTCATTCCACACGCCTCATTATTTCTGGCTCCATGGAAATACATGATCAGAAGCCCTACCTCCTCTCCGGATGCGGTCTCTGGGTCCAGTGCATGAAACCATTCCAGAATCCTCAGGTTTTCTTCCCGTGACAAGGACTTCCGAAGCCTTGTCCGGATCCGAATGCGGTGTTCCTCATTTTCCGTGTCCGTGTGCTCACTGGGGTCATAGACTTCTCCCCAGAAAATATTGTCCGGGTAGAGGCCGGATTCGAAGCCCGCCTTGTAGACGATCCAAATCAAGTTCCGATAATGTTCCAGTGTGGAATCGCTAAAATGGTAAATATTCCACAATTGCTCCAAAACGCCATTGAAATCCGCTTCTTCGTACATATGCATCGGTTTGTTTGGATCCAGCAATGGTAAAATTCGGTTCAGGTAGTGCATAGCGTATTCCTCGGCAGTAGCAGGCAACCAGCTTTTCGGTAACCCCGCTGCCTTTCCGTCGGCACACCACCGGGGAAAGAAAGTCCGCAGCACACCTGCAAAGGTCTCACATCCGTCGTATCCCTCGTTCGGGTAGCGATAGTCCCGCAGTGTATAATCTATTTCTGACATTCGGGCCCCCTTTCATTCTTCAACGAAACCAGTAACATCTATGTGGAGACCAAACCGGTTTTCCACAGCCACTTGGACGGTTCCGTCATGGCTCTCCTGCGAAAGGCAGATGTGAATTTGTGCTGGTCTGCTACCCTTCGCAGGGAACGTATGTGCAAACGCAGAATGCCCCTCATATGTTTTTCGGACAGCCATCGTTTCTTCTTTGCAGGCCAAAATTGCGCCTAATCGCTGCAGTTTTACATACAGCGTCAACTGAGAAACGTCATTGAGGAAGTCACAATAAAACTTTCCGAAGGTCGTTGCGGGTATATTTCCCACATGATATGCCAGCTCATCCGTTGTGAATTTACATAGCTCCTGCGCCCAGTATTTGAAGTTCTCACGGAAAAAATCTCCCTGATAGTGGCTTAAATTCGTCTCTTTGCTTCCTTTTTGGTAATCCGGTATGGTAACCATATGTGCATCCAACTTGGCTGCGGAAAGGATTTCCCGGCTGACCCGCTCCAATTCTTTCGGAGCAAGCATCACTTCATAATCCTGCCAACGGGCCTTCTCTCCGCTGGCTGTCACAATAGGGAAATTACGTATGCTTCCGCCGTAATGCGCGGCCAGTGTCTCCTGCGTTGCCCGCTTTTGCTGTAGCAAATAGGCAGCCAGGAGTTTACAGCAGGGTAAGAGCCGGTAATCCTCCAAGCTGTCAAAGCCGCGAACCGTTTCCCCATCATTCGTCACCTGATGGGCAACCACAAGGCGATAGATGCCATAGTCGGCTATCTCCTCAAAGTCTCCCCACTTCAGCGCACATACGATATTACTCTCCAAGCCGGTAAGCAGCCGGATCAGGACCCCCAGATATGCCGTTTCCCCTGCCTCCAGTTTCGCGGTGATGGTCTGGAAAACATCTGTTAGTTCCTCTTTCGTCAGGCTTCTCACCGCCAGAGAGCCACGGATCTTGGCGAACATCTTGTTGCTGTGCTGTTCATCTGTGACCATCTGCTGAAGCGGGTTTTCCCTGCAGTGGCCTTGTTTTCTCGCAAGCTCAAACACGGTATATAAGATTTGGCAACGCCGTCGGAGCTGGGCCTGCGACTCCTCTGGATACAGGTCTTCTATCTGGGTGATACAGGCATCTTCTGTCATATCCGCGACATAGTTTTGCCCCAATTCGGTTAGCATCATCTCGCTCAGCAGTTTGTAGTCCCGGCCGGACATCAGGTCTTCCAAGCATGGGTAGATGTACCACAGCGTCTTGAGCGCGAGATTTGCCTTTTCAAACTGGACCGCCGTTTTTTCTATAATTGTCTCCCGGATACTCACACGAGGCTTTGCCGGTTTCGCCAGAAGTCTTTCTGAAGGATCTCCTTCATCCGCAAGCTTAGCCCGCTCATCCCGGTAGTAATTTCGCTCATATCTGTACGAAAACGGATATGTTTTTTCCAGCCATTCGCAAATATCTCTGCCAGTGAAAGATGTCGTTCGCTTGATCGTTTCCGGAATCTGAGCTCCCCGTTCCAGGTAACCTCTTTGTACTTTTCCCCGCGGTGGTGGCTTACAGATATATGCTTCCAACCTCGGATATCCATCCTTCTTCGGATAAGATTTGGAGCACCATATGGTAATATCCGGTGTAAATTCGTAGGAGATTGCTACATTTTTTTGCCGTCCGGCCGCCCTCCGCTCCAGAAGTTCCGCCTGAAAAAGCTGGCGGACACTTTGATCCAGTTCTGCCAATTTGCCCTGTTCGATGGAAAGAAAATCTCTATTTTGGGGCAGCAGATGCCGCTGAGACAACGCCTGAACCTTAAAGTCGGTGTTCAGTGTAAATGCGTACAGTCGGGTTTTCTGCGGTTCTTTTTTCTCATCAGAGGGTATATCAGGATCAAAGGATGCATTCAAAAACACCTTTCTTCTGGGCTGCGTACTATTATTGATTCCTTGCGGAATCAGTGCCAGACTCCGCAGTTGAATACGGGGATCCGCCAGTTCTGAAGCAAAGGGAGAACGAGCATTTTCGAACTCCTTACTGGAGATCAGCGCATGGATTTCCACGGGGGAATTGGCAGTCTTTTTGATAGTCGCATACCATGCATTCTGCTCCTCAAGGGAGCGACCGGCAGCAAAAAGCACTGCTTCCTTCCAAAGAAATTCCTTGTCGCCCTCCATACTTTTCAACCACGTTTCATAGCAGATAAAGGACAGTTTTTCATTCCTTTTTTCCGTATATGTCCCTTCAGAAATACAAAAATTCAGGAGCTCGGCACTCATGGAATCCCCCATGACAAAGGTGACTTTTTTCTTGGCCAGAGCAGAATCTGCAATCCATTTCCGCACAAAAAACGGCGTTGGGAAGAAGATAATGGCTTCGGTTTCAGCACTCAAATTTCCCAAAAAAGCAGATGTAAGTAAAGAATAAATCAGCCCATTTTCCAATGTGACATCATTACGAATAATCGTTGGAGAATCGCCTGGTGCTGCTGATAACAACTTGCCATCAGATGCTTTTTTGCTCAGACTGATGCCGCAAAGGACATTCATGGGCGAGGTTCCTGCCATCAAAAGAACGGCTTTTCGCAGCAGTTTTTTCCGCTCACGTTCATCACGGTTTCTGCTGAAAAGCGGCATTCCATATGTGGCAAACAAGGCGCCTTCCTGTAAGTTTCTGACATAAAAATCGGCTGCGAAAGAGAGCTGTCTGCTCCGCGGTTCCTCCAGTTTTTCACTCAGAATGTTGAGCAGTTCCATGACATTTTTTGAATTTGGTGCGTAAATTTTAAGCTCCGAATTATCCAATGGATACAGGTTGATAGCCCTGTAAAGGGCAGAAAATTTTTCTTTATTCAGACGGATGGCAACGTTTGTTTCTATGTTGCAATACACCTGATAGAGTCGGTCTAAAGCGTCTACTGATAGATCCCCTTCGAAAAGTTTCTCCGGTGAAGAAGGAATTTCCTGTTCGCTTTTTGCGCTTCGAGTTCGCGCTTTTTCTCTCGCCCGTGCTTCATCCGCTTCCAAAATTTTAAAGGAAGTGAGCTTCAGCACGACTAAATAATGAACCTTAGCCGCAAGATTCGGAGCACCATATTCCTCGAAAAACCGATGAAAGGAACGCAGATCTGCCACCAAAGATGGCGTCACACAGCGAAGAAAATAATCAAACTGCACGTCGAACATCAGGATAAAATCCTCTGGAAACGGAGACTTCAATGCGGCGAAATCAGCCAGAAGTGCATATAAATAGGGGGCTGATTTTCGGGAAGCCGCTCGATAAATCTCCGCATAATTGGCTCCAGACAGTGTCACTTCCTTCATCATATGAAACGTGGCATACGCCTGCAGAAGTGTGGAGTCCTGCACCGCTCTGCGCGGCAATAGCTTTTCCAAAATATTCACGCACATCTCGCGATACGGGTTCGTAAACAATTCGCAAGCCTCCCCCCCAAAAAAATCGTCAAAAATATTTCTCGGATCTTACTGTCCATCCATCTAATGGTTATATAGTATCGTAATCCGCTCATTAATGCAGCTGTAATTACTAGTATAACGAAAGTGGCGCACTTTCTTCCGATGCAATTGACTCCATCTTCGTCTCACTTTGCCCGCGGCACATTCCACTCAATATTCCACCGCTATTTCACCACAGGTCACACTTTTCAAAAAAGTTGAGCTTAAAATATAGAAAAAGTACCGATTTTTAACCAAAATGGTTAAAAACCGGTACTTTTCTTGGTCCGAGTGGCGAGACTTGAACTCACGACCCCTTGACCCCCAGTCAAGTGCGCTACCAACTGCGCTACACCCGGATACGAGGTTGACTTCTTGAAGTCAGCTTATGTATAATAACATAGCTTTCCGCAAAAAGCAACCCTTTTTTCAAAAATCTTGAAAAATATTTTTGCAGGCCGTCAGACCTCTTCCGAGGCCCCACCGATCCACTGAAAACGGGGGCCATGATAGCCGTCCCGGTCTACCGGCTCGCTCCACATGGCGGCAGGACGCACCCACACGCCCCGCTCTCCATACAAGGCTCGGTAGACCACCATCGGCTCCAGAGTCTCCGAGTGGCGGGCCACATACAGCAGCTCATATTCGTTGCCCTTAAAATGCCGGTAGCGGCCCGGGCAAAGTGAAAATAGCTCCTCCATGCTTCCTCCCGTTTCAGCGCAGCGCATCCAGACAGGACAGTTCCAGTCCTGCACCGCCACGGGTCCGGATCAGCTCCAGCACCTCCGGCAGTGTGGGCAGGGACGGCATTGCTCCCAACCGCGAGACCGTGATGGCCGCAGTGTGGCTGGCAAAGGTCAGCGCCGCATCCTCGGGCAGGCCCACAGCCAGCGCGGTGGACAGCGCGCCCACAAAGGAATCGCCGGCAGCCGTGGGATCTGCCACATGCTCCATATGGACACAGGGAACATACCGGGGGCCGCCGGTCTCCGCCACAGCGGAGCCGTAGCTGCCCAGCGTGATGATCACATGCTCCACGCCCTTACCTTGCAGCGTATCGGCAATGTTTCTCAGATCTTCATCCCAAGGGCCGGACTTATCAAAGCGCAGGGGCAGATGGGTCTCCTGAGATGCCTCCTGCTCGTTGGGGATCAGGTAGGAGACCAGGCTCAGCAGCTCATCGTCCAGTTCCGTGGCGGGGGCCGGGTTCAGGATCACCGGTACACCGGCCTCTCTGGCCCAGCGGGCCACAGCCCGGTTCACCTCGATGGGGACCTCCAATTGCAGCAGGACCATATCAAACCCGGATACTGCCTGTTGGATCCAGGCCACTTCTTCCACCGTCAATGTCCGGTTAGCGCCGGGGATCACTACGATGCGGTTCTGGGCGCTGTGTTCCGTGACTTCCAACACCACGTGTCCCACGCCGGAGTGAATTCCCTTTCGGACCACCACATGACTGACATCCATTCCAGCTTCCCGCAGAGGCTCCAGAAGCTGCTGTCCAAACAGATCGTCACCCACGCAGCCTACCATGGTCACTTCCGCGCCCAGACGGGCGCATTGAAGGGCCTGATTAGCGCCTTTTCCGCCGGGTGCCATGTGGAAGGACTTGCCGTAAACCGTCTGTCCAGCACCGGGGATCTGCTCTGTTGTTGCGATCACATCCATAACAAAGCTGCCAACAACTAAAATACGAGGTTTTCTATGTAACATGCTATGCTCCTGATCCGCAGAAACGGTCATGCCGTTCCTGATGTATTTAATCGTTTATATTATACAACTTTACAGGTTCAGATACAAGAGATTTGGGATAAGTTTCAGCAAATCGTTTACTCAATTTTTATAGGATGGGCCGTGCAAAAAAAGAGACAGCTTCAAAAGCTGTCTCTTTTATATGTCTTAGCCCCGCTGGTTGCCGTTGGTGGTGTCCTTCAGCAGAACGTCATGGGCGCCGCCCTCGACAATGGAGGTGGCGGAGACCAGCGTCAGCTTGGCCTTCTCACGCAGCTCCGGGATCGTCAGCGCACCGCAGTTGCACATGGTGGAACGGACCTTAGCCAGCGTGGTGGCCATGCCGTCTGCCAGAGCGCCAGCATAGGGCACATAGGAGTCCACGCCCTCCTCAAAGCTCAGCTTTGCGGCGCCGCCCAGATCGTAGCGCTGCCAGTTCCGGGCGCGGGCGCTACCCTCGCCCCAATATTCCTTCATATAGCTGCCGCCCACCAGGATCTTGCTGGTGGGGGACTCGTCAAACCGGGAGAAATATCGGCCCAGCATGCAGAAGTCGGCGCCCATGGCCAGGGCCAGGGTGATGTGATAGTCCTGCACGATGCCGCCGTCGGCGCAGATGGGCACATAGATGCCGGTCTCCTCAAAATACTTATCCCGCTCGGCGGCCACGTCGATGACTGCGGTGGCCTGACCGCGGCCGATGCCTTTGGTCTCACGGGTGATGCAGATGGAACCGCCGCCGATGCCGATCTTTACGAAGTCAGCTCCGGCATCGGCCAGGAAGCGGAAGCCCTCGCCGTCCACCACGTTGCCGGCGCCCACCTTCACGGTATCGCCGTACTTGGCGCGGATCCACTCCAGGCAGTGCTTCTGCCAATAGGAATAGCCCTCAGAGGAGTCCATTACCAGCACGTCCACACCGGCCTCCACCAGTGCGGGGACACGCTCCTCGTAGTCACGGGTGTTGATGCCCGCGCCCACCACATAGCGCTTCTGGCTGTCCAGCAGCTCCAAGGGGTTGCCCTTGTGGGAATCATAGTCCTTGCGGAACACGAAGCTCACCAGATGGCCGTCCTCGGAAATAATGGGCAGGGCGTTGAGCTTGTGATCCCAGATGATGTCATTGGCCGTTTTCAGGCTGGTGCCCTCCGGTGCGTAGATGAGCTTCTCCACCGGCGTCATGAAATCCGCCACCTTGGCGTCGGGGTCCATGCGGCTGACCCGGTAATCCCGGCTGGTGACCAGACCCAGCAGCTTGCCGGTGCCGGTGCCGTCATCCGTGACAGCCATGGTGGAGTGGCCGGTGCGCTGCTTCAGAGCCAGCACATCCGCCAGGGTATCCGTCACCCGGAGGTTGGAGTCGCTGATGACGAAGCCCGCCTTGTAGTTCTTCACCCGGCGGACCATGGCCGCCTGAGACTCAATGGACTGGGAGACATAGATAAAGGCGATGCCGCCCTCCTTGGCCAGCGCAATGCCCATCTGCTCGCCGGACACAGCCTGCATGACGGCGGAGACCATGGGGACGTTCATGGTCAGGGGGCATTCCTCTCCCTTCTTGAAGCGGACCACCGGCGTCTTCAAAGACACGTTGGCGGGGATGCAGTGCTCAGAAGAATAACCGGGCACCAGCAGATATTCGCTGAAGGTATGGGAAGGCTCCTGGAAAAAATAGGCCATAGTAAGATACCCCTTTCTCATCGTTCGTTTATCATTTTACTTATTATAAATATTATTTTTAATAATATCGCAAATGTGCGGTACGGTCAAGCGGCGATGACCTGAATTTCAAAAGAGACCGGTACGGTCACGTCGGGCTGACGGTCCGCAGGTCACAGCTTTTTCCGCAGGACCGTATGGTGGAAGATGCCGTCGGCAAAATACTCGTTGGAGGCGAACACCGGCGCGCCCTCAATATCGTAGTCCACCTCGTCCATGTTCAGCAGCGGCGTTCCCTGTGGCACCTGAAAAACATCAGCCAGAGCAGCGTCCGCAGCCACAGGCCGCAGGTCCGTCAGGTCCAGATAGGACGAAATTCCGCAGACATTCTGGAGGAAATCGAAAATGGGCTGGCGCAGCTCCTCCGCTGTATAGGGCCGCTGGAGTTTCGCCTTTTCCACCACATCCTCACAGTAGATGGCAGGACGGCCGTCGGCGGTGCAGAGCCGGGAGATCCGAAGGATCGGCGTTCCGGTGGGGATGCCCAACTGGGCGGCCACCTTACTATCCGCCTTGTCATCGGCAGCCCGGACAAAGGCCACGCCGGGAGTGTGTCCGCTCTGGCGGATCATATCCAGAAACTCCACTTCAATGTCCATTCTGGCCGGTGCGCCTAAGACATGGCGGTTGATAATGGTGCCAACTCCATGACGCCGGGTAATAAAGCCCTCCCGGTCCAGAGAAGCCAGAATATCCCGCAGTTGTGTGCGGCTGATGCCCAGCATTTCCGACAATACGCTTTCCCGGGGAAGCCGGTCACAATGGGCATACTCCCCCACCTGCATAGCGGTGAGCAACTGCGCCCGGATGCTTTTGGACTGTCTTGGATTCTGACTCATGTCGGTCCTCCCTTCCGTTTCACCGCTTGTTTCGATTATGAAGCGGCCCCAAATAGGTATTACCATTTTTAGACATTGTACCGAATGGCCCACCGTTTGACAATGCGCATATTCAACAGATTTCAACGGTGATTTTCGGGGCAGTCTTGTCCGCCCTGTCATGAAAGGTCGATCTTTCTTTGTCGGATTTTTTGTGTATTTTTACTATGTACATTTGTCCACGCATCGCGTATGATAAAAATACTTTTACCATGGAGGCTCTGCCTATGAAAAATATTGTATTGATCGGTATGCCCGGCACAGGGAAAAGCACCGTCGGAAAGGCGCTGGCGGAGAGGCTTGGTTACGAATTTGTGGACGCGGACGATCTCATCGTCCAGACCACCGGCAAAACACTGCCGGAGATCCTGCGGCAGGACGGGCTGGAGGCCTTTTACAAAATTGAAAATAAAGTAGGTACGGATCTAAATCGGACTCACACCGTCATTGCCACCGGTGGCAGCATGGTGCTCTACCCGGAGGCCATGGCCCATTTGAAGGAAAACAGCACAGTGATCTGGCTCCAGACGCCCTTTTCTCAGCTGGAAAAGCGGATGCCGGCGGATCTGTATGACCGGGGCATCGCCGTGCCGGCAGGAACGCCGCTGCGGAAGATCTATGAGGAGCGCTGCGTTCTCTACGCCCGGTATGCCGACCTCATCGTGGCCAGCCAAGACGGTGAGGCCGACACCGCCCGATTGGTAGAGGACGTCATGCGGACGGTGGGTCTGGAAACCTGATCGAACCTGATCGGACAAAAGGGCTGCGGGCAAGCCCACAGCCCTTTTATGGAAGCAGTTCCCTCAAATAACGGGAACCGGCCATCACGAATGTTGTTCTTCTGTGATTTTTGACAATTTCCAACAGAAAACTTCTGTTCCAATCATAGATATTACGGCTTGCAATCCGGAATCAGCTTCTGTATAATAAACCAGATAAATTTCTTAGGAGGTAACACCATGATGCAGTCCAGTATGAGTATGCGAAGCGCTGTTTCCTCCATTTTCGGGATCCTCGGTCCCGTCATTTCTATTTCCCTTTTTTGACCGGCTATAGGAGCCGGTATTTTTATGCCTGTTTGCGGACAGCCGCAGGAACCTGGTCTATTTATATAATTTAGATAGAAGATTTGTGTGTTACGAGAGGAGAAAAACATGAACGAGAAAAAGAAACCCATCCTCGGTCAGGAAGCCGTGACCGACGCCCGCACCCTGGGCACCCCCCGTATGCTGATTTTAGGCTTGCAGCATCTGTTCGCCATGTTTGGCGCCACCGTGCTGGTACCCATTCTGGTTCAGGGCTACGGCCTGCCCCTGAGCATCCAGACCACCCTGCTGATGGCCGGTCTGGGCACCCTGCTGTTCCATGTGTGCACCAAGTTCAAGGTCCCCGCTTTCCTTGGTTCCTCCTTCGCCTACCTGGGTGGCTTCTCCACCGTGGCCTCCATGCCCGCCTATGACGGTCTGGATCCCGAGCTGAAGCTGGCCTACGCTCTGGGCGGCATCGTCATCGCCGGTCTCCTGTATCTGGTGCTGGCTCTGCTCTTTAAGGTGCTGGGCGCCAAGACGGTCATGCGGTACTTCCCCCCCATCGTCACCGGCCCCATGATCATCATGATCGGCCTGAACCTCTCCGGCTCCGCCATTACCAATGCTTCCTCCTGCTGGTGGCTGGCCCTGGTGGCCATGGCCATCATCGTGGTGGCCAATATCTGGGGCAAGGGCATGGTGAAGATCATCCCCATCCTGCTGGGCGTGGTAGGCAGCTACATTGTGGCGGTCATCGCCACCGCCTGCGGCGCTCAGCTGCCTGACGCCAACGGTGTCATGCAGCCCCTGGTGAACTTCGCCTCCGTGGGCGAGGCCCACCTGATCGGCCTCCAGAAGTTCATCCTCGCCAAGTTCGACGTGTCCGCCGTGCTGGTCATGGCCCCCATCGCCATCGCTGCCATGATGGAGCACATCGGCGACATTTCCGCCATTTCCTCCACTACCGGCAATAACTTCATCGCCGATCCCGGCCTGCACCGCACCCTGACGGGCGACGGTCTGGCAACCGCCTTTGCCGGTATGTTCGGCGGCCCCGCCAACACCACCTACGGCGAAAACACCGGCGTGCTGGCTCTCTCCAAGGTCTACGATCCCCGCGTGATCCGTCTGGCTGCCGTCTACGCCATCATCCTCAGCTTCTCCCCCAAGTTCGACGCGCTGGTGAACTCCATCCCCTCCGCCATCGTGGGCGGCGTCAGCTTCATCCTCTACGGCATGATCTCCGCCGTGGGCGTCCGCAACATCGTGGAGAATCAGGTGGATCTGACCAAGTCCCGGAACCTGATCATTGCCGCCGTCATGTTTGTCAGCGGCCTCGGCTTCAGCTCCGTGGGCGGCGTGACCTTCACCGTGGGCGGTGCGGCTGTGACCCTGTCCGGTCTGGCCATCGCTGCTCTGTGCGGCGTGATCCTCAACGCCATCCTGCCCGGCAATGACTACGAGTTCGGCATCAGCGTCGAGGGCGACAAGTCCGCCGACCTGGGCAGCTACTAATTTCTGACAGCACTTTTTCAACAGGGAACGCCAAAAACGCGGCGTTCCCTGTTCTTTTCGCAAAATATAAACATTTTGTGAAGAAACCGTTGACAAGTTCGGAAATTCACCTATAATAGGGTAGGATACAACTGGATAACGCATGATAGAGGCGCGGCTGATAAGAGTAACCATCCGGCAAACAGGCATGGAGGATGGGGAAAGGATCAGCCGCCGAAGGGCCGTACCGCTGCCTGACGGGTCGGTGCCTGGGCCGTCGGAAAACATCCGCCGGACTGTCGCCCGGAAACGGGCGGGGCGCTGTCATGGATCTGTTTGGTGAAATGAGACCTTCAAATGGAGTCATGGCGGAATGTCATGACTCCATTTTTTGTTCTGAAACACAACGCGCTTTGACAGGATGGAGTTCACGCGTATTCTCCGGTTGCATGGGCTGCGGCCCAAAAATGAAAGGAGAATCTCCATGAAAAAGCATCCCCTACTGCGGACGGCCCTGCTGGTCATGACCGCCGCCGCGCTGCTGTGTGTCAGCGCTCTGGCTGTTGAGGACGGTGCGCCTGCCAACAGCATGTACGGTACCTTTTGGGCACTGGTGCCCCCCGTCATCGCCATCACTCTGGCCCTTATCACCAAGGAGGCGTACAGCTCTCTGTTCATCGGCGTCACGGTAGGCGCTCTGTTCTCTCAGGGCTTTTCCCCCATCGGCGCGCTGAACATGATCGTCAACGACGGCCTGGTGGCCGCCATCAAAGACAACGCCGGTATCTTCCTGTTCCTTGTTCTTCTGGGCATCATCGTGGCACTGGTGAACGCCGCCGGCGGTTCCGCTGCCTTCGGCCGCTGGGCATCAAAAAACATTAAGACCAAGGTGGGGGCTTCCCTTGCTACCTTCCTGCTGGGCATTCTGATCTTCATCGATGACTATTTCAACTGCCTCACCGTGGGCACCGTCATGCGGCCCGTCACCGACAGCCATCGGATCTCCCGTCCCAAGCTGGCCTACCTCATTGACGCCACCGCCGCCCCCGTGTGCATGATCGCCCCTATCTCCTCCTGGGCCGCCGCCGTTTCCTCCACCGCCGAGGGTCTGGACACCGGCATCAGCGGCATCCAGCTCTTCATCAAGGCCATTCCCTACAACCTCTACTCCCTGCTGACCTTCGTCTTTATCATCGCCCTGTCCTTCATGCAGTTCGATTACGGTTCCATGCGGACCTATGAGCGCAAGGCCCAGGAGACCGGTGACCTCTCCGCTCTGGAAAACGCAGAGGATGAAGCCGTGAACCCCAAGGGCAAGGTCATCGACCTGCTGCTCCCTGTTCTGGTGCTGATCGCCGTGTGCACCACCGGCATGATCTACGTGGGCGGCTTCTTCGGCGTGGACGCCTGGGGCGGCACCGACTGCGCCGGAGACTTCATCGGCGCCTTCGGCAATACCGACGCCTTCATGGGTCTGCCCTGGGGCGGCATCATCGCTCTGCTCTTCACCGTCATCTATCTGGTGGCCCGCCGGGTCATCACCTTCAAGGACGCCATGGCCTGCATCCCCAAGGGCTTCAACGCCATGATCTCCCCCATCTTGATCCTGACCCTGGCCGTCTCTCTGAAGGCTACCATCACCTCTCTGGGCGCCAGCATCTATGTCCATGACCTCATGGAAGGCGCCGCCGCTACGCTGTACTCCATGCTCCCCGCCGTGATTTTCGTGGTGGCCTGTATTCTGGCCTTCGCCTCCGGCACCTCCTGGGGTACCTTCGGCATCCTGATCCCCATTGTTACCGCTATTTTCCCCGCTTCCAGCGAGCTGCTCATCATCGGTATCTCCGCCTGCTGTGCCGGCGCTGTGATGGGTGACCACTGCTCCCCCATCTCCGATACCTCCATCATGGCCTCCGCCGGCGCCCAGTGTGACCATCTGGAGCACGTTGCCACCCAGATCCCCTATGTGCTGACGGTGGCCGGTGTCTGCGTGGTTGGCTTCATCGTGGCCGGTTTCGTCCAGAACGTGTATATTACCTGGGCCGTCAGCTTTGCGCTGATGCTGTGCGTTCTGTTCGTCATCCGCAGCATGGAGCGCCGCAAGGCCGCGTAAACTCATTGAAAAAGTGCCTTTCCATTCGTGGAAAGGCACTTTTCTTTTTGCGGCGGATATGGTATGATGGCCCACAGCGAATAGGAAAGGACCGAAACGATGCAAGCCTTTGAACTGACAATTTTGAACTGGATACAGGCTCACCTGCGCTGCGGCGTTCTGGATGCCGTCATGGTGCCAGTCAGCCGGATCTGCGACCACGGTGAGGTGTGGATCTTACTGGCGGCGATCCTGCTGGCGATCCCAAAGACCAGAAAGCTGGGGACCTGTGTGGCCTGCGGGCTGGCTCTGGATCTTCTGTTCTGCAACCTCGCCCTCAAGCCGCTCATCGGCCGGGTACGGCCCTTCGCCGTCAACCCCACCGTCTCCTTGCTGATCCCGCCGCCTACGGACGCCTCCTTCCCCTCCGGCCACACGGCAGCCTCCTTCGCATCGGTGGCCGCGCTGAAAACAGCGAACAGCCGCCTTTGGAAGCCAGCACTGGCGCTGGCCGTGGTCATCGCCCTGTCCCGGCTGTACCTCTACGCCCACTGGCCCACAGATATTCTGGGGGGCGCTGCCGTGGGTATTCTGGCAGGTTGGCTGGGAACAAAGCTGGCTCAGTCATTTCCCCGGAAAAAAGTGTAAAAAAGGCCCGGAAACATCTAACGTGTTTCCGGGTTTCTTTATTTCTTCCTTTTTTCAGGGAGATCCGGGCCGTTTTCACGGGCCTGCTGGAGGTAATCGTGATCTTCATTTTTCTTGCTGGGCACAAAGTTCAGCGCCGCTGCCCGCTTTTTGCCCTTGCTCCGGGCGTAGAAATACCCGGCCACGGAGAACACCACCGCGCCCACGAAATTCACCAGCAGATCCTTCATAGTGTCAATGAGGCCGATGTCCAGATAGCCGCCCAGGCCCAGATTCTCGCCGTTGATGACCACATCGTGGATCTCCTTCACCGCCACTACCTTATTGGTCCGGGTAGGGTCCAGGCTGGCGGAGTAGATGGCGTTGATGACGGTATCCCGCTGCATATCCGTATGGAAGAACCAGTCCATGCCGAACTCAAAAAATTCCCACAGAACGCCGATGGTCATGGAAAAGCAAAACGCAACCATGGCCAGAAAGAATGGTGACAGGTCGAAGGTCAGCTTCTCATTGTCATTGAGCAGCAGCACCAGAGAAAAGCCTACCGCCGCCGCCAAAAAGCCGTTGATAGTGTGGAGCATGGTGTCCCAATGAGGCACGTTGACATAGAAGGCGTTGACCTCTCCCAAGATCTCGGCCGCGAAAATGAAGCAGAGGATCGTAATTTCCAGGGGCGGCGGCAGCTCGATCCGCAGCCGGACCTGCACCCAGCTTGGCACATACAGCAGCACGATGGTCAGAATACAGAAAAACGCACCCTCGTAGTTATCCAGAATGATCTGGCGCACCAGAGATACGATCACCAAGGCCCGCAGAATATAAAAGACGATGAACGAGCTCTTGTGTTCCCGCAGTTCCTTGTCCATGGCCTGCTTGAACGTCTTTTTCAGCCAGCCCCGCTCTTTTCTTGTTTTTTTCAATATGATTCCTCCTGTCCGGCGGCTGTGACCGCTCATCATTGCAACAGAATACCACAAAAAATGGCTTGCGACAAGATAAACCGGTCAGGTACTTGGCTGCCTTTGCACAATCAGCGGTCAGCTGACACCGGCCAGATAACGGCCCGCAGGGCTTCAAGGTCATGGGTCACCGCCAAAAAACGGAGGGAGCACACCGCGTCGGCGGTAAAGGCCAACAGCAGCCACCACGTCACACCGATGGGAACACGGTCCGCCAGCGCCACCACCGGCGGCGTCACCAGATAGACAGCCGGGAACAGCAGCAGTCCCCACGCCAGGGAAAATGGCAAACACACCCGACCACGGAAATTTCCAAAAACCCCGGTGTAGTCCCAGAAGGACACTCCCAAAAAGGTCTCCCCCCACCAGTGGTAAATATATTCCACAGAGGTGGCGGTCAGCCCGCCCCAGAGGTAGAGCGGCCACCCGGAACGAAAGCTCGGCGGCAGGGCCAGCACCGCCGCCATGCCCAGTCCGTATACCGGGCAGAGCGGCAGGAGCAGTAGACATCGTCTCCTCCGCCGGGGAGACCGGGTCACGGCAGCAAACAGCCGCTCCAGCACCCATCCTAAAAGGCTGAAGCTCCAGAAGATCCACAAAAATTCCGCCATACGCCGCCCTCCTCTGCTTGATGCCCTGTCAGTATCGGCAGGCCGCCACCGCCTTATACGCTTGCGCGGGAGAAAACAATATGCTATACTCAAACAAGGCTATTTCAGAAAGGCGGGGATACCATGGCGGATAGCTGGGAGCGTTTAAAACAGGAATGTGGCGTCTGCCGGGGCTGCGCGCTGGCGGACACCAGGACCCATGTGGTGTTTGGGGACGGCTGCGAGACGGCGGAGATCATGCTCATCGGCGAAGGCCCCGGCCAGCACGAGGACGAGCAGGGTATTCCCTTTGTAGGCCGGGCCGGGCAGCTGCTGGACGATATGCTGGAGATCATCCATCTGGACCGCACCAAGGTCTACATCGCCAACGTGGTGAAGTGCCGCCCGCCTCAGAACCGGGACCCTCTGAATGTAGAACAGGACGCCTGCATCGGCTATCTGCGGCGGCAGGCAGCACTGATGAAGCCCAAGATCATCGTCTGTCTGGGTCGGATCGCCGCCAAAGCCATCATCAAAGAAGATTTCAAGATCACCCAAGAGCACGGCCAGTGGTTCCAGCGAGGCGGCGTCCAGATGACGGCCATCTATCACCCGGCGGCGCTGCTGCGGGATGAGCAGAAGCGTCCGGAGACCTTTTTAGACCTGAAAAGCATTCAGGCCAAAGTCCGGGAGCTGTGCGAGTATACTGAATGTTAAAAAGTGCGGGAACTTACGTTCCCGCACCTTTTTCATTTTCGATTTCAATTCTCAGGCTGTGGCGATTATGTCCCGGTTCAGCACAAAGTATTCCACGCCGGAATACAGGGTGGTGATGGCGA
>ERZ827156.1985-NODE-1985-length-22382-cov-23.022708_pt1 | contig 22382 bp, 15 predicted proteins | sample MGYA00519919_ERZ827156 | MGnify/ENA primary metagenome ERZ827156 (study PRJEB31778, sample SAMEA3449269) | human gut metagenome | biome: human gut; feature: human-associated habitat; material: faeces | place: United Kingdom | collected 2010/2012 ...
CGCAGGACCGTAGAGCAGGAAACTTCATATGCGGCCCTCCCGGGCGCAAGCAAAAGGGCGACCCCTGTCCGGAGTCGCCCTTGCGGTGCTGGTTATGTACGGCTGTTACTCGGCGTCGTGGTGACGGCGGGGCTTGCGGCCTCCGTTGTCGCCGGGACGGCGCGGACGGTCGATGCGCTCGGAGCGCTCGCGACGCGGACGCTCACGACGCTGGAAGTGCTCGCCGTCGCCCTCGGAGGCACCCTCGGCACGAGCCGGGGCCTCGGGCTTGTCCAGACGATCGAGCGAAATCTTACCGCGATCGTCGACCTCGATGACGACGACCTTGACCTCGTCGCCAACGTTGAGGACGTCCTCGACCTTCTCCACGCGGCCCTTGGCAACGCGGGAGATGTGCAGCAGGCCGTCGGTGCCGGGGGTGAGGTTCACGAAAGCGCCGAACGACGTGGTCTTGACGACCTTGCCGTTGTAGGTTTCGCCGGCTTCAGGAACGTGCGGGTTGGCGATCTGGTCGATGATCTGCTTGGCCTTTTCAGCGCCGTCGCCACCTTCGGAGGAGATGTAGACGGTGCCGTCGTCTTCGATCGCGATCTCGGCGCCGGTGTCTTCCTGGATCTGGTTGATCATCTTGCCCTTCGGGCCGATGACTTCGCCGATCTTCTCAACCGGGACGGAGGTGGTGATGATGCGCGGAGCGAACTCGCTCATCTCGGCCGGGCCGTCGATGCACTCGTTGATCACCTCGAGAATGGTCTTGCGTGCTTCATGGGCCTGCTTGAGCGCACCGGCAAGCACGTCGGCCGGAATGCCGTCGAGCTTGGTGTCGAGCTGCAGGGCGGTGATGAAGTCGGCGGTGCCGGCGACCTTGAAGTCCATCTCGCCGTGGAAGTCCTCAACGCCCTGAATGTCGATGAAGGTGGTGAAATCGTCGCCGTCCTGAATGAGGCCGCAGGAGATGCCGGCGACGGGAGCCTTGATGGGCACGCCGGCGTCCATCAGCGCGAGCGTGGAGCCGCAGATGGAGCCCTGAGAGGTGGAGCCGTTGGAGGAGACGACCTCGCTCACCACGCGGATGGCGTAGGGGAACTCCTCCACCGGGGGAATGACGGGCAGCAGGGCGCGCTCAGCCAGCGCGCCGTGGCCGATCTCGCGGCGGCCGGGGCTGCGGGCGGGCTTGGCCTCACCGACAGAGTAGCCGGGGAAGTTGTAGTGGTGCATGTAGCGCTTCTCCGTCTCCTCCCAGATGGTGTCCAGCTTCTGGTTGGCGGACAGGGTGTCCAGCGTGCAGACGGACAGGACCTGGGTCTGGCCGCGGGTGAACAGGCCGGAGCCGTGGACCCGGGGCAGGACGCCCACCTCGGCGTCCAGAGGACGGATCTCGTTCTTCTGGCGGCCATCCACGCGGTGGCCCTCCAGCAGCCATTTCTTCACGATCATCTTCTGGAACTTGTAGGTGATCTCCTCCAGGTACTGGTCCATGTTGGGATACTCTTCCAGATACTTCTCGTGCCACTTCTCGATCATGGCGTTCCAGCGCTGCTCGCGGACGTTCTTGTCGTCGGTGTCCATGGCGGCCTTGGCCTCGTCCATGAAGTCCTCGGTGATCCGGTTGAACAGCTCATAGTTGAAGTCGGCGTGGGGATAGTCGAACTTGGGCTTGCCGATCTCGGCCACCATCTGGTTGATGAGGGCGATCTGCTTCTGGTTCTCCTCGTGGGCCTTCTGGATGGCCTCGAACATCACGTCGTTGGGCACCTCGTTGGCGCCGGCCTCGATCATGACCACCTTCTTGCCGGTGGAGACCACGGTGACGTCCAGATCGCTGACCTTGCGCTGCTCGCTGTCGGGGTTGAATACCAGCTTGCCGTCCACCAGGCCGACCTTCAGGGCGGCCACAGGGCCGTTCCAGGGGATGTCGGAGATGGCCAGCGCGGCGGAGGTGCCGATCAGAGCGGCCACCTCGGCGGAGCAGTCGTGATCCTGCGCCATGACGGTGCACATCACGGACACGTCATTGCGGAAATCATAGGGGAACAGGGGGCGGATGGGGCGGTCGATGACGCGGGAGGTCAGGATGCCCTTCTCGCCGGGGCGGCCCTCGCGGCGGTTGAAGCTGCCGGGGATGCGGCCCACGGAGTACATCTTCTCCTCAAAGTCCACGCTCAGGGGGAAGAAGTCGATGCCGTCACGGGGACGGGGCGCTGCGGTGACGCAGCAGAGGACGCGGGTGTCGCCATAGCCCACCATGACGGCGGCGTTGGCCAGCTCGGCCAGCTTGCCCACCTCCAGGGTCAGGGGACGGCCGGCCAGGTCCATGGTGTACTTGTGGTAGTGGGGGAACTGGCGCTTGGTGATGATCGTTGACATGTCATTTCTCCTTTTTTATAAGATGTCACTCTGTCCGCGACGCATCGCCGTTAGCACTTGAAAACGCCCCGAGGCCCGGCGGCTTCGGCGCATTTTCAACTGCTAAGGGTCAATTTGTCCACGGCGCAGAATGTGAAAGAAGGGTGATGCGCGCAGGCACATCACCCTGTTTCAGCTTACTTACGCAGACCCAGCTTGGCGATCAGGGCACGATAACGCTCGATGTCCTTCTTGGCCAGATAGTCCAGCAGACGACGGCGCTTACCGATCATCATCTGCATACCGCGGCGGCTGTGGAAGTCATGGGGATGGACCTTCAGGTGAGCGGTCAGCTGGTTGATACGCTCGGTGAGGATGGCCACCTGGACCTCGGGGGAGCCGGTGTCGGTCTCGTGGGTGCGATTGGCCTCGATGATAGAGGTCTTCTGGTCTTTCAGCATCATGGTTGTGTTTCCACCTTTCTTGAAATACGCCCGCAGCCTGAGTCGGGGGAGAGATGGAACGCTCCGCGCCGCTAAGGCAGGGGTCATGTACGCACAGCGCGTACTTTGTGATATTACCACATAATTTTCCCGTTGTAAAGTGCTTTTTTCCTTGAAAAAGCCTTTTCCGCCGGGTTTTTCACGCCCGGACCTGGATGGCCGCCACCGGGCAGCTGTCCGCCGCCTCCTGCACGCCGATCTTCTGCTCGTCGGGGATGGGGTCCGCCGTCACCCGGGCCGGCTCGCCGGCGTCCAGCGTGAACACCTCCGGGCACAGCGACGCGCACAGCCCGCACTGGATGCACGCCTTTTCCAGCACCATTGCCTGCATGAAAAGCACCTCCTTCCTGTCAGGATGGAAGTATTTTCCCCGCTTTTCCCCGGCGCTATTCCCCCTTCGTCAGCTCCGGGCCATGTGGCGGGCAAAGGCCGCTGCCTGCTCCGCGATGCCCGGCAGCTGCACCAGGCTGCCCCGCTCGTTGGCGGTCTCCAGCAGGGAGAAATGGGGCGGCAGATAGAAGGACTTGTTCATGTTCAGCGCCGAGATCAGCTGCCGGGCCAGCAGGTCGCCGCCGGAGTAGCCGGAGACGATCAGGCCGAAGAGCCGCTTGTCGTACATCCGGGTCTGGCGGAACAGGGCCGTCAGGCGGTTGACGCAGGCCGTCAGGTTGGCCGCCAGGGCGTCGTTATAGTTGGCGCACAGCATCACCAGCGCGTCGCACCGGCGGACGGCGGGATAGACCTCGTCCACCATGGGGCCGCCGTAGAAGCAGCCGCCCTGCTCGCCGAAGTGCAGGCAGGCGGTGTAGCTGCACCCGTTGCAGTCGGCCATGGTGCCGTTGCGCAGGCAGATCTCCTCCACGTCGATGCCCTCCGGCAGCCCGGCCTTCACCAGCTCCCACAGGGCCAGGGTGTTGGACGTGGCGCGCTGGGAGGCGTGGAGCGCCAGCAAATGGCGGATGGGCGCGGGCTTTTCCCAGCCCGCCAGCCGGGAGAGCAGCTCTTTTACGGCGGCGTGGAAGGCCGTGACCTCGTCGGTGCCGCCGGTCTGGGCCTGGGTGCGGAAATTCCGCAGGGAGCCGGTGGCCTCCACCAGCGGGCGGCCCAGAAAGCCGCAGCCCGCCTGGTTGGCGGCAAAGACCATGTCCCGGGCCACGTCCTTGGTGTAGAACTCCCCCACCCCGGTGACCACGCACCCGGCCACGCAGCCCTCCAGCAGCGCCGCGTCCCGCCGCAGGCGGGAGAGCATGCGGTAGTAGGCCATATTGCAGCCGCTCTCGTCCAGGGCCACGGCAAACAGCAGCCGCCGGCCCTCCAGGCCGTCCAGCCCCTCGTCCGGGTCGCGGATGACGCTGCCCGGCGGCAGCAGGGGCACCAGCAGGCCCCGCAGGGCGCCGCTGTGTTCATTTTCAGGCAGCAGTACGGTAAGCATAGCGTTCTCCCCTCTTCTCCGGCCGTTCCACGGCGTTCTTCCCATTATTCTATGGCGTCCAGCCTCGCCCGCGTCTCGTCCAGACGCGCCTGCAGGGCGGGCGGCAGTGTCAGCTGCTCCGTCTCGATGCCCGCCGCCGTCAGGCGATTGCGGCAGCCCATGAACACCCGCCCGTCATAGACGGAGGCATAGTGCCACTGTCCCCGCAGCAGCGCCAGCAGGCTCAGCGCCCCGGAGCTCAGCGCCGGGGCCACATAGGGCTTGTACCCCAGCGCCCGCATCTCCAGATTGGCGTGGGCCACCTTCTCCGTCAGCTCGCGGGACAGCGCGTCGTCGTAGTGCGCGATGGAGTTGGCCAGCACCAGGTCCTCGCCGTGGGGGCCGAAGGCCCGTCCCTCGGTGAGATAGGAGGCGAAGCGTGGGTCCTTCCGGGCGTAGTACAGCGCCCGGGCGTGCATGACGCCCAGCCCGAAGCCCCGCACCTGGGCCGGCGCAAGGCCGCTCTCCCGCAGCGCCCAGCGGCACAGGGGGTCCACCGGGTCGCTGACCACGCAGAACAGCCCCCGATAGTCCCTCTCCCGGGCCATGCGGGCGTAGATGCCCACCAGCTCCCGGTTCAGGCCGTACTGCGCCATGCGCACGTCCCCGCTGGTCACGGAGGTATCCGGCACCATCCGGGAGGCGCAGAACAGGAACACGTCGCCGTCGAACAGCGCCTCCGGCGCTATGATGTCCACCGGCGGCAGCGCCGCGCCGTCCGGCGGCTGGATCTGGTTCAGCTCAAGCTCCCAGCGCTCAGCCACGCCGGGCCGCACGTCGCATATCCCGATGGAGCCGATCACGTCGCCGCCCATGAGCCGCAGGCCCATCAGCAGCGTGCTGCCCACGTCGCCCAGGGCCAGCAGCGTCACCCGGCACTTCTCCGGCAGGCGCGGCAGGGCGCTCTTGTCAAAAATCGCATCCATGAGGGCTCCTCCTTACTTTTTGGCCGGGCGCATGCGCTTCAGCAGCTCGATGTCGCCCTCCAGATAGGTGCTGGCCGCGCGGCTCAGATCGTAGGTCATGCAGCCGCCCTTGTCCGGGCACAGAGGCAGGATCACCGCCTCGCCCAGGCGGCTGAGGGTCAGATTCCGGGCGTACAGGGCGCGAAACTCCGTCTCCAGCGCCAGCAGGATGTCCCGGGCATTCTCCAGGCAGCAGAGACTCAGCTCCCAGGCGGTCTCGTCGTCCATACCGGCGTACTCCGGCGCGGCATAGGGCAGTATGCGGTTCACCGCCGGCTGCAAGCCGCCGGGCAGCGCCTCGCTGCGGCGGACGGTGTCGCCGCCGATGAAGGGATACAATGTGGATTCCACGAACCGCAGCCGCAGGTTGGGCAGATAGTAGATGGCGTCCACGCTGTAGCCCAGCTGCTCCATCAGGTCCCGGCCCATGCCGGTGAGATAGCCCACCAGCACCTGGTCCACCGGGGTGTTGGTCTGGGCGAACAGCGGGGCCAGCCGGCGGATGCGCTTGCCGTCGTGGAGCATGTCGTCCACCAGGATGGCCGGGCGGGCGAAGGCGTGGATGGTGCGCACCTGGTCGGCCAGGGGCGAATAGTCCGGGTACGCCTCGATGGAATAGGCGCTGAGGTCCGGCTCATAGACCTTGTCGGTGCGCAGCGTCTTGGTGACGGTGTTGGGCACCGCCACGCCGCGCAGGATCTTGCCGTAGGGCACGCAGATGTCCGGCCCCAGCACACGGGGATCTGTGGGCTCCGCCGGGACGCCGTTGCGCCCGGTGATCCGCTGCAGCAGCCGGTGATAGATCACCCCGGCGGACAGGCTCAGCACCAGGGACCCCGGCTGCAGCCGGGTCAGCGCCGCCTGCAGCCGCCGGTGGGCGGCGGCAATGGCCCCCAGCACACGGGGCGCGGAGCTGAAGGGCGCCTTCACCGCCGTGTCCACGTTGCGGCTGAGCACGATGGGGCAGCGCATGTCCACCGCCAGGGCGTCCGTGCTGTCCCCGGCGGGGATAAAGCCCTGCAGCGTCAGCAGCTGGCGGCCGTAGCCGGAGGCCGCGCCCTCCAGGGGCAGGTACAGGGCATAGGTGAACTCCCGGCTCAGGGCCAGGGTCAGCACCTCGGTGACAAGGAACTGGCAGAGGTCGCTCTGCCGCTCGCCCCGGGGGACGAACAGGCCGCTGATGAGCAGCGTGCGGCCCCCGGCGTTCTGCCGCACCAGGCCGGACAGGGCCGGGTCGCCCAGGCGGGCGAACAGCCGGGTGGAGTCCAGGCAGGTGTAGGACGCCGCGCCCAGAATGGCGCCGTCCGCCCCGCGGCAGACCATGATGTCGTCGCCCTTTTCCTCCAGCTGCTGCCGCAGGGCGGCGGCGGTGGGCACGGACAGCATGGTCCGCAGGAATTTCTCCGCCGTCTCCGGGGAGGCGGGCAGGAAGCTGAGATCCTCCGTCCGCAGCACCGGCTTGTCCTGGGGCTCCCGCAGATACAGGCCCCGCCGGTAGATGAACTCCTGCACCGTGGGGTCGATGAGGTTGGAGATGTCGCGGTTGGCGTCCACCGCCTCGCGGATGCGGGTGGAGCTGATCTCCTCCAGCTGGGGCGGCAGGGTCAGCTCCAGCACCCGCCCGGTGATGCAGCTGTAGTCCGCCGGCTCGGCGTCCGGCTCGGTGCGCCGGAACACCACATGGTCGAAGGTGTGGACGGAATCCGGCTGGGGCGGCTTCTGGTAGGAGGAGGCGTGGAGCACCACGTCGCTGCCCACCACGATGGACACGCTGCGGCCCGGGAAGGCCGCCCGCAGGTCGTGCAGGTTCTCCGGATTGGCGATGTTCACCGGGAAGTCCTCCGGGAAGATGCTGACGTGGAACACGTCGGCCACCGCCATGGCGGCGATGCGCCGCCGCAGCCGGTAGGGCTGGGTCTTTTTGGACCAGGAGAACTCGTCGATGGCCAGCAGCACCTCGAAGCCCTGGTCCCGGATGGCCCTGACGATGCCCTTGTGGGACAGGGTGAAGGGGTCGAAGGTGCCGGGGAAGAAGGCCACGGGCCGGGGCGTGCCGAAGTCGAAGCCCCGGTGGAACAGCCGCTCCTCGGTGATAAAGCGGTACAGCTTGCCCAGCATGGCCGCCCGGTAGTAGAAGGTCAGGCCCTCGCCGGGGAACTCGTCCTGGGCGGACAGCAGCTTGCGCTGGGTGAGCATGAAGGCGCTGCGCTTTTCGTGGCGGCCCAGCTGGCCGGAGCCGAAGACCCGGCGGCCCAGCACGAACAGCGCCTCCTGCCGGGTGGCGGCGTCGATACCGCTGAGACCCCGCATCAGCAGGCCCAGCAGCCGCTCCCGGCGGCGGCGATACGCCTGGTCCGTCTCCGGAAAGCGGGCGCGGTAGGCGTCGTATTCCTCATAGATGATGCCCACGGTGTCCAGCACCGAGGCAGAAATGCGGCTGTCGGAGGAGCTGAGGTTCACCTGCAGGTCGTCCAGCATCTCGTCCAGCTCCGCCGGGGGCAGCCACAGGGCGAACCGGCCCAGGTAGTCAGGGATATACTTGGTGAACTCCTGCTGGCCCAGTTCCAGGCCGCGGCACAGCTCCACCGCCACCTCGTTGCGCTGGTCGGCGGTGAGCCGGGGCGCCAGGACCAGCAGGGCGTTACCCGCGCTGTGGCGGACGGTGACCCGGTCGCTGACCTTGATCAGGTTGGACAGATGGGTGGCGATATGCAGGGCCGGGCTCTGCCCGCTGCGGGCAAAGTCCGTCAGCAGGCGCAGATTGGCCTGCTTGGTGATCCAGGGGGTGGCGGTCTTCAGGTTGTCCAGGAAGATCTCGGACACCACCTCCTCCGGCAGCAGGATCGGCTCGCCCTCGGACAGCACGTCCTGCCGGAGATAGCGCAGGGTGCCGCTGTCGTCGCAGGCCACGTCGGCCACGGCCTCCAGCGCCCGCCCGCCATCGGGATACAGGCGGTACAGCCTGTCCAGCAGCAGCACGGCGGCCATGCGCAGCGTCAGGTCCTCCCGCCGGGACAGCACCGCGGCGAAGTCGGCCATCTGCCGGGCGCGGCGGACGCTGTACGCCTCGTCGGGCAGCGCGGCGGCGGTGTCCAGCAGCTGGAAGGCGGTGTAGTCGTCCAGGGACTCCGGCTTGCGGTAATAGGCGAACACAGGGGCCAGGAAGCGCTCCTCCCGGCCGGGGCAGTGGCTCAGCAGCGAGCCCACGGCGAACTTCAGGGTATAGCCGATCCACCGCCGGTGCTGGGGCATCAGCTTGTGGTCGGGGTAGAGGATCTTGCTCAGATACAGCTTCCACTGGTCCACGTCGGTGATGGTCCGGGCGTCCGGGCGGCTGTCCGCCGGGCGCTCCTTGGCGTAGCCCGCGTGGAAGCCGGCGATGATCTCGCCCAGCAGCGCCGCCGCCTGGCGGCGGATGTCGCCCTCCCGGTGCATCAGCAGCTCGTAGAGGAACGTCAGCGTCTGGACCTTCTGGGGGATGTGCAGATAGAGGGAGTAGGACTCCAGCACTGCCAGATACGCCCGCAGGCGGCGCCAGTCCGTCTCGCCGCGGGCCTCCTCCAGCAGCCGGGCGAAGCTGCGCTGGTCGGTCAGGCGGCGCATCAGCTCGATGTTGTGGCCCACGCACCGCAGGGTCAGCGCCCTCAGGGCCTCGTCGTCGGTCATCAGGGCGGTGTGCTTCTCCGGCAGGGGCGCGGTGTCGCCGCCGGACATGGTGACGTCCACGCCGCGGCTGATCATGTACTGCTCGAAGTCCTGCAGCCGGGCATAGACCCGGGTGTAGCGCTTTTTCTTCTCGCCGTCCACGTCGTCCAGCTTGGACAGGATCACCTGGAACGCCTCGTCCAGGGTGGAGATGCGGGTGATCTCCTGGCCCCGGTCGCCCCGCAGCTGCTTGACGCGGAAGTCGGCGTAGATCAGCAGCAGCGCCTCCACGGACAGGTAGTCCGGCTCCAGATCCCACACGGAGTGGTTGGCGGCCACATGGCCGATGTCGGTCATTTTCCGGCGGCGGAACCACTGGTCGGTGTAGTAATAGTGCAGATAGGGCACGCGCTCGCCGGGGCGGCAGCCGAACTTGCCCAGGTCGTGGCCGGCGGCGGCGCCGGAGACCAGCGCCACGTCCACATCGGTGCCGCTGCGGCGGAGGGCGCGGGCGGCGGTGACGGCGATATGGTGGACGCCGGCAATGTGCTCAAGGGTGCGATATGGTGTGATTTCCAGCCCTAAACGCATCATTTCGTACACAAATTCCCGCTTCCAGGTGCGTAAAAAGCGACTATAGGACGCGGCGGAGGGGCTGTCCGCCAGTTCCTCGTCGGTGAGAAAATCGAAGGTCCAGGCGGGGTCGCGGGGCAGCAGCTCGGCCTCGGCGGCGAAGAGCACCTGCAGGACGGAGAGGTAGAAATGGGCGCCGGAGGCATAGGGGTCGTCGCCGGTCTTTTCCGGGTAGAGCAGGCGGCGGGCATAGTCGTAGGTATAGGCCAGCCAGCCCTGCTCCGGCTCGCCGGAAGCGTTGGGGCACAAGGCGTTCAGCTCCGGGCGGCACAGGGAGAGCACGTCGGCGCAGCGGAGCCGGCCGCCGCCAAAAAGCGGGGCGAAGCGCTGCATATAGTCCTCGGTCTCCAGGGTGCGGAGCAGGTCCTCCTGCCCGGCGGGACTGTCGGCGGGACGGTCGGACAGGCGGCGGCGAAGGGCCAGGTCCATCTGCCGGATGCGTTTCTTATTCATACAGCGACCTCCTGTGGCGTGTTATTTTAACAGTTGACAACAACGTAGAACAAGCAAGAACGACATGGAATAAGCGCAGAACGCGCGTTTTTCCGCGTTGGTGCCGGGCGGGGACGCGGGGACGGTATTTTCTCTCTAATAATAGGGCAAAGCGGGCGGGGCTGTCAATATTTCGGGCGCGGTTCTGACGCCGAATTGATACGGAACCTTAGTAAGGTCTTAAGGTGTCGTTCACAGTTTATTCACAATCGTAGTGAGGGGTACATGGTATGATGAAGAGGTGGGGGAACGGATCGCCACGGGCGCGTTGCGCCCTCGCAATGACAGGGACGAGGGGGACGGAACGAAAGGGGCGGGAAAACTGTCTATAGAGAGTACGGGGGCCATATACCGTAAAAACGAGGACGGGGGCGGAGGTTCCGCAGGGCGCAGCGAAAGCGAGGCGGAGGATTCCTGCGGGACGGCGCGGCTTTATCTGCGGGGCGGCGCCTTACTATCGGCCAAAAAACGCGCAGACTGCGCGAGAGGAAAACACACCGCGGCGACGCGGGGAGAAGTAAAGGAGAAACTGACATGAAGAAAGCTGCTTTTGTGCTGGCGCTGGTGATGCTGCTGGGCTGCGTGACCGGCTGCGGCGCGGCGGAGGGCGAGGCGTCCGTCCAGTCCGTGTCCATGATCTGCGGCATCGGCTCCGTGGGGCTGGCGGACCGGTTCGCGGGGATCGTCAGCCCGCTGGGCGAGACCACCATCAAGAAAAGCGACACCATGACCGTGGACACCATCAAGGTAAAGGTGGGCGACGCGGTGAAGAAGGGCGACGTGCTGTTCACCTATGACCTGACGCAGGTGCGCACCGACCTGGAGATGGCCCAGCTGGAGCTGGAGCAGCTGAACGCCACGCTGGAGGACCAGCAGGCGGAGCTGGAAAAGATACAGAAGCTGATGGACAGCACCTATGACGACGCCACCAAGCGGCAGTACGCCCTGGATCTGCGGGAGCAGAACGTGAAGGTGCTGGAGACGAAGGCCAACATCGCCACCAAGAAGAAGGACATCGAGAAGCTGAAGGCCAACACCCAGAACGGCTCGGTGACCGCGCCGGTGGACGGCGAGATCAAGTCCCTGAACCCGGACGGCGGTACGGACAGCTCCGGCAACGCCCTGCCGTTCATGGCCATCGTGGAGACGGGCGGCTTCCGCATCAAGGGCTATGTGAATGAAAACAACGCCGGCGTGCTGACTGAGGGCACGGCGGTGGTCATCCGTTCCCGGGTCAGCGACCAGACGTGGAAGGGCAGCATCAGCTCCATCGACTGGAACAACGCCCAGCAGACGCGCAGCGACTACGGCGACAGCGACACGGCCATGTCCAGCAAGTACCCCTTCTATGTGACGCTGGAGGGCGACGGCGAGGGGCTGCTGATGGGCCAGCACGTGTACATAGAGCCGGACTACGGTCAGGAGGATCAGCAGGACGAGAGCCTGATCAACCTGCCCAGCTATTACATCAACGACGCCGAGGGCAGCCCCTGGGTGTGGGCCCAGAACAGCAAGGGCAAGCTGGAAAAGCGCAGCATCAAGCTGGGCGAGTACAACACCGAGACGGACACCTATCCGGTGACGGATGGGCTGGCCACCGACGACTACATCGCCTTCCCGGACGAGAGCCTGAAGGTGGGAATGACCTGCGTGACCTATGACGAGGGCACCTTTGACCCCGGCGCCAGCGGCGGCAAGGTCTATCCCGAGGGCGGCGACGGCGACAAGATCGACGAGAACGTGCCGATGGACGGCATGGACGGCGGCGATATGCCCGCCGAGGACGGCGTTGTGACCGACGAGGGCGGCACCGTCAGCAACAGCACGGTGTCCGTGCTGCCCGGCGGCGCGGACGCCTCCGCGCCGGTGATCACACCGCCGATGGAGGGCTGAGCATGATTTTGGAAATGCGCGATATATGCAAGGACTACCCCATGGGAAAGTCCGTGGCACATATCCTGAAAAACGTGAACCTTGACGTGGAAGAGGGGGAATACCTGGCTATCATGGGTCCCTCCGGCAGCGGCAAGACCACGCTGATGAACCTGATCGGGTGTTTGGACGTGCCCACCAGCGGCAGCTATCTGCTGGGCGGGCGGGACGTGACCACCTGCAACAACAAGCAGCTGGCGGAGGTGCGGAACAAGGAGCTGGGCTTCGTGTTCCAGAGCTTCAACCTTCTGCCCAAGCTGACGGCGGTGGAGAATGTGGCGCTGCCCCTGCTGTACGGCGGGGTGAAGAAGGCGGAACGGCTGGAACGGGCCCGGGCCGCGCTGGAGACCGTGGGGCTTTCCGACCGGGTGGATCACCGGCCGGACCAGCTGTCCGGCGGACAGTGCCAGCGGGTGGCCATCGCACGAGCCATCGTGGGCAAGCCGAAGCTGCTGCTGGCCGACGAGCCCACCGGCGCGCTGGACAGCGCCAGCGGTGCGGCGGTGATGGAGCTGTTCCAGCAGCTGCACGACAGCGGCTCCACCATCATCATGATCACCCACGACAAGTCCATCGCCAACCACGCCGCCAAGGTCATGACCATACGGGACGGCGTACTGTCGGGAGGTGACGACTATGAGTGAGAAGCTGACGCTGCGGGAAAAGCTGCACGCCGGGGAGAAGCCCCACATGAGCAAAAAACTGAAAAAGACCCTGATCGTCATTGCCTGCGTCATCGCAGGCTGCGGCGCAGTGTGGGGCGGGCTGACCATCGCCCGGAACGCCCAGCGGGGCGACGTGAACGTATACGCCGTCAACGACTTCGCCATGACCAACTATTGGGGGGACACCTCCAACACCAGCGGCATGGTGACCACGGACAAATTGCAGAAGATCTACATCTCCCAGAGCCAGACGGTGAAGAAGGTGTGGGTCAAGGAGGGCGACACCGTAAAGAAGGGCACGGCGCTGGTGAGCTACGACTCCACCCTGACACAGGCCACGGTGGAGCGGGCCAAGATCGACTATGACCGGCAGACGGAGAACCTGGAGGTCATGAAGAACGAGTTGGCGCTGCTGCAGAAAGCCAAGAATAAGGAGACGCTGCAGGCGGAGCTGAAAAAGGCGCAGGACGAGCTGGAAAAGGCCATCAAGGACGACCCCTCCTCCGCCGTCGACGAGACGAAGATCACCGCGCCGGAGAACATCACGCCGAAGGACACGGAGACCCCCGGCAGCGAAGCGAAGAATCCGTTTTTCATCCTGTGGCCGCAGGAAAAGCCGCTGAATGACGAGGCCGCCAAGGATATCCTCGCGCTGCTGAACAAGCCCATCGGCGAAGCAAACACGAAAGTAGATGTCTATGTGGTGCTGGTGACGCGCAGCGGCGACATCAAGGGCGGCCTGCTGGATAACCAGTGGGGCATCCGTATCACCGGACAGTATACCGCCGGAGCGGAGGGTTCCGAGGGGCAGCCCGCCACGGAGGCAAAGACGGAGATCAGCATGGTGCTGATGACGCCCAAGGCCTCCTTCTCCGACCCGGAGAAAACGTACAGCGAGACCGTGACCAAGCTCCAGCGGAAGGTGGAGCAGATTCAGGAGCTGGTGGACGCCTCCATGACCCAGCAGGAGATCAACAAGGCCATTCTGGAGAAGAGCCAGAGCGTCAAGGAGCAGGAGGTCAACCTGAAGGTAGCGAAGCTGAAGCTGGACAAGAAGCTGGCGGAGCTGGGCGACGGCAACGTGTACGCGGAGTTCGACGGCACGGTGAAGACCGTCCGCGACCCGGACGAGGCCTATAACAACAGCGAGGCCGTGGTGGAGCTGTCCGGCGGCGGCGGTTACTACGTCACCGGCACCCTGAGCGAAATGGATCTGGGCAGTGTGAAGGTGGGCGACACCGTGTCCATCAGCAGCTGGATGACCGGAGCGGCCTGCGAGGGCACCATCGTGTCCATCGACGACTATCCCACCAGCAACGGCAACAACTGGGGCGACGGCAACAGGAACGCGTCCTACTACCCCTTTAAGGTGTTCGTCACCGAGGACGCGAATTTGCAGCCCAACGACTATGTGGATATGCAGTTCCAGAAGAACGCCAGCGCCGACGAGAGCGGGAACACGCTGTATCTGGAGAGCATGTTCATCCGGACGGAGAACGGCAAGAGCTACGTGATGGCGCGGGGCGAGGACGGCAGGCTGGAACAGCGCTGGGTGCAGACCGGGCGCGACCTGTGGGGCAGCTATACGCAGATACGCGGCGGACTGACCATTGACGACTATGTGGCGTTCCCCTACGGGCGGGACGTGACGGAGGGCGCCAAGACGGTGGAGGCCACCGCCGACCAGCTCTACAACTACGGCGTGTAAAGGAGGCGGGATATTTATGTTGGAAAATGTGAATCTCGCCCTTCAGGGCGTATGGAGCCACAAGCTGCGCTCGTTTTTGACCATGCTGGGCATTATCATCGGCATCGCGGCCATCATCACCATCGTGTCCACCATTCAGGGCACCAACGAGCAGATCAAGCAGAACCTGATCGGCGCGGGCAACAACGTGGTGCGGGTGACCATCAGTGCCACGGACAACCAGAACTACTACGAGCCGGCGTATTCGGCGCTGCCGGAGGGCATCGATCCCATCACCCGGGAGATGCGGGACGAGATGGAGAAGCTGGGCAGCGTGTCGCTGGTGTCGCTGTACAACCAGCGGGACTGGGTGGACAACGTGTACGTGGGCAACACGGCCTTCAGCGGGTCGCTGTACGGCGTGGACGACCACTATCTGGACGCGGTAGACTACGCCGTGAACTACGGGCGGCCCTTCGTGCAGGCGGACTTTGACGACCGGCGGAATGTGGCGCTGATCGACACCAAGTCGGCACAGTCGCTGTTCCAGGGGGAGAACCCCATCGGCGGGACCATCGAGATACAGGGCGAGCCGTTCACCGTGGTGGGCGTGGTGTCCTCCCGCAGCAGCAGCGAGCCGGTGATCAACAGTTTCCAGGACTATCAGATGTACGCGGGCAACAAGTCGGGGACGGTGTTCATCCCGGATGTGTGCTGGGCGATGGCGTACCGGTACGACGAGCCGCAGTACGCAGCGGTACGGGCCACCAGCACCAACGACATGACCGCCGCCGGCGACAACGTGGCCAAGTATCTCAACGAGAACGTGATACGGACCACCAGCTACAAGTACGAGTCCAAGGATCTTTTGCAGCAGGCCAGCGACCTGCAGAGCCTGTCGGAGAGCACCAACAAGCAGCTGATCTGGATCGCGGCCATCTCGCTGGTGGTGGGCGGTATCGGCGTGATGAACATCATGCTGGTGTCCGTCACCGAGCGCACCAGGGAGATCGGACTGAAGATCGCCATCGGCGCGCAGCAGAGCCGGATACGGTGGCAGTTCCTGACCGAGGCGGCGGTGCTGACCAGCATGGGTGGCATACTGGGCGTGGCCAGCGGCATCGGACTGGCGGAGATGATGTCCCACATCATGGGGACACCGGTGGCCATCAGCGTGCCGGCGTGCATCATCGCGGTGGCCTTTTCCATGGTCATCGGCGTGGTGTTCGGCCTGGTGCCGGCGGTGAAGGCGTCGAAGCTGAATCCCATCGAGGCGCTGCGGAGAGAATAAACGCGGAATACGGCAAAAAAGAAGCACCCCGAGGGGGTGCTTCTTTTTTGCGTATATCCTCTTTACTGCGGCAGCTCGCCGGGGGCGACGAGGATGATCTTGTCGGCGCGGTCGTAGTCGCTGTAGGCCTCCTTGGTGCTGCGCAGCAGGGTACCGTCGCCGGCGTAGACGTTGCGGTAGGTCTGGACGGCGTAGCCGTTATGGCCGTACTGCTCCACCTCGGTGGTGCCGGGGGCGATGCTCTCGGACTCCTGGTAGACGGTCTTGCGCTCGGAGTAGGAGAGGAACTGGTTGGTCATCTCCACATAGTGGTCGTCGGTCTTGGTGCCCAGGAGGGTGATGGTCAACTGGTTGGTTTCGTCGTTATAGCTGGTGGTGATCTTGATGGGGTAGTCGGTGCTGTTGCGGAAGGCGAAGTCCGGGCCGCCCCAGCTGACGGTGGCATCACAGCCGGTGACGGGCATATAGCCGGGGTCGAACATGTGGGCGTAGCGCAGGACGATCTTCAGATCGGCCATCAGCGTGGCGTAGTACAGCGTGGAGGACACCTGGCAGATACCGCCGCCGATGGAGGTGACGGTCTTGCCGCCGGAGTAGGCGGCGGCGGGCTGGAAGCCCCGGGCCTCGGTCCGCTGACCCACGGTGGCGTTGTACCAGAACTCCTCGCCGGGATTATAGATGCGGCCATTGATGGCGGCGGAGGCCAGCTTGATATTCTGGCGGCGGCCCCAGGGGCCGGCGCAGGTGGTGGTGCAGGTGCCGATGACGTCACGGAACATGGCCTGCTCCAGCTCCTCGGTGGCGGCAGGCGGGAACTGCACCTGGGCGTCGGCCAGGAACTCCGCGCCGGGGGCGGCGGCGTCCAGCTGGGCTTGCACGGCGGCCACGTCGAACTGGACGCCCACGCGGGACCGGGTGGGCTTGCCGGTGGACTTGTCGCAGATGGCGGCGGCCATGGTGCCGGAGATCTCATCGTGCAGGGCCTGGATGTCCAGGGGCTGGGCGGCGCGCTGGGTATAGGTGCAGGCCACCGGGGAGAGATCGCGGCTGTCCAGCTGCTGCCGCAGGGCGCTCTCCAGAGCGGCGGCGTCCAGCTTTTCGCCGTCGGCGGGCTTGGTGATGTACAGGCCCTCGCCCTCGGCCAGGCGGTAGCTGCCGTCCACTAAGGTGCAGCCCACGGTGTCGGCTATGTGGTCACAGGCGGCGGTGAGCTTCTCCGGGTCCACATCCAGCTGGGGCGTGACGTCCTCGGCGGCAAACAGGCTCGCGGCAAAGCGCCAGCCGCCCCGCAGGAACGACTCCACCGTGCCGCCCCAGCCCCGGTCCTGCACGTCGCAGCCGGCGGCGCGGGAGACATAGGTGGGCAGGACGGTGACGCCCAGGTCGCTGAGGGAGACGGAGGCGATGTCCGCGCCGTCCCGCGTCAGGGTGACGGCGGTCTTTTGCAGCAGGGCCTCGCCCTGCTCCGTCCACAGCTGCTCCGCCTGCTGGGCGGACAGACGGGACACGTCCAGCCCCAGCACGGAGGTACCGGGGAAGGCCGCGTGGGCGTACAGCGTCTGCGCCGCGGCGCAGAGCCCGGCGTAGGCCAGCACCAGCACGGCGGCCACGATGCCTATGACCAGGCCGGTACGGCTTTTCTTCTCATTTTTCATCGGGGCCGCGCGCTTGCCGCCGGGCTGGGCCGGGGCGGGGGCGGCTTCGTTGGGAACAGAGGACAGGTTGGTCTCTTCACTCATGGTGTCCCCTCCTTCTATGTTGTTAAAGTTGGGCACTGACGGGAAAATGCGGCAGTGTATCTGCATTGTATCACGGTTTGTCAAGGAATGGGTTACAAAAGCGTAATAATTTTATTTCCCGCCGGAGTTCGCGGCGTTTCGACGGCGGCGGGGCGTAAGATGGAGGAAAAGGAGGGGGAGACCATGAAAAAAGAGCAAAAAAGTGAGTTTTTGTCCAGCCGCGTACGGTACATACCCATCAACGACATACGGCCCAATCCCCAGCAGCCCCGGCGGCGGTTCGACGAGGAGGGGCTGCGGGAGCTGGCGGACAGCATCGCGGTCTATGGCATATTGCAGCCGGTGACCGTGCGGGCGCAGGGCGGCGTGTACCAGCTGGTGGCCGGGGAGCGGCGCTGGCGGGCCGCGCGGATGGCGGGGCTGCGGCAGGTGCCGTGTCTGCTGGCCCGGGTGGACGAGGAGGACGCGGCACTGCTGGCGCTGATCGAGAATTTACAGCGGCGGGACCTGGACTATATGGAGGAGGCGGCGGCCATCGCGCGGCTGCTGCAGCGGTACGGGCTGAGCCAGCAGCAGGCGGCGGAAAAGCTGGGGCGCAGTCAGTCCGCCGTGGCCAACAAGCTGCGGCTGCTGCGGCTGGAGGAGCCGGTGGTGGAGGCGCTGCACCGGTACGGCCTGACGGAGCGCCACGCCAGGGCGCTGCTGCGTCTGGCAGACGGGGAGCAGCGGCTGGCGGCGGCGGAGCACATCGGGAAGGCACAGCTGAACGTATCCGCCGCGGAGGCGTACATCGAGCACCTGCTATCGCAGGGGCAGGTGACGCCGCCCCGGCAGCGGCGCACCTTCATCATCAAGGACGTGCGGCTGTTCCTCAACAGCGTGGAGCGGGGGATACGGCTGATGCGGGGCGCGGGCGTGGGCGCCCGGGTGGCGCGGCAGGACACGGAGGACGAGATCTGCCTGACGGTGCGTATCCCCAAGGGCAAGGCGGGGTGAGAACAGGCTGTCGAAAAGCTATCCGCTTTTCAACAGCCTGAAAAATGCCGTTATTTTCACGCCGCATGCGGCGTGAAAATATTCGCTTTGCTCAACGCACACCTTGCAACGCAAGGCTTAGCGCGGCATTCGATCTGATTCGAGGCGGGCGCTGCCCCCTCGAGCTCCCCCGCGGCAGAAAACATCTTAGCGTGAAGCGAAAGTCCTTCGGCAAACTGAAAAGACCGGCTCTGCCGGTCTTTTTCGTGTAATGGCGCGGGGTCACTGACGGGTGCGGATGTCGTCGCCGAAGAAGGGCAGGATCTCGTAGCTGCCCTCGATGCGGGAGAGGATGGGCGCGCCGTAGCGGGCGGACAGCTCATCCGGGGCCAGGTTGGTGCTGATGATGGTGGACTTTCCGGAGAGCATGCGGCCATTGACGATCTGGTACAGGGCGCTCTGGACGAAGGAGGTGGTCATCTCGGTGCCCAGATCGTCCAGGATCAGCAGGTCGCAGTTCTCGCAGCGGCGGACGTCGGCGTCGCTGACGTCGTCGGGGCGGAACTTGGCGATTTCGAACCGGGAGAAGATGCTGATGGCGGTGTCGTAGACCACGGAGAAGCCGCTCTCGCTGACCACGCGGGCGATGCAGGCGGAGAGGAAGGTCTTGCCCAGGCCGGTGCCGCCGGAGAGCAGCAAGCTGCCGCCGCCCTTGGAGAACTGGTTGGCGTAGTCACGGCAGACGTCGAAGTTGTGCTCCATATTGGCGCGGGGAGAGGTGCCGTAGCTGTCCCAGACGGCGCTGTCGTACAGGTCGAAGCGGAACGTCTCGAACCGGGCCTCGCCCAGGGGCAGCAGGCGGGACAGCTCGCGGAGCTGCTCGCGGGCGTAGTATTTTTTCAGGCAGTCGCAGACGCCGGAGCGGGTGTAGCCGGTGTCGCCGCAGCGGGAACAGACGGGCGTCTCCGACAGGTAGTCGGCGGGATAGCACAGGTCCGCCAGCAGGGCGGCGCGCTCACGCTGGAGGCCCAGGTTCTCGTCCCGCAGGTCCCGGAGGGCGGGCAGCGGGTCCTCGCCCCGCCTGGCGGAGACGGCCACGATGCGGCTCATGGTGGTGCGGAGGGTGCGCTCGATCTCCTGCAGGCGGGGGGCGCGGGCATAGACCGCGCGGCGGCGCTGCTCCAGCTCGGCGGCGCGGCGCTGCTTGTCCTGGTCGAAGCGGGCGATGGCCCGCTGCATGATGATACCGTCGTATGACATACTCTCACCTCTTGATGTAGCGGCGCATCCAGGCGTCCTTGTCCCCGGCGGGGGCGGCGGGCTTGGCGGGAGAGGCGGACTTGCCGGTCTTTTCCCCCTGCTCCACCTGGTGGGGCGTGTGCCAGCCGGAATCGTGCCAGCGGCGCAGGATGCCGTTGAGATAGCGCCAGTTCAGGTCCTTCTTGTAGAACACCGTGCGCTCGTAGGCCAGGGCCACGGTCTCCGGCGGGAAGCCCATGTCCATCCACTGGTCGATGTAGCGGCGCTCGGCCTCCACCGGCGGGCGGTCCGGCAGCCGGAGGGCACGCATGTAGGCGGGGCACTTGTCCTGGCGCTGGGCCCATTTTTTCAGGTAGACCGCGGCGGCGGACTGGTCGAAGATGCCCAGCTGCGCCCAGCGGTAGCCCTCCTTCTCGATCTGGCGGAGGGTGGGGCGGCGGCCCTCGCCCCACTGGCGGCGGGCGCGCTCCACGCAGTGGCACACCAGCAGGTAGATCACGTCGGCGGGCATGCCCAGGTCGTCATAGAGACCGGCCAGGATCTGCAGGTCGGCGGTGCGGAGCTTTTTGCCCAGCTGCTGCTCCGTCTGAGGCACCAGCAGGCGGAAGCCCTCGTTATCCGTCAGCAGTCCGGCGATGTCCTGGGCGGTGTAGACCGGGCGCTCGTCCGCCGGGGCGGGCGGCGCCTCGTGGGCCGGGCGGGGCAGCAGGCCCAGGTCCTGCAGCGCTTTCTCCGCCGCGTCGATGCGCAGGCGGCTGATGGGCAGGGCGCGCTCCAGCTCCTCCGGGGTGACGCCCCGGCCGAAGCGGCGCAGCGCCAGGTATAAAAGGGCGGCGTCGCCCTGGCCGCTGCGCAGCAGCTTGTCCGCGGCGGCGGCGGGCAGCGTCAGCTGCTCCTGCTTGTCGCGGAGAATGTATCCGTCCATGGCGATGGCCTCCCCTCCTGAATCGTTCCCCCTATTTTACATGAAAAGTCCGGCGGCGTAAAGCGGGCGGGGACAACTTTTTACAAATTTCCGGGTTTCGGCAAAATAGGCTTTTCTCCGGCGGGTTTTGTGGTATAATGGATGATGAATAGGTATGTATACCCAAATGGCGGGTATACAGCGCACATAGGACAAGACGGACGAAGGAGGACAACGGCATGGCAAACCGGGTGACGATGACCATTTGCGGCACGGAGTACATTCTGGTGGCGGAAGAGGACGCCGCCTACATGGAGAAGATCGGCGGCATGGTGGACGCGGAGATGCAGGCGCTGATGGGCAGCGCCCACATCAGCCGGGACGCGGCGGCGGTGCTGGCGGCGGTGAATCTGGCCGACCAGCTGACCAAGGCGCAGGAGAACGCGGAGAACCTGCGGCGGCAGGTAAAGACCTATCTGGACGAGGCGGGCCGCGCCAAGAACGAGGCGGCGGAGCTGCGCCGAAAGCTGCAGAACGCCCAGAACCAGAACAATCGCCGGGGATGATGGAGCTGCTGGCCCCCACAGGCGGGTATGAGGCGCTGACCGCCGCGGTACAGAGCGGCGCAGACGCAGTATATATGGGCTTCGGCGCGTTCAACGCGCGGCGGAGCGCACGGAACTTTACCGACGAGGAATTCGCGTCGGCGGTGGCGTATTGCCATCTGCGGGGGGTGCGGGTGTTCCTGACCCTGAACACGCTGGTCACCGACCGGGAGCTGCCCGGCGCGGCGGAGGCGCTGCGGAAGGCCAGCGCCATGGGCGTGGACGCGGTGCTGGTGCAGGACTGGGGACTGCTGACATTGGCTAAGGAGATCGTGCCGGACCTGCCCATCCACGCCAGCACGCAGATGAGCCTGTTCACCCTAAGCGGGGCCGTGGAGGCCGCCGCGCTGGGCATGGAGCGGGTGGTGCTGGCCCGGGAGCTGGACCGGGATGAGGTGCGGGAGATCTGCGCCGGGTGCAGCGCCGAGGTCGAGGTATTCGGCCACGGGGCGCTGTGCATGTGCTACTCCGGCCAGTGCGAGATGAGCGCCGTGCTGGGGCAGCGCAGCGGAAACCGGGGCGCCTGCGCCCAGCCGTGCCGCTTGCCCTACGGCGTCAACGGCCCCTGCCGGGGCGCGTACCCCCTGAGCCTGAAGGACGCCAATCTGTCCGGGTATCTGGGAGAGATGGAGAAAATGGGCGTCAGCTGCCTGAAGATCGAGGGGCGGATGAAGCGGCCGGAGTACGTGGCGGTGGTGACGGGCATCTACCGGCGGCTGCTGGACGAGAAGCGCGCTCCCACGGCGGAGGAATCCGCCGCGCTGGAGCAGGCCTTCTCCCGCAGCGGGTTCACCGACGGGTACTGGCTGGGCCGCAAGGGCCGGGCCATGTTTGGCACGCGGCCGGAGAACGCGCCCGAGCCCAAGGAGCTGTTTGAGCAGGCCCGGGAATGGTATGAGAACGGAAGAGAAAACCGGAGAATACCGGTGGACTTCCTCCTGACGGTGCGGCGGGGCCAGCCGGTACGGCTGGAGGGCGGCTGTCCCGGCGGCGACGGCATGATCACGGCGTCGGCACAGGGCGACGCGCCGGAGGAGGCGCGGAACCGCGCCGTGACGGCGGAGGAGCTGGAGCAGCGGCTGGCCAAGACCGGCGGCACGGTGTTCACGACGGCGCAGATCCGGGTGGAGCTGGACCAGGGACTGATGGTGCCGGCCAGCGCCGTCAACGCGCTGCGGCGGCAGGTGCTGGACACGCTGGCACAGCGGCGGAGCGCGCCGCTGGTGCGGCGGGAGCTGGCTGCCGCGCCGCTGCCGGAGGCACCGGCGG
>ERZ827156.1986-NODE-1986-length-22354-cov-4.535854_pt1 | contig 22354 bp, 32 predicted proteins | sample MGYA00519919_ERZ827156 | MGnify/ENA primary metagenome ERZ827156 (study PRJEB31778, sample SAMEA3449269) | human gut metagenome | biome: human gut; feature: human-associated habitat; material: faeces | place: United Kingdom | collected 2010/2012 ...
GGACAATCCGAAAATACCAATATCAGCGGACATTCTGTTGAAAATGGCGACATTCCAAGCGAGTCCAAAATCGGCTGCATTTTGGGAGTGGATGCGGAACACAGAGTGCAACAAACAGAGCAACCAAGCACATATAAAAAGAGTCATATCGAACGCACGCTTAGTGCAGATCCTTCAGCTGCTTCTGGAGGTTATCCATCATCGCCTTCTTGAAGGCCTCCTCCTTGTCGCTCAGGGCCTCCTCCAGCTGCTTCTTGCACTCCTCGACCTTCGCGTTGTTCTTCAGCATCCTAGTCGTGAGGTAATTCAATAGCCATTACGCATTCAGCACGACGGCGTAGTAGGCAGCGTTCAGATAGACCTCCGTCTTCACCTCGTTGTTGGCCTTGCTGAGCTCCATGTACTCCAGGGCCTCCTTCAGGTAGCCGCACTGCATCGCGCACATGCCCATGTTCAGATACATCGCCTTCACGTAGTCGCTGTCCGCGCCGTTCACCTTGCAGTAGATCAGGTGGGCCAGCGTGTTGTGCGCCAGCGCCTCGAACACCATCTCGTTCTTGTACAGAATGGAGGCCAGCTGCGTGTGGCGCTTGGCGGCCTCCAGACTGTCCTTGCCGTAGATGACGTCGGCGCAGTACAGCGCGGCGCGGCTGAGCTCCACGGCGCGGTCGAAGTCGTTGAGGCCGGTGACGATGGCGGTCATGAGGTCCACGCAGGTCAGCAGCTGGGGGTGCAGGTGGCCGTGCGCCGTGATCAGCTGCAGCAGCACGTTCTTCACCGTCTCGTACGCCACCGCGTAGTCGCCCTGCTCCAGCGTGCTCATCGCCGAGCGCGTCAGCTCGGAGCACTACACTGTGTGAGTTTGCGAGCGCAGCGAGTGAGGGATTGTTGGATGAGAGTCACAGGCATAGTCAAATGACAATCACATCACATTCACAGTCAAGCGACATTCATAGTCAAATGACAATCACATCATTCACATCCCATTCACATGACAAACACACCATTCACATCACACAAAGCAAACACATAGCAAACACAAGCAACACACCACCCACCATCTCGTCCACCTTCGGCGTGAAGGCGTACTTCACGACGGGCACGAACTCCAGCACGTTCTCCACGCGGATGGCGTAGTCCTCCGACAGGTCGTAGTCCACGGCCTCCAGGCGGATGCCGCACTGCTGGCACACGCGGCGCAGCAGACGGTAGCGCTGCATGTCCTGCGGGTGAGCGCCGGCCTCCGAGCCTACCGTGGCGGGCTTGGCCCAGACGGCGAGCGTGTAGTGGAAGTGCGTCTTGATGGCGGCCTCCAGCAGGCTCCAGACCTTGCTCACGGTCAGGCCCTGCTTCAGCAGCGTCTGCGCGATCAGCGAGGGCACCTTCTTGCTCTTCTTGTTCTTGCCGCTCAGCAGGATCTCGTTCTTGCGCTCCTTGCACAGCAGCGCGTTCAGGAACGCCGTCGTCGCGAAGGCGGGCGCGCTCAGCAGCACCGCGTTGCTCAGCAGGTCGCGCAGCACGTGCTTCGCCGCGCGCGCGATCATCTCCTCCTCGCAGAGCTCCTTCAGCTCCTCCTCCTCGCAAGCCTCCGCCACGGCGCCCAGGTAGCGCGCGTTGACGGACACGGCGTGCATGTCGCTCACGATGTTGCTGGTGTCGAAGTAGGAGTCCTTCGCCTTCTTCATGTTCTCCACCACACGCGGCACCAGCGAGGTGGCCACCATGTCGCACAGCAGCCGCACGTTCGCCTCGTGCGCGTCGCCGCTCTTCGCGAAGCGCGTGAACACGTTGGGGTCGAACTCGCCGGGAGTGCTCGCCACTACGCCTCAGTCCGCGCGCGCGCGCCCACGCTCCTTCTCCGTCTCCTCCACGCTCTTCTTGGCCTTCTCGATGTCCTCCTTGGTCATCTCCACGCCCTCCACCTTCTCGCCCTTCTCCACCTTCTCCAGGATCTCCTTCAGCGAGTCCTTCTGGTTCTCCAGGATCGCCTTGCGCAGCACCCACTGCAGCACCGCCGTGCGACGCAGCGGCAGGTACACCTTCTCGCCGCACAGCTTCTCGTGCGCCTCCTGCCATGCCACGTCGATCGGCGCCAGGTGCAGGAAGTCCACCGCGTACATCTTGTTGTCCGCGCCGCGCACCACGCGACCCTCCACGGGGCCGATGAACTCGAAGCTCTCCTTCAGGTCCGTGTGCACCTGCGTGGACGCGGGCGCCTCGGGGATGTCCTGCTCCGTGGTGTCCGCCGGCAGCTCGTTCACGGGCAGCTGCGGCGACACCGTGGAGGGCTGCCAGTACAGCTTCTTGGCCAGCGCCTCCATGGCGGGACGCACGCGGTCGTCGGCGAAGATGCTCTTGCCCTCGTCCACGGAGCCCCACATCATCATGTTCGCGGACGCCATCTACGCCTCACTCGCCGCGCGCGCCGCCACGTGGATGATGCCCGGCACGGCGGACTGCGCCAGGAAGCGGTGGCCCTTGTAGTCCACCACGGCCACCAGCCCGGTGTACAGGTCCTTCACCTCCGCGCCGTTCAGGAAGCGCGTGGAGTTGACCTCCTCGTTGCAGTCGCCGACGCTCACCACGCCGCTGTGCTCGCTCACCGACGTGATGATGATGTCGTCCACCACGTAGCACGCCTCCGCGGGGGAGTCGGGGAACAGCGACGGCAGGCCCTCTACGCGTCACGCCCGCTCACGACACCCACCGTCCACGATGGCGCGACACGCCTTGGTGGCGGCCTCCGCGAAGCTCTGCTCCTTGGAGAGGATGAGCGACGCCTTGGTGTCCTCGCTGATCTTGCTGTCGCTACGCGTGACCGTCACCCGCTACGCCCACCGGATCATGTTGTAGTCGGTCATCCAGTGGTGCGACTCCACGCTGGCCAGCTGCGGGATAGCGAGCTCGTCGCTCATCATCTGGTCCGCCAGGTCGAACAGGTTGCCGCTCTCCTTCTCCATCGCCTCGTCGAACCAGCCCTTGCTGGTCGCCAGCAGGCTCGGCAGCAGCGGCAGCGAGCGCAGGATCGAGTTCATGTTGCTGCTGCGCGCGATCTGGCGCGAGCGGTTGAACCACTGCTTGAAGCCCGAGGACAGCGCGCAGAGGATGGCCGGCAGCGTCACGTACAGGTTCGGGTAGCTGGCGTTCGCCTCGGGGTTGAACTCGGAGTCCGTGGACTGGTTCGCGAAGAAGCCGTTGGTGTTACCCGTGATGTGGAACACGTTGTTCTCGCTCGTGTGCATCTACGACTCACGCCGCCGCGTCGCCGCTACGCGCAGGTAGATCAGGTCGCCCATGGCTCTGCGGGACGCGTCCGCGGGGTTGTAGGAGGAAATGGTGAGGCTCTTGATGCTGACGGGCTTCTCCGTGTTGATCGCCGTGTACAGCTGCATGAACGACGACAGGTCGCCCTTCTTCAGGTCCTCCATGCAAGTAGCGGCGAGGTCCTTGTACGCGCTGTCCACCTGTCTGCCGTTCTCCACGAGGCGAGTCTTCATGTCCAGAGGAACGACCTCCTTCTTCTCCTCGAGGTTCTTCGCATTTGCCTTCATCTGCTCGTTGAAATCCTTCAGCGATTCGGGAAGCTCATCGTTGCTGAGCTTCACGAGCTGGCTGATGAGGGGAATCTTGTTCGTCAGGAGAGCAACCGAATGCTTGATGTGGTACCGAATGGAGGTCGCATCATACAGATCGGGAACCAGCAAAAAGGTCGCTCCGTTGCCGACGAGAGGCACCTGAGAGAAGGGAGTGTAGGCGTCAAGGAACAGGTCCTCCTTTCCGCTGGGATTCTCGACTTCGAAGTGGAAGGCCGTGTAGACCGTGAACTTCGGCGACATCATAATGCGCTGTTTCAGAATACTACCAGAATCTTCGGAAGAGACATTCATCTTCTCCTCTTCACCATTGGGTCCTCTCACAGTGATTTGATAAACAACACTTTCATTCACCACTTCGGTAGCCATCTTTCACGTATACTGCTTTTGCGAGACTCGAAATACGCTCTTTGTGATTCTCCTTGGAATGGGCAACCTCCGTTTCCCCATTTCCCTGTTTTAATGATGCCGATTCTCAGTTACCAGGATGAATTGATGCAAACGCGGGAGTTAAATTGAATTGTACGGTGATGTATTCTTCCTATGGATGGAATGGACGACAATCATTGGATTGGATGGACTGCCTTTCAATGGGTGGGAACAATAGGGGAGAGCAGTGTTGTTATAGTGGCAAACTGTATTGGTGAATTGAAGATGTGTGTGAAAGAAACAATGAACTGGAGATACTGTTGGAGAGCGGGAGTGATGTCTAGGAATGAGGGAAAGAAGAAAGAAGAACTCTTGGTATGAATGGTTTTCTTCCTTAAGAAAAGACTGTACTTGCTAAGAGTGACCGTAGTGAGAGATGGCATATCTAGTAGTGAGGATAGAGTGATCGAAAAAACCCTCCAGCGTGATGGAGCGAGGATAGGCGAATGCCTCATTACTAGTACCAAACACACCCCTGTGTATTACAGTAGTGAGTGAGGTGAGCTTCGGCAAGTCTATTCGTCAGTTCACTATTGCACATTCACTTCGCATGATCAATTCACCTGATTCGTCACCAACATCGAAATGGAATGAACTCGTACCAAGCTGGATGGAAGTCAATTCAGGCAAGTCTAGTCATCATTCTCTTTCTGGAGAATTCACTCTCAAACACTGCACGAGAACAATCATGGAATGCACTACCACCAAACAGAAGTGATTTCAAACTGGGCAAGTCTATTCATCAGTTCAGTCGTTGAAAACCACCCTTCAGCTCCAATGAAGCGCCATAGAAATTGAAACTCGTTTCATTCAATTCTCCCATTTCAATCACTTCCAAACTATCTACATTCTCAATCTCACACACGAAATAGTCAGAGAAGGAATCAAGACCCATCTTCAGTTCCCTTATCTGAGGGCAATTCTTCAAATAGAAACGACGATTTGGGTCAGAAGCATACCAGTTCTTCGTCGTCGTGAAGCATTCCTTTCCAATCACCACGCTCTCCAATTGGCTCAATCCAATCAGTTTCATTTCCTCCACATACTGAAAGCAATCATTGCCCACTTCAAGCAATCGCAACTTGGGCATGAGGGATAAACTGAGTGCACTCCATTCCCTTCCGTTACAGCTGTTGCTACTCACGATCAGCTCTTCAATGCGGTTATGCAGCAGTTGATTCTCTTCACTCAACACTACTCGCTTGCTCAGTTGTTCATCATTCATCCACTCTCCATCAAACACGGTATTGCCTCTGCGATCATACTGCACGCCTCGTCCCCACCGCTTTCCTTCAAACCACTCTCCCTCATACTCAATCACGCCAATGTCAGAGTAGTACCGAGTACCATAGCACACATTCACTTCGCCAATTCGGAATCCATCATACACTATTCTGTTCTCACTGTCATACAGCACGCCCCAGCCATAGGGTTGGTTGTTTAGCACATCGCCTTCCCACCTTGATCCCTCGTCACTCAAACTCAGCACCTGAGCATGCTCGATTCCATTCACCTCCTCTCCATTCACGCGTAACAACCTATGCGAGGCAACACTCACTTCAATCACTCGATTCAAGCACAGCTCCACTAGCACAAAATTCTCCTTCTCAGCCAGTCCTTCATGATACCCACACAAGCCGTCATGCTTATCCAACGCCATATGAGCATCCTTCTTCAAAACCCCTTCACAGTACTCCTGATACTTCAGAATCTTCACCAATGGGATCAACGACTCTTCTTCAGACTCCTTCACAAATGGATGCTACTCGTCATTCTCCATCACAGCACTCTCACATCCAGCAACTCATCCACTCTCCATCTGTCATCCACGTCCGTAAGGCACTTCTTTAGGAAATCAGCCAGTTCTGATGATTCGATTGCGTACTCATCAAATGGCAGCGTAACACTTCTGCCCATTGTGGGGAGGCTACCATTCTTACGCCAGGAATACGGCGTGATTCCCATCATTTCAAGCAAAGCAATCCCAAATGACCATACATCGCTATCCAGATAGCACTCTCCTTCAAACACTTCAGGAGCAAAACTACGAAGTCCCTCACACTCCATCTTTTTAATGGCATAACACTCTGTTGGGGTTGTTAGTCCGTAGTAACCCAGTTTCAACACGCCATCTTCAGTCAGGAACAGATTCACTGGCCTCACGTCCTATTCACTCATTCTTACTTCAAAATGCTTACTCCATGTCCTATTTCTTTCTCATAAAGATAACTCAATCCCAATAGACAACCACGAGCGATTACACGCAATTGTTTCTCATTCACATAATCCTTATGCTCCAAGAATCGTGAGAGAGGATAGTAATCACAATTCTCCATCACAATCTATTCTATCAACGCTGGAAGGAAGCCCTACCCACAACTCGTCATTTTCCTTCACAACATCGATATATCTCACAAGATGTTCATTCTTGCATTCTTTCAGCTGTGGGAAGTAAAACTCAATTTCCTTCACATCCAATCCATTCTTCACTCTTGCTATCAATACAGTCTCATTTGTATTTCGATTGTGTGCTTTGTACTCGTCAAACCATTCTCTATGTCTAATTGCGTTGAATGTGCCTTATACCTTTCATTCCTCTTCTCCAACAACTCGTAATCACCGATCCTAATCCTGTCGTTCATCCGTGCTTCAATGGAAATGGCTTTCTGATTCTCCAACACACACCTCCTTCTTGTCAACAAATAGCGTGATTCCCAGTATTCGTTATCACATCCACCGCAACATGCGAAACCCTCTTCTCCCACAAACCATCTTCCTGTTTCCCTTCACCAATAGCTATTACTCCCATCACACTCTTCAACTGATCCTTTATAACAAAGAATGCACTTCCCTCCAAATCACACCCATCCAAAATGTCGCAAAAGGAAGACTACCTAGACGACTCGGATCTCGAGGACGAACTCCTCATCATGGAACTGAGCCATCAAGCAGAATCCGTCGATTCTCCTCAGCAACCCTCCAAACCACTAATGTCTCAACAGCAGCGGCAACTCAACGTGATCCTGTTTGAACCCTAGCTGCTATTGATGGGATAGACGCTCCATCCAATCACTGAACCAGCAACTCGACGTCCAGCTTGACACCATTCGCCAGTTCGTGAGGAATGCTTCGCAACCCTAATTCCTGTTTGTTCAACACAGAAGAGAAATGAACATATAGAGTGACTACTTTGTTTCCTTCTTCTCTCCCTCCTTTCCCGCCGTCGCATCGGGAGCAGGAGTGGGTTGAGGCGCAGCCTTCGCCGACTCGTCGCGAACATACCCGTACTTATCCAACTCGTCGAGAAGAGCCTCGTGCGCGCGATACACCTTCGACTGCAGATAGAAGGAGCCTCCCGTCTTGGGATCGTTTGCACTGAAATACTTATCGAATTGCTATGCTTTAATACGCAAAACAGCGACGCACTTCGGAAAGACTGGTGGGGTTCACATCTTCTCTCTTCATATTGAGAATTTGCAACGACTCCGGAATCGAAATGCCCTTTCTCAGGGAGAAGTCCTGGACCGGCTGCGCTGGCGCTCCCGCCTGCTCCGAGTCTGCCTGAGCTATTCATCACACGAATCGACACTGCGTCCTACCCGCTGCCTGTTGGAACGCTTGGAAGAAGGCACGGATCGACGTGCCTCCAAGACTGGCAAGGAACTGCGTGGCGTAACGCATCAGCGGTCCCAGGAACGTTCGTCTCTGGACGTACAGGTGGGACTCCTTTCTGTGCTGAAGCGAACCCATGGCGCTGTGATTGGTGCAAGTCAGGATGGTTCTCGCGGGATTCACCGCAGACAGTCTCACCAGCTTCGGTGAGCAACGAAGGGCGCTCGTAAACATGGCCGCAGCTTCAATATGGAGAAGGAATGCGGGGTCGTTTTTTGTACCGCCGGGTAGAAATATCGATCCGTGCTCCTTTCGTTCAATAACGTGTTCGTACTCTCCGAATACCACATATTCCACTCAGTACTACTGTTTGAAAGTGATATTCCTCGAGTAGGGTATATCCGCTTGTCTCTTTTCAATACGAAGATCAGAACGGACGATTTCTACCTTGCGAATGTCGTATATTGCTTCCATTTTAGTGTGCACCCTTTTAGCGATTTCCTGCGGCGAAGTTGTGGATTGTTGGTTTCATCTTCCGTTTTCACCTGTAGATGACAACAATGTGTTTGCGTACCTTCACATTACCGATACGCACATTTCAAAGAATCCCACCTTGATGACAGCGCACAACTTCCGACTGTTCACCTCCACCATTCTCCCCGGATTCAAGCCTGAGCTCGTCATCCACACGGGAGATATGACGGACGGGTGGCTCGGCGATTTTGCAAGTGCGCTCCAATCCCCCTCTTCACCGTAGCTGGCGACGTCAAGGAGGAGTGGGCCATCTACAGAGACGCCCTGGAGAAGAGCGGGTACTTCAACAGCTCCGTGTGGCTGGACATTCGCGGCAATCACGACAACTCCAACCAGGACAGCTCCGAGAACCACTACTACCGCGAGTACAGCACGTGCGGCAAGGAGGGCCCGGTGTTCAACCGCGTGATCGAGCGCCCCTTCGGCAAGTACTGCTTCGTGGGCCTGGACGCGACGCTGACTCCCTGTGGCGGCGGCATTGCGGAGTGACGCGTAGCGCCGGGCGTGATGATGACCTACTACGGGTACGTGCCGCGCGTGAACCAGCTGCGCCTGCGCGACATTTTGAAGGAGGACGTGTGGGTGCCGGCGCGCGGTCTGAGGCGTAGCGCGCGGTGCAACCACACGGTGGTGTTCACGCACTACCCGTCCATCTACTGCAACTCGCCCGCGCTCAACTCCATCTACAAGAAGTACCCGCCCTCCTTCGTCCTCTCCGGCCACGTGCACGCCACGCTGGGCAACCGCGCGAACGTGGGCGCGGCGGCGCGGAATGAGGCGTAGGCGAAGATGAACCCGAAGACGATCGAGTCGGTGCTAAGGGACTTCAAGGTGCGCGACATGTGAGCGTGGGCGCGGGGTGTGAGGCGTAGCTTCCGGCTGGCGGCGTTCGACAACGACTACATGAGCTACCTGGACCTGAACATCGACGAGGCGCTGCTGCGGCCCGTGGTGCTGGTCACCAACCCGCCGGTGGGCGCGCGCGCGGCGAGTGAGCGGTAGAACTCGCAGCTGTACTCGGAGTCGCAGAGCCTGGCGGGTGTGCCGCACACGCGCTTCATCCACATGCTGGTGTACGACCTCGAGCAGAACAACACCATCAACCTGAACGGCTTCGCCGTGCAAATCGACGGCCAGTTCCTCGAGGGGCGGGCCACGCGCAGCGCCGCCGTGCCGCACCTCTTCTTCTTCCCGTGGTCGCCGGCGCTGTACGGCGCGGGGCTGCACACGCTGAAGGTGTCCTACTCCACGGGCGTGCGCAGCACCACCTACACGCACTCCTTCATCACGCGGCCGCAGAGCATCCGCGCGGTGGTGGCGGCGAACCGCACGCTGTCGTACTCCGCCATCCAGAACGCCATGGAGCCGGGCAACAACGTGGGCGGCTACGTGCTCACCTACCGCATCGTGGTGGTGATGGTGACGCTGAGCTACGTGCTGAGCGTCGTGCTCGTGGCCTTCGTCGTCGTCTGCCGCCAGACCATCAAACGCTTCTACCCCTACCGGCTCGCCTCCGACTTCGAGGGCCGCTACCACGTCTACCACTTCCTCTTCCGCCGCGACATCGACCGCAAGTTCCCCTACTTCATGCGCTCCTTCGCCTTCATGGCCTCCGACACCTACGTCTCTCGCTTCTTCATCGGCGCCCTCCTCTGGGAGACCCTCGGCTTCTGGGCCGTCGGCAAGTTCCCTCGCGAGTTCGGCCTGCAGAGCCTGTGGGGCGTGCTCTTCGTGCCCGCCACGCGCCTGGGCAACTACAGCCTGTGGCTGGACCTGTACCTGTGGCACGTGATCTTCCTCGTGCTGTTCTACATCCCGTTGATGCTCTACTACTGCGCCTTCATGATCCCGCACGGCATGACGCCCGAGGCCACGCCCCTCTCGCGCGCGCTGCGCATGATCTGCCACTGCATCGCCTTCATCTACTTCGTGGGCATCTTCCTCTTCGTCAAGGTCCTCGCCTTCTGGATGAGCTTCGACAAGGCCACGCTCCTGCTCTCCCCCGTGTGGTTCTGGATCCCCTTCATCAACGCCGTGCTCATGGTCAGGGAGCTCGTCTTCGAGCACCACTACAACCGGAAGGGCCTGAAGATCAGGGAGGAGGTCATGGAGAAGGCGGCTGCGCAGGCCGCGGGGGAGGTAGATGACTCCGAGATTGAGGTGTCCATGGTGAAGGCGCCTTCACCAGCGACGCCTACTACGCCTACTACGCCTGCCACGCCTGCCACGCCTGAGAAGAGGGAGCCGGATCTTTCTTCTCCTTTAACCACCACTCCGGAGTCAACGGAGTGATTCGCTATTTCCCTATGTATGTTCTTTTCGCCACTTCTTTGTTTGAATCGCCATTCCGGAGATACAGCACGCGGCCGCCGGTATCGAGGAATAACCGTTATTCTCGGGTGACTTCGACCACACCTTCTATTCACAAGAATAGGGATAACTATCTGCATTTAAGTCATGGTATGTGTCCATCGGAGTGGCGAGTGCGTTCTCGGAGAGGAAAGTGGATCTCTGTGAAACGGTTCCGTATTGTCGGCAGAGCCCTCTCCTCTCCCCTTTGCCTCCTGCGAGCGTGTGCCTAACCTCGGTTGTAGGGTCGTGTGCGTACCAGAACCGTCAAGAAGACTGCTGCTACCATTGTGGAGAAGTACTACCAGAAGCTCGCCCTCGATTTCGAGAACAACAAGAGAGTCGTGCCTGTGTGCATTTGGTGAGGCGTAGTCTGTGGATGAGTGCGCTGATCTGCCTTCCAAGAGAATGAGAAACAAGATCGCCGGTTACGTGACCGTATGCTCTGTTGATGGAGTGGTAACATATAGCACCTGATGAAGAGAATCCAGAGAGGTCCTGTGCGTGGCATCTCCCTGAAGCTCCAGGAGGAGGAGAGAGAGCGCCGTCTTGACTTCATCCCCGAGCACTCCGCCCTCGAGAAGGAGGAGATCCTTGTGGACTCTGAGACCAACGACATGCTGAAGGCCATGAAGATGAGCATTGCGGGCGTGAAGGTGATGGGCAACAAGAAGTTCCGCAGCCACAGAAAGCCTCAGCAGCACTAAATACTTCTTAGATTTATTCCTATGTGATGCTGTTCGTTGCACTCATTCGTTCCACACTGTGTGTTTTGTTTTGTCTCCACGAGAGACGTGGAGAGAATGAGTCGAACAGAATGGGGTGTTTTTTCATCACTGCTTTTTGGAATTCACCCCAACACGAATAGTCACTCAAGCCACACTTGCAATTCCAGAACCCCTATTGTATGTTGTTGTGCTCTTTCTGCGGTGGTCGCCGCAACGGGCGAATGCTAACGGCGTTTAGAGAAAATGAGACATCTCAGTGCTTACCTCATGCTTGTGCTCGGTGGAAACGAGAAGCCCACCGTATGCATCTCGCTCCGCCCATCTAACGAAGTAGGCTGAGGATATCAAGACCGTTCTTGAGTCCGTCGGTGCTGAGGCCGAGGACGAGAAGATTGAGAAGCTCCTGGCCGACCTCGAGGGCAAGAACGTCGAGGAGATGATCAAGGAGGGACTTGAGAAGCTCGTCTCCATTCCCACGGGTGGTGCTGCCGCCCCTGCTGCCGGTGCTGCTACCCCCGCTGAGGAGAAGAAGGAGGAGGAGAAGAAGGAAGAGGAGGAGGAAGAAGAGGAGGACGTCGACATGAGCGGAGGCGGTCTCTTCGGTGGTGACGATGACGACTGGTAAATGGAGGGTTCCTTTGTTGTGTTTGCTGCAAACAGGGTATATGCACATGGCCTTTAGCATTCGCACAGCCTTTTCGTTCTATGAGTGACACTGCGACGGTCGTCCCACCACAAAGTGGTAGTTCAGCGACAGCGAGTCCACGCAGTCGGCGATCTTCTGTGTAATGTCCTTCCGCGTCTCTACAGAGAGGATGTCCACCACCGCGTCGAAGACCTCCTTCAGTGGCGTCAGCAGCTCCACCTCCTTCTCCTCGGAGCACTCCTTCACGCCCTTCATGGCATCGGCGACGCGTCGTTCCACCTCCTTCACAACGCCGTCGTACGCCCTGTGCTGGACCTCCCGCAGGCGCGGCATCTCCTCGACGCACACGAAGGCGCTGGTGTTCACCTCCGCCACCCTGCGCATCACCCGCTCGCGCCGCGCCCACGACTCCGCGTAGAAGTACGGCAGGAAGAAGAGGTGGTACAGCACCACGCCCAGGTTGTTGAAGCGCAGGCAGTTGGCCTCCACGGAGTCCTGCGCCTCGGAGTTGACTGCGCATGAGGGGGCGGAGCGACACAAACCCAGCAGCACCAGCGCCACGAGCTGACGCAGCACGCCCAGGAACCGCTCGGCGGCCTGCGGACTACGCTGGAGGGGAGCAGAGAGCGTACTTGTGGAGACTGGCGGCCTCGCGCACGACGGCGTGCAGCTGCAGCACGAACGCGTGGTACTCGCTCCCGATCTGCCCCTCACGCCCCGCGCCCGCGCCCACCTTGCACCGCGGCAGCGCCAGCAGCGCCTGCAGCTCGTCCTCCTCCCGCGCGTCGCTCGCCGGGCCCACGCGGCGTCGCGCATCGTAGGCGCCCTCGTCGTCGGTGGCCACGTCGTACAGGCAGCCGTCGCGCGAGGCGGTCAGCAGCAGGCGGCGGCACTCGCCGAGCACGCGCACCTGCCGCGCCCGCACCCACTCGGTCTCGATCGACTGCGAGAAGGCGGTCAGTGGCAGGGCCGAGTCGCGCAGCAGCCCGTCGCGCAGCGCCGCCTGTTCCAGCTCCAGGGCCTAAGCGTGAGTATATGAAGACGGCGCGACGGGCGCGAGGGACTCCTGCCACTGCGCGAGCGCGGAGCTGTCCTTGGGGAGCTCTTGCTAGGGTGAAGGGGAGAGAGCGCGCGCACCTTCATCCACGCCAGCAGCGCCTGCTCCACCGGCGCGTACACGCCCTCCGCGAAGGGCTCCGCCAGCTGCGGCGCGGGCGCGAGGAGGCGTGTGGCGGCGAAGTGCACCAGCGACTGCACGTTGGAGGGCGACAGTCTGCGCGTGAGGAGGAAGAGGCGTTGTCACCCAGTCGCGGTGATTGGCGCGGTGCTGGGTGTGACGCTCCAGATGCTCACGGAGAAGGGGCCGTCGACCTGCTGGGCCTCGGCCGGGACGAGCTACGCGTGAGGGGGACGGGACGGCGGGACGGCGGGCGTGGCGAGGCAGGCGTCGCAGAGCCGGTGCAGCCGAGAGCAGAGCTGGGCGCTGTAGTCCTCGAACACCTCCAGCGACTGCGCCAGGCGCAGCAGCTCCGAGAGGGGGAGCACAGCGGGGTCCGTGCAGTCGGAGGCCTTCTCGCGGACGACGAAGGAGGTCGCATCGACGGCGATGCGCTGGTTCAGCAGCTGGGTGAGCGTCGCTTTTGTGCGCGTGAGCTTCCTGCGATAGGCTCGCTGCAGGAGGGTTAGGAGGGACTGGTTCTGCTCGTCCTTCTTTCCCACGCTCTCCAGCAGCGCCTTCACTTCGACAATTGACGTGACGGAAGAGGGCAGGTCGTTCTTTTGGAGCGCGCCGTCGATGAGGACGAGTTTGTCGTAAATGTGTTGGTAATCAGTTACGAGCCCAAGAACAAAGGACGCATTCTGCAGTTTTATAGAGATGTCCTCCCGTTCGCGAGCCAGCCCCTCTATATGATCGCAGTTCTCCAACTAGGCGGAATCCACAGGAAATAGCAATACTTCCTCTTTTATCACAGCGGAAATGCGCTCGAATTCATTCTGGAGTCTGGATTTCTCGAGACTGACGGAGTCGGGATTCTGACACACGCGATTTGTGCTGTCAAAGCACTGTTTGATCATGGACTCGACAGCAATCTACAATTCACGAATTGGAGCAAAAACCAACCCGGTTCTCCCCAATCTCCTTCTCCATGGAACTGACGATGTCCTTCAGCGTTTCGATCGTGTCCTTTTCACTCTCCATAGCGTACTTCAGAGAGTTATGCTGTTTGCTTCGAGTGCCCAAAGTATCCCCTATTTGCAATCCCCTTTTCCCTTCGATTTTCGCCGCGTGTCGACAAGAGCATGGTTTTGTAGATCGGACAGCGTCGCGTGCAAATCCTGTCATGACAGAGCTGACCTCGATTGTTGTTTCCGCTGCCGTGTGTGATGTGTAGTCGCTTCGCTGTGATCTTGTGAACTTCATCTCGGAGGAGGCGGGGATACAAGTAGATATCGACATTATGAAATCCTTGAGGAACGGAGTCGTGGGGTCTCCATTCGAGGGTGAAGCGTAGGTTTTGTGCCTGCTATTTAAAAAGCTGGTTCCCATGGTCAATCTGGGCAAGTGGTTCCTGCAGCCCGGTGAATTGTGTTCGGATTCGGTAAGAGATAGGAGAAGCTCAAACACTTCAAAATGTTAACATTAACGAGTTTGGTTCGGGCTGCAAGCAGATTGGCGTCCCGGCGGAGAGCATCATCAAAGTGAAGGACTTCTCCGATGGTTCTGTGCTTTTTGCTTTCTCCCGTGCTCACTGCGTAGAATGACGGGTTGATGGACTCCGTCTTCTCGTTTTTGCGTATTGTCCTGAACCGCAGCGTTGTCAACGACACAACCACACAGTCGCTTCGTGCGCTGAGTTCTCTTCCTTCTGTTCATTTATTGCCGTAGTCACGAAGTACGACCAGTTCCGCGGCATCACGCTGATGAAGCCCTCGCAGCAGTCCGTCTCCGCGCAGCCCGTGCTGCTCTTCAACCCGCGTCTCACGGCAGGCTCTCCCTACACGCCGAGCACACGCAAGCTGGGCAAGGAGTACACGAAGGACGAGTTGGAGCTGATGCGCCTCGAGCTCGCCAAGGACCTAGAGAAGGAGGAGGCTACACCGCTCTCGGAGGACCCTGCCGCCGTCGAGCAGCGTCGCGAGGAGGAGCTGCGCGCGTTCGCGGGGTCAGGGGCAGAGGCAGGCGAGGAGGAGCACGAGCCGGAGCTGGTGGACTTCGAGGCGCTGGAGAAGGGACTGGCGCTGCCGCCCGACATGGAGGCCTACGCCCGCTCCTGCGAGAAGCAGAGCGACGACGCGTCTGTACCCCCCGCACTGCCCGTGCGGCTTGGGCGACAGGCGGAGCAGCCAAGGGAGCCAAAGGAGCCAAAGGAGCCAAAGGAGCCAAAGGAGTTGGAGTTGTGTGAGCAGCAGCCCCAACAAGAGAATGAGCAACCGAAGCAGCCAGAGCAGAAGCAGCCAGAGCAAACCGAACAACCGGAGCAAGCAAAGCAATCCGAACAGCAACAACAGCAAGAGGACCCTTTGAGCGAGCTGGTGCCGGCGCTGTGCGACCCAGTGGCGTCCTTCCGGCTGATGGAGCGGCTGATGGAGCTGGAGGAGCGCCTCAAGGACCGGCCCGCCAGGGACAAGCCCCTGCCCTCCTTCATGCGGCCCACGCGCACCGCCCCCGCCTCCAACGCCGCCTCCAACGCCGCTTCGCCGAAGCTGCCCACCGCCAAGGGCGCCAAGAAGTCGCCAGCCAGTCCGCCGCCCGCCCGCTTCGAGAGTCGCTTCGCCAACAGGCACGCGCAGACAACGCAGACAACGCAAACGGCGCAGCACACACCTGCCGTCATGCCGCGGAGAAACCTGACCCCCAGACCGGCGCCCAAGCCAGCGCCCAAGCCAGCGCCCAAGCCGACATACGCGCCGCCGCCGGTACGGTCGCGACTGTACCTGTCCTCGGTCTACCACGCGGCAACACTGCCTGCCGCAATGTCCGCCACACTGTCCGCCACGCTGTCCGCCGCACGGCCGGGAAAGGAGATAACGCGGCGGTCATTCAGCCCGCTGATGCGCGCGAAGACGCCGACCGAGGAGTTCGCGCCGCTGGAGGTGCGGACGGCCAACCCGCGGTCGAAGCTGCCGCTGCCGATGGTGCTGCGGTACCCGATGCTGCAGAGCCTGTCCACGCGCAACAGCCTCGCGGGCACCGTGGAGGAGAGGCGAGAGGCGGAAGTAGGAGCGTGGAGAGGACGTGAGGCGTAGTACGAGGAGAAGTCGCGGATCCCGATCCCGCGGGTGCTGGAAGGAGGTGCGGCTGACGTGTAGAAAACGGTGGATGTGGGCATGTTGCGGAAGCGCGTGATGTGGCGTGTTTGTTCAGCAAACAGGAGAGTTGCTAGCGATCTGAATGACGGTGGCAACGGCGATGCCCACGGCTGCCAGCGACAGCAGGCCCGTGACGGAGGCGGTGGATGGCGCTGTCTGCCCCGGACGAACAATCATCTCTACGAGTGAAAGGAGCGCTCAGGAAACACGGTAGAGGTTGCGGAACGAGCGCAAGCGGACCCTGTCGTCGGCGCGCGCCTTCTCGAACTGCAGCACCATGGACCTACGCGTCGCCCGCGCCGCGGGGGCTCACTCCTCCGGCAGCTCCACGCCGCGCCTCCTCCCCTGCGCCAGCAGCGCTCGTGGCGGGAGGGCGGTGAAGAAGAACTGCGCGTCGCCTGCAGGTGAGGAGGAGAGAAAGAGCCCACGGAGCACCTTCTCCAGCGGGAGCTCGTGCTCGGCGAGTCGCTAGGCCTCAGTCCGCGCGCCGGCGCCCACGCCCAGCAGCTGGTACAGCTGGAACCGCTCCTGCATGCGCAGCAGCTTCTCGCGGAAGTGAAGGACCACCTAGGTGGGATGGGGAGGGCGGCGCTCACGGCGGCGGAGACGTACAGCGGCATGAGCGGGTGCAGCAGCATCACGTCCATCAGCCGCGCCACCTGGTACACCGAGTGCAGCGAGTGCGCGAAGCTACGCGTGAGGGCCGCCGCGCGCGCAGACAGGGTGATCACCCACGGGAGCACGATGACGGGGGTCTGCGCCTAGCGGTCAGCGTGTGGCGGGGAGACTACCGGCGTTTGGAGGATGGGCACCAGCTCTGGCGCGCGCTTCTCCAGGATGGGGTAGAGGAGCTGGAGCAGCCGCTCCACCTCGGTCAGGTCCGCACCCATGTAATCGCGGAGATGCGTGCGAATCAGCGCTTTGATCATGGTGTACGTCCAGTTGACGTCAAAGCGACTGATGAGCAGGAAAAACTCGACAATGTCGTGAAAGCCCTGGTAGTAGTGAAGGGACGGGTCCTCCAGGAGCACGGAATAAATGACACGCGCGAGGGACTCCCGATAGGCTAAACTAGCGATGAGAGCGAGTCGAAGCCGAAACAGAGTCGAAGGGTCAATCTTGTCATACCCGTCAAAATGACTACCGATTATTCCCCACTGCGGATGCTACACGAAACTGCGCTCAATATCCACTTCGATTTGATGGTCGGTGCGATACTCGTCTGTGTAGGCTTTGAATGACTCCTTTGCCAATGACAAACAGGGACAGACCTGCAACTCATACGGGTTTTGGCCCAGCAGCAACAGCCAGGCATCTCGACGCACATTGATGGAAAGGAGTCCTCTCTTATGGTAATGCACAGAATAGAGGGTCACTTCCATCCACACACGCTCCTTGATCGTATCAATATCCGGCTACATGGTGAGGGGATATTGCGGTTCCGACAGGTGTGCTGCGAATTGCTTTGATAATCTTCCGTTCCTCCGTTTTTTGATACTCCCAAGACGGCATTCTTTGATTGGGATAGTGCGAATCATGTCTGTCGTGAAGAAGGAGATGATGATGTACTGCTTCGATGTGATCATCAGCAGATTGGCCGGGATGCCCGCTCCCGCGCCCGAATTCAACACGGGATTGAAATAGTGAACGCTTGCCACTCTCGTTCAGTTCTAGCGGAATCTTCGTGACTCTTCAGAAGCTGAGGGGAAAGGAAAAGGCTCTTCGTGGCTGTATCGGCTGTCTCATGCCCATATCTCTGGACAACATGCGTAAATACGCTCTGTATAGGTAGTAACAAGGATCCGAGTATGAGTCGTAGCGCCTTTAGTGATGATCGCTTCAATCCGGTGACATTGGAGGAGGTGCCGAAGCTGGAGGTGGAGGTGTCCCTGCTGCACTCCTTCGAGAAGGCGAAGAGCGCCCTCGACTGGGAGGTGGGAAAGCACGGAATCATCATTGATTTCGAAGCGGAGGATCAGACGTTTAGCGCCACATTCCTCCCCGAAGTGGCTGCGGAGGAGAATTGGGACCAGCTGACTACCATCCAGTATTTGGTGCGGAAGGCGGGCTACTTCTACAGCGAGTGAGAATCCTCTGCGGGTGTGAGATGTAGCGATCTGCTGGACGATATCGAGTGCACTCGCTATCAGACGGAGAAGGCGTACTTGTCCTTTGACGAGTACGTGCAGATGACGAAAGAGCGGAACCGAGACGTGACGGAGATTTTCAGGGAGCACGGTATTGCCATTTCTGGTGTTTGTTACCAATTCACTTTATCGATGGCTGAAGAAATCAATCCTCTCCCCTCGTATGTGGGCGCTCGATTTTGCGGCTGTCATTCGCGTAGAATCATGTCGCCGTGATTATGGATGGGAACAGGCGCTGGGCGAGGGCGCGGGATCTTCCCGTGGTCGAGGGACACCGAAAGGGATCGGAAGTGTTCAAAGAATCGATTGAATGGTGCGTCAGCCTTGGAATCAAGGAATACACGGTCTACGCCTTTTCCTGCGAGAACTGGAACCGAACACCAAAGGAGGTAGTCGAATCTTCGTGATTTGAGGTGCAGGTGGAGGATCTGATGAGTCTTTTCGCCAAGTACACGAGCCAGGTGATTGAGCAGATGGCAACAGACACGCAGAGCGTTTTCAACAAGGTGCGACTGCGTTTTATCGGCAGACATATCCTAATGCGTGTATGAGGAGGGCTTTCTTCACGGGCAGGTGACAGACTGTCAAAGGAGTTGGTTGAGAACATGGAGAAGATGGAGGCGAGGTCGAGGGACCACTCGCTCTTGCTGGTCAACGTGTGCTTGGATTACAGCGGAAAATGGGACATCGCGCAGAGCTGCATGAAGATCATACACAAGCACCACATGGATTCGATCCTGGATGAGGGCGGTCTGGGGGATGCTCGCATCGAGTCCATCATGGAGGGTATGCCACACTGCAAGAGTGTAGTGCGTAGAGATCGGGGCGAATCTGGAAACGGGAGACTCTCCGGTGGATGTGCTCATCCGAACGGGAGGGGAGCACAGAGTGAGCAATTTCCTTCTCTGGCAGATCGCCTATGCGGAACTCTACGTGGTGGACGACTTCTGGCCGGATTGGACGTTTGATCGTTTTAGGAGTGCTTTGGTCGAGGTGAGTCACCGGAGTCGTCGTTTTGGGAAGTAACCATTTTTCTATCTGCCTTGGGTGTTTGTTTGGGGCTAGATTCTTCTTTCAGTATGGACGATCTTCTCGTATACGAGTACTGCTTGAAGGAGCGCCTTGTAGAGGCGGTGAATTGTCGGTGCTTTTGCTTTTGAGTTCATCTCTCAGTGCTCGAAAAGAAGGACTTTGAAAGCGAGCTGGCGCACGACAAATCGTTTGACACATCGATACGAACGCGGCGGAAGTTCTTTTCTATATCGGAGCTTGTAGGAGAGAGAATCTCTGTTCATCCTAGGTTGCGCACTACTCTATTGACTCTGATCTTGAAGTTTTAAATACCGCGCTGCACGAGCTTGTGGGAGAGATTGTTGGGACTGAGGACTAGTTCGAGTCGTCCAACACTTCCAACGTCGATCCCGTTGCCTTTTGGGGAGTTTATAAAGATATCGTGCTCGTGGGTCTGTTTTCATCCTTTCATGCGCAGGGATGTGCCCTTCTGGAAAACGCGGAGAAGGAAAAGATCATGGGCGATTTGAGGATTATCGAGGAAAACAGTCCTCCCGGGTTGCGCGGGTGATCCGTAGATGACGATGATGCACTGAACAGTCAGTACGAAGACCTGCTAAACGGAAAGGACACGATCACCGTAATCAAAGGGCATAGCGGTAAGGCGTAGGAGGAGAGCGTGCGGAAGAGCAAGGAGTTTCTGGGCCAGCTGATCGACCAGCTGGAGCTGGACACCTGCGGCGAGACCGTGCTGGAGCATGTGCGCGCGCGGAGGTGTTCTGAGGCGTAGAACCTGAGCGGCGTGATCGACGGCATCCTCGCGTCCGTGATGGGCTCGCCGGCGGTGGAGTGGGGCTCGGGCGCGCGGCTCACCGGTAGAGAGGTCATCTCCACCTCGCAGACCGCGCGCCGCGGGCTGAAGCGCGCGCAGAAGGCCATGAAGGACCCGCTGGAGGAGCTGCAGAAGCCGCAGAAGGCGAAGCGCGTGGCGTCGCCGCCCTCCAGCCCTGCCTTCGACTTCGACGCTTCGTCGTCGTCGTCATCGTCGTCGCAGCCCAAACCCGCCTTTGACTTTGACGCGTCATCATCGTCATCCTCGTCGTCGGACGAAGAGCTGGAGAAGCTGCACCAGGCGCTCAAGCCGACGCCAACGCCGGCCAGCAAGGCGACGGAGGAGAGTTCGAGCGAGTCCGAGAAGGGTGCGGGCGCGTGGGGGCTGTGATATGTAGAGGCACCGAACACGGGCCGTGGACGGTGGTCGCAGGAGGAGGACGCGATGATCCTGGAGTACGCCAAGCTGGCGCCCGACTGGCCGGAGATCAAGAAGAGGGTGGGTAAGAAGCTGCACCGCACGGCGAGGCAGATTGCCGTGGGGAAGGAGAGGGAGTGTGAGGCGTAGGGGCGATTTGAGATTTTGAAGAAACACCACAAAGTGAAGTGGTAATGGAACGTATTTTTCGCTCTTGTTTGTTGCATCATCGCGTAACAATCCAGGACTGAGGTTAAGAAACGAAGAAAGGGATGATGGGATATGTCCAACTGAATCACCGAGGGAAGCAACGCTACGCACCGCTCTCTGTAATCTGCAAGGAGAGAAAGAGGTGTTTCCTCGAAGTAAACGCAGTAGAGTCTGCGGATTACCCCATTGGCTCAATCCCACTTCCCGTATGTCGATGACAATGTGGCCAGCACCGCGATGGCGTCGTAGGAACCGATCCGGGTCTGTGACAGCTAGCGTGAAAGTGCATTCCAGCTCCTACCCACAGATACTCCAGCGACTTGAATCCCTCGAAGCCGTTGGTTGTCGTGAGGAAGTTGTAGGTTAGGTCCAGCGTGTTTAGCCGATCCAGCGCCTCCAGCCCTGTGATCTCCGGAATGCCGTTGTACGCGAGGTATCTGCAGGTTACACGTATCCAACACTGTAACAATTCCTCCAGTGATGTGAGAGAGGCAAGACCCGAGGAACTGCGGATGCGATTACTCTGAAGATCCAACACGCGCAACTGCAAACCGTCCAATCCCTATTCCTGGAAACGGAGAAGAGCATTCTACTTCGATCGCCTCAATTTTGTTCCTTCCAAGATAGAGTTGGCGAAGATGCTGCAATCCACGTACACCCGCGATGTGTCGGATTTGGTTATACCCCAGATCGAGAATCCGCAGATTCGGCAAGGTGGACACGTTTTCCATGTTCTCAATCTTGTTGCTGGCGAGATAGCTACATGAAAGCGGGATAAGAAGGTGTACAGCTCTTCCAGCTTAACGAGCGATGACATGTCAGGGATCTCTTTAATATTGTTGAAGGAGAGATCCAGCACCCTAGGGTTGAGGGAGATGACGGCGGAAACCGTAGATTCACAAACTGAGAAAAGTGCTTGATCTCGCGCAGCTTGTTATCGTACAATTCAAGCACTTCAAGATTCACCAAGTGATCCATGTTCTGCATCTTGTGAATCAGGTTGGAACGGAGTACAAGACTCTACCATTGAAGGGTAAACACACCCATAAAGTTAGATTTGTGAGATGGTCGATTCCATCGATTCGGGTCACTTTGCATCCTTGTGTACCCACATGAAATAGTTCCTATCCACATGACGCAACACATTATGACCGATACAGTCATGGATGGGTCCAGATCAACCACATCTGCGGGAGTGACGAGTCTCTCTCCCGGCGGAATGTACTGCTCCTTTTCTTCCTCTTTGCACTCTTCTAAACCTCCCTTGTTGCTCATGGAGCGAGATTTGGCTCCTTGGACGTCCATTGGAATACGGGGGACAGCGCAACCTCCCTTTAACGAAGGATTCCAACAAACAGGAAAGGAAAACATGTCCACTACGATCAGGAGGATGCGACAGGGTCGCATCAGCGCTTATCGGTTGGCCTTGGCCACACGCTCAATCTCATCCTTCTTCTTGATGGCGTAGCTGTTGGAGGAGCCCTTGGAGGCGTTGATGATCTCATCAGCCAGACACTCCGCCATCGTCTTGATGT
>ERZ827156.1987-NODE-1987-length-22337-cov-4.822862_pt1 | contig 22337 bp, 36 predicted proteins | sample MGYA00519919_ERZ827156 | MGnify/ENA primary metagenome ERZ827156 (study PRJEB31778, sample SAMEA3449269) | human gut metagenome | biome: human gut; feature: human-associated habitat; material: faeces | place: United Kingdom | collected 2010/2012 ...
GGCCATGTCCGACAAGCAGCTGTGGAAGGAGCTGAACAAGACCTATGGAAAGAAGAAGTAAGTGTGTGTGTATATTGTGGGGTGTTTGTTGTTTGCAAGTGTTGGAGGGTGTGTTTGGAGATAGGTGTCGGAGGTTGAGGGTAGATGGAGTGAGCGAGTAAAACAAAGAAGAAACAGGAAAAGAGAGAAGAGTCCGCGGACGTACCACGGAGACTTCACAGAGAAGAGCAGCGCCATGGCAAGGCAGCACAGAGCCAGCACGCTCACGTGGAAGGTCACCGCCTCGGAGGGCGTCTCCTCCTCGCTGCCCTGCGGTTCCTCCACCAGCGTCTTCGCCATCTTCGCGATCCAGAACACTACTCTTTAGGACTGGAGGAAGCGACGACCCAACACGCCGTACACCAAACCCTCCACCACCGTGGCGCCGCGCCGAGCAAAGAGCGACAGCTGGCCGTTGGAGGTGCTGAGCAGAGGCGCGCCACGCAACACGTCGTAGAGCACACCCGCAGAGATGACGAAGATGCTGAGAATGAAGAAGGGAGGGAAGGAAGACAGGAGCTGGGAGGCGGAGCACCAGAAGGACTTGCCGCCGCAGAAGGAGTAGAAGAAGTCGTTGTTGAAGAGGTAGGCGTAGCCGAGGAGGACGATGAGAGTGCAGAAGAGGACGATGAGGAGGATGGAGGGAAGGGGACTCTCCTTCTCTTCCATCTACTCTCAAGTTGACTTCAAACACTCACCTTCACGCCCGTGTTGCGTTCGACGAAGAGGCGGATGACCGATTCGGAGAGGAGCGTGTTATCCATTTCCAGCACTCTCAGGTCTCTGTCCTCTTCAAATGACGAATCAACAGGCTGCGTTTCGGGGAGATACACCAGTGCAGGAAAGGTCTCGATTTCAAACACATCAGCGAGATGGGAGGGTGTTTCCAGGGTTATCACAGCAAAAATGAGTCTGGGAGAGGACGGACTCATGCCTTTCCAGAGACGGGAGGTCTTGATGAAGGCGTCGTTTGACTTGCTGGGTTTCATAATCAAAAAGAAGGCCAAACACACAAGAAGGACAGGCGGTTCTGTCCTGGGTGTAGGAAAAGAACAACAGCATATCGTAGTCCCGTGTCCGGTTGGTGACATAGGCTTCAAAGAGGTGGTCGTTGAGGACGCCCACACTGTTGCGTGTAACGGTTCTCATCTCCACATAGTTGCGATGCTGGTTGGAGAAGGGTGATGGGAGAAACGGTGCGGAGATCATTGCTGCGTGGGATACCCAATAGGCTTGACTAAGGAACGCGGTACTTGCTTTGTGGGTGAGGGTGATAGAGAGCATTCATCGTATGGTGCTATTCTGGTTATCTTTCAGCTGGATTCTGCTCGTATCATATACAGTTTAACCCAAAAACGTAAAACAGATAGTGATTATCATGATCCTCGGGGCGTTATGAAACGAAAAATGAAACGCTAAACGAGTGGCTCTGTGCACAGTCAGTTTATATTTGACAGTATGGTGAACTTTGTTGTAATTGTGAAGAACGCGTCTGATCTTGCCAATATTCAACTCTTTGGAACGCAGGATCCTTATGTGGAGGTGGCGACATCTTCGGATAAGAAGAGAACGCAGACCAATAACAACGGAGGGAAAAACCCAAGTATCAACAACAGATAGGATTCAATTCTAGGATGGGATGAGGAGGTTCGTATCTCGGCTCCGGATATGAATGGAATAATGAAGTTCACGATGTTGGTTGCTTTTGAAAGGGATTAACTGCTAGTTGGAATGACAACATTGGAAAGGATACTGTCATTGGCACTGCTATGGTGGACTTAAGCGATCTTGCAGCTTTTAAGGGTGTATGGGAGACCACTCTTCAGGTGAAAACAGCCAAGAACAAGAGTCAAGGAGAACTCTATGTGAAACTCACCTGGGTTGCGTAGATTGTAACCCCGTATGGTGGTGTTGACTAGTAGGACTCTATTCGTTTGCTACGCGTGATAGATATCAATACGAGCCACGAATGATATCTATCCTGTTTGTGCAACTCACTCTTCTGCTCCAATTATTCCAAGAATAGTGTGTAATCAGAACGATCATAACAAGAGTAAGTGGGCGGAAAGCTCTGATTCTCTTTCCATCCATTATGGGAGATGCTGTAATACTGAATGAAACGAACAAGGTGAATGCCCGTCAAATGCTGTATTTGAATAGAAAAAACGTATGCCCTGTAATGAAAGACATGATGGAGACCTTATAGGGTATACATGAATCGATATTCAGTTTGACAGCTCTTTGCCATACGATGAATGCTGTTTCAACCACATCCTTCTCAGTCCAATGCGAACGACAATTATATCAAATGAATGGATTTAGAGCACAACGTACATTGCTATACGCATCCCTTCTAGTTCATTTCCAATTGGAAAAGAAGGACCGTGCTCCTTCTCACATATTGCATTTCATAGTTATCCACTTGTCAAATCATTCACATAGAATCGTAATCAGAACCTTAGTTACGAGATTGTTTGTACCAACAAAGAAGGAACAGCTACATACTCTCCTGAGCGACGGTGGCAATGCCATTGAAATAGGGATGGTGTAAGGCCTGTTGGCAGGTGATTCTCTTCTCCGGATCGAAGGACAGGAGCTTCTACTTCTCATCAACAATTCCAAAAACTACAGAGAGTAAGTCAAGTGCGATGGGATCCATTCTCGGAACGAGATCGTGCAATGAGCCTGCAGGGTACACTTCCTGATTTGGGTTCCACTTTGGGTAGGAGTGCAGCTGAGGCATCTCTTCCACAGTAGGGGTACCCAGCTTCTTGAAGATCTGGTCCAATTCGTCCTCCTCGTTTTGTCCGGGGAAAAGGGGCGTGCCGTTGAACATTTCTAAGGGAAGAGAAGAGAGAAGAGGATACCAGCAAAGATGCAGCCGCAACTCCACGCATCGACGCTTGTGTTGTAGCAATGGTTCCCCAGCAGGATGTCTGGAGCGCGGTACCACAATGTGACCACCTCGTTTGTGTAGGATTTGATGGGGATGCCCGAAGAGCGAGCGAGACCGAAATCGCCAATCTTCAGCTCTCCGCCGTTCGTTACGAGGAGGTTTTGTGGCTTCAGGTCACTACAAGGAATCACGGAAGAAGGTAGAGTACCGATGGAGAATGCGGAAGCGATGGCACTCCTGAAGACCCAACAGCAGTTGATACATAAACGACTAGGATCACAGCAATTGAACGATGCAACTCTGATCAGCACCTCCTCCAAGGGTCCCTCGCGCTCGAGCAGTTTATGCAAGTCCTGCTCGAAATACTCAAAGACAAGCGTAATGAAGCTTTCAGTATGAATAACATCCAATAGCCTTGTGACTGAATAAATCGAATAGGAACTCACTTCTCAATGTTTGGATGGTCAAACTCCTTTAACAAGGCGATTTCGCGGATAGCTGTGCTAGGAAATCCCTCCTCTTTGGCATTGATTCTGATCTTCTTCAGCGCGACAATTTCACCTACACCATCAAATGAGAAACTAGAATTAATACCCGTCATCGTATCGCGAGCCTGAAACACATTACCATACCGTCCTGGCTGTTAGCGCCGTGCAATCATCACTACCTTCTCCAATCTTACTCAGCTCTTCGTACCGTTGCATGCTTACGGAGAATGGCAATTGTCGGGGGAATTGAATGCATGTTTCTCTCTGATTGTTTCTATGTTCTGAATGTAGCAAGAAGCGCCAAATCGTCGGGGTCAGTGTTCTATATCATGGATCTGTTTGTGAAGGGCTACACCTATTTTGTGACCGCTGCTGTCCTTGTTTCCATGCTGGCTGTGCTCTTTTCCGCAGAATCGCACATCCGCTCGTATTGCTCGTTCCGTTGTTTTACCAGCAGAGTGATGAGACAGTCGATGGTGAAGCAAGAAGACATACTCAGTTTGTGTCAGCGCATTCGCTTTACGAAAAGACGAGCAGGTGGTGATTGACCCCGATTATTACATCCGAACCTACGACTTTCGGGAGAATAAACTGTACGCATGACGAGGCAAAGGTTATGGGTAGCCATACGGAAGTGGAGAACCGACGCTTGTTTCTGTTTAGCGATTACGTGAGGTTTGGCGTATGGAAAAGAGGACTGATGAGTAGAGCGCCGGTGAAGGCTATTCCAATCGCGTTGTACTCGTATGCCCCTTTTCATCGTGTTTCATTTGTAGAGAGGAGTACTCATCCTTCGGTACCATCGACAGCGGGAAGGGATTCGATCTGGTCTTTCTTCGCAATGTGTGCTACGACAGCGAATCGGCAAAAGTCCTTCTCTTTGGAAACACGCTAGACAAATCGTTGTTGACCCAAATCATGGATAGTCGCCGCTTCTCATTATTCTCACCATTAGAGATTCCTCGCTCCGATTTCCTGGCCGTTGTGGACGGAAAGTACCCCACGGCGGCCGAGGTGGGAGAGGTCAGCAGTGTGGGAAGCTATCTCTTCTTCACCGATGATGTGATGGACCGCGTGTCTCAGTTCTCGTCTCTCAACTTCATTGTTCACTTCATGCATCACGCCACACGCTATCCCTCCGTCTCCCTGCTTCTTTCTCTTCACTGTAGTTGCTTCACGCATTCCTCCCCTTTTTCTCGATTTCCCGCGATTCTGACACCTACGAGTACATCTCCATTCTACAGTCCTTCTTCTCTCCTCAAAAGGCCTTCGATGTCTTCTACAAAGACGACCTGCCCAAAGGCCTGACTTGCTTCCGCGAGCTTGTGGGATCCCCCGTTTTTCATCACTCGCAGACTATTCCCACCCTGATTCGGTACGCGCACGAGGGCTCCATCCATCTCGATCTATACGAGGCCGACACGACGCGCATTGCTGCCTACGCCTACTACCGCTACTACGAGCGGTTCCCTGTGCCACACACAGCCATCGTTCTGCACATTACCTACAAGGCAGACGCTTCGGGCGAGGGAGTGATCGCCAACATGGACGAGGTGAGTGCGTTCTTCCAGAAGAAGGTGGCGGTAGGGGCTGGGATGTGCGGTGAGGTGTAGATCTGGTCCTATCGGACGATGGTGATTGATGGGGTGACGAAGGCGGCGAAGATCCGCGCGCTGTTCGAGACGGACATTTTGATGGGCATTTCGAGCGACCTGTTCGTGAACATGGTGTACTTGGTGGCGGGCAGCTGCGTGCTGGCGATCAACCACAACCTCATGACGTCGTCGCACCTGAACTCCATCGCGGAGCAGTCGCAGCTGTTCTATCTGGAGATCTCGAACTTCAGCGTACCGCTGCCACCGCTGTGTAAAGACAAGGAGAGCGACGTGGTGTTCCACAAGTATTCGGAGCGGTGCAAACAGGAGCTGCTGAAGACGAATGTGTACGTGCAGCCAGGCATGCTGATGTCGTATCTGCGCGTGGCGAAGACGTACACCATGATCCACAAGTATTATGACGAGAGTGAGGGAGAGTATGTATTCTTCCCTGTTTGCAAGAAACACGCCATTATACAGTTACAGCTTGGGAGCAATGGACACGTAGTGCTTCTTTTTGCTCTTCTAAAGGTCATTCTGAAGATTGACCGATACATCGCTCTCGACAGTGGTGGGTACAATGTCAACGTTGCAGTTCTTCAGTCCCGTTAAAATAGTAGTAGAATTCTTGGTAAACTTGTCAATCTCCTCGCGAACCATTTTCATGCCTGCAGACACTCGCTTTTTGTGGGATCGCACGCGTGTTTCGGGCGGCATAGATAGAAGGGACGGAAGCACGGGAAGGACGGGCAATTCAGGGATTTGGGAAGAAGCATCCTGCTTTGCGGCAGTGCTCTCTTTGGCAGGATCTAAAGGGATTTGAAAGCACTCGGGAATGGAAAAGCGGCTTTGCTGGAGATACTGGGCCTCCTTCAATTCACCGCTCACTACCGATCACCCAAGGAAACCACAGGTACGCTGAACAGGGACAGGGATGCCGACGACTTTGAAGTCCTCATTGGAGTGGAGACGGCTCAGACGCGCCATGACTAGCGGATCACGCAACACCGTTGAAGAAACCCTGGTAACGCAGCCGTTCCTTCTTCGGCATGCGCTGCAGCTCAATTCCTTGCGTCTTTTCCTCGTACACCTCGAAAACGTACTTCAGAAGATAATGAAGGAAGTCGGATTCCGAAAAGGGAACCTTTAAAAAGGCAGTAAAGTCGCACAGGGACATGAGCATTCCGTAATTGCAGCTCCTACGGATAAGGCGGAGGGTACGCAGAAACAGTCCCATGATAATCACTGGAGTGGTAGCAAGCAGACAGCGAACATTCAGCAAGATGCTGTCTCCCTGATTGCCGAAGACAAGCATCTGGTGGATGAACACGATGTCGTACTGGTTGTAGTTGAGGAATTTCACGAAGTCCTCCTCTTTCGAGAAGACATCCACAACCACCATCAGCCCGACCTTCAAACAGAGAGAGCGCATCATTTCAGAAATGTACGTGCAGTTTACCTACTCGTTACATTGCCATAACGGGCCAACATAGTCTTCGACCGAGAGAAGAACACGCGCGGGCCGAAGAACCTATGTGTCACACAGCTCTTGCGCATGCACGTAGCAGTGGCTCTTGGACTGGACAAGATGAGGAAGTGGGGTATTCGGGTACCTTGGCTTGCCGTTCACCGCTGTTTGAACGCCATTTTCACATCCACTTAGTGGAGGCTTCCCGTCGCTGCTTTTGGCTGTTTCTGCTGTTAACGGTACACAGAGGAATTGTACGTGCCTGTTGCCTTTCGGGGCTCTGATCATCCGCTCCATCTTCTTTCGATGAGTTGTCCATCGGAAGTGTGCGAACAGGCTTCAAAAGAGTGATGCACTTCGTTAGGTCGTAACAACCGTTTTATTCATGCAACCGATTCCAATAATACCAAAGCACCGAATACCCTAATTGAAAGCGATAACCGAGCGCCATTCATGCACGTGTCCATCACGGGACTCAAACAAACGAGGAGACAAAATACTAATCCAATATAGAGAGAATATCGTCGGGAACCTTGTGGAAATGCAGGTGGTTCTAGAGATGATGGTACTCGCGCTGGCCCTCACATTCTTCAGCGATTTCACAGCATACAAAAAGATCACAATGCAATTGAACACGTTTTCCTCACCCTACGAGGGAATCCACGGCAATCGCCCCTACCGGCAGAATGTCCCACCGATCATTCTGTAAATAGACATTGTAATGCGGCATGGTCCCGATCTCCTCGCGAATATACAGCGGCGAGGCCGGGCGGCTGGATTTCCGACTGCCCACGCCCATGAAGAAGAAGAAGGAAAACTCGTTGATAGGGCTCGCACTTTGGCTGCCCGCCGCCAGCTTCTCGTCCACGTACCACAGGAACAGCGACATCAGAATCTACCGTTGAAACGCCCTTCCGCCAACACCTTCGCGTCGGTCATGCGCGTCGTCTCGCTCGCCGGCTGCCACGCGTAGCTCAGCAGGTACGGCGAGCGGCCCAGCTCCACCAGGCGCGTCACCATGAACTTCTTCGCGCGGTCGCTCGTCGCCGCCAGCAGCCGCTCGATCTGCCGCTCACTCCGCGCCGCCACACCCACCTTCAGCTGGCTGGTCACCGCCGCCAGCAGCCGCTCCGCCTTCGCCTTCGCCTCATTCGCTGGCTGTGGCGCTGCGGTTGCCCCAGGTGCCCCAGGTGTTGTCGGTTTGGTGCCGAAACTGCCGAAGCCACCAGAACTGCCAAAACCGCCAGAGCCACCAAAGCCACCCGAATTGCCAAAGCCACCCGAACCACCGAAACTACCAAACCCACTGGACGCGTTCTTGGCGGCGAGGGCGGCCTTGCGGAGCTGCTCGAGGAGGTCGGCAACGTCCTTGGCGGTGTAGGCGACGTTGTTGAAGGTGCAAGCCACGGGCGCCTCCACGTGGAGAAGCACGTCCTCCTTGAGGCCCGTGAGCTCGCGCAGTGTGGCGACGTTCTCGCTGAGGGGCTGCAGCTAGCGGTGAGAGGCGGCGAGGGGGCTCACGAAGTCGTTCTGGATGACGGAGTAGAAGAAGTGGCGGAGGCGGTCGCACCAGCGCGGTAGCTGCGGCTCGATGCAGAGGGAATCGACGAGCTATGGGTGATGCGGGCCGTGACGAGGGTACGCTCTGCGCCTTCTCGACGTCCACGTAGGAGACCGCAGCGACCTTCTCCTTGGCCTTGGTCAGACTAGGAGGTGAGAGAGAGAGGGCATCATCACATGTAGCTCGTTTTGTACTCCAACTCCTGGAGCGTGGTGTCGCTGGCGTATTCGGAGCTTGGCTTTGTGGAAGAGGTCGTCATCGTCTTCTGGATGGCAGAGGGGTCGGCATAGATGGAATCGCGAACGTCCGTGGTGCCGGACTCTCCGCTGAAAAGGACCGTCTTCAACGATGCTGGGTTGAACACCATTTTGAGCGCAGGAGTGATCAGGTGGTCCGCCACTCTTTTGATGGAGCGAATGCTACACAGTGACGACAATTCAAAGGCACTCACCTCCAGTGAGAGGCGTCTTGATTTGGCTCCCTTGCCGGATCTCCCTCGCCATACGCCATTCCAGAGGGATCGACCTCCTTCAGCTTCGCAGTGAGGAAGGAAGACGCGTCAAAGGAGAAGGGGGCTGCGGCGTTCGTCACAAACGGAGTGTACTCGTCCTTGGTGTTCATCTCCTTCCATATCGTGATCAGCAGATGAATGGCATAAAGATGCAAAAGGTACGCTCCGAGAAAAGCTACGCAGGTTAGAATCGGCAGGAGTCAATAGCACATACTTGCCACTAGCGAGAATGTGAACATGCCGTACTTCCAGTTGAGAACGATGCAGAAAATCGACAGAGCGATCGAGAATGCGAGAACGAGCCACGCACGCACTCTCCCGGTTTTCAGCTTGAGGAACTGTCTCCGGTTGTACTCAAACTCCGCTTTCAGGCGTCGGTCCTCGCTGTTTGGGATCATGATAACAAACACTGGAGCAACTAAACTCGATACCCACACCCAGCTTGCTGGCAGACCAGTCCGGCTTCTTCACGTCCACCGAAATCATTCCGTTCACCGTGATCTCCTTGTTGATGTCCACCTTGAAGCTCCCGCTGAGGACCGCATCGCCATTGATCTTCGCCCGCAGCACCGCATCCTTCGTCGGCTTCACCTTGATGCCAAAGTCATACAGCGGAAGCTGGTTTGAGCCGGGAACCACCGTGCAACTGGCCGCCATTTCCGTCCGCCGATCGGCCTTGTAGAAGAGCGACATCAGCACGGAGTCGCGCAGGTTGTTGAAGCAGCAGAAGAACTTCATCTGGTCCATGGTGTAGCATAGGGCAAGATCGCAGGAGGGGAGATCGGTGTCATTTCCGTGAAGACACAAACCGCCCTTGAAATCCTTGTACTAGCAGTGACAACGAGGGAGAGAGCGGACGGTATAGATTCCCCGCAGAGAATAGCGCTTGGCGACAATGTCCGTGATCCAGTCCACTGCACAGGACCTGCCGGTGTAGGCGAGTCCGAGCTCCGTTCGAAGCACACCGCTACTGCGATAGTCCTTCATGCACCTGCATATCACAGCGAAAGCAAAAAACAACCGCACCATGAATGTAGTGTCTTTAGCGACATTGTGGATGTCCATATCGCCGATGAAAAACCCTGTACTGTTGGCAGAGAGCTTATTCACAGTGCAGTGCTTTCCAATGCGAAAGCTACATTCGATATTCGACAGCAGAGGATGGTCTGGGATGCCTCTCGCTTCTGTATACAGCATCTACACCAATCACGAATTCGATCCCCACTGCATACAACACCCTTTATCTCCTTGATTCGGAACCGCACGCCACTTCCTTCCACGAAATCGTCGTTTAGAAGATCTACCGCTCAGAGAGGGATGAAGAACGCACCATACGCCTCCCTGTTCAAACTACTAAAGAAGGCGCTGTCAAGCATAGGAGGTTTATCCCAACAGGACTTGTGTGGCGCAACAAACAGCAATACTGGGCACTACGCTTGTGCTTGGGGTGTCGCCTTTTCGCCTTCTCCCCCGCAATGTACTTGTCCGCACGGTCCTTGAACGCCTTGTCGTCCGCCAGCGCATCGGCGAAGGACGCCTTCTTCTCGCGGCGCGTCAGCCGGTTCTTCTTGCCGTCGAAGTTGCCGTTCACTACCACACCGAACTACGCCATCACCCTTTCCTTCAGAGCAAACCTCGAATTCCTTGGGAAGTGTCTTCTTGATACGATTTCCCTATCCCATTACACGGATGTAATGCACGCACTTTGAAGAAGGACTTGGTGTCCAGGTAATCACGCATCGTTATGATTTCCAATTCCCGCTTCACCTCCTCCGTCATTTCGGGCGTATTGAGCTGCCAGAACTCCTTCTTCGGCTCCTTCTTCTTCTTCTACTTCGTGACCCTCTCCCAGAAGGCAAACGCCGTCCATCACCTCTTCCAAGGCACGCCGATGGTTCACGCCGTCCACCTTCACGGCAGAGTCGTTCCCCTTTGTAAGATTAATCTACCCTTCGTACAGGGACAAAAGGACTCACTTCCACATCACCAGTCTTCGACACTAAATGGACCACCTCGTTTCTCTTAACTCCGTCTTCAAACGACTTGTTGCCCTCCATACCATCCTGAAGAGCGGGGACGGCACGCGACTGGAGGAGTGGCTTGATGGGTTTCACATCACTTTGGAAGGGATCCTCATCGTCCTCAAATATCAATTTACGCTAGAGATGAAGCAAACTGTGAAGGAGCACCAAAGTCTGCTGCGCCTGCGCCTTCTTTGAATTCAATAGGTTGTCCATGCGAAAATCGTCTCTTGATAAAGAATACACAATTGCTGCGGGGAAACCTACGCGATCAAGGCGGCCACCCATTCCCTGCGAAACGAGTAGTAGCTGCGCTCTTTCTTCCAAGCAGTTGTTCCACAGGAACGAGCACCAAAGTGGAGTATTCCTATGGAAAGGGGACTCCGCAACAAGGCCCTATTTTCCGCTCCTCAAAAGCGAGAATGACCCCCTTCTTCTGGAATTCGTTCAAATCACCGCAGATAGGGAGTATTCGCTCTTCCACTACCCATTCATATGAACGCGACTGTACACCCCAATACGACGAAGCTGTTCCGAGTGAGGAAGACCGTCTTCAAGATGCTCACGAAACGAGGCTACGCGATTAGTGAATCGGATTTAAATATGACACTGGACGCTTTTGTGAGAGATGTGAGCTTCGGAGAGTGGTTGTGAGCGTAGTACTGCGATGCAGAGGGACAGCCCGTGCTGAATAACATCACCATCTCTGTAGCGGCGATTTGCAGGGCTCACTGGTAGGCGCGCCGCATCAATGGCGATGATGACAACGACAGAGTATACGTGTTCTTCATCCGTGGAGTGGACAAGAAGGTTGAATTCGGGAGTGGAGCTGACGACTAGATCAACGGAAAGGAATTCGAGGCCAAGCTGAAGCAGGCGGCAGCCGACCACATTAAGCGCGTCATTCTGGTGTTTGGCGGTGATCTTACCAGCGACGCGAAGAAGGTAGAGTTGAGAAGAAGGAATGAGGACTAGAAACTGTCGACCTATTCTTCTCCGGATATGATTGTGGAGGGCTTCATCGAGGACGAGCTCGTCGTCGACATCACCGAGCACGAGCTCGTTCCGGACCACCAGCTGATGACTCCCGAGGAGAAGACGTACCTGCTGAAGCAGTACGGACTGGAGGAGAGACAGCTGCCGCGCATCCAGAAGCACGACCCCATTGCTCGCTACTTTGGAGCGCAGAAGGGACAGGTGTTCAGAATCGTGAGAAAGAGTGAGACGGCTGGCAAGTATGTCACGTATCGTATTGTCGACTCATAATGGTTTCGTTTGTTGCAATCCGTTGCTGGCCATGACAAAGCACTGCCTCTATATGCTCAAAGCCGAAGAGGATAACGATTTCGAGGGCGATTACGCCGAATTGATGAAATGCAGTACTCCCTCGTCAAGCGCCTTTCTGTTAGAGGAGTGCAAGACACCTTCCTACGGAGACGCCTTTTCCAGAACGATTGGCATTCCCTTCGTGTATTCGCTGCTCCTGTCATCGGCTGTAGCAGTGTGAAATGAAATGAGTGTGTAGTGCTTGTGCAGACGGCCTTCTGTCATTCATCAGTCCCTGATCTGTCAAACGTTCATTCTGCTGCTGGGCGTAGTGTGCATTGGATTTGAATGTTCCACATCCGTTCATTTCAATTCTCGTCGTCATTTGCAGAAACACAAGTCATCACCGTCATTTCCTCTCCTCTTCTCCGTTTTTCTTGTATCCGCGTATCCATTGTTTCCGCACTTGTGCATTTCGTCCTGCGCATCCTTCCTGCTCGTTTACATCACCCTTCAAAACCACTCCCAGTTCTTGTCTCTGGACACAATTCACTCACAGTGATTACGGTGTTTGGGAAACAGTTCTCAGCACCTGCTATGTGACGTGCCTCACACCCTCTCCCATCAATGCCAGTGATGTGGTGCTGCTCGTGACATTCACTCTCTCCAGCTGGAGACTGTTCCATCTGCTCACCGTATATGCTCAAAACGGCTTGAAGGATAGCGCGATTCCCTTCGTATGCTGCTATGCACCACCTACTCTTCTCTCGCTCTTCTCCTCTCTACTCAGTCTGTCTATCACTTGGCGATTCTTTTCTATTTCCTCTTCGGAGTGCCCTATCGCTACTGCCTTTCGTGCAAATGGAAACGCGTGTTCTGCCATTGCTGTGTTGGTTACAAGAAAGAGGAGCACAAAAGGCTACGCAACGCTCCAGTCTGCAAGAACAGCAACAGCAGCAGTGCAGCGGACACTTGGAAAAGGGCGAAGCACCACTTGTTCTTCTTTGCGATGCAAATGCTACAGGGAACAAGGAGAAGCAGCGCCTACCCGAACAATGCGCAGTGGTGGTCCCATCTACGTGTGACATGGATACAGTGCACACACTCTAGATAGCAGGCATTACACTCCAAACAGTGACTTGCGTGAAGAGGGCGATAAACGTCGCAAATTGCGCAGTACACGGGCTTCTCATCATGATCATTCTGGTTCTCATTTTCATCATTCCAGATAATCCCAGGATCCACCATTCCAGTCAAAACACAGCTGATGATGCAGATGATCGAAATGCAAAGCGTTAGCGTGTACAAACTCCTCCTCATCTCTTTTGCACATGAAACGCTGACGATGGACACACAGATAAGACAGGACAGCATTAGAAGAAACCACATCCTATTCCTGAGTGACAGCAAATTCTCCAACCATCCTGGCCCCAACAGCAGTGTCGGAATGCCCCTTTGCCGAGAATGGTAGATAATGAAGAAACGGCCTCTTCTGTGAAAGAACCTGCGCATTATTGCTCCAGCCCGTTATGCACCCTCTTCGCCCATGATTCATAGAACCGAACGAACGATCATTTGCCTGCCAGAAATCGGCGCCTTTTCCCATTTCGGGTTTTGCTCATTTTTGCTGTTCCAACAAAGCCACTCTTCGTTGTTGTTGTCGCGCATTCCACCCACCTAGACCATCTGCAAATCTCATGGCACTATCTCTGCGTTTTTCTGATGCTTAGGAGCCGCAGCCTTCTTATTATACCGAAATTCCAAAGTATCTGGAAAAGAGATACAACATCCAGCGTCAAATTGGTGTCGGATCGTATGGTACGGTGTTTTTGGGAGAAGAGAAGCTCACCCGGAAAAGGTATGCTTGTTGTGTTGTTATGATATCATATAGGGTGGCGATCAAATATATGAACCACGTTTTCAACAACCGTGATGATGCGTTACGGACGCTGCGCGAGATTTCGATCTTGCGCCAGTGCCACCACCCCAATATCAACAAGATTATGGACGCGTACATTCCCCAAACGAAAGACTCCTACAACAGCGTGTGGACGGTTCTTGTACTTGTAATGGGACGGACTCAGGCTAAGGAGTACGGAGGGTGGGATTTGGAGAAGGTGATGGAGACCTATCACAACATCAATGGCTGGTGTTGCGCACATGTCAAGTACCTCATGTACCAGATCATCTGTGCCTTCAACTATCTGCAGGCAGGTGCGGGACCGCTGTCTGACCCACAGAGCGCAAACATCCTGCATCGTGATGTGAAGCCGTCGAACATCCTTATGGACCAGAACTGCGGCATCCATGTCATCGACTTCGGCCTCGCGCGCCGCATCACCCCCACCATCCCCGAGCCGTCACTCTCGCAGACCGCCTCAATCATCTCCACGCCGCTCTTCTCCTCGCATCAGGGCATCTCCGCGCCCGTCGCCTACGACAACATTGGCGGCGAGACGGAGGACTCCGACGAGGAGCTGGCCAGCGTGTCGGCCACGGCGTCGCACCTGCCGTCGATCATCCCGCTGGAGCGGCAGCTCACGGGGCACATCGCCACGCGCTGGTACCGCGCGCCGGAGGTGCTGGTGATGGAGGTGGATGCGGGCGCGCGGCGTGAGACGTAGAAGGACTACTCGTTCGCGGTGGACATGTGGGCCATCGGGTGCATCTTCGGCGAGCTGCTGCAGACGCTGGATCCGGACAAGAGGAAGCCCGCGCCGCTGTTCCCGGGCAAGACCTGCTACCCGCTGAGCCAGTCGCAGCGGCACGTGAACACGGAGCAGCTGGACCAGGAGTTTCGCAGCAAGAGCCACCAGCTGGAGAAGGTGTTCGAGGTGATCGGCACGCCGAGCCAGTGGGCGTTCCCGCGGGGAGTGACGCGTAGTGAGGAGATCGAGGCGCTGTCGAACGAGGACATTCGAGGCTTCCTGGAGAAGATGCCGCCCATGCCGCGGAAGGACTTCGCGGCGATGTTCCCGCACGCGGACGCGGACGCGATCGAGCTGCTGAACCGCATGCTGCAGTTCGACCCGAAGAAGCGCGTCACGCCGAAGGAGGCGTTGGAGTCGTCGTTCTTTGACGGGATGCGACGACCGGATTTGGAGGTGGGGACGTGGGCGCGGCGTGAGCGGTAGGCCACCTTCTCGGGATCGCTGGTGCTGCCGTACGACTTCACGAACATGAACTCGGACGAGAGCATGCAGACCTGCCGGACCCTGATCTACAACGAGGTGCTGCAGTTTATGAAGGAGAGGGAGGAGGAGGAGGAAAAGATTTCTTTTGTGCGTCGTCTCTCGTCCTCCTCGAAGGTGTACAAGCAGTTGATTACAAAGCAGCAACCCAGCAGCGTTCTCGACGAGGACAAGAAGAAGTGCGCGATTCTCTCCCCTGTTTCTTGCACACACGAGTGGCTTCGAGAAACGATGGTTCAGAAAAGCGATGGTTCAGGTGTGTTCTTGGAGGTAGAGTGACCACTAGGGTACGAAGGTGGAAGGCTCCACGGAGCGAATGAAGAAGGAGAAGAAGGAGAAGAGAAAGACGAACTTGGGCAAGACGAAGAAGGGGAGTTTGAAACGATTGTCTTGCGATGAGGCATAGAAATGTACAAGGCTCCGAAGAATGCCGTGGTGAAGCAGCAGATGGAAGTGAAGGAAGTGGGTCGTTGGTACTGCGGATGAAGGGTAGTCGATCACGAAGGTAGTGGGACAGACGATCGAGGAAATTTGCGCTTCAAGGGCGTATCAGCAGGAGGGAAACAAGATCAAGCTGACGGACTTGAAGTCTCGCGGTAAGACGCACCTAGACGATGCCAGAAAGAAGGTGCGCGAGGAGGAGAAGAAGAGGAAGCAGCGCTTCATCGTTCCCGAGAAGAAGGATGCGTGGGACGAGGAATTCGATAATGATTTGCTCTGGTAGTCTAGTTGAGTGCTCTTTTATGCTCTTGTGTGTTCGAAAGAGGTTCCCCATAAGCCATCGCCTTTTTGTTCCGTTACCTGCTGCTTGCGAATACCATAGGCAGATAGCGTTCTCCAAAGGGACGAGGCCTATTCATTCCCTTGATTGTGAACGTCTCCTCGGGAAATGAACGAAGGAGCGAAGAAGAGTCAGTCCGACAAATCGGCCCTGTTCGTCGACGAGCACATGGGGGTTTTCCTCGGAGACCCTTTCTGAGGTATAGGCTCGAATGAAGGACATCTACCTCCACTATCCCCCTGTCGGGAGAAACGTCATCCCCAGAGATGTGCGAAGACGCGCTACCGCAATGGTAAAGCAGCCATTCTACTTCAATCGCAACAACGCATGCTTGGTGTTCTCATTTTCATGCATAGCCCAAGAATAAACCCAGTGGGCAGAATTCTCCCAACAAGTTCCTGGAATTGCACTCATGGTACAGCAAACGGATGCATATGCGCTCCATGTGGGGATGGCTCCTCCCGTACCAGTCCTTCCAGCGCGCATCCGACAGTGTCATAAAAGTGTGCCTCGGCTGTGGCTATAATCGGTAGCTTGCCTCTAGCCACACATTTGTTCACGACGCTTCGTATTTCTCTGTGATGATCGTGAAGACGGATCCGGAAGGCATGCAAGCGCTCGTCCACACTCTGGTGCGTTTCATATCTTTTCTTTATGCCTAGACGATGAATCGCGACAATCTCGCCCCATCCTGTCTCCACGGCGACGTGGTCCAAACCATTTTCATCTACGTCAGCGAGAACGGTGTTGTGACGGGCATCGGTCCTGTGCAGCTGTTGGTGAGAGAGTACGATGACGCGCGGTGCCTGTGGCTGCTCGCCCATCCAGCCATCAGCGCCTTCCTACTCCACCGCATCCAGAGTGACGGCTACGCCGTGCAGGAGGCGCAGGACACCTGCCTCTTCTCTCTCCGCGGCCTTGCCTCCGATGCTCTTATTCAGTCTCTCTTCCCCGACGCCATTCCCAGTACCAGCGCAGTCACCAATGCAACTGCAGTCATGAGTTCATCCACACCTACACCCACACCCACACCCACGACTGCACTCACACCCCTGAAGGACAAGGCCATCAGGGCAGCCACCTTCCAGCCGCGAGCCGTCACGCTGCCGTACTACGCGCCGGAGTACTACCGCCAGGACAGCACGCTCCGCCCTCCGCGCCGCGTCTACTTCCCGCCCGGCGCGCAACCCACACAGCCCACGCCTCCCACTCCTTCCCCCGCCCTGCTGATTCGCCGCGACCCTCCGCCCTTCGGCCGCGCGCTCGGCGGCTTCGACGTGCTGCTGCCGCGCGCCGCCGTGCAGACCTTCTGGCAGGAGCTGTGCGCCCTCCGCCCCATTGCGGTAGTGGCTCTTTCACAGGATGAGGCGTAGACCACGCAGGAGGAGTGGCACCTTCTCCACGCCTGCTTCGGCGTGCCGCTGTCAACTCTCACCTCGCCTCTCACGCGTAGCTTCCCCTACGACTTCCCTGACACGCCCGCAGGGATGGACGCGCTGGTGCACGCGTACCACAACCCCTTCGTGGAGGTGCAGGAAAAGGCTCTGGATCTGGCAAAGTGTGCGCCGTCGCTTGTGTTCTCCGAAATTGCCAGGGAAAGTGGAATGGCGCAAATGACGCTTCCGCAATGCGAGCGAGGCGCGGCGGCTCTTCGCTGTCTGTCGGAGGGCGTTTCGCCCTTCCTGGTTCCGGTGCACGTGAAAGTGATGGGAAAAGGCCGAATTGTGTTACCGTGTGCAGTGAGTGTGGGGGACGGGAGTGATGGGAAGATCAAGCTGCCGGAGGAGGGCGACGTAGAGGGCGAGGAGAGCAAGGTCATTTCTGCAAAGAAGGTGAGAATGGGCGGATTGCCTGATGTGCAGAGAGAGACGATCGGATTCGTGACGTCGTGCATCTGGTCTCCGAAGGCATCGGCGTTCGTGGGAATCGGCTTCTGCGCGTCCACGAAGCTGGGCGATTGTCTGCGGTCACAGGGATCGAGACCCAACGGGCTGGTCCTGCTGGGAAACGACAGAGTTCCATTTTGCTGCAAAGCGCGTATTTCTATCAGCCACGAGTATGTGTGTTTGTTCCATATTGTTCTATTGTGTCGTGTATCACGTTGATTTCTCATCTCGCTCATCCGTAGTTGTGCAATAAAGCAAACAACCATTTTCCCATGTCAGGTGAGTTGCGTTTTGCAATGCGGTGCGCTTTGACTCACTCCGTGTAGAAACAGATAATACAAAAATCACAGAGCAGCAGGGAGAAGTCGTGGAGGAGAGTACGGCTACAGAACAGGATATCTACAGTGCACAGGGCTATGCCGCTCTTCCCACGGAAGACGTGGGTATGGAGGAAGGCGAAGAGAATTCCTACTTTGAGAGCGGCTATATGACTCTGCCTGACGATGATCCGAACGAGGACAAGACGCCCATTCTCTACCCCTCCAACTATGAAGACATTGCGAGTTGCGCTCGTTCTTCGTGTTAAACGGTAGACAGACAGTTGGAGATTCTGGAAGCGCAGTACAGAGCCGTGGTGAATGGCTCCTGCATGCCCGAGGACAACCCCATAAGTGCGACGTAACGTTTGGAGATGACCCGCAGATGAGTTGAAGAAGAAGAGCAGCGATCTGCTTCCCAAGCCGCTCGACATTGTTGGCGACGACTCGGACGAAAAGCCAAAGAAGAAGGCAGCAAAGAAGCCAAAGGCGGAAAAGAAGAAGACATGGAGCCGCGAAGAGATCCTCAGCACGTTCCTCCCTCCCGATAAACAGCAGACGCTTCAGCGGAATCGTCGCAACAAGGACAAGCCCGCAGTGAAGAAGGAGAAGAAGCCTGTTCCTCAGGTCGTGATAAAGAAGAAGAAGACCGAAGAGAAGACCGAGGAGATGGAGAGTGAACGCTTCTTGACGGATTCAGAGATAGGCAAGAATTCCATCATCCAGTCAACAATGAAGTCGGTGCACATGGACCACAAGCCCAAGTGGGCGCGCGGTGGATTTGCTAAGAAAAAATAACGAGTAGACCTGACGGAGGAGGAGATCAACGACCTGGTGAAGAAGGCGGCGAAGGACATCCTGAACGAGTGATGTTGAACAAACTTTGTTAAACCAAACAACGCTACAGCAACTGCTCCGTCGTGATCTGCCTTTCCTCGCCCTCCACCGGAAGTGTGTACAAGTCGTCCTTCTTCGACTGCGCCTCGTCCTCGTGCGCCGTCGACGGGACCGAGCGCTTCTTGCTCCGCCGTGACCGCGATGCTCTCGAATCGTCGTCCTCCTCCATCTCCATCTCCATGTCGCCGTCGTCCTCCTCGCTGAAGCTCGCGCTCGACTCCTCGTCGTTTATCTGCTGCCAGCGCTGGCTCGCCCGCTCCGCCGCGCGGCGCTTCGACGGTCGCTCCTCCGTCGGCTCCTCCACGAAGCTCACGCCGCTGGTGCGTCGCGCCTTTTTGCCCTTGCGGTTCGTCTCCATGCGCAGGCAGCGGCACACGTACGTCTTGCACGTCTCCGCGCCCGCCAGGCCCTCGATACACGCCGCGATCTCCGGCATGGCGTAGCCAAAGAACTCCGGCCCGCTCACGGCTGTGCCCGTCTTGCCCAGACCCATCTTGGACCGCTCCACGCGCACCTTCTGCAGGATGGAGGACCAGCAGCCCGTCGGTGTGGAGGCCGTGAAGGAGTGCGTCGGGTCGTCGGCTGCCGTGACGCGGAAGACAGGTCCCTGCGAGTGAGGAGAAGGAGAGGCTCCGACGCGCGGGCCGCCACTGAGGATCTCGTTGGTGTACTCGGTGTGCTGAGAGGGCTCGATGTAGCTGAAGTAGGACTTGAGCGACCTATGCCTCACCCGCCGTCGCGAGCCGCACTTGTACCCGATGGGCCAGATGTACTTGTCGCATTGGTAGTTGCTCCAGTTGGCGGGGATCTCGCCGAAGCTCAGCACCGTCACGCTCCGCACGCGCATCGGCAGCGCCACGTTCTCCACCAGCTCCTTCGCCTTCTCATGGATGCGCGCGCGCATCTCCGTCGACAGCCGCTTCGGGTTCTCGCCCGCCGCCGCCACCTCCTTGTCCATGTCCGCCCACTTCTCGTAGTACTGCATGGCGCTCGAGGAGATCTGCGCGCGCGAGGGATCGCCGCGCACCACGTCGCTGCGCGAGGAGGTGGACACGCGCGACACCGCTCGCACCATCTTCCACCGAATGGTCTCCATCACCTGCACCGGCTGCGAGAGGACGCGGCACACGCCCTCCAGCGAGACGACGACGCGGCGCGGGTTGGAACAGACCTGCATGACGCGCGAGTCCTTCTCCTCCTCCATCCCGTCCTCGCCAAACGCGAAGACCGGTTCGTAGCAGTCGTAGTCCTGGAACACCTCCACCAGCGACTGCACGCGCTTCATCGCGACAGACGCCTGCAGGCCCGGGATCTACGCGTAAAACGCCGTTCTCACCCGCACGATCTGCTCTCGTGGCATCTTCTTCAGACTCAGGATCGACGCGGCGGCCGCCTCCTCCGCCAGCCGCGCCGCCTCCTCCGCCACCTTCTCCTCCTCCGTCTTCTCCTTCTCCTTCTCCTTCTTCTCCACCACCGGCTTGCAGAAGGGCATCTCGGGGTTGCTCCACAAGAAGTCCCACTCCACGAAACCCCACTTGCGAATGCCGCGAAGCAGCGCCACGTCGTGCACCAGCGTGTCCCAGCCCTCGCTCAGGCGGTCCGTGCGCCGCCCGCCGTCCTCCTGCGCCTTCCGCAGGATCGCGCGCACCAGGCTGGCGTCCTTGTCCCACACGTACTGCTGCATGTTGTAGTACAGCTGCAGGCGGCGGTAGATGCGCTGTCCGATGATGTTCGAGGGCACCACGTCGTTCAGGTCCTCCTTCTCCTTCTCCTTCTCGCCTTCCGCGTGCACCTCGCGCGACTGGTTGAACCGCTCCAGCGCGCGCTCCTCGATGCGCCGACTCATCGCGCACACCTGCTCGATCGTCTTCGTCTTCAGCTTCGCCTCCACGCGCAAAAACTCCCACGGGCCCAGCTTGTTGCTGTACAGGCCCAGCTCGCGCTGCGCGTCGCTGCGGTGAACGGGGTACGCGTCCAGCCACGCGTGCGACGTCGCCTCCTCCCGCACCGTTGCCTCCTCCGCCGACACGGGCTCTGCCTTCGTCTCCGCGCCGCTCTCCGACACAGTCAGCACGACCTGCTGCAACACCAGCGCCAGCACCGTCGAGCACGCCGCCAGCCGGTTCTCCAGCTCCTTCTGCTCCGGCTTCAGCGGGATGTTCGACACGCTGAACACCTCGCGCTCGTGGCGGTTCTCCGGAGGCTGTCCGCCCATGCGCAGCAGCGGCTCCTTCGGCGGCAGCGGCAGGCCCCAGCGCAGGATCGCGCCGCGCAGCAGACGCAGCTCGTTCTGCGACCAGTCGTCGATCGTGGCGCCCTTGCCGTGGCGGTCCTTCTTGCGCGGCGACATCGACAGCAGGTCCATCGCCATGTCGTCGTGCGTCGCCTGCCCGCGCATCACCGTCATCGCCGACACCAGCCGGTGCAGCCGCTTCGAGATCAGCGGCACGGACGGGAAGACCTTCGCGCCCTCCTCCCCCTCTGCCTTCGGTGTTGTTGGTGTTGCAGTTGCCGTTGCCGTTGCACTCCCACTCGCATTTGCATTCGCATTTGCATTCGCATTTGCATTCGCATTTGCATTCGCATTTGCATTTGCAGCGGGCGTGGTAGAGGCGTCGGCGCCGTCCTCCTCCGCCTTCTCCTCGTTCTTGCCGTTCCACTGAATGCCCTCCTTGGCGAAGCACAGCTCCGGGTCCTCGCAGATCGCCTTCCAGTTGCCCCAGCCGCGCCGCAGCACGCCCAGCAGGCTGTCGTAGTCCTCGCGCATCGTCCACCACGGCGTCGGCAGCGCCGCACGGTGCGGCACGGGCAGCACCGGCTTGCCGCCCAGCTGCACGTGGTAGGCGACGCACGCCTGCTGCAGCTGGCACAGGAAGCTGATGTGCTTCAGGCGGCGGTCGCACACCTTGATCTCCTTCTGCCACCACAGCGGATCGCGCACCAGCAACGGCACCGAGTGCGGGAACGCGAAGGCGTTGGGGTCCCCCGCCTCCGCGCGCTTCATCGTCTCCAGCACCGCGCCGCACACGTCGAAGCGCGAGTGCAGCAGCTCCAGCGCCTCGCGCGCCTGCTGGCTGACCTTCACGCCGCCGCCGCCCCCGCCGTTCTTCACGCTGCCGTCGTTGTCGTCGATCATCTTCTGTGCGCGGCACCACTGTCCGATGATGCTCACCGCCACCACCTGGATCGACGACCGCGGGTGCTTCTTCAGCTTCTCCACGCCGCAGATGGCATCCCAGTTGCCCCAGCCGAACTGCAGCAACTACCCATCACTCTCACTCGCCACACTCACCAGCTTCGCCACCAGGTCGCGGTCCGCCTTGGTCCACTCGCTCTCGTCCATCAGTGCGGCCGCCTCCGGCTCCGCGTCGCGGTCCTGCAGCCCGCCGTACTCCACCTTCTTGCGGCTGCGCGGGCCCA
>ERZ827156.2000-NODE-2000-length-22236-cov-4.182994_pt1 | contig 22236 bp, 40 predicted proteins | sample MGYA00519919_ERZ827156 | MGnify/ENA primary metagenome ERZ827156 (study PRJEB31778, sample SAMEA3449269) | human gut metagenome | biome: human gut; feature: human-associated habitat; material: faeces | place: United Kingdom | collected 2010/2012 ...
TGGCATGCAGAGGAATCGACTCGCACGGAATCTCGTCTCCCTTCAGCACCATCAGTACCACGCCGGACGGGAATCGCATGCCGTACGAGCACGGCAGCAAGTCCTTCACCTGCACCTTCGAGCTCTTGTCGTACTGGCTCACCATTCGCAGTGCCGCGCCGTAGGACACACACGACTCCTTCTCCACGTCGGGGAACTCGCTCTGCGGGAACAGCTCAACCATCTTGCGTTTGGTCTGGTGAATCTTGGACGAGCCGCCCACCATCAGAACGTAGCCGATGTCCGAGGGCCGCAGGTGCAACTCGTTCAACAGCTCCTTCACACACTCGATGGTCTGATCGATGATGGGAGCAATGATGGAGTCGAATTCGGGAAGGGTGATGGTGCACTCCATCTCCATATCTTCATCACCTCCACCGGAAATCATGCCAGAATAATCGATGGTCATGATCTGACCCTCATTCTTCTTCAAGTACTCGCTCTCATCCTGTGCATATACTGTACCACCAATCAGGATTCTCTTCGACTCCTCGCATTTCCTGCGCATCTCGCGAACCTTGCGCTGGTAGAGTTTCTCTTTCTCCAGACGGTTTATGACAGGAATACCCTTTTTCCTCATGTAGTTGATCACCGCCTCGACCAAATAACTGTCGATCGTATTGCCTCCAACACCCCTTAAGCCCTTCGTACTAAGCACCTTGAACTGGTAGTCTCCCACACACTCAATGCAGCCCACATCGAACGAACCTCCACCAAAGTCATAAACGAGGATCTTATCACCCTTTCTATTGGTATTCGCATTAGGAATGCACCAGGACAGCGCCGCAGCTGTTGGCTCTCGGATGAACTTGGTCACCTTCAAGCCAGCCATTTCAGCTGCCTGCCGAATCGCCTGAACACGAGAAGTCGAATAATTAGCTGGAACCGTGATGAATGCGCATTCCGTTGTAGCCGGCTTCATTCTCGTGCTTACTTGCTCCTTTATGGCCTTGAACAATTCGCTTGCCACTTCCACAGCACTCTTCAAAGTTCCCTTCTCATCAATCACAAAGTATGGCATTCCATCATCGCCTTTCTTCACTGCACATCCGAATACATTTGGATCTCCATATGACAAATACTCATCGTAGTCTAGTCCAATAATCCTCTTCACTGATCCAATCACAAAGCGGTTATTCCCCCCAAACCACCTCATTGCAGCAGTTCCAACAACTGCTTGTCCCTGTTGGTACATCACATAAGAAGGAAGAAAGTAGCTTCCCTGATCAAAATCAAGGTGAACAAGCTTCCCACCCTTATAGAAGTACACAGAAGACTTCCGTGCTCCAAAATCAATACAGATAGTATTCTCCATGATTAATTAGTGACTAACTGATTACCGTTTTCCCACACACATTTTCACCCCCATCAAATTCACGTGCATACCCCTTCAATCTCCACCCTTTTCAACCCCCTGTGAACTCATTTCCCCCTTTTCCTTCATACTCCCGCAAAGTGAAAATATCACATCCCTCCTCCCTTCCCACCCTTCCAATTCAACAACCATCAACCCTTTCAAAAATACCCCCTCTTTCTGGCACTTCCATTTCTCATCCATTTCACGCTATTCCCAAGAATGAATTCTACAAATCAGCGCGTCATTCCGGGAGGTAATTCCTGCTTCAACAGCTAACCTCGTAGACGTCGTTGGAACGACCGACACTTTGGAGCCTGGTGAGGGAACCTTCGTGAACAAGAACGTAATCTACTCTGCCATCGACGGAACAAAGAGAGAGATTACTGCAACGGGTTGGGTTTTGCGGATTCACTCACTCTCAGACGGAAAGAAATGCATCTGCGTCGATCCCATAAAGAGTCAAATCATTCCGGAGGTTGGAGACGTGGTTCTCGCCCGTGTGATCTCCGTAACGCTTCGGTGCAGCCTCATCCCTTGTCTAACGCAATAGCATGGCATACCTGCGTATTCTGTGCGTGAACAACAAGGTGGTGTCGGACACCTTCCGAGGCACGATAAAGAAGGAGCACGTGCGTGCCTTTGAGGTGGACAAGGTGGTGATGTACAAATCCTTCCGCATCGGAGACATTGTTCGGGCGCGCGTGCTGTCGCGCGGTGATCGCCGCTCCTACTACCTCTCGACGGACCGAAACGACTTGGGCGTGGTGCTGGCGACGAGCGCAACGGGCACGGTGATGATTCCTGTGAGCTGGGAGATGATGCAGGATCCCGAGACGAAGGCCGTGGAGTACCGCAAGGTGGCGAAGCTGCTGTCCGACGAGGAGGTGCGGGAGCTGAAGAACAAACAGGAGTTAGATGCGTTAGTGAATTAGTCCTTTCTTCTGTTTCTATAATACAACTACACGCGCCGAGGCAGCGCAAAACTGGAGAACACGTGGATGTACCCGTCCGTCGTCCCCACGACGAAGACGAAGCCCGTGTTCAGGTCCTCCTTCACATCCTCCTTGGCCTTCATGTTCGCCACGTACTGGCTCCACCGGTTCAGCTCGCCCGGCTTGCAGCTCTCGATCACCGAGTCGGGCGCCAGCAGCACCGCCGACACGGACTCATTCTCCAGGCAGCAGGGAAAGCTCTCGTAGGACTCGGAGTGCGGTACCTCGCCCTGCGCCGCCTCCTTCACTCCCACGTCGCAGTTGGTGCGCCACAAATACCTACGTCACACACGCCTCACATCACCCACACGCGCCCGTTGTCGGAGCCGCAGGCGATGTACTTGCGGTCGGAGCTCAGCGACGCCTTCAGCTGCCGCGAGCGGTTGACGTGCCCCTTGAACTTGGTGGTGATGCTGAAGGTGTCCAGCGACATCACGCGCAGCCGGCTGTCGTTGGTCGTCACCAGCATGTATTGCCGCTTCTCCTTCACCAGGAAGCTGATGCCCGTCACCTTGCGGCCCGCCTTGTCCTTCCCGTGCCGGTTGCGGCACTCCATCTGCGCCTCACACACCGCCGCCACACCCACCTGCGTGAAGTACCGCAGCCCGTCGCTGTAGTAGAAGATGACCTGCCCGTCGCTCAGTCCCGCAGCACAGAGGCGCCCGCCAGGACAGAAGGTGACGGTGGTGATCACGGAGGGCGCCTGCGTCCACTTGAGCACGCAGCCCTGCGGGATGGACCACACGCGCAGCTTGCGGTCCATGCAGCCCGAGATGAAGTAGGCCTCCTCCTCGGGGTAGAAATCGACGGATGTCACCATGTCCCTAGATGTGAGGCTCAAATGACGGGAACACTTGTGCTTGAAGATGCACAGACAGTTGTTGTAGTCCGGGTGCCATAGGCGCACGGTGCAGTCGAGCGATGCGGAGAGGAGGAATCCGTTCTTGGACCACGCGAAATCGACAATGTGAGACTACGCGGTGACGTGGTGAATGGACAGAAACAGTGTGGCCCGTATAGGAGCGAACGGGCTGGTCTTCAAAGATGCGGACGTCCATGTTTTCCTTCCACTCCTCCTTGGTGACTTTCCGCACCTTCCATATGTTGACCACGCCGTCCTCGCCGCCCGTCGCCAAGTACTTCCTGTCGCAGCTGAATTTCATCGTCCAGATCGCGTTTCTAGGATTAAGCGCGGTCGGAACGAAAACTGGTGGTGGCGCAGCTCCTGACAGAGGTGGAGATCCCCCAACTCGCTCCAGGCCTTCTTTACCGTTTTGACTTCAATTGCATCCTGCTGCGATCCCGACGCCTAGTCGCCTCATTCACTCCTTTGAGTCATTACGGTGGGAGTGAGATCATATCCCAATCTACGCAATCAAGCCGCATACCATACCGTTACTCTGAGTCCGAGTCGGAGTAGTCATTCAACGAGTCGTCGCCTATCCATCACGCCGCCCTCTGCAAATGGCACTGTACTCCTCCGAAATCTACGCATCATGCACTTTATAAAGAGAGCACAGTTTCCTGGATGTTCATTCCCGCCGCCAACCGAAACGTGACCGCGGCCAAAACGCCGTCTTGGTTGTGCAACAAACAGCGTAGTCTCTCTCGTGCTCCTTGCAGAGACGGAGGAAGACGTCGTCCAGCGAGCTCTGGCAGACGCTCCACTTTGTGATCACACCGTTGGCCTGCAGCCTTGTGATCTTTCCCAGAATCACGCCCAAATCCACCTCGTTCTGCACGTGAACCAACTTGCCTTCCCTCACCTTGTCCACCTTGTACACGGACATGCCCAACTTCTTCTCCACGAACTCCAGATGCGCATCGATCTGCGTCTTCACGTACGCCTGCTCGTCGGTCACCGCGCTGCAGAACGCGAAGGACAACAGGAAGCCCCTACGGCTCACCCCGTGCGCCCAGCCCCACTTGCCGTACTTGTTCTTCAGATGCACCTGCGAGCCGAAGCACTGCAGTCCGTCGCTCGTCAGGATGGAGATGCGCGAGCACAGCACGTCCGCCTCCTCCATCGAGTGCGTCGTCAGCAGGATCGTCATGCTCTGCTGCATGCGCTTGATCGTCGCCCAGATCTCGCGCCGGCTCTCGGGGTCCAGGCCCGTCTATGTTTCAGCTATCCACACGCCGCTACGCTCGGCTCGTCCAGGAACACGATTTGCGGCTCGCCCACCATCGCCATCGCCAGTGACAGCCGGCGCTTCTGCCCGCCGCTCATGAGCGTGGCGGTCATGTTGAACGCGTCGCGGTCCAGGCCGACCCGCTGCGCGGCGACGCGTACCTTCATCGCCTCCTCCGCGCGGCGCACGCCGTGCAGGCGCGCCACGAGCGTCAGGTGCTCGCGGACCGTCAGGTTGTCGAAGAAGATGTCGAACTGCGGCACCACGCCGATCAGCTGCCGCACGACGCTGCGCTCGCTGCCCGCGTGCCCGAAGACCTTGAAGTCGCCGGCGTTGGCCGCCAGCTTGCCGGCGAGGATGTTGATGAGCGTGGTCTTGCCCGCGCCGTTGGGACCCAGCAGCCCGAACACGTCGTTGCAGCGTACGCCGAACGTGATGTCGTTGAAGACGTGCTTGTAGCCCTCGTCCTTCGGGAAGTACTTGGTGAGGTTGTGCACCGCCAGCGCCAGTCCGCTGATGGCGCGCGGCGTGATCGCGTCGAACTTCGCGTCGATCAGACTGCGCTCCGCCATCACGTCCACGTCGCGCAGCTCCGTGCCCTCCTCCTTCAGACTCTACATCTCAGTGAGCGATGCGGCGCCTACCGCCACGAACGCCTGGTTCTTCATCAGCTTCTTCTGCCGCTTCTATGCGTCAGCCCGCGCTGGAACACCCACGCTCTCCAGCACCTGCGCCAGATCGTAGCGGAGGAAGAAGAGGAGGTAGGCCAGCGCGCCGTACACCACTGCCGAGCCGAGCGCCACGCCGCTGGCGGAGGTGACGAAGGACTGCGAGGAGCTGGCAGGGACGAAGAAGGCGGTCAGGAAGCCGCTGAGGCTACGGCTGACGAGAAGAGGAGGGAGGGACTAGTAGCCGGGGATCGCGGCGAGGATGAGCGGTGAGGTGGCGAGCGTGGCGCTGGAGACGAGGGCGTAGCCGAGGACGTTAAAGGCGACGACAACGACAATGCCGAAGAGGCTGCGAGTGAGGAGGAGACAGAGGACGCACGTCTGGTTGACGAGGATGGCGACGAAGAGCGAGCACATGGCGCTCTGCAGCGCGGCGACGAGGAAGGAGAGCGCGATGGAGCCCAACTTGCTCGGCGTGACGATGTTGAGTGCGAAGATGACGCCCACGCAGATGACGCCCATGCCGATCATGAGCAGCGAGAAGAAGAGGTAGAGCGACGCGGCGTACAGGCCCGTGTTCACGTTGTTCAGGTACAGCAGGCCGCGGCAGCCCGTGACGTCGTCGTTCACCACGCGGTAGACGATCAGGATCGTGAAGACGATCATGTACAGCGACAGGCCCGTCACCACGATGCTCGCCACCAGCGAGGAGCCCTGGTTCGTGAACACCTTGCTGGTGATCAGCAGGCGCGAGGCCACTACGAGTCACTGCCCTCACGGATGCCCACGGAAGCCCGGCTTGCTGCTGTGCGTGTTGTGGTACATGTTGTCCAGGAACAGGATCGTGAACGGCGCCTGCTTCGATGTGTACGACCGCACCAGCCGCGTCCGCTCGTGGTTCTTCATGGCTACGCATCACTCCGCGGTGCGACGCGCACAGGTCACGCAGGCTCCGTTGATGTCGGTAGTGTCGGGGTCGAACATGCCCAGCTCCAGCTCCAGCGCCGTGCCCTCGCTCTTCTTCACGAGGAGGGAGTACTGCGAGACGAGCTTGTTCAGCAAGCGGTAGCACTGCGCATCGCTAATGTTGTAGCCCTGCTCCGTCAAGGACGCTTGCGCAACAGGCGCAGGATATGATCACGGGGAAGCCGCTCTTGTACCCGTTCTGCTCGCCTAACGCACGCAGCGCCTCCTGCTGCGACAGGAGGAGCGTCTTCGCGTCCTGCGTGTAGGTGACGTTCCAGTAGCCCGGAATGTCCAGCGGCGCGCCGTCCTTCACGCCGATGGCCGTGTTGTAGTCCTCGAAGCGCTTCGCCACGCCCGCGTCGTTCACCGCGATGGAGAAGGCGCCGATGAAGTCGTCGCCCGTGACGCTGCTGTCGCTGAAGAGCAGCGTGCCCGTTTCCTCCCAGAACTCGGTGACCTGCGCGCTGTAGAACTCGTGGCGGCTGATCGTGTCCCAGAAGGGCATGGCGCCGTCCTCGGGGCAGGTGCCCATGACGTACTGGCTGTGTGTGAGGCGAGGGAGAAGCGGTCACCCGTCGGGGCAGCGCACGTAGAGGTTGACGGTGAAGAACTTGACGACGAAGACGAGCGCCACCACCACCGCGGACAGCACCAGCATGAAGATGTTGCGCTTCTTCTCCTTGAAGAACAGCACGCTCTGTAGCCACAGCAGCGCGCTCAGCACCCTTCCCCGCTGCACCTGCGGTATGGCCTTCGCCTCGTTCACCACTGGTAGCTCCTCCGCTCTATGTCTTATCCTGCCTTTCTGTGTGCACTTGTCTGTCACGCTTGTTTCCGGTGTTGAGTCTTCCACTTCCTTCTCCTTTTCCTTCTCCACCTCCTTCTCTTCTGTCTTCTCTTCCTCCTTCTCCACCTCCTTCTCTTCTGTCTTCACCACCTCTGCATCCATGGCAGGCTGCGCTGTCAACACGGCCATGGCGGCCTCCTGCTCATTGTCCGACGAGTTGGGCGTGCTGCCGGGCGAGGCGCAGTGCTTGCAGTAGAGGCCCTCGATCTCGAAGGCCTTGCCCTGCTTGTTGTAGAGCGTCACTACACTTCACCGCATCATCGCACCATCACCCGTCGCGGCGGGCCGCTCGCCGCAGATCTTGCAGAGGCGCAGCTGCTTCTTCTCCTTCTCCTTCTCCGCCGCGACCATCGTGTCGGCGTTCTCCACGTCGCGGTTCACCTCCACCACGTGCATGAACACCTCGTCCAGCGACGACGGCGAGATGAGCCACTCCTTCACCGACCGGCACTTGCCCACGCCCACCAGGAACACCGGCAGCAGGCCCATGTCGTTCTTGTCGATGCCCAGCGACAGCGACGTCGCCGCGGAGGCGATCACCGTCGAGTTGGGCAGCTTGTGCTACGCCTCACATCACTCCATTACACTCACGTTCATCAAGTCAATAACCTCCTCGCCTGTGAAGCCGTCCTTCAGAATCACGTCCACCTTGTAGCCCTTGCCGTAGGCCTGCTTCAGCCCGTACGACGTGCCGATGGCGCGCAGACGGCCCATGTACATGATGCCGATGGTGTCCGACAGCGCGTCCGCCTCCTCCATCGAGTGCGTCGTCAGCACCACCGTGTGGTCGTGGCGCAGCGAGCTCAGCACGTCCCACACCTGCATCTTGGAGACGGGGTCCATCCCGCTGGTCGGCTCGTCCAGAATGATCAGCCGCGTGCCCTTCATGCACGCCAGCGCCACGGACAGCTTGCGCTTCATGCCGCCCGAGAAGGTCTCCGCTACGCCTCACGCCCGCACGGCGGAACAACTGCTGCGGTCGAGGTACGCCTGCATCTGGAAGACGCCCATGAGGCGCTCCATCTCGCTGCGCACCGTGTCGAGCGGGTAGCCCTTGAATGCGCCGATGACGTCGAACATCTGCCGCGGCGTGAACTGCGGCCAGAAGTAGTCGAACTGGTTGCAGATGCCCGTCTTCTCCTGCACCTGGTGGCTCATGCGCGAGATGGAGTCGCCCTCAATGAAGATGTCGCCAAAGGATGGCGGGTACACGGCCGTCAGCATGCTGATCGACGTGGTCTTGCCGCTGCCGTTCTAGGCTTGACGCGCACGGGAGGCGGTACGGGTCCCAGCAGCGTGAAGATCTGGTTGGGCAGGATCTCCATCTTCAGCTCCTTCACGGCGGTGCAGCTGGGGAAGTTCTTCGTCACGTAGGAGAAGGTGATGCTCTGGTTCTTCTCCGACTGGATCTGGTCCGCGTCGCGCGTGTCCGTGCCCCTACGTGTGATGCCGTCCCCATAGACTCACTCCACCTTGACGGTAGGAATCGGCGACCAGAAGGAGCGGGAGAGAAAGAAGCAGCAGTTCTCGTGGCACATGCTGCGGTAGGAGTAGTACCAGGCGAGGTAGAACAGGAACACCAGCGACACGGCGAACGCCAGGAAGTTGTAGACGTAGCTATAGTGAAGCGATGGGTGAAAGCCAACCCCGTCTCGGGGTCGGTGCTGAGCAGGGAGCTGACGGGCACCGTGGCGGTCATGTCGCTCCAGGCGAAGGAGCCCTTCTTGTAGATGAAGAAGAAGATGATGGCGAGCGAGCGGTAGGCGATCCAGGCCGGGTTGATCATGTTGTAGAACTGGATCAGCACGCCGTAGCTCTTCTGCGTGGGGAAGCTCAGCTCCGTCACCCAGCCGCGATAAGAGTTGTAGCGGTTGAAGACAACCACGAGCAGGAGGCCGATGGTGATCGCCATGCGTGACGGGCGGACGACCATGGCGCTAGAGGTGAAGGAGGAGGCATGAGCGTACGCGACCCAGATGGCGGTCATCGTCATGCCCACGAGGTACAGGAAGAACCACAGCGTGGGGATCTACGCGTAATAAAAGGAGGAGGCGCCCACGCCCACGGCGGCCTTCTGCACGAAGGCGATGCGCAGGAGACGGCCGGAGATCTCGTAGACCAGCGCGGGGAGGAGAGAGTACGCGGCGTAGATGAAGAAATAGCCCCAAATGTTGGCGGACTCGAGCAGCCCCATGGTGCGGAGGTAGTCGATCATGTGGTTCTTCTTCTCGCTCACGATGCGCATGGTCAGGAACACGAGGAAGATGCCGCCCATCACGGGAATGATGATCGCGTGCATCTGCGCAGACTGCTCCAGGCTACGGTGCAGAGGAGGAGGCGCGCCTACACGGCGGAACTGCTCGTCAGCGCGGGGTTGTACAGGAGCTGCAACTTGACGGGCTGCGCGTCTAGAGGTGAATCGGCACGCGTATCTGCACCGGCGATGTCGTAGGCGTTGATGGCGTTGCCCATGGCGTGGAGGATCTCCGACTCGTGCAGACGGTAGGTGTTCTTCTTGCTGTCGAAGTTCTCGTAGCACTTGTCGTACGTGCTGTTTGCGTAGATGGAGAACTCGATCATGTTGTTCTCCGTCCGGAAGGACACACCGCCCACCACATAGCGGTCGGTGGAGTTCCTGAAGGGGAAGATGGCTCGCATCATGTCACTTCCCGTTTCTATTCCTCACCCTTTCAGTATGAAAGCCACCGTATCCCACGATATCGTCTCCAAACACGAGGTCGTTCTGCTCGGCGAGGATTCGCATGATGGAATTGTACGGTTCTGTGCTAGGGGTATAGACGAGCGTCTGGCACTCTTCCTGGCGCTTGTGTGGGGAGTACAGCAGACAGTCTCTGGGAATCACTCAACGGCGGAAGAGCCACGTGTTCATTGGTCGGCATTTGTGCAGCTTTGACACGTCGCCCGCAGTCGCAAATCCGCTGGTTTTGGTTTTCTCCTCAATGATGCTCAAAACAACGTTCAAAGCAACTACAACGATCACCCATCATTTGAAGACCCACGGGGAAGAAGGATCATGCAAAGGAGGGCGGCCTTCGAATTGGTGAGAACGTAAAAGTTCTTCTTCATGAGAGATCGCACCTGTCTCGCGAAGCGTGTCCAGTACGGGGTGCCTTTTCTCGTCATTCTTCTTGTGTGCCCTCCCACAACACATGTCCCGATTCTGCAGGTTTTGAATCGGGACATGGAGTCGGTTTTCGTCCCAAAGCGTGTCAACAAACACAGCAGCAATCGATGCAATCCCCTTAGTTCTCCGCTCTTCTCTCCATCGTGTTCGCTCTCTGCAACTGCGAACCCTTCTCCTCCTCCTCCTGTCTCTTCTTCTCCTCGCGCTGCTTCAGATACTTCTTCGGGATGCCCTTCCCCAGCTTGATCTCCTTGTGGCCCGGCTCGGACAACTGCAGCATGAAGTGCATGAAGCGCTTCTGGTACACGCCTACGCCTCAACGCCCACATCCACGCCTACTGGGGAACTGCACGGACACGCCCTTCGCGTCCTGGAACACGGACTTGATCGCCAATTCGCCGAGCTTCCGCGCGTTGAAGCTACCCTTCACTCCCCTCTCCTCGCCTACTGAATGAGGATGTCGATCACACCCATGTAGTAAATCTCCGTCTTGTCGGCGCTCAGCACGCCGCCGTAGTCCTTCTGCCAGAAGGGCACGTAGCGACCGAACGGCTCGGGCTGGCGCGGCGGCAGTGGCCCCTCGATGTGGTGCACGCCGAGCAGCAGCGAGTAGTCGATGATGCCGCAGTCCGCGAGGAACTTGGAGTCCTTCTCCAGCTGCGAGTCGAACAGCTGTGTGTTCTGCTCGTCCAGCTGGATGCGCTGGTCCAGGTCCACGATGTCAAGGTCCTTCAGCGCGTTGGTGATGTTCGCGCGCTTCGCGTCCGGCGTGCTACGCTTTAGCTCCTCGCGCCGCGCTCACAATCGCCCGTACCAGGAGCCCTTGAGGTCGTAGCGACGCTGGATCTTGAAGGGCGTCTCAAAGAGGTTGCCCATCACCACGAAGTAGATCGACTTGCTCCCGATCTTGCTGTGCTTCCCGAAGCGGATCTGGTGTGCGCCCAGGAAGCGAACCAGCATCGTGTCGGGGTTGGTCACGATGTGGGAGTAGTAGCCCGCCAGGATCTTGCGGAAGAAGCGGTGCTCTGTGTGCGAGATTGTCTTCACCATGTACTTCCCGTCCGCCGAGTAGTAGAAGAACGAGCCCGACTTGCCCTCCGAGCACAGCTCCGACAGCGTCGTCAGACTGCCCAGCATGATGTTGCCTACGCCTCACACCATCACGCGGTCGCTACGCAGGATCTGCTGGGGGCCCACAGACAGCATGTAGTCCTCCGCGGACACGCCCCACACCTCACGCAGCTTGCGGAACACCATGGGTGCGTAGTCGATGAAGCGACAGATGTTCTGCTGACTGCCCTGCTCCGCCGCCACGCGGTTCACGATGGTCATCTTCTCCTTCACGGCGTAGTCGTTCTGGCACAGCGGGCGGTTCGGCTCCATCATCACCTGACCCACCGCCTTGCGAATGCCCATCATGATGTTCACCACCAACTCCCAGTTCTGGTGCGTGAAGTGCACCGCCATGCCCTTCGCGTCGTGCGCCTGGTGCGGCACGTGCTTGTTCTGCAGCGACTCTTCCTCGTGCATCTCCTCCTCGTTGTCCGAGTCGTTCAGCGTCGACAGCACCGCCTCCGCCGGCTCCTGGCTGATCACCTGGTCGATCGATTCCGACGTGATCCCCGGCAGCATCTGTTTCACCTGCTCTGCGCCTCACGCTCTTTCATCACGCTTACCCTTCAGAACATCCGTGCTGCTCTCGGGCACGGCCGCCTCGTGCGTCAGGCCCAGGTTCTGCGTGGCGTCGGCCAGCATGTGCGACATCTCCTCGTTGCTCTCCTCGATGGTCTTGCGGATGGTACTCGGCATCGCGTGCGCCTGCTCGAACTCGCGACTGCGGCCCAGCGCCTCCTTCTCCACCTACGCGTGAGAGTAAGCGAGCGGGCCTGCGTTGTCCATGAACTTGCGCAGGCGCGTCAGCACGTTGAACTGCTGCGTCACCGCGTGGCTGAGCAGCGAGCTGAGGCGCGCCACGTCGTCCTCCACGCTCCCGCGCAGCTTGATCTCCACGCTGTGGCTCGGGTTGAGAGGTGTCGGCTCTTCTTCCTTCTCTTCTTCCTCCTTCTCTTCCTCAACGGGCTTCTCTTCTTCAGCGGGCTTCTCTTCCTCCTTCACCTCTTCTTCCTTCTTCTCTTCAGCGGGCTTCTCCTCATCGGGCTTCTCCTCATCGGGCTTCTCTTCTTCAGGCTTCTCCTCCTCGGGCTTCTCTTCAGGCTTCTCTTCAGGCTTCTCGTCATCCTCCTTCACTTCTTCAGTAGGCTTCTCTTCCTCAACGGGCTTCTCAGCAGACTTCTCAACAACTCTCTCCTTCATCACGCGCACCTTGAGCGTGTTGCTGAGCGTGAGGATGCTGGAGAGCGTGTTCAGCACCTCCGTCGCCTGCTGGCTTATGATCTACGCCTTACCGCCCGCACCCACGCCCACGCCCAGGTTGTGGTGCACGTAGAACGGCAGGTGCGCGGCGATGTCCATCTTGGAGCCCATTTCGCGCTCGTTACCGATGTGGTTCATCCATGTGGTAAGATCTACGACTGAGGCGGAATGCGCGGCAGGACTCGTTGAGCTCGTCATGCAGTGCTTGAACTCGTCGAGCGTCACGCGGCCGTTGCAGTCCTTGTCCATTTCCTGGAACAGCTTCTAGCCATCAACATAGTACGTCACCCGCACTTCAATCGTCTTCTTGTTCACCTCCACGGAACCAGACCCCGAACCCGTGATGCTAGGAGTGACGGCAGTACCAAACGCAAACTCATCCACGTAGTTGAGAATGCGCTGCGTTGACTGCATGATCAATTCAAACTCGGGAAGTGTGATGTAGCCCTTGCCGTCAATGTCAATCAGACTGAAGGAGAACGCCTATGTCTCAACCCCTCTCTCAACGCAAACCAGCTTCTCGTCGTTCGTTCCCCTCGTCAGAATGTGAAGACCGCGGATATACTCCTGGAAGGATACTGCATTGTTCTTGCTGGTGTTGAACGCATTGAACAGCAGATCAGTGAAGGCAGTCTCACTGACAAACCCGAGCAAACCCAGGGACTCGCGGAACTCAAAGCTACGCGATTAGCGAAAACGAGAAGGAGTCAAATACGGGTTCAAGAAATCTTTCCCCTTTGTGTAGGTCGAAAAGTGCTTGAAAAAGGTCTCCACCTCCTTCTCAGAGAACCCCGTCTCAGCCTAATTCATAACGGAATATTCTGGACGCAAACCGCAATGGAAACAAGATCGACAGGTTCAGACATTACGGATTTTCTGTTACCGTGATCCTAGCAATGAAGATCCTGCAGGAGCACAGATGGAAGCTAGGAAATTGGGCGTTTTTCCGGAATGACGGGAATGGAGGGGTTTTCGGATACCAAAATCGCCTGTCTTTGTGGAATTGCGCAGATCAAGTCGGTTTTTTGCATGATTAAAAGCGACAGAAAGCGCTTCTCTGGACTCACTCAGGATGTACTTTTGCTCTGCTTTGCATGAGCGCGTAGTTTGGCTTCACCATGAGCGACAGCGACTCTGATAACCTCCCCATCACCCAGTATTTGAACCCATCTTCGTTTTCCGTAGAAGCAACATCGACAGCGATGAGGAAGACTTCAAAGTGGAGGAGGAAGGCTCGTCCATTTCCGACGGAGAGCTGACTCCCATAGTGCTTGTTTGCAATGTGTTCTCGTTCTCATCCCTAGTCCGATGACAGCAGCGATGAAAAGCCGATCACAAAGCATGGGAAACGGTTTTCTCGTCACCCGTAGGGGCAAAGCGGATAAAATCGCCAAAAAGGCGGTGGCAAAGAAGAGAGCCGCTCCGAGGAAGAAGAAAGCCATGAAAAAGGAGGAGGACGAAATGGACGACTTCATTGATGAGGACAATGACGACGAAAGTGACGAGTGCTTTAGTTTCGAGTCCTTGAAGGGTAGGGAAGTCGTGTTCGAGGAGGAGAAGCCGAAGAAGCCCGCGCCGCGCAAGCGAGCTGCTCCGAAGGTGAAGAAGGAGAAGGTGAAGAAGGAGGAGTCTGCTTCGTCCGCCTTCGAAGACGAGGAGCCGTGATTCTCTTCAGAATGCCTAATCACTAGCGCCAAGCCCGCTCCCAAGTCCCGGAAGCGCACTGCTGTAAAATCAGTAACAATTCACACCTTATTTCATGTATAGGAGCCCACGTCCAAGTACATGCCATACACACTCCTCAATCCCTAGACGCGCGAAGGTGGACGAGAAGGAGGTGGAGGACAAGGTGGAGACGCTGATCAACAAAGCGAAGACGGTGGTGAAGAAGGCGAAGGTGCTGACGCCGGTGCAGCTGCTGGACCGCGCGGTGCAGGCGTTCAAGTGGTGGGAGTACCAGCACACAGACGACGACATCTACTGGACGACGCTGCAGCACAACGGCGTGATCTTCCAGCCGCCGTACCAGCCGCACGGTGTGCCGTTGTACTACAACGGGAAGCCGGTGAAGCTGACGCCGGAGCAGGAGGAGATCGCGACGCTGTACGCGATGGTGGGCGAGGACGCGATCCAGCTGCGCGAGGAGGAGAGCGCGAAGATCTTCAAGACCAACTTCTTCTCGTACTTCAAGGAGGAGATGGGCGCGGGCTCCGTGGTGAAGACGCTGGAGAAGTGCGACTTCAGCCACATTCGCCAGTACCTGGAGGAGCGCAAGAAGAGCACACAGAAGGCCACGGCGGAGGAAAAGCAACAGCAGCAGCTCCGCATGGGCTATCTGATCATCGACGGCAACCTGCAAAAGACGGGCAACTTTTTGGTGGAGCCGCCCTCGCTGTTCCGCGGCCGCGGGCTGCACCCCAAGATGGGTTCGGTGAAGGTGCGCGTTCAGTGGTGCATGATGATCATAGATGCGCGTGATTCCGGAGCAGGTGGAGATCAACGTGGATCCGAACATGGTAGTGCCGGCGTGCTCGATGCGCGGACACAACTGGGAGACGCTGGTGAAGCGCAATGACACGTCGTACTTCGCGCACTGGACGGACAACGTGCAGGGCATGGGCAAGTACGTGGGTGTGAACAGCACGTCGTTCCTGAAGGGGCAGCACGACATGGAGAAGTACGAGACGGCGCGCCGGCTGAAGAAGTGCATCGACGTGATCCGCAAGCAGGTGCTGGAGGACCTGCACAGCAAGAGCATGCGCGAGCGGTGGCTCTGACGTATGTGTGTGATGCGTAGGCAGCTGGCGACGGCGATTTGGATCATTGACAAGCTGGCGCTCAGAGTGGGCAACGAGAAGTCGGAGGTGCGCGTGCGGCAAGGCAGTGAGGCATAGGAGGAGGCGGACACGGTGGGCTGCTGCAGCCTGCGCGTGGAGCACCTGTCGTTCGAGGAGCCGTACCTGCTGACGATGGACTTTCTGGCGAAGGACTCGATGCGGTACAACCAAACGATCAACGTGGACCTTTAGTTATATGGTGAGGCATAGCTGGCGAAGTACGAGGGCGGCAAGAAGGTGTTCAAGAACCTGAAGATGTTCTGCGAGGAGAAGCAGCCCGAGGACGACGTCTTCAACTTCCTGACCGTGGCATCTCCTACTCGGACTCACTCACAGACCAGTCTGCTGAACGCGAAGCTGACCAGCTACATGCCGGGCCTCACCGCCAAGGTGTTCCGAACCTACAACGCCTCCGTGACGCTGGAGAAGCAGCTGAAGCCCACGTACCCGCCGGGCACGTCGGTGGAGGAGATGGTGGTGCAGTACAACGACGCGAACCGCGAGGTGGCGGTGCTGTGCAACCACCAGCGCTCACTGCCGAAGAACTGGGAGGAGAACACGGCGAAGAAGCGCGAGAAGCTGGAGATGATGCAGGGGCAGGTGGAGGCGCTGAAGAAGATGCTGGCGACGGTGCGGCGCGGCGAGGAGATCAAGCTGATGCCCGAGAAGTACCGCAGTGCCGTGGCGAAGCTGGAGATCCCCGAGGGTGCGAGCGAGGAGACGGTGAAGGAGCTGAAGTTGAAGCGACAGGCGGAGGTGAACGAGCGCGCCAAGTTCGCGCACATGTTCAAGACGCAGCCGAGCGAGGCGCAGGTGGAGAAGCGGCTAGAGATGTACGAGGCGCGGTACAACTCTTTCGCGATCAAGCTGAAGGACTTGGTGAGAGATGGGAGGTGGATTGACGATCAGGACAACAACAAGCTGGTGGCGCTCGGAACGAGTAAGATCAACTACATGGACCCCCGCATTACGGTGGCGTGGTGCAAGCGAGTGGGGGTGTTGAGGCGAGTTTACTGGTAGAATGACGTGCCCATCGAGAAGATTTTCACAACGGCTCTGCGAAACAAGCACAACTGGGCGATGTGCGTTCCGGAGAGCTATCGTTTTTAAACAGGAGCGGTTTGTTGCGAACAAAGACGGAATACTGTCACACTATTCGGATTCCGACAAACTCGGTATCCGGTTCACCAGCGCCCTAGTCATCAAAGGCAGGAAAGGAGCGCACCGTCCAATGGCGCCAATCCACTCGTTCTTGTCCTTTTCGGACTCTGCATACATGTAAAAAGACTCCTTGCTTGTGGCCACTTCGATCGAGTGTCTACAGGGTGAATGGGCCGCAGGGCGCTACTTCTTGTGTGTTTGATCATCTGCGCCTTTCACCGTCTGGCACTGCGACAAATCGATCACGCCGTGAGGAGGCACCTGCTCATCAGCGAGAAAACACAAGCCAACATTCACGTTCTTTGCAAAATACAGCTTGTCTCCCTTTAGCACAAAGTAGCGACGTCTCCATTCCTTCAGCCATGAACCTCATCCTGATTGCAAGCAAATGGGCTTACTCCTCTTCGTCAGATACCCAGAGAATTGGGGGTGGGACAGATCCACGTTCACGATTTCCCTCGGCATGTCCAGCACAATGAGATATTTGGAGAGGAGTCCGCGCCCGTTTTTCCCCTCCACGGTCCCTTCGAAAATGGGGGCCCACTCGTCTCTCCTAGTTTGTGATTGACTGCCGACTCGGTGCATCGCGTTCGTGTTCCCTTCCCAAGAAGATGACCGAGACCGTCCCCTTTGTGAACGGGATTCGATTGGTTCCCGTCACGCATGTTTCCATCGTGCTGCGGGAGATGTACGGAGTATCACTGTCCCAGTCCGTGTCGGCGTGGGACATCACCGAGTTCTTGCGCGGCGCGTTTTCGGATTCTGTATTCGATGTATTGATTCAGGCAGAGTCGGTATAGCGAATGAGTGTAATGGATAGTGAGGAAATCACCGTTTCCTTTTTCACCACTCTGGATTCTGCCGAATCAGTTGTGCGCTCGTTGGACGGAAGGCAGACCGGCATTTCCAGCAGGAACGTGCTGGTTTCCGCTTCCATCGTTCCTCCTCTCCCCGCGCAAGACGAGTGGGAGGCCGCCTTCCACTGCCACTCGGAGGAAGACTTCTCCTCTCTCCTGCCGGGCTGTCGTCCCGATACGGTCGTTCTGTCAGACATCCCGATCCGCTGGCTCGGACTAAAGACTCCGCAGTTGGAGAAGGGCAGTTCCTCTCTGCGCAACCTGAATGCTTTTTTCTCCCACTACGGCGCTGTGGAGTCGGTTCTCTTCCTTCTCCTCACCCACAGAGAAATCCAACTGCTGTCGAGTTCCGAAATCGACTCGTTTTTGTACGTGACTGTGGGCGTGCGGTTCGCCTCCTACGCGGGCTTCTGCGCCTGCATGACGGTCCTGCGGAATCGTCTGATGCAGAAGGACGGCGTGAAAAAGGCGCTCGTGCTGCGCGTGGCGTTCGACCGGAGCGCGTTCTTCAGCGAGGAGAAGAAGAAACAGCGGGCGTAGAGAGAAGAGGAGGACGTGAGGGATAGAGAGGAGGAGAAAGAGGCGAAGAAGGAAGAGGCGGCGAGACAGCGGAGGAAGAAGGAGGAAGAGGAGGCGGTGAGGCGCATGACGAAGGAAGTGGAAATGAGTGGATGCTCTCATGTACAGGTCCGCGCCCAGCTGGAGGCGCTGGAGGAAGTGCTTCAGTCCCTGTCGGCGGAGGATCGCGAGGTGGCGAAGCTGAAGGAGGTGGTGGAGGAGCAACGCTTGGCGTTGGACCAGCCCACCGTGGTGTCACTTCGTGAGAGTGGTGCGGTGCTGGAGAAGACGAAGAGGAGGGCAAAGAGGGCAGGAGAGCGCATTGCACGGGAAGCACGCGAGCGGCGAAGGCGGGAGGTGAAGGCTGCAGTGAAGGCAGTGAGTGCGCTGTATGCGAAGTACGAGACCACGTGCGAGCAGGGTGGATGCGCGTGGTGTGGGTGAGGCGTAGTGTCGGAGCTGGCGTGGATGGAGGAGCGAAGGAGTCGCTGCGCGGCGGTGCTGCGCGAGGTGGCGGAGCTGTCAGGAGAGGCGCTGGAGAGGGACCACGACGCGCTGCTGGCGAAGCTGAAGGGAGCCAAGCAGACGATGGAGAAGGTGGGCGTGAGGTGGAGGCGTGAGGTCCAGGTGCTGTCCGCGCAGATGGTGATGGCGGCCATGGAGAAGAGTCTGCAGGAGGTGGAGGCGGCGTGCGACGCGAAGAAGACGGGCCCGCTGGGGTTTGTGTTTGAGCGTGCGGAGAAGGCGGTGCAGACGCGGTTCCTGCGCGTCAACGCGAGCTGCAACAACGAGCAGCAGATGAGAGGTGAGTGCTGGGGCGAGGCGCAACGGCTAGACTTCAACGCGGTGTTGGAGAAGATGAAGGCGGGCGTGTTGCAGCTGAGCGCGGCGTGCGCGGCGGTGGAGGAGGCGGAGGTGGGTTTCCAGACGCTCTGCGAACGCATCGAGCAGCGAATGAGTGGGCGAGGAGGAGAGAACTAACGCAAAGAGGCCCTCGCGCAGTTCCAGAACGTTCTGTTCGAGGAAGGAGGGGTGCTCACCGCACCAGTCGAGGTGGAGTGGCGGGCGCAGCGCAGCGCCGTGGTGACGGGCATCTCGAGGATGTGTTCGCGTTTGACGCGGCGTCGGTGCAGGAGGGCTTGGAGGCGCTGCGCCGTTTGGAGCGTGTTCTGCAGTGCTTCGACGCCTTCACGGAGCAGGTGGAGCAGTACGCGCAGCTGCGTCGCCGCTTCGAGAGCGCCTGCAGAGCCGTGGCGCGGGCCAACAAGCGAGTGGCTCGCTACAAGGAGAAAGAGGCGAAGGTGCAACGGTACCTGGACGACGTGGATTCTGCCGTGCTGAAGGAGCGTGTGGAGGGTAGGTGAGGGTTGGCGGAGTGAGGCGAAGCGATGGAGCAGTTGAAGGTGGAGTCGCTGCAGGAGCTGTGCGAGGGCTTGCTGCGCGGGAAGAAGCTGTTTGTCACGCTGTGGCGGGAACCGCGGTTCGAGGCGGAAATGAGCGGCTTCCGAGCGGGCATGCAGATGCTGCTGGACGCGTGTGCGGAGTTGCTGGGGAGGAAGGAGAAGGAGTGCGATTCGACGATGCGCGTGTTGGAGGGGAAAGAAGAGGCGATGCGGGATCTGAGAGAGAGTCTGGTGGAGAGAGTGCTGTATCTGCAGAACCGCAAGGCATGCATCGAAGAGGAGCTGCGCCTTCTCGCCAATCGAAAACGGCTGTCCGAGGAGGCGATTCGCGTGTCTAGCCGCGTGGCGAAGGATGACGAGGTGCACTCGATTGTCGAGGAAGAGGAGAGTCCTCCGCTGAAGCGTGCGTACAGTGAAAAGAGGGTGGAGTTCCGCTTCAATGCGGAGAAGGGGTGTTTTGAGGAGTACGAATTGGATTAGTTGTTCTTTCATTTGTTTTTGCAAGTGTTTGTTCGTGCGAAAGCCACATCGCCATGACAGTGATTCTTCCTTGGCTGCGATCCGCGGATTCAGCACCTCCCTCTTGTTGCTGGCACGCTGTGGCATCGAGAGGGGCGCAGGCAACCGAAAACGGAGTCAAACGAGGAATTCCAGAATCCGAGAAAAGGGTGTGTTCCAAAGCAAATATGTTGTCTAGCAAGGTATCTAGCGTTGTGCGAAACGGCGGGGCGAGACTCTTCTCGTCCTCCCTCAGAGACATCTCGATTAAGGGATTCTTTGCGGCAAAGAACTATGCGATCGTTGGAGCGAGCGTGAAGCCCGGCACCATGGGCAATATCATCTGCGAGAACTACAAGCGCACCTTCAAGGGAGAGACCTTTTACATCAACCCCAAGGGTGGGTTTTGCATGGGCATTGTTACCCATAGGTGGAGAGCTGTACGGGCAGCCGATTTACAAGACGCCCATGGATGTGCCCAAGGACATTGAGGCGGCGGTCGTTGTGATTTCCGCCAAGTTCGCCGTGCCCGTGGCCGAGCAGTGCATGAAGAAGGGAGCCAAGTACATCATCATGATTCCCGGCGGCTTCAACGAAACGAAGACGGAGGAGGGTCGCCAGAAGCAGGTGCGCGCTGCGGCGGTGTATGAGCGGTAGAGAAAGCTGGTGGAGCTGGCCAACCAGTACAAGTGCCGTATCATCGGCCCCAACTGCATGGGCGTGTACGACCCCACGAGCATTGACACGCTGTTCGTCGGAGAGGAGGGGTTTGCTCTGATGGCATGCATCACGCCTAGCTTGGCGAAGCCCGGCGCCGGACCCGTGGGTATCTTCTCGCAGAGCGGCGCCATAGCCTCCGCTATTCTCAACGAGGTGTTCGCAGTCTAAGGCATTCACCCGTAGCTGGCGGGTCGTTTCAACGACGGCTGGATCTCCAAGTTCATCTCCTTCGGCAACGCGTGCGACGTGAACGAGATGGACATCATGAAGTACTACAGCGAAGAGCCCTCCGTCAAGCAGGTCGTGCTTCGCCTCTCTCTTCACCCTAGTCCTGGGCGTATCTTGAGGGCTTCCGCGACGGCGCTGCCTTCATGAAGGTCGCCAAGGAAATGACGATGAAGAAGCCGATGCTGCTGCTGAAGTCAAACCGCAGCGCTGCCGGCGCCAAGGCCTCCGCCTCGCACTCCGCCTCGCTCGCCGCGAACGACGCCGTCTGCGACCAGTTGTTGAAAAACGTGGGATGTTGTGGGGTAGTCTGATCGGCAGAGCGGCGTGATCCGCTGCGACATCTGGAGAGACCTCTTCAACATCGGCCGCATCCTGCGCTACCAGCCGCTGCCCCAGGGCCGCCGCGTGGCCAGTGCGTTCCACTCACTCCCCTGAAGCGTAGTCGTGACGGACGCGGGCGGCTTCGGCGTGCTGATCGCGGACGCGGTGGACCAGTACAAGCTGAAGCTGGTGGACTTCACGCCCGACACGGTGAAGCGCTTCCGCTCGACCTTCCCGCCCTACTACCAGTGCGCGAACCCGATGGACCTGACCGGCTCCGGTGGGTGCGGCGCGGCGGCGTGATGCGTAGCGAAGACGGAGGACATGATCAAGGCGGGCCACCTGGCGCTGGAGGACCCCAACATCGACGTGGTGGTGATGGGCCTGCAGCCGATCGCGCCGGGCCTCGCGGACGCCGACGTGATGGCGAAGACGCTGATCGAGCACTTCGGCCCCGGCAAGACGAAGAAGCCGTTCATGGTGGTGGAGTTCGGCGGCAAGTACCCTGACGACCGCACGATCCGCACGATGTTGAAGGAGGCGGGCATGGCGGTGTACCCCGGAGGTGAGGAGGCGCTGCGCGTGCTGAACAAGCTGGTGTCGTACAAGGAGTATCTGGACGCTCGCAAGAGCGTGACGAGCGAGGTGGGTGTGGGCGCGGCGCGTGAGAGTCAGACCTACCCCGAGATCGACGTGCGCCAGGTGAACGCGCTGTTCGACAAGGTGCTGCAGAAGGGGCGCACGACGCTGACGGAGATCGAGGGCTACGACGTGTTCTCGCTGTGCGGCATCAAGACGCCCGCGTACAAGCTGTTCACCAGCGGCAAGGAGGCCGGCGACTTCGTGGAGCAGCAGCTGCGCGCCAAGCCGGGCAAGTTCGTCGCGAAGGTGGTGTCGCCCGACGTGGGGGCAGAAGCGGCGCGTGAAGCGTAGATTATCCACAAGACGGACGTGGGCGGTGTGTCGCTGAACATCAAGGACGGCGAAACGGCGAGCCGCGTGGTGGAGGCGATGAACGCGAAGTTCAGCAAGCAGGCGATCGAGTACCACGGCATCATGGTGAGCGAGATGGTGCCGAAGGGCCTGGAGATGATGATCGGCGCCAACCGCGACGCCACCTTCGGCCCCATCACC
>ERZ827156.2004-NODE-2004-length-22223-cov-3.857091_pt1 | contig 22223 bp, 18 predicted proteins | sample MGYA00519919_ERZ827156 | MGnify/ENA primary metagenome ERZ827156 (study PRJEB31778, sample SAMEA3449269) | human gut metagenome | biome: human gut; feature: human-associated habitat; material: faeces | place: United Kingdom | collected 2010/2012 ...
AAGCTGCGAACTGTTCGCCAACCTGACCCCGCTGGGCATGAAAGGCTTCGATAAAAAGCACGACTACCTCGGCTTCATCAACCGCCTGCCCAAGACGGCCACGGTTTTTGACTGCATCATCAACCCGCCCCTGTCCGAGACGATCACCGCCGCCCGCGCGGCCGCTGAAGACGCTGCAGAAGATTTTGAGAAGTATTCGGCGCTCTACAAAGACGGTCTCATCAGCAATAATCAGTGGCGCAAGGTAACGCTCAAAAACGAAGGTGCCAAGAGTGATCTGAAGCAGGCCGAAGCGGCGTTGACGTTGGCGCGGACGCAGTCGGACTACCTTACGATCCGAGCGGAAAAAGACGCCCATGTGGCCGCCGTCATAAAGCATGAAGGCGATCTGACGCTCCCCGGTTTGCCGATTCTGATGCTGGACACGGATGCGGATCCTCGGTTTGAATTTCATGTTCCCGAAGGAGTGCGTGACCAACTGCAGGCCGGAATGCAGGTCACGGTGACGGTGGACGGACTGGTGCCGCTGTCGGCCCGCATCGAACGTCTCAATACATCATCGGACCGCTTGTCCCGCAGTTATCTGGCACGGGCTGTGTTTGACGGGAATCCTTCCGTGCGTCCCGGTCAGTTCGGACGAGTGACGGCAGTACTTCAGAAAGGTACGAGGCCTGCGGTGCCGCGTACGGCGCTTACGAAACGCGGGGGACTCACCGGCGTTTTTGTTGCAGAAAACGGACGGGCGCTTTTTCACTGGGTGAAGTTGGGAGGTGGGACGGACGACACCGTTGAAATTCTCGCCGGTCTGACGGGAGATGAAAGACTCATCAATCAACCGGCGCCGTTGCTTTACGACGGGGCGCCGATTCAGCATGGGGCGGCTAAATGAGTCCCTCAAAAACACTGACCGGCCGCATGGCGGCGGCGTTTATTGATTCGAAACTCACGATTCTTGTGATGCTCGCGGCACTCGCGTTCGGACTGTGGTCCGTAATGACGACGCCGCGCGAAGAAAACCCGCAGATCACGATGCCCGCAGCCGGCGTCCGCGTCTTTTTGCCCGGAGCAGATCCCGACGAAGTCGAAGCGAAAGTCGCACGTCCCGTGGAGGCACTCATTAACCAAATTGAGGGCGTGGATCACGTTTGGTCCGTGTCGGAAGACTCTCAAGTGACGGTAACGGTGCAGTTTAAGGTGGGGGAAGACAAGGAAGCGTCGCTCGTCAAGCTTGCAGACCGCATAATGAGCGGCCGCAATCAATTGCCGCAGGAGGTCGTTGGTCCCTTTATTGCGAGCGCGGATGTGGACGATGTGCCGGTTCTGGCACTGACGTTTTTTTCCAAGACGTATGATGACGAAGCCCTGCATCGGGTGGCGGAAAGTGTCGCCGACCGCTTGATGGGGTTAAAGGACATTTCTACTTTGTCCGTCATCGGTGGCCGGGCGCGGGAATTGACGGTGGACGTGGATCCGGCGCGCTTGGAAAGTTTTCATCTATCGATGGATGCGGTGAAAGCGGCCATTGCCGCAGCGAACCTTGCGGGTCCTTTGGGAACGGTAACGGACGCCGATACTGTGACGCGGGTGCGTTTGGCGGACTTTATTGCCGGTGCAGAGGACTTAAAGCATCTCGTCGTGGGCGTGAGCCCCACGGGCGCCGCCGTGCATTTGTCGGATGTGGCGACGATCTCGGACGGAGGAACGGTGACGCGGACGACGGCGTCCCGCTTTGCCTATGGTCAGGCCGATACGCACTACGACGCAGCGGACAAAGCGGAATACCAGGCCGTGACGCTGGCGGTTGCCAAGCGCAAGGGTTCCAACGCCGTGGTGCTCTGTAATACGGCTTTGGAACGGCTTGAACGTATGAAGGGCAGCGTCATCCCCGAAGGGATCGGCCTTGAGGTGACGCGAAACGACGGCGTAAAAGCCGACAGTGCCGTCAATACGTTGATCGAGCATTTGGGGATTGCGCTTGTTGCGGTGGTGTCCGTGACGTTCTTTTTCCTCGGGTGGCGGCCTGCCGTGATTGTGGCGGTGACGGTGCCCCTGATTTTGTCCATAACGTTGGGCGTCGTGGGGATTGCCGGCTTTACCATCAACCGACTGACGCTTTATGCACTCATCATCGCGTTGGGGTTGCTGGTGGACGATTCCATCGTCGTCATTGAAAACATTGTGCGTCATTACGGGTTGTCGCCCATCAGAAACCGAGACGACCGTCTGATGCGCAGCATTGAAGCCCCAGGGGAAATCGGGAGTGCGACGTTGCTTGCCACCGTCGCGGTGATGCTGGTTTTTGCCTCGTTGATTCCGGCGTTGACCGGGATGGCCAAGCAGTATTTCTACCCGGTCGGATTTTCCGTTCCGGTGGCGTTGGCGGCGTCCTTCCTGATTGCCTATACCGTCGCGCCGTGGGCGGCCCTGCGTTGGTGCTCAGTGCCGAAGCCGGCGGCGGAGAAGGAAGCGAGACCCGGCGGACGCCTGGGGGCGTGGTACGCCCGCTGGGCTCGGCCGCTCATCGGACATCCCCGGCGGGAAATGATGTTCGTGGGACTCATTTTGCTCTGTCTTACGCTCGCCTTTTTGATGCCCGCTTGGCAGCTCATCCGTCCTGCGGGTCCGGGGGGCGCGGCGCCTGCCTTGGGGATTGAAATGAGTTTTCTTCCGAAGGACAACAAGAACACCTTCAACGTCACGCTGGAACTACCGCGGGGGACGCCGTCGGAAGTGACGGATCGGGCGGTGCGCGACGTGGCGCTCCTGGTTGCGGAGATTCCGGAAGTCACGAATTATCAGACTTGGACGGGGTTGGGTGGCGTACCGGACTTTAATTCCTTAATCCGCGGCAATGCGATGGCGGGGAGCTATATCGGGGCCGTACGCGTGAACCTGACGGACAAAGCTGAACGGCGTCGTTCGTCGATCGTTATGGCGCAGGAACTTCGCACGGCGTTAAAGGACATGGCCGTGCGCTACCCCGGCATTACGGTGCAGGTGGTGGAAGACCCGCCGGGGCCGCCGCAGAAAGGTACGGTGTATGCGGAAATCTACGCGGAAGACGGAGAGCTTTTGAAGACTCTGTCGGATGCAACGGCTGAGGCTTTCCGAACGACGTATGACATGGCAGAAGTGACGCAGAGTCAGGATACCGAAGCGCGTGAACTGCGTCTGCGAATTGACCGTGACAAGGCGGCGCTTTCCGGCGTTGTGCCCGTCGTGGCCGCACGGGCGCTCGCCCACTGGGTGCAGGGAGAAAAGGCGGGGTATGCCCATACGCCCGGCGAACGGCGCGATGAGGTGATCCGGTTGCGTGTGAAAGACGGTGAAACGTTTGACCCGGTGTTTTTGCGGAATGTGACGGTGCCGGGCGCCTTAGGCAGACGCGTGCCGCTTTCCGAACTTGTGACGGCGACGCCCGCGCCCCTGCCGCGGAAAATCGAAAAGAAAGACGGCGTGCGGATGACGGCGGTCGGGGGTGAATTGGGTTCGACCGCTTCGACCTATGCCGTTTTGGATTTGGATCGACGCTTGGACGGGGAAGTGCTGCCGGGCGGCGGGACGCTTACCACCGGGAATCTTGGTTGGGAGGATGCGCGGCCTGATCTGACGCTTTCGCGTGCTGTTCTCCTTTGGCAGGGCGAAATGCGTATGATGCTCGACAGCTACCGGGATCTGGCCATTTCGCTGTGCCTTTCGGTGGGTTCCATCTTCCTTATTCTCGTCGCCTACTACCAGAGTTTTGGGTTGGCGGCGATTGCGCTTGCGGCCGTTCCCCTTTGCTTTATCGGCATGTTTCCGGGGCATTGGCTCTTCGGGGTACAGTTTTCGGCGTCGTCTTTAGTGGGTGTGACGGCTTTGTCCGGGGTCGTGGTGCGAAGTTCTCTGCTCATTATCGATTTCGTGATTGATTACCTCAAGGCAGGTCTTCCGCTGACGGACGCCGTCATTGACGCGGGCGCCGTGCGTCTGCGGCCGATTCTTCTTACGACGCTTGCCATCGTCTTGGGGAGCCTTATTCTGATGCCGGATCCGGTGTTCGGCGGTCTCGCGATCACGTTCGTGTTCGGTGCGGCTGCTTCCACGGTCTTTACGATTTTCCTGATCCCGATCCTTCTGAATGTCTACTTTCGGAAGTTTCCGTACCGAGTGAAGGCATGAGGTTACGCGCCGCGCGGCGGTTCCGGCAAAAACGTTTGTCCGGAACGGCGCTTGGCGCAGTCGATGAGAAATTTCGTGAGTTCCAGGGCGGCGGGTCTTAAGCGCGAGCGGTCTTTTAATACGCAGATTCGGTTGTCGAGTCGGCGCCACACGTCGGACAATTCCACAAACTGAAAATCCGGTTCCTGCGCGGCGTAGGAACTTCGTAAAACCAGCATGCCGCCGCCGATGCGCTTCATGGTTTCAAAGCCCGCGCGGATCGAAGGAAAACGCGCCCGAATATTGAGGTGCAGCCCCAATTCCTTCGCACGGTTTTCAAACCACTCCTGGCTCACGAGTTCGGTATTTAAGGCGACGAGCGGGAAGTGTTCCAACTCTTTTAAGGACACGGTTTTTCCGAAGTGTGCGAGCTGCGGGTGATTTTTCTCGACGAGCAGACCGTAGGTGTCTTTGAAATACTCGAAAAACTCCACTTCATCTTCGCGCGGGATGAGTTCGCCCTGAACGTAGTTGGCAACCCCCACGTCCGCTGTGCCGTTGATGACGCCTTCGATCACTCTGGGGGAGGTTCTCAGGGAAAAATCAACGCGGATGTCGGGATGTTCGACTAAGAATTCGCCGATGTCGGCGTGCAGCGCCCCGTTGAGGCCCCCGTAATTGGCAAAAAGCCGCAGAGTGTCTTCGCGGTTGTTGAAGGCCTGCATGCTTTTTTCAAGGTTGGCGGTCTGCAGCATCAGAAGACGTGCCTCTTCGGAAAAACGTTCGCCCGCCGGGGTGAGGGCAAGTCCCCTCGGGAGACGATCAAAGAGTTTTACGTGAAAAGTGCCTTCAAGTTTTTTGATCCGTAAGCTCGCGGCCGACACGGTCATGAAAACGGCATCCGCCGCCGGTTTCAGCTGTTTTTTCTGAGCGGCCGCCAAAAAGAGCCGCAGGTCGGTCAGGTCGTAATTAATCATAAGAGTTGAGTAAAACTTAACAATAGCTTTAAAACAATTCGATTGTACACCGGATGAATTTTCGTCAAAATTCCGGTCATCCAAACGCAATGCGGTGCACAAAAAAGAGTGGTGCAGCGCTTGAAATTGGTTAGACCGTTGACAGAAATTTAAACCGTAAGGAACCCCATCATGTTTGAAACGAAGACTGACCCCTCCACCCTCCAGGCCGTTTTTATGAATGATACGAAGGTCATTCGCAAGGCCGTCGCTAAGAAGTGCACGGCAACGCTGAAGACGGTTTTGAACGACGCTGTCCGCGAAGAAAAGCTGTTCCAGCAGCGCTCCGATGACTTCGCGATGCGTGATCGTCAGTAAGTCGTTTTCTTCTCTGCATTTTCTGAAAGTCGCCCACGGGCGGTGTTCTTTCCCATTTGCCCCGACGGAAACCGGTAACGGCCGCCGGGGATTTTTTATGCCCGGCAGCTGTGAAAACTGCGAAAGATATTAAGTGCATCGGCTAAAATCTCCGGATTCGCCTCTATTTCCGAAAGGACACCAAAGATGCTCTACGAAGCGGCTCGCGCCTGTTTGTTCCGTATGCAGCCCGAGACGGCTCATGCCGTCATCATGGATAACCTCGACTGGGCGGTGGGATTGGGTCTCACCAAACTCGTGACGGGGAAGAAAGTCTGCGATCCCGTCAAAGTGATGGGGTTGACGTTCCCCAACGCCGTGGGGTTGGCGGCCGGCATGGATAAGCTCGGGGCTCACGTGACGAGTCTCGGGAGTTTGGGGTTCGGGCACATCGAAGTAGGGACGATTACGCCGTACCCGCAGCCCGGGAACGCCAAACCGCGTTTGTGGCGCCTGATTCCCGCTCAGGGCATCATCAACCACATGGGGTTCAATAACTGTGGTACCGACAAGGCGGCAGCGAACCTCGTGAGTGCCGATAAATACCGTGCCGAAGGCGGCATCCTCGGGATCAATATCGGTAAGCAGAATACGACGCCGTTGTCGGGTGCTTTGGCCGATTACGTTTTCTGCATGGAAAAACTCTACGAGAAGGCGGATTACCTCGCCATCGACATTTCCTGCCCCAATACGCCGGAACTGACGAATCTGCAGGGCGGTAACGAATTGACGGGGTTGCTCGCCGGAATTGCCGACGCTCGCAAGAAGCTCTCCGACAAGACGGGGCGTTATGTACCCATTACGGTTAAGATCGGTCCTGATTTGGACGATCCGGCGATTTTGTCCGCAGCCGACGCCTTCGTGAAGTACGGAATGGACGCGGTGACGGCGACGAATACGACGCTTTCGCGCAAGGGTGTGGAAAACCTCGCCACCGAAGAGAAGGTGGGCGGTTTGTCGGGACTGCCGCTTTTTGAGCGTTCGACGGCCGTCGTAAAACTCCTGGCGGATCATCTGCAGGGGGCGCTTCCCATCATTGCTTCGGGGGGCGTCATGACGCCTGAGACTGCGGTTGCCAAGATGGACGCCGGGGCGACGCTTGTGCAGATTTATTCGGGCTTTATTTACAGCGGCCCCGCTCTCGTGTCGTCGGCCGCTCAGGCGATTGCCGACTGGCGCGTGATGCATCCGGCGGCGTAAATTCTTTAGAAATCGGGGCGTTTTCATCCTGAGCTAATGCTGACCCAGTATGTTTCGCCCTGTCAGACGGTTTCAGGGGGGGGGAATCCTCTCCAGAAACGAGCGTAGTAGAGGAGATTGTCGTGACGAAAGACGACTGCATTTTCTGCAAGATCGGCAAGGGAGAAATTCCTGCCAAGGCGATTTACGAAGACGACGACGTCATTGCTTTTAATGACATCAACCCGAAGGCGCCGGTACATTTTTTGATTATTCCGAAGGCGCATATCACGTCTTTGGCGGATGCGACGCCGGCCGATACGCCGCTCTTGGGTAAAATGTTGGCGCTCGTGCCGGTCTTGGCGAAAAAGGCCGGTTGCGAAAACGGTTTCCGCACGGTGATCAACACCGGCCGCGACGGCGGTCAGGAAGTGCCTCACCTGCATATTCACGTCCTGGGCGGCCCTCAGCCCTGGAAGAAGTAATACAACAATCAACCAAGCGGCCTCAGGCCGAGGAGTAAAAAAATGGGTTCCCTTTCGATTTGGCATTGGCTCATCGTTCTCGCGATCGTTGTGCTCGTTTTCGGCACCGGCAAACTGAAGAACATGGGTAAGGACCTGGGCGGCGCCATCAAGGGCTTTAAGGAAGGCATGAAGGAAGGCGACGGTGCGGCTGCGGCTCCGAAGCAGGTTACCGAAGAAAAGAAGGCCGACGTCGTTGACGCCAAGGCCGTCGAAAAGAAAGAAGCGTAATTCTTTCCCTTTAGGTTGATGAAGAGGACTGCGTGGGGCAAACCTTCACGCGGTTTCTCTTTGCGGACTCTTTTTCCCCGCATTAGGTGTAGGTGTCATGTTTGATTTCGGGATGACGGAACTGATGGTCATCGGCGCGGTGGCGCTTGTGGTGCTGGGGCCGGAAAAACTCCCCGTCGTGGCGCGTACCGCGGGGGAGTGGATCGGTAAGGCGCAGCGCCTCGTCGCTCAGGTAAAGGGCGACATTGAGCGCGAAGCGGAATTGTCTGAATTGAAAAAGATTCAGGAAGAAGCCAAAAGCGTTGCCGACGACATTACAAAAACGGTGAAGGGCGAAGCCGACGCGATTGAGGGCGAAATGAAGTCGCTTGAAAACGACGTCAACGCCGTTGCGAAATCCGCAGAAGCCGACTTTCAGTCGACGACGGCTGCGGCCGAGCCCGAACCCAAATACAAGGAATTGTCCGACACCGAACCCAACCTTGCGTTTGCCAACGTCGGGGAAGGGGCGTCCTCGACGGCGGACGATTTCTACAGTTGGTACGGGGACGATCCGTCCAACAATTCCACTTCGCACGTCTTTGAGAAGCGCTACAAACCCGGCCCCAGCATTGATGAGCTGGCTGAGCAGCTGGAGCGCCTCAAGGCCGAAATCGGCGACCGCTCGCCGCAGTTGGGCGGCAATGCCCGCCGTTATGCATCCCGCGCGCGCACGAACCGCGTGCGCATCTACCGTTAAGTTCCTGCCATGGCCAAGAATTCAAACGACACGCCGGAACTGGAGGGGCCGGAAGACCCCGCCAATGAGCAGCCTTTGGTGTCGCATCTCATTGAATTGAGAAATCGCACTGTCCGGGCCTGCATTTCGATCATCGTCGTCTTTGCGGGGTTGTCCCCCTTCATGAAGGAAATCTTTGACTACTTGTCAAAGCCCTTGATGGTGGCGTTGCCGCAGGGCGTCAAACTTCTGGCGACGGGGGTGGTGGCGCCATTTATGGTGCCTTTGAAGGTCACGCTTTTCGTGGCCTTCGTGATTGCGCTCCCCTATGTGCTTTACCAACTCTGGGCCTATATTGCGCCCGCGCTCTACCGAAGCGAAAAGCGGCTTGCGCTTCCCGTCATCATTTCAAGCGTCGTGATGTTTGCGCTGGGGATGTCGTACTGCTACTTCATCGTGTTCGGTATGGTGTTTAAGTTCATCGCCGGGTTCTCCCCGGATTCGGTGAATTTTGCGCCGGATATCGACAGCTACTTCAGCTTCGTGCTCACGATGTTCTTCGCGTTCGGCGTAGCGTTTGAAACCCCGATCCTCGTGGTGGTCTTAAACCGTGTAGGGGTGGCGAGTTACGAAAAACTCAGAAGGGCTCGGCCGTACCTCATTGTCGGCGCCTTTGTGCTCGCGGCCATCTTTACGCCGCCCGACGTGTTGTCGCAGCTCTTGCTGGCAGTGCCCCTCGTGATTCTTTTTGAAGTGGGGCTGCAGTTCGTGCGAATTTTCGGCCGCAAGGACGAACGAAATCCCGACGAAGACGATGAATAGCGGTTCCTTTTGACGAAAAAAATCCCGGTTGCGAACGGCCGGGATTTTTTTCGCCCGAATTTTGAAAAATTCAGCTGACGGATAAAGTAAAACCCTGTCCGGCATCAACCGTGACAGGGTTTTGGAATGTGGTGGGAGCGCAGAGACTCGAACTCTGGACCGACGGATTAAGAGTCCGCTGCTCTACCAACTGAGCTACGCTCCCAGGCGATTAATTGATTCTATGGTGGGTCGTGCGAGATTCGAACTCACGACCAACGGATTAAAAGTCCGCTGCTCTACCGACTGAGCTAACGACCCTCGGGAAACCTAACGGTCTTTAACCCCGTTCCCGTAGAGGAACAATCAATCGAGGTGCGTATTAGACACGTTTTTTGGGAGGATGTCAAGTCTTTTACGGAAGCTTTTTTGCCGACGCGGGGAGGTAAAAAAGCAAAAATGAAAAGAATCCTGCGGAAATTATTGGGAATCCGTGTGCATTTTCCGATGAAAAATGCTATGGTAAAAAAAGATGCGCGGCGAAGGGGGAGCTCTTTGTCGCGATTTTCTTTTTCTAAAAGGATTCCATCCCCAACCATTTCAATCCCATGCAGCTTTCTCTCGAACCCAAAGCCATCGAAGACGTCTACCGGACGCCTCTCGTGCAGCAGACCGCTTTCTGGTCTCGTGTTAAGGCGACGCTCGGCATGAAGAGCCGCGCTTTTGAATTCTCCGTACGCAACAGTGACATTTATACAGGGGTGGGCGGTTGGTCCCGCACCAATGCGGACGTGGTGGTGTTTGCTCAGCAGGTGAACGACGAAGATTGGATTGCCTATATGCCTTACGGGCCGGAGATTGAACCTTCGGAAGAAAATCAAGGGGTGTTTTTGGAGGAACTCTCCGAAGAACTCCGACGGTTCCTGCCCAAGGGCTGCATTGCACTGCGCTACGATCTCAACTGGCAGTCGCATTGGGTGACGGAACAAGATTTTGACGCCGACGGTGAGTGGCGCGGCGGACCCCGGAAGGTCTTCCAGGAGATGCAGTTAAATTTCGGTACCGCCAACGGCAATCTCTTTAAGTCGCTCACGAACGTACTGCCCGCCGACACCATCGTCGTGGATTTGGCCAAGTCCGAAGAAGACATGCTGGGGGCGATGAAGGCGAAGACCCGCTACAACATCGGGCTGTCGTCGCGACACGGGATCGAGGTGCGGGAGCTGGGATTTTCGGATCTCCCCGTTTGGTATTCGCTCTATACGGAGACGTATCACCGCAACGGCCTTCACGTGAATGACCTTCGTTACTTTGAATCGGTCTTTTCGGTGTGGATGAAGCACGAAGATCCCAATGTGACGGTGAAACTTCTCGCCGCCTTCGACGGGGACGATCCTTTGGCGGCGATGTTCCTCATCGTGTCGGCGCATCGTGCCACGTATCTTTACGGGGCGTCGTCTTCAAGGAAACGCAACCTGATGCCGACGTACGCACTGCAGTTCAAGGCGATGCAGATTGCGTGTGCGGCGGGCTGTACGGAATACGACATGTTCGGCGTCGCGCCGACGTCCGATCCTTCGCATCCGATGCACGGCCTCTATAAATTCAAAACAGGGTTCGGCGGCTCGATGTTCCATCAGTTGGGCTGCTGGGATTACCCGTTGGATGAGAAAAAGTACCACGCATTTGCAGCGCACGAAATGGGAATGGCGGGGTACTACGCCTGAGGATTCTTTTTCGGCGGACGGACTTCCGTATCACACCCCTCCGAAAAGTCCTGTTTTTTGTAACATCGTCTCAGGTTTTAGGGTTAACCCTAAACAAAATGACATTTTTTTCCTCGATTTTCCGACGGACTTCAGGCATGATGCACCTTGAAAGACGGGGCAACAAAGTACTTTAAAAAATGTTTTTTTATTGAAAAGTGCTTTTAATCATCACATTAATGATGATAATTTTCGGTTTCTTTTGACGTTGAAGCCGTGAACGCGCCGTCGGATGAGTTTTTCGGACGATACAGCTCCTCAAGGTAACGATCATGGCAGACAAGAAAAAGGATAAGGAACTTCCGAAGGTTGAACGAATCACCGATAAGGAAGAGCGTAAAAAAGCATTGGCGGCGGCCGTCGCTTTCATCGAAAAAGAATTCGGCAAGGGCGCCATCATGCGTATGACCGACAGCCAGAAGGTGGAAGACGTCGAAGTCGTGAGCACGGGATCGCTGGGGCTCGATATTGCGTTGGGCGTGGGAGGCTTGCCCCGCGGCCGCGTGGTGGAAATCTACGGGCCGGAAAGTTCGGGTAAGACGACCCTCACGCTGCACGTCATCGCTCAGATGCAGAAGATCGGCGGTACCTGCGCTTTCATCGATGCGGAACATGCGCTTGACGTGCAGTACGCGGAAAAGCTCGGTGTGAAGTTGGACGAACTCTATCTCTCGCAGCCTGACACAGGGGAACAGGCTCTTGAAATCACCGACTCCCTCGTGCGTTCCGGCGCCGTGGATTTGGTGGTGATCGACTCGGTGGCCGCCTTAACGCCCAAGAACGAAATCGAAGGCGACATGGGCGAAGCGATGCCGGGCCTGCAGGCTCGCCTGATGAGTCAGGCGCTTCGCAAGTTGACGTCGTCCATTAACCGTTCGAAGACCTTGGTGATCTTCATTAACCAGATTCGTATGAAGATTGGCGTCACCTACGGCAGTCCTGAAGTGACGGCAGGCGGGAATGCGTTGAAGTTTTACAGCTCCGTGCGTATCGATATCCGTCGCAAGCAGTCTCTCAAAAAGGGCGATGATGTCTTCGGCTCTGAAACGAAGGTGAAGGTCGTCAAAAACAAGGTGGCGCCTCCCTTTAAGGAAGCGACCTTCGACATCCTCTACGGTGAAGGCATCTCTTATGAGGGTGAACTTCTTGACATCGGGTCGGACCTCAATATCGTGGATAAGAGCGGTGCTTGGTACGCCTACGAAGGGACGAAGATCGGACAGGGCCGCGACAATGCCCGTGCCTGGCTCAGAGAGAACCCCGATAAGGCTTTGGAAATTGAAAACAAGATTCGCGCGATCAAGGGTCTTAAGAATAAGACGATGAGCCTTGACGTGTCGAAGGACGCAAAGGCCGCGGCAAAGGACGAAAAGCCTGCGAAGGATGACAAGAAGGCGACAAAGAAACCGGCGGCTAAGCCCGCCGCGAAGGAAGTCCCGGCGGAAGCCGCGCCCGTGGAAGAAATCGTGCGGGAACCGGTGGATGATCCCGCTGACGAAACGACGATTGATCCGTCGGAACTCTACGAATGACCTTCGGTGAGAACCGGCGCGAGAAAAAGCCCCGCAGCCTGATGGCGCGGGGCCTGGATGCTCTCGCACGCCGCGAATACAGTCGGGATGAGCTTTACCGCAAACTCACGCATTCCCTCTCAGAGGACGAGACGTCAGACGATGTGGCGAACGTCATTGCCGACCTCGAAAAGAAGGGGTACCTGAGCAACGAACGGTACGCCGCGGGGCGTGTGAGAACCCGTGCGATGCGCTATGGAAACCGACGCTTGGCCGCCGAACTGCGGCAGCAGGGCGTGGAAACGGAAGCGATTGCGGAAGCCTTGGCGGACGCCGAGCCCGAAATCGACCGGGCGCGCGCCGTATGGAACCGAAAGTTCGGTGAGGCTCCGTTGGATTATCATGAAAAGTGTAAGCAGGTGCGTTTTTTGGCCGCCCGCGGTTTTTCCTTTGATATTATCAACAAGGTGCTTGCCGAAGCAGGCGATCGCACTGAGAATATAGAGGAATGCTGACGGACGTCATGCCGGAATTACAATGCCTCCGCCTTCGACGACGGGGGCATTTTTTAATGCAAAAGGGAGACTAAACGTGTTGGCTGCTGTTTGGGACGTGCTGGTGAATATGCACTGGGGCGCCGTGGCGCAGATTGTGATGATCGATATATTGTTGGGAGGCGACAATGCCGTCGTGATCGCGCTCGCCTGCCGCAATTTGCCGAAAGACCTGCGGATGAAGGGGGTTTTCTGGGGGACGACCGGGGCCATCGTTCTGCGTGTCATCCTCATTACCTGTGCGGTGCTGCTCCTGGATCTGCCGTTTTTGAAGGCGGCCGGAGCTATTTTGTTGCTCTGGATCGGGGTGAAGCTTCTGTTGCCTGAAGACGAGAATCCCGGCGAAGTGGAAGGCTCTTCGAAACTCTTGGGCGCCATCAAGACGATCATCGTTGCCGACTTCATCATGAGTCTTGATAACGTCATTGCCATCGCCGGTGCCGCGCAGCAGGCGCACGAAGATCATCAGACGCTTCTGGTGGTGTTCGGGCTTTTGGTGTCCGTCCCCTTCATTGTCTGCGGCAGTCAGATCATTCTGAAGTTTATTGACCGCTTCCCTGTTATCGTGTGGTTGGGCGGTGCGCTTTTGGGCTGGATCGCGGGCGGTATGATGGTGACCGACGGTTTCGTAGTGTCGCGTTGGCCCGAAGCGGCTGAATGGCACTATGCGGCGGGCATCGTCGGAGCGCTCATCGTGGTGGCGGTAGGAGGTTGGTTTGCCCGGCGGGCGAAGCAAAAAAAGGACTGACGGGATCGAGCGGTACTGAAAACTTGCGATAAGAACCCCGGCATTTTCTGAATAACTGAATTTTTTCAGTGACCCAAGAACGTCATAAAAAGGCTTCGCCTATCCTTGACACAAGAGGCGTTAAATGAACGAAAGCGTAAGCACACGGCAGGTATCAGCGGTGAAAACCGTCTGCCCTGCCGGGCCGGTGAAGTGCATTCCCTTCGCGGAATAGCTCCGTTAAATCCCAGTGAAGCTGAGTCAGTGGCGGTTCGCAGACTCTTCGTTCGAAAGAGTGAGGATAAGGTGATCGCGTACGCTCAGAAGCTACTTGGCACCCGCGACTTTAGTCGTCGGGAGCTGTCAGTATCGGCGGCGTTACTCTTTGCCGAGATGAGACCAGCCGCGGCAATGAGAATTTCACTACGCCAAGCCGATGCTCTCTTGAGCTGCGGTTGCCAAGGATCGCGACACATGGGTGGCTTCCGGTACCTTTTCCGGTACCGCAACGGCATCGGTTCCCAGAAGTACTCGGGTGCCGATGCCGGCCGCGATTGCCGCCTTCATGTCGCCCCGTTTGTCGCCGAACATGAGAGACTTCGCCGGATCAATGTCGAGCGCTTCGCAAGCTTTAAGAATCATGCCGGGCGCGGGTTTTCGGCAGTCGCAGACACAGCGGTAGGTCTCTAATTTGGCTTCCGGGTGATGCGGGCAGAAGTAAACGGCTGCCAACGGTGCACCGGCTTTCTTGAATTCTGCCTTCACGTAATCCATGAGGGTTTGGAAGTCGCCTTCCGTGTAGTAGCCGCGACCGATGCCGGACTGGTTCGTCACGATGACGAGCTGGTAACCGGCTTCAGCGTAGCGCGCCGCGGCCTTGAGCACGCCGGGAATCCATTGAAAGTCTTCCCGACGCGAGCAGTAGGCGGTATCGACGTTGATGACGCCGTCGCGATCCAAAAAGACCGCGCGGCGTGAGGACTGTGCCGTCATCAGGCGAGCACGCCGTCAGGGTAGGCGCCCATGAGGTAGCGCATGTAATCGGCCGTCCCTTGCTGCACGGTGCGGAAGGGAACGTCGCAGCCGGCGTTTCGAAGCTGCGTGAGATCGGCCTGCGTGTAGGCTTGGTATTTGCCGACGAGCGCTTCGGGGAAGGGGATGTATTCGATAAGACCCTTTTCCACGGCGGCGGCGAGCGTGAGATCCTGGCCGGTCAATGTATTGACGACCGTCAGCGCAATGTCGTTAAAGGGCTGAGCGCGCCCCGTACCGCAGTTGTAGATGCCGGAAACGCCCGACTTCACGAAGTGCATGATGCAGTTCACGACGTCTTCCACGTAGACGAAGTCGCGCATCTGGCAGCCGTTGCCGTAGCCGAGACACCCTTCAAAGAGTTTGACCTTGCCTTCTTTCTTAAACTGGAAGTACTGATGGAAGGCGACGGAAGCCATGCGGCCCTTGTGCTGTTCGTGCGGACCGTAGACGTTGAAGAAACGCATGCCGGCTGCGGGGGCGGAAAGCGTTGCCATGCGGCTGCGGAGCACCTGGTCAAAGAGGTACTTGGAGTAACCGTAGCAGTTCAAGGGGCCTTCGTTATTGACGTCTTCCACGAAAACGGTGCTTGCGCCGTAGGTGGCTGCGGATGACGCGTACACGAAGGGAATGCGCTGCTTTTGAGCCCAGGCGAACAAATCTAGGGTGTAGCGATAGTTGTTCTCCATGATGTAACGGCCGTCCGTTTCCATCGTGTCCGAGCAGGCCCCCATGTGAATGATGGCTTCCGGAATCGGTGCCGAGCCGTTTCTCACGCGCGTGATGAAGTCGTTTTTGTCGAAGTAGTCGCTGATGCGGCACTTGGCAAGATTCTGGAATTTCTGCGCCTTGGTGAGATTGTCGACGGCGATGACGTCGTTGATGCCTTCGCGGTTGAGGTGCAGAACACAGTTGCAGCCGATGAAGCCTGCGGCTCCGGTCACAAGAATCGACATTTAATTTCCTTTTCCAAAAAGTTCTTCATAGGTGACGCTCGCCGTACCGAGCTTGCCGACGACGATGCCACCCGCCTGATTGGCGATGCGGACGGCTTCCTTCAAATCGAGCCCCGCGGCGATCATGGCGGCGGTGACGGCAATTGAGGTGTCGCCGGCGCCTGAGACGTCAAAGACTTCGCGCGCTTGCGCGGGGACGTTGAATTCGCCTTTGTCCGTGAAAAGCGTCATCCCCTCTTCGCTACGGGTGAGCAACAGGGCGGTGAGATCAAGTTTCCGGCGCAGGTTCTGCGCTTTTTCGATCAATTCCGCTTCCGTTGTCCAGTTGCCGACGACGAGTGCCAATTCCGCGCGGTTCGGCGTAATGAGGGTGGCGCCGCGATAGCGGCTGTAGTCGCTCCCTTTGGGGTCAATGAGCACGGGAACGCCGGCTTTTTTGGCGGCGGCGATCATGTGCACGATGTGATCCAGGCCGCCCTTGCCGTAGTCGGATAAAACGAGGGCGTCGAAATCCGCAATCTTGGTTTCGAAAGTGGCCATAAGGGCCGCCAGGACTTCGCCTGCGGGATGGTCTTCAAAGTCGATGCGCACCAACTGCTGACGCCGTGCGAGAACACGCAGTTTCACCGTGGTGCGCACGGAATTATCGACGGCTGAGAGGTCGTCGATATGCGCGGCCGCAAGAAGCGACTGCAGGCTTTTCCCCGCGTCGTCGTTGCCGATGACGCTCATCAGAGTGGCGGAGGCACCAAGTTCGGCAATGTTGAGCGCTACGTTGGCAGCGCCCCCCAGGCGGTCTTCGTTTTTGACGATGCGCACTACCGGTACCGGGGCTTCCGGAGAAATGCGGTTGGTGTCGCCGAACCAATAACGGTCGAGCATCGAATCGCCGACGACGAGGAGTCGCTTCCGGGCGAGTGTGGTCTTACTGATCATCGTGAAATCCAAGGGCGGTAAAAACCGCGTTGCCGGGCATTTTAATGGGTTAGGCGGAGAAGTCTTGAGAGAAGACGTCGGAGAAATTGCAAGCACCCGTTGCGGAGGAAGCGGAGGCATAATGCCGTCGCACGAGGATGGAAATGTTGCAAGCATCTTTGCCTCGCAAAAAATGACGAAGCCCAGTGTTGCACCTCTGGGTTTTGTCGTATTTACCGTCGGCGAAATTACCGCCGGTGTCCCGTGTCTTCTGCCGGAAGCAGCAAACAACAAGAACTCTCAAGAGTTCCGCCAAATAGAGTTGAGACAACGACTCCGCCTAGTCCCATTCGTGCTGAGGCGAGTGTACCGCACGCCTTTTCCAACCCCGAGGTTTTCGCAACATTCAAACAACACTGTTTTTGTAAATTCTGTCAATCCTGTTGAAAACAACAAAAACTCTGTTGTTAGATTTGTGTAGTCTCTGACGAAAATTGTGGACGGCAGGCGAAGCCTTCTACAATCGCGAGTAAGTCGGATTTCAAGCCATACGTTTTGGAGCTGACCGTTCCCCGTACTTCTGCCGTAAAGGACATTGAGCCATGAATCTTGCCGAACAAAAAAGAGCCGCCAAAGCATTTTGTGAACGTTGGCGGGGGCGGGGAGACGAGAAGCAGGACTGCCAGTCGTTCTGGACGGATTTTTTGGAGGCTTCGTGGAGACCTGTGGGTAGAAGCGATGTAATCCGCGCCAACGAGCGCGGATACAGTACCAGGCGAAACGGATTCAGAAGTGAGGAGGCTGGCCTAACGGGACGGGCTCTCTGAGGAGTCAAGGCCGGGAGCGTATAGAGGAGGACGCGACTGCGTCCGAGCATATGCCGCGTACGGGCTTGACGGAGCGGAGAGATCGTCGAAGCCTTGTGTGAGGAGGATGCTGAAGGCATCCTTCGAGCCATGTGGCGGCGAACAGATTAAAAATGGTCATTGATTGGTTAAAATTAAGTTTGCACACAAAATCACAACCAACACAATAACCAATTTTAAAAGTCTACTCTCCAAAATCCTTCGCGTCAACAATACTGTTGTTCAGAGTTTCTCGCTTGACGAGGATCCAGTTACCCGTCAGTCGGCCGTGTATATGGATGTTCGGCCCTACAAGCGTTACAGCCACATCTGTCCGCATTGCGGTCGACAATGCAAGGGCTACGACCACGGAACTAACCAGACTCGGAGATGGCGGCACACGGACCTCGGTTCAACCCAGCTGTTCCTTCGTTATGCTCCTCCCCGCATATTCTGCCCGGTACATAAGGTGGTGACAGCCGCCGTTCCCTGGGCGGATCATGACTGTTGGTTCACGCGTGACTTCGATGACTCGGCAGTTTGGCTCTCCCAGCGAATGAGCAAGTCAGCCGTTTCGGAATTACTTCGAATCGACTGGGCCACAGTCGGACGTTGTATCAGCAGAGTCAAGAATCGTCTCGACAAGAACCCTCTTTCTCGCTTCGATAATCTGCGAAGCATAGCCGTTGACGAAACCTCAATTCGCAAGGGTCATGTCTACATCACCGTCGTAATCAACAACGAGACCGGCAAGGTGATTTGGATTGGCGAACGGCATGGCAAGGAGACGTTCATGAAGTTCCTGAACGAATTGACAGCCGAGCAGCGCGAAGGGATTCACTTCGTTGCAGGCGACGGTGCACGCTGGATTGACGAGTGCATCAAGGAAAAGCTGCCGAATTGCACGCGTTGCGTCGATGGATTCCATGTTGTGCAATGGGCGAATGAAGCCCTTGATGAGCAGCGTCGCGAGACATGGAGAGAACTCCATGAGTGCGCCAAGGAGCAAGAAAAGTCATCTGAGAATCAGGAGAAATCTCCTGAGCAAGAAGAGTCTGCGAAAACGACTCGTAAGATGGCTAAAACCGTAAAGGGTTCCCAATATGCATTGGGCAAGGCTCCTGAAAACCTGACCGACAATCAAAGGGCGCGCCTTGAATTTATTGAGAAAACACATCCTCGATTGTTCAGGGCGTATACCCTCAAGGAGCATCTCCGCTACATCCTGAAAATGGTTGATGTGCAACTGGCCGAGACCGAGCTGAAGAGCTGGTACTGGCGAGCCTCGCATTCACGCCTTGAGCCCATGAAGAAGTTGGCTAAGAAGATCAAGCGACACTGGGGCAACATCCTCAATACGATTCAATTCGGCCTCAGCAGCGCCAAGAGTGAGTCGGCCAACAACGCCATCAAGCTCATTCTGAGAAAGGCATATGGGTTCCGGAACATGGAGAATATGAAGGATATGATCATGCTCTGTTGCTCGAATTTGGAAGTGCAGCTTCCAGGGCGAGCTCCAAACCCATAGAATGGCCTGTGCGACTAGGGGATCCTACAAAAACGGGGATGTCCGTTACCCACAGATATCCCCGAAGAGCCTTATTTGGGTGTGGATGAAACCATGCGATCGGTCCTGATGTCCCAACTGGCTCAACGAGCCAACGCGGACAACATGCCGCTCTTGGAACTGCAGGAAAAAACAGCGAATCTTGGCATGTTTGCTCTGGTATCGTCCAGACCAATTGCCCTTGAGAAGGTCCTTCCGTTGTATTACACGCGTCAGGACATTGAACAGGTCTTTGATCTGAGTAAGAACTATGCTTCGCTGTTGCCTATTTGCGTGCAGAGCGAGGAAACTTTCCGTGGACACCTGTTGTTGACCTTCCTGTCCACCGTTATCATGCGACAAATTCAACAGCTCGGGAAAAAACTGAATCTTGATCTAGAGGAGATTTTTGAACGGCTCATGAATCACAAGTGCAAAGTTTTCGGCGACACCGTTCTACCACAAGAGGTGACCCGCAAACAACGCGAGGTGTACGGAGGCTTTAAAATTTCCGTTCCCAAGAGCCTGACGGCTACTGGGGTTGCACCTGTAGCCTAAGAATCAACCCGGGAACTCAGGTTTAGTATTCGAGCAATGACGCTCAGACAGGGGATCGATACTCGCAGGCTCATTTTAGAAACGCGAAGGGATCGCACATCGTTCACCGAGCAGCTACTGTCCCCCATAAGATTGTAGGGCGTACAACCGAGGTTGTACGCCCTACAACGTTAAATTCCCGCTTTCATGCGCAGGGGGGGGGTGGCACTAAAGTGCTACACACCTCTTAGAACGCGTAGCGGACGTTGGCGTTGAACGTGTTGTTCAGGCGGTCGTCCTGGCCGGCGCCGAGCTTGTAGAACAACTCGAAGCCCCAGGCATCCTTCTGCGCCGAAACACCGATCTTCGTCTGGAAGACCGAGGTGTCGACCACATTGACGAGAGTTTCTTCGCCCTGAGCGAACTTGAGCGTCGCTTTCTTGTCGCCGAAGGCCGGCACAACGGAGAAGTCCACCGTCGGAGCAACCGTCCAACCGGCGGCTTCGATGTCACCCGAGAACGTCACGCCGATCGGCAGCTGCCAGATGTCCATCGAGTCGACGCTCGTGTCGTAGCCGCCTTCAAAGTCGTCGGTGTTCAGGTGCGTGTAGCGCACGCCGATGTGTGGAACGACGTTGAGGAAGCCCGCCTTGGCGAGAACCTCACCCTTGACACCGAACGTCATCGCCTGCGTATCTTCCGAGAAGTCGCCGATGCCGTAGCCGGCTGTCACGTCGTTGGAGGCCTTCAGGTAACCAAGGTCGGCGGCAACGTTGAAATCGCCGAAGGTCTTGTCGGCATACACGGCGAAGCCAACATAGTCCGTATCCGTCGAAGCGGAGACGAGCGTGTTATGGCTGTCCGTATCGGCCGTACCGAAAGTCATGGCGACGCCGAGACGAGCATTGCAGGAGAACACCGCATCCGCGCCGATGGTGCCGGCGTAGATGTCGGACGTGTAGCCCGCACCGTCGAAGACGCGCTTGCCTTCGTAGCGGCCGCCGTTCACGTCGGCCCAGACGCTGAAGCCTTCCGCGCGGTCCGCAAGCACGCCCGTGCGGGCCGTGTAGGAGTCGGCAAAGGCTTTGACGGCATCAAGCGTCACGGCCTGCACGCCGGTCATGGCGCCGAGCACGGCGGCGGAGTTGGCGATGGCAACGATCTCATCGGGTTCGAGCGTGTTGTCGCCTGAGAAGAGCTCGCCGAGGAACGCGGCGGAGCGGCCGTTCCCGGCCAGAGCGGCAACCGTCGCGTCGTAGGCGATAAGGCCCTCAAAGGTCTTGGCCGTCGCGTCGTCCTTCTTCTCCACGATCTTGATGGTGGAGCCATCAATGGAGGTCTCGAGCAGACGGTCGCCGGCGAAGTGGTACTCAGCGTCCGTGCCGGAAGTGAGCTTGCTCTCGGAAAGCTTGATGCTTTCGCCCAACTTGGCGTCCGTCAGGTAGATCGTGCCGTTGTTGGTCACGGATTCCTTGAAGATGGCGGTTTCGCCCTTCTTGTCGGCAGCAGTGGTATCGATCATGAGGAGGCCGTTCTTGCCGATGGTCACGCCGGCAGCCGTGTCGTCAGTGGTCACGGCAGCATTGCCGACCGTCAGCTTGAAGGCATGCGTCGTGTCGCCTGCCACAAGGTAGGCCGCGGAGGTGGTGCCAGTCTGGGACAGGGTGAAGCCCGCGCCCTTCATCGCGTTCTGGGCGACCGTCTCGTCCATCGTGCCGAGGACCGCGAGGCCGTTCTGCTTCACGTTGACGGTGACGTATTCGGACTGATCGGATCCGAGCGTCGTGATGGCGCCCGTGTCGGACCAGGTGTCGTTGCCGACGTTCAGGGTGGAGTAGCGATCGGCATTATCGATGTCCTTGCCGAATGTGCTCGCGATGCGAAGCGTTCCGCCGGTTGCATTGATGACGCCGGCGAAATGCGCAAGGCTGCCGTTGAGGGTCAATTCACCTGCACCGGTTTTATTGATCGTGCTCTTGTAGTAAGTGGCTATGGAATCGAGATTTGCGGTCTTGTACGCCTCTTCTTCGCCAATTACCAACGAGGCATTTTCGCCAATGTCGAAGGAAAGAGGGGCATCACCGTACAAATAAGCAAAACCGCCCATATCTGAATACGAGAAATTTTTATCAGCATTTGCGATATTTCCAGCATATTTATGCATGCCTTCCGTAATACGAACAATAGTGCTCGAGGGATTGACAGCATTATTAACTTCAGTAACGGTGTCTTCCTTCCAAGAGCCGTCGGACGAGGAATACTGGAGCCCGCCTATCAATCTCAGAGCGCCCCAGGCAGAGCTCGTCGTGTTGTTGATGGAGACGTTCTTCAGAATTACGTTGGAACCAGCGTTCTTCAGCGCGGCACCGTCACCAGCCTTCACGTTGTTGATGGCAACATTCTCAATGACGAGAGCCTTATCTTCGCTGAAGTTTTCCCAGGAGAACTTGTTGTAATAAAAGACATCAAAGACGCCGTGATACTCTTTGCCTTGATTGTCCGTCGTATAGTCCAGATTCTCGTATCTGTAATCTTTCAGATGAAAATTAGAAAGATCTTGGGTTGTATTATCAATGCGGTTGGTCGTAGCCGCATTAGCAGCACAAGCAACAAATATTGCCGAAACCATCAAGGCGATGGCGCTTTTCTTCTGAAAAGTCATTTCTAAAACTCCAAACATGTTCGACCATTAGCGGTCAACACTTTGGAGTTTAGAGATTTAATTTTGAGAGGGGGGGGGTTAACCCCTATATGCAGGGACTTCTCTAAATTCTCCAACTTTGCGTTGGCTTTCAAAAATGCGCCACTAATACTATTAGGCACTAGTATAACGTTCTGTAAATAAAGCCATTAAATAGCTGGTTCTGG
>ERZ827156.2012-NODE-2012-length-22148-cov-5.439279_pt1 | contig 22148 bp, 33 predicted proteins | sample MGYA00519919_ERZ827156 | MGnify/ENA primary metagenome ERZ827156 (study PRJEB31778, sample SAMEA3449269) | human gut metagenome | biome: human gut; feature: human-associated habitat; material: faeces | place: United Kingdom | collected 2010/2012 ...
AGGTGGGTCTCATCGCTGCTCGCCGCACGGGTCGTATCCGCGGTCGTGTGGAGCCCTAAGTATGTTACGGGAGGGAATAGAGAAGCGCGAAAGAGGAGTGCGAGAGTCATTCCGTTGTTTGTTGCAAATCAAGGATCACTGAACGTGCACAAGAGCCATTCAGCCATAAAACCTCTAACGAACGAATAGAATGGTAGAGAGATGGCGGAATGGACTTGACTGCGTAGGCTGCTCGTCCCGTTGTGTCTGTGTACTCTGTTGAGAACGCTGATCAGGTCAACACCACCGTGGCTCTGCCCGCTGTGTTCACCTCCCCCATCCGTACGGATATCGTCCAGTTCGTGCACACGAAGTAGGGAGCGGTGGAGAGGCGTGATGGTTAGCATGAACAAGAACCACCGCCAGCCCTACGCTGTGTTCAGACGCGCTGGTCACCAGCACTCTGCCATCTCCTGGGGTACGGGTAGAGCCGTGGCTCGTGTGCCTCGTATTTCTGGAGGCGGTACCTCTCGCTCTGGCCAGGGTGCGTTCGCCAACATGTGTCGCAAGGGCCGCATGTTCGCCCCCACCAAGATCTGGAGAAAGTGGCACCACAGAGTGAACGTGAACCAGAAGAGATACGCTCTGGTGTCCGCTCTGGCCGCTTCCGCCGTGCCCGCGCTGGTGATGGCCCGCGGTCACAAGATCGACGAGGTGCGCGAGATCCCCTTCGTGGTTGCCGACGAGGTGTGCAACATGAAGAAGACGAAGGAGGCCGTGGCGTTCCTGAAGAAGGCTGGCTGCTACGCCGATGTGGAGAAGGTGATCGAGAGCAAGCGTTTCCGCGCGGGTCAGGGCAAGATGAGAAACCGCCGCTACGTGACCCGTCTGGGCCCCATGGTGGTGTACGCTGACGGCGAGGAGGCGATCGCGCTGCCCTTCAGAAACATCCCCGGCGTGGAGCTGTGCAACGTGAACCGCATGAACCTGCTGCGCATGGCGCCCGGCGGTCACGTGGGTCGCTTCGTGATCTGGACGAAGGCTGCGTTCGAGCGCCTGGACGCCCTGTACGGCTCGGCGACGGTGAAGTCGGAGAAGGTGGACTACGTGCTGCCTCAGAGCATCGTGACGATGACGGACATCAACCGCATCATCAACTCCACGGAGGTGCAGTCTGTGGTGCGCCCTGCCATGAAGAACGTGAACTACCCTGCTCACGTGAACCCGCTGAAGAACAAGGCGGCCATGGACGAGCTGAACCCCTACGCTGCCATCGCCCGTGCTGCTGAGCAGAAGGCTGTTGCCGAGAACATCAAGAACAAGGCCGCCAACCAGGAGAAGAAGCGTGCTGAGAAGGCCAAGTTCGCCGAGAAGAAGGCTGCCTACTTCGAGAACATGATGCTGTAAGGATGCATTCTTGACAAGAGGTTGTGGGTGTTTGTTGGAAAGGGTGTTGTGAGGTATTGTGTTTTGTCACTGAGTGTGTTTACAGGGAGTCACATCACATGATCAACGTGGTTACCGAAAGACGTGCTCATTTGCCTGTCGATGGAGGTGTGTTTTCACTACTATGCAGCAACTGATCATCCCCTCAATTCATCTACAGCGACTTGAAATCCAGTGTTTACAACAAGCTGAAGTGACTCATGATAAGGTTCGTCTGCCATGACGTGATGCATCCAATCAGGATAACTCACAAACAATAACTCATTCTACGCAACACAGGCGTTGTAACATCTATCAACACACTTATGCATGTCTCATTACATCCATTCTCAGTATTTCCGCATTCTCATAATCTTCGGTAACAATCATCATGATGAAACCCATCGCATCTTGTTCACTGTTTCGCGTATATTCCTGACCCTTCTGTGATGATTCGCTTCAGTTGTACTGTTTCCCTTTCCCATACCCCTACTAAACTCACAGTCATCTGTACTTCAACGAAAAACCACAGTCACATTCATCTAAGTGATTCTGCCACACTCATAGATGATACAATGGACGCCATTCCTCCGTTTCCATCATCTGACTATGCCATCACAAACGAGTTGACGCGAGCGTAAGGGATCGAGAAGCGTTGAATCCCGTAGTTCCACTGTTACCACTTCCTTTGGTAAGTGCGTGAAAGACAACACATCCGTTGTGATGAAGCGCATTCCGCTTTGTGCGGATGCTGAGGCCTACGCAAACTCGCTCCTGAAGCTAAAGTCCTGCGATCTACCGATGATAACAAGTATCAAAGGAGTGTACAAGACGGATTCTCATTTGGTGGTAGGAAATGCTGCTTGATTATCATGTTGAAAGGTTGTTATGGAACAAACTGCTGCTTCATCGATTGGACGGTATCGACATCACTTTTCGGAAATACGTGAGGACGAATTCTGCGTGATTGCTGCTTTCTGTCTCCTTGCACTATCGCCTCTCCACGATATGGACATTGTTCACGGAGTCGTTTCAACATCGTTAGGGTTACACATAGAGAGTGAAAATGAATGACATCTTCATGGACCCAATGGGAACGGTAACTCTGGGTAGCATCGGGTATGTTCAGGATCATGACACTTCCAGTGTCATTTTCCTGTCCCCCGAATACATATCCGGCAATCCCTGTTGCAAGAGTGATGCGTGGTCTTTGGGCATGACTCTTTACGAGTTGGCCGAGGACAAGAACCCCTACCGCGGTTCCATGACGGCGGTTGTGACACAGAGGGCGTGTGACAAGTAGGCGAAGCAGCTGATTCGGAGTCTGGATCCTCCTTCTCTTCCCAGCGAGAAATGGTCAGCCGAGTTTGTGGACTTCGTGAAGAGGTGTTTGGTGAAGGATGTGGAGGAGCGTTGGAGTGTGAAGCAGCTGATGGAGTTAAGTGCTGTGCTGTGGAGTCATGATTAGCACCCCTTCGTGAAGGACGCTGTGAAGAGGGTTCAGCGGCTGAAGAAGTCCCTGCTGATTCGCTCCATGTTCTTGAAGTACTTCCTTTCCACGGTCCGCACGCCTATAGCTCACGGAATGGCCCTTCTTCTGAACGGCGACGGGCTGACGGAATCCATCCAGAACTTTGAGGTCACGGGATTTGTGCTGAATCTGGGAAAAGAGTTGTTTGTTGAGTGGGACGGACACCGCCATGTGGTGTGCGACTTGCTGCGGAAGAAGATCATCCGCGTGGACGATTCGATGCTATACACGAGCAAGACGGTGTTGGATTTGAATGATGAAGGAGAGAGATGGGAAGGAGAAGTGCATCAGGGGCAGCCCTATGGCTGGGGCGTGCTGTACGACAAGGAAGGCGAGAAGAAGTACGAGGGATTCCGGATCGGCGACGTGAACGTGTGCTATGGCACGCTGTACTACTCAGACATCCGAACGAAGGAGTACCAGGGAGAGTGGTGCGGCGGCCAGCGCTGGGGCCGAGGCACGCACTTCGACCGCAGCGAGAAGGTGGCGTACAGCGGCGTGTGGATAAGAGACGCGCATGCGAAGAGGAAGGTGGTGATCACGGCAGAGAACGAGAGCGAGGTGGAGTTTTGCAACAAGGTGGAGTGCTTGGAGGTGCAGGAGAATTGCTGTAACGGGAGCAAGGGAGAGGAGAAGCTGCTGTCGCTGCTGCCGTTTTTGAAGGAGCTGATTGTGGGGAACGAGTCCTTCCGAGGCATGGACAAGGTGAAACTGGTTGAGATGGAGAATCTGGAGAGGGTTGTCATTGGACGTGGAAGCTTCACGAATCACCCTAAGGACGCGTTCCGCGACCCGAGCCGCGAGTTCCATTTGAAGGATTGCCCACGGGTCCGAGAGCTGCGAATCGGGGGCTATTCCTTCTCCGACTTTGGAGTGTGCGAGATTGAGAACGTGCCATTGTTGGAGTCCGTGTCGATGGGCGATTTGAAGGAGAACCACTGCTGTTACAGCTTCTATTACGCTTCGTCGCTGGTACTGAGGAGTTGCACTTCACTGCTAAAATGATGAATAGACTTGCCGAAGTTGAAGTCACTCGTGTTCGGATCCTACGCGTTCCATGAGTGTTCGCGTGTCTCCTTTGAGAGTGAGTGTGGTGGGAGAGAGTGATGTGTGGACCTGCCCGAGCTGACCTCCATTCGACTCGGGTACAACGCCTTCGTCTTCGACGCGAAGAAGGAGAACACCTTCTTCACCATGCGAAGTGACTGTGGGTGTGCGAGTGAATGTGTAGTCCTGCCCGCGCTGAAGGTGTTCGCCTGCGAGGACGAGTGCTCCCAATCGCTCACGAATGCGCACACCATTACGATTGAGAGTGAAGGGAGGTGTTCAGAGTGATGATTAGATGTGCCCTCTGTTACGAAGGTTTCTCTGTCAAAGACCGCCTTTGCTACAAAGAAGCGCGTGCTGATAAGGAGTAGGAGTGAGTGCCTTCCTTTCATTCTAGATGCGTTTGAGTTGCGCAAGGCGATTGTGTAGCACCTGTTCGTTGGAAAAAACAATCAAAGAACAAACAACACCATGTTACAACTACACTACGGATTCTCCTTCTCTTTCATCTCCTTCAGGGTCGTCAGCACGGACAACGCCCGCTTTTCGATGCTCTTCGTGGCAATCATAGAGAACCGCACCTTGGCAATGCCAATCTCTTTGAGGAAGGAGAGAGAGGTGCGGACTTTGTCCACATTTCCTCGTGAACATACCAAAATGCCGTAACCAGAGTTATTGTCGTAGTGCTTCACTATTCGTCAAACGGAAAGACGGCAACATACTCGTCAGCATCACACTATCCTTTGATGCTGTCATAATACCAAAATCGTTTTCCAACTGATCCTAGTGCTAAAAGCACAGCTTCAACAAACTACCTTGACGGCTTTGGCGATCAGATTCTCCGTGAGTGCAACATCCTTGCTACTCCCGATCTTCTCGACGTAACAAACAATAAACCGTTGCTTGAGTCTCATAACATGTTTGTGACAAACAGAGTGGAAAAGGGCACTTGGCTTAGTTCAGGTCATGCAGTTGAGTGAGCAGTTGCTTATGCTCTTCAGAAACGATACTAATGTCATCTAGTACATCCTTCAATTGCTTTATGCGTACAGGTCCCCACGACTTCTTAATCTCTTCCTCACTCACAGAAAAGGCTACTCGTGACTCCGTAACATCGCCGCTACTCTCTGACACGGAAGACAGCACAGAAGCAAGCTTGTCTTTCTCTTTCACTTCCGCGGTGAGGTACTCTTCTGTATAGTCGTGGAGTGGGAGAATGGAAGCAGGGCAGCTCATGCTGATCTTCATCAAATCACAGTCGGCTATGCGTAACCCCGACACTCCGTTCCAACAAGGCAGAAAAAGAGGATACTCGATGGACAGCAGGGTGTTCTTCTGGAAGAGGGCGCGATTGCGTTCGGCGAGGTACTTCTCCAGCACGAACGGTTTCCCATCCGTTTGGAAGAGGAGCTCATCATCGGAATCATCCGTATCGACTTGCTTTCCGTAGGCCAGAGCATGCCAAATGCGCTTGGCGTTCTCGACGGAAAGGGGAATGTTCCACTTATGCTGGAAGGAGGAGCAAATCGCATTCCAGTTCAAGTGGTCTACGACTCAACGAAGAAGCTGAACACAACGAGAGTGGGACAGATTGACGTGATAGGATATGGTTTCAAGGAGGTATACCTGCATCTGGGGCGTAAAAGACTTGGGTATTGTGGGGAAACTGACGCATCAGAATACAGCACCACGAATACGTTTTTGGGGGAGAATATATAGAGGGAGTCTTTCCGGAGAGTGGAAACGGCGCATTAGTGTTCCTAGCAATGACGGGATGGAAGAGGACACACTTGCTGTCAGTATTGCAAATCGGAGCCAATTTCGTTCTCAGGAGGATGGAGTTCTGGAATGACTGTTTCGAGTTGGATAACTACGTAACACGGCCAACGGGATGCACACCTCCTTCTCGAACAGATGCTTGTATTTCCTCTGCGTTACCGTGTCGTTTCGATAATACTCAAACATACTACCCGTAATCACCATCGGACATGCACACATACATGTTGAGTATTTCTGCATTCGACAGAGACGAGTATCGCGATGCGAACGACTTGAATTCTCTGTTTCGGAAAAGCATGAAAGGGGTGGAGCACAGCCTCTAGCCAAATGAAGGACAATTCAAAATGCATTACGTGTGCAAATGGGACGGGCTGATTTGACAAAGGAGATGTCTTAGGTGTTGGCACCTGTAAGGGTTTTGGAGATGGTTCGTTCGGTTCCATAGTCCTGCTACACTGAATGGAAAAAGTGATGACGGATTGGACGACGAAATAATGACAAGGATGGTTGGGTCCAGAACAAACAGACACTCAAAAGCAACAATTGACCATAACAACTATAGTACACACTCGAAAGAGGCGAGCATCAACTGGATTCCATTCTCTGCTTTCCCTCTTCTATCATGTTCATTCCATTCTGCAACTGGTAGTGAAACTCGTTCCATGACTTTTCGTATCCCTGGAAGCGCATTCGGTCCGAACTGAAGGAAGCCACGTCAAACGGGTTCATTTGCAATGGTTTCTTGTGACTATTGACCCAGATGTGCACATTCTTTACAACATCGGGAGGGAGACGATCATCTTCCTTATCGATGGCAGCCACTTCAGAGGGATCTAGCCAACGAGACGGACAGCTGCGTGGACAGCTATTCATCGTATTCGCTTCTCAAGAGAAAAGAAATGGCGGGAACCATGGGTGATGAACAACAAACACAACTGACACCATACAAAACACATAATTGATTACAGGATTCTTTGGTAGCAACTCTTGATAACATCCTGATGACTATCGATGAATGTCCGAATCGAGTGGATCAGGAGCGTAAGGTCCTCTCGATGTAGCTGTGGGGAGAGTTTCAGGTGGCAAAGGAAGGGAATTGCATACGAGGAAATGCTACGGGAAATGAGAGTGCTGGACGCTTACGTCGCACAGGAAGCGATTTGTTTGATCACAAGCTCATGCAATGGAGTCAGCTCTCCCAAAAGCGATTGGATTTTGTATTGCTGTGTTGGGTCGCTTCCAAACTGAGCGTGCGGAATGAACTGGATCTGTCTGTGAGGAAATGCATGAACTCCTACACAATTCCCAGGCTTTCCGTCATTGGTGACGAGAATATGAAGCAGGTTGGAGTAGACACTCACTGCGATGTAGTACTGTTCATCACCGACGGACTACTTGCTTAGGCTGATTTTCGGTAACTACGGTCTTCTGTGAAAAGAAGGGTACTGGAATTGGTTTTGACATGTGGATAATGTGTCCAGAGTTCTCTTTCCTCCCTCTTTGCTCTCTGCACTGCAACGAGCATGGACGAGAACTACATCTCAACGGATTACTGGGACAAACGCTACTCTTCATCGACGACTCCCTATGAATGGTGTGTATTCTCAAATCAATACGACGACATAGGGTTATGAACTACAACAGTTTGAAACAATTTGATATTGAGCGTTTTATCAAAAGAACGGACAAGATCCTCTTTCCCGGCTGCGGCAACTCCTGTACTTGATTCCAAACAGCTGATATTGCGTAGCACTGTGCCGGGATATGGCAGAGGACGGATATCGAGAATTGGTGGGGATTGACATTTCTTCGGTTGTGATCGAGAACAATAAAAGGCGAGACGGTAACCACAAATCCGTATCATGTACATGCTATTGCTTTGATTGATGTGTAGACCAAGTGATGGATTGCTTCGACTTATCCTTTGACGATAACACATTCGACTCTGTCATCGACAAGAGCACGCTGGATACATTCTTGTGTTCAGAGGAGATGTTTGCAAACATCCCTCGCTATTTGGAGGGAGTTCATCGCGTGCTTAAGCCAGGTGGTTCCTTTCTCATCGTTTCGTTCAATCCCCCGGATGCAGTTCGGGTGATCCTGTCATGTGAGGCGTAGATGGAGATGGTGTTCTCGTTGTGCGAGAGCATGACGTATGAACTGGCATTGAGACACTGTTACGCCGCATCCTATACATCATCTGTAGGGGAGGAGATGCAGGGGTTGGAGTCACTGCGGGAGCTGTATCCGGATTTGAGCGAGGAGGACACGAAGGGAATGTACACGTACTTGTATGTGCTGAAAAATTAACGTGTTTCTTAAGAATCATGGAGAAAAACGATTCAAATAGGGAGCAGTTCCTATTCATCTGAAGAGTAATCGTCTGAGCTGTAGCTCTCCTCGGACTCGCTTTCGGTAGTTGACTAGGGAGTCATGAAGCTTTGGAGTGATAACCATGTTTATGCGAGCTTCTTCCAATTCTGCCTTGGAAAGAATGGGCACAGGCTCTCTGGGAGCGGTTCCTCTTCTATTTACAATCTTAACCTTCCGGCTTTCTCTTCTACGCATCAGAGCCAGCAAGGGAAGAAATCACTCTCTTAAAAGCTGTTCGTAGTCTCTCAGTTCTTTCTATGCACTAATGTGGGCACACTGAGCATACATCAATAGAAGAGGAGTTCTTCATCTTCTGGACCAAGGAAAAGACAATCCACAGAAGGAAGATTAAAACGAAAAAACCAAACAGCACAATAACGAAGTCAGAGATCATTTTGTGGAAAGGGAGTCATGCCGAAGAGCATCGTGTGCTTTATGGTCGATACGTCTGCGCATATGAACCAGATGACCTATTCCAAAAGCACGATGTTCAGCATCGTTCAGGAGATTGTGCTGCTTCCTTCATTTCCTTTATGTACAGAGCGTGAACATTGCGAGTCTTTGCACCCCAGACATCCCAATCGTCATTTTCACAGGAGAGTCCACAGATGACATCCACTTTTACGATAGCAATTCGGCGACACAGGTACGTTTCAGTGGAGGGTAATGAAGTAGAAACTGAGGAGTCTTCAGGCATTGGGAGTGGTTCCATGCAAGGATCTTGTGTGCAATAGCGTAAATCGGATGAATCAATACATTTTGGAGCATAAGTTCGAGACAAGGGTTTGGTTTCGTCGCGGGGATGATGACTAGGGAAGGGGCCGATTCAGGCAGTTTACTTGCCCCATCTACTACATTCTGCTCACTTCCGCGCTCGTCGTGATGAATGGCGGATCATCCTTCGATTTCAGCTCCTTCGGCTGCTCTCTCAGCCCACTCCGCTGGAACATGCAGTTCAACGCCTACGTCGTCTACTCCCCTGCCTTCTTCAACAACACCCCGCTGGACATTTCCGTTCCCTCTCCTCCTCCTCTTCATGCTAGAGCAGCAAATTGTTCGCGCTGTGCAACAGCACCGACGGCCAGCTGGTGGTGGTGGACTCGACCATGACCGGCCTCAGCTGCACCAACGCGCTCTTCGTCAAGTCGCAGCGCGTGAACGACAAACTGCTCGAGACGCTCATTCCCCTCCGTCCTATCATCCTCGTCACCATCCAGAACAACTACCTGCCAGCCGGCCTCAAAGGCCCCGGCTCCCGCATCAGCAATCACATCACCGTGTCTCCCGCAGCCATATCCATTCCCATTCCTCTGGTCGCCAAGGGCGACGGTTCTGCGAAGTCTCCCGACGTGCTGCTGGGCGACTATTTCCGCGAGGAACAGTACACGCACTCGTTCTTCCCCTACCCAGAGCAAGGCTCGCCGCGGCCCGCCGTGCCGTCGTTCCATCTGGTGTGCACGCGCGACGTGGTGCCTGTTGACGTGGTGATTGTGGAAGTGCGAGGTGAGAGTGATGAGTAGAACACGCTGGACACGGAGGGCGTACCTCATGACGTGATTGAGGATCAGGTGACCGATTTCGGAGAGGGTGTGAAATCCGATATTAAACTGTTCGCCTTCATTCTGCAGTCTTGCGTGAAGCAGATGGACGATGTGCATGCCTACCTGCTCGGAGAGGACAACCATGTGTACGGAGTGTGTCTGGACATGGGCGAGAACGCCTTCAAAATCGTCTTCTTCCCTCCGGACTTCCCGCAGTTCGTCCACATGATGAGGGCGAAGGATGTCCAGAAGATCCTCTCCTGGCTCCAGACAGTTCCACTCGAGTACGTACACATCTACTATGCGTATCTTAAGCGGTACGCTTGTTTGGGGATGATGATCCGTAGACACGGTGTTTCTATCCCCTTCCCATGTCCTCCGCTCCCCGAGAGAGACGACTGCTGACGTGTTCCTTCACTGATTGGGGCTCTCCCCTGTTTTTGTCATCTTTGTTTCATCACAGAAAAGAGGATGCGTTAACCCATGGACAACAAAATTGGATTGGCATTCTTTCGCAGCTACCTTCTGAACGAGAATAAGGGGAAACAATCAAGGAAACGGGAAGACGAGGAATCTGTCATTCAACGCGGAAAGCGACTCAGAATTCTGAAGGAGGATGAAAAGGTATGTACAGAGAAGGGAGCTCAGAGTTAGTGTACAATTGCCGAGATGGGCGACTATACGAAGTACCTGGCGCAGCATGCGGAGCTGAGAGATTACCGCACCGGAGAAGTGCGGCAGAACCCAAACCTCTTTGGCAATCCCTATCGGCGAGTGGACAAGAAGCGCTCCTCCTCGATGATGTCATCTGTCAACGAGTGCTTCAATATCCTTGTTCGCTTCTTTCCATTCGTCTTCTTCACCGCAGTGGGCGATGATCGGTTCTCCCTCTCTTCCGATTCATCCGAGTCCTCCTCGAAGTTCTCTCTGTCGTCGAGGAGGAAGCACGAAGGGTCATTGCGAGACAAGCTCCATCGCTCCAAGGCCTCCATCGCGGCTAGGAAGCACGGACTGGAGGAGGAGGAAGCGAGCGTAGAGAACGACAATAGCAACGGCGGGAAGGACCTGAAACTCGATATGCTGGACAGTTACAGTTGGAAGGGCAGTCGGAAGAAGGTGCTTCTTCAGTTGTTCGTCGCTGTGTGGAAGCAGCTGTGCGAGAAGGAGAGCGTTCAGTTTTCAGAGAAGCTAGAGAACACCATCCGAGAAGATGTGCGTGTGTTGACTGTTCCTGACACCTAGTTGAAGTCGCGTGCATCTGATAGCGAGGTAGATATCATTGTATCCTATATTAAGCGCCGTGCTGTTGAATTGGCATAGTTTCTGTTTGTTATGCCACCTTTTGTGGACTCGTTGAGCGACTCTTCGGAAAGGAGTGTAGAGTGGAAGTACACTGGACACTTCTTGCAGATGGGGGTTCTTCACTACACACAACCGAAAACGCACAAGCAACTTGTAAATGGGTGGAGAGCGAGTGACATACTTAGGAATACGAGTGTGTGAGGAGAACAACAAAGAAACAGCAGATTGACGGTTTTTGCTCTTCCTCTCCCATAATGCAATAGGTGTGTTCATTCTTCCTATCATCAAGGGGTCTGCATACAAGGAACCCCACATTCTTGTGATCAAGGGATATCGCGCTCCAGTCGAATCGTTCTCTCTTTCCTTTCCTGCAGTTATGTTTATTTGGACCTCAATCATGGCTAGGCTTAGTGGATGAAGGGGAACAACCAAGTGAAACGGCTCTTCGCGAACTAAAAGAGGAAACTGGGTATACCGGGGAGCTGATAGAAGTGACTATGAAAGAAGAGTGCTTATGTGTAGCCCATTCTCCCATTCTCGTACTTCTGTGATCCCTGGAAGAGCAATGAGGAGCAGATGGTATTTGTAGCAGAAATTGATATGGATCGAGAAGAGAATAAGCACCCAAAACAGTGCTTGGAAGATACGGAGATGATCTCGACGTTTATCGTCCCCATTTCTACATTGGGATCCTTTTTGAAGGGTGGTTCAACAGAGAAGCTGTAAGGAATAGAAAAGGAGGAGCAGGGGATGATTGTGAGCAGTGCCTTGCATATTGTTTCGTCAGTGCTTTCCCCGGATTCCATCTTTACTAGGATAGATACGCTGTGAATGCATTGTTTGTTTCATCGACTCCACGCAAGCAACGAACAATGATTTCTCTCGTTCCCTACGAAGAGTCATCGGACAGCAGCGATGAATCGGAGGTGGAGGAGAAGAAGCCGGAGGTGAAGAAGACTGTGCGTCCTTTCGTTGCAACTGATTGTGTAGGATGAAACAGCCAAGGTGGAAAAGCAACCGGTGCCGGAGAAGCAAAAGACGGTGATTCCCTCTTTTGACGAGGCGTTTAACTCAACGAGCGATTTCTCCTTCGTTGGAAAGAAGAATACAGTGAGCCGTTTCTTTTCCCAGTGAGTGGTAGCAAAAGAAGACCGCGATTAAGTTCTTTAATGTGAATGAGGGAATCAAGAAGGGCGCCATGTCTATGCAAGAGATTGTGGGTGCCCATTTCGCCTATAAGACATAGGAGGAGGAAAAGGCAAGAAAGGAGGCGGAGGAGAAGGCGGAGAAGGAAAAGGGGAAGATGAAGGAAATGGAGAGAGAGGAGAAGGAACGGATTGACCGTGTATTGAAGGAGAGAGAGATGAGTGATGAGTTGTATCGCCGTAGCGTTGATCGCCTCTATTGAGTTGTAGTGAAGAGAGAGGGAAAGGAGATCTTCAAGGAGAAGATGAAGCGGCAGCGTCTGAAGGGACAGTCGGGTATTGGCGATCATTTCCGCACATGGAGAAGCGAGGCCGAAATGAAAATGCGCCAGGAGTACATGTAGTCTTCTTTTGTATTATGGAATTCCAGTGTTTTGCGTTTGGACACGATCATGGTGATCATCAAAGCAATTCGGATACCCTTACAGGATCCGATAGAATACCCTTTCCACATCCCTTCTGTGAGTTTGTGGTGACAGTTGCACAAAGACTATTCGAGAAGGTTCTTTGCGGGTTCTATTCTGAAACTACACTTTTTCATTCCCACGCAAACAGTTCGAACAAGTAATTAAGGAATGAGTCAAGAGGAAGGACAGCTAACGAAGGAGGAATATGATCGTGCCATTGCCGGAATCAATAAAGTGGCGGATAATGTGTCCAAGATGGAGTGGAACTACGAGCGTCTGAAAAGCAAGAGAGAGAAGTTGCTGCTGGAGATTGTCGTGTCGTACTGGAAGTCGATTGCTTTGAAGGACGATTTTCTCTACCCGATTCGTCTGACGTTCAGCACATACGAGTATGATTGCGGCATGCTGAACGAGAATCTGACGAAGGAGCTGCTCTCTCTGGACAGTGTGATCAGCAATGGAAACGATGATATCAGAATGAAAAGAAAGGAGCAAGTGAAGCGGATCCTCGATTTGCAGGACAAGATTACTCAAATGCACAAGGACGCGGTGGCGCTGTCCATGTTCTACCGCTCGTGCTTGAAACAGGGCCGTTACCAGGCGCTGCTCCAGCCGGAGGCGCCTACGATTGAAACGCCTGCTACTCCAGTGCCAGAGGAGGAACCGACGATCACGCCTGTGGAGGATGTGCCTCTTAAGAAGCAGCCGTCACTGCATAGAAAGAAGTCCGTTCATACAATCCCTGTTCTATCTCCTGAGGAGTTCGAGGCTCGCCGCAGCGCGATGAAGAATGCTGTGGATAGTGAGACGATGGAGGTGGAGGAGGATGAAGAGGACAAGAAGGCGAAGAGAAAGGCGAAGAAGCACGCGAGAAAGGTGGCTCGGAGGAAGGAGAGAGAAGAGGAAAGGAAGAAGAAGGAGGAAGAGGAGAGAAAGAAGGAGGAGATGGAGATGGAGAGGAAGAAGGAGGAGATGGAGATGGAGAGAAAGAAGAGACAGGAAGAGGAAGAGAGGAAGAAGAGAGAAGAGGAAGAGAGGAAGAGAATGGAGATGGAGAGAAAGAGAGAAGAGGAGGAACAGAGAGAGGAGGAGGAACAGAGGAAGAGACAGGAAGAAATGAAGAGAGAGGAAGAGGAGAGAAAGAAGAAGGAGGAAGAAGAAAAGAAGAAGGAAGAGGAGGAGAAGAAGAGACAGGAAGAGGAGAAGAAAAGAGAGGAGGAAGAAAAGAAGAAACAGGAAGAGGAAGAAGAGTCCGACTCCTCCGACATGGACGTGGAGTCCTCCGACATGGATGTGGACTCCACCAAACCCGAAGTCACGGAGGTGGACGACCTGGCGAACATCAAGAGCACCTACTCGCCGCGCTACGAGTGGATGGTGAAGGAGGGCAAGCTGAACCTCATGCTGCTCGACGTGGACTTCGACCAGAAGTCGCTGCGCTGCATCACGCGGCCCTCCAAGCCCACGCCGAAGCTCATCATCCAGGGCTATCGCGTGGTGAGGCGCGAGCGCCCGTCCGGCTACTACGGCATGTTCTACAACAACACGCCCGCCTACCGCTACGTGCCGTTCACGACGGTCATTCCGCTGCCCGAGGTGGAGGTGGATCTGACGCACACGCCCGAGGCCCTGTACTATGACGACCAGAACATCCTGCAGATTTCGTACACCATCAAGAAGGAGAAGAAGAAGGAGGAGAATCGCATTCCGGTGAGAAGAGTGGAGGAGGACAGTGGCGTGCGCAATCCCTTCTACCCCGACCGTCGCTACCCCGACACGTTCAGAGATCCGCGCTACGATGACAGCATGAATGATGACTCCGACTACTACTCCAATCCCTACTACTCCAACCCATATAACCCGTACCGACAACAGCGGTACTCCGCGCCTCGCCGATCCTACTCATCTCCCTTCGATTCGCTCTTCGGAGGGAACATGTGGTAATGCGCGTGAGATTTGGACTGTTTGTTGATTACACGTCAGGACTGCCTTCTTCGGAAGACGACAAAAAACGAGGCGATTACGAACAGTCTTTCAATTCTTCGGTTACAAAACAAATGTAGGTATTTGGATCCTGTGGTGGTAATGGAATAGGAGCAAGAGAGCGGTGCATGAAGTGAAAAGACAAGAATTCGAGCCTTACGACATGAATGGAGGGTAACTGACTGCGTTGGGATGAGCGTGATCTCCTAGCACGGTCGTGGCAATTGCGGGAAAGGACTACGTCATCATCGCTGCGGACACCCGTTTAACCCAGGGATACGAGATTCTGAGCCGAAACGTGTCTCGTTTGCACCCGCTCACGAGCAAGTGCATTCTCGGGAACGGAGGCTGCTGGACAGATATGGTTACCCTCAATCGCACACTTGACTATGATATAAAGGAGTAGGCCTCGTTTCTGAAACGATCATTCCTAGTTACAAGTATAACCATAGGGAAGAGATGAGCACCGCTGCAGTGGCCTCTCTTTTAGGCAACACTCTATACAATCGCCGCTTCTTCCCCCTCTACGCGTTTAACGTGCTCGCCGGTCTCGACGAGGAGGGCCACGGCATGATCTACAGCTATGATGCTGTCGGCTCGTACGAGTGCCTGAGATACGGCGTGCAGGGCTCTGCCCAGAGCCATATCATTCCCGTGATGGACAGCTGCGTGGCCAAGCGCAATCGCAACGTGCCGTACGTGGATCTGGAGCGTGAGGAGGCGACCAACATCATCAAGGAAGCGTTCACGGTTGCTACGGAGGTGGAGTTGGATGGCGCACATGAGGAGTAGAGAGACAAGGATACGGGTGATCGCGTGGAGATTATGACCATCACGGCTGCCGGCATCGAAAAGGATTCCCTTCTCCTCCGCAGCGACTGAACTGTTTATTTGAACAAACAGCCGCACGGTGGGAACTCACAACTGAGACTCAATCTCATCCATGTCCTCGACGCACAAACTGTCGTCTGAATCGGACTCTCCTCGGGACATTTCTTCGGCCTGCTTCACTACACTTCAGATCCGTTACCAATCTCCACATTCCAGCATCCGAGTGGGATCGGGATGATTAATCGCGATGATGTTCTACTCATCACACGCACATCCCTCCCGCACATTCGCATCAACAAGAATGCAGCCACAGAACGCGTCACGACACCCATGATCCTACCCCCTCACACCCCCCCCGATTCCCATACGCGCGACGTGCTAAAAATGGTGATCACCCTTCCGCCCTTGCTGATATTCACGCCCTTCTGCGTCGGCTCGTGCGCCCGCACAATATGCGACAACTGGTTCTCGTCCAGGAACGTCGTGATCGCCTTGTCGCCGAAGCAGATCGCGCCAGGCCCGCGCTCGCCCTCGCCGAAGCCGCTGTTGTCCAGCCAGCGCTCCTGCTGGCTCGGCGCGGGGTCCGACCAGAGCAGGTCGTTCGCCAGCTGCTTGATCTGGTGGTCAGATCCCATCGACGACCCTACCATGATGGACTTGCGGTCGCCCTCCACCGCGCGCACCTGCGTGGGGCAGGGAATACTGCCAATGCTCTCCAGCGCTGTGGTGTTGGGCGCCAGCGGGCGGGGGATTCCGCCGTGCACGCAGAAGATGACGTCGTCGATGGTGGCGGCGAAGGGCAGGTAGTCGAAGACGGAGTTGGCGAGGCGCCAGACGGGCACGCCCATGTCGGAGCCGTACTTCTTCTTCAGCTGACCGAGGAAGCAGCGGTCGCCGTAGTAGGACTCCCAGCCGTGGGGTGAAGGAATGGCGATTGGAGGGAGAGGATATGTTCACGGCGCGGAGCTCGTGGTTGCCGCGCAGAAGGAACACCTTGTCGGGCAGCATGATCTTTTGCGCAAACAGGTAGGTCAGGACCTCGATGGAGTAGGCGCCACGATCCACGTAGTCGCCGAGGAAGAGGAAACTCCCCGGGGTCAGGTGCATGCCGAGCGGCCACAAAATGCGTGAAAAAGCGAGCAGGTCCTGTATGTTTCCGTGAAAATCACCGAACACATAGATTGGGGACTTGAGCTTCAGGAGTCTGGGCTCGGACGCTAAAATGCACTCTACGGGTAAATTGCGGTAAATGGGACCACTCATCTGCTGGCACTGGTGCTCAAAGATCTCAAGAAAGGAATTGCTCTGGAAGAATGGATTTGGGTGGGGCTGCGCGCACAAGTTGATGATATCTTCGTTGTACGCGTCCCTGTCTTCCTCCTCTTCCTTGCACTCCAGAAGACTCTGGGTTACTTGGCTTGCGGCTCTATCCATCACACAGCATCGCAGACCGTACCGAGACACACGGTTCTTCAGGATGTTGTTCTTGTAATACGTGTAGAGAGTGGGTGCAATCGTGTACTGCTTCTTTTGGTTCTTCCCCGTCAATTCCATGTTCTCTTCCCTCAGCATAGCGATCTCTTGCATTAGCTTGTAGCAGTTGGGACACAGTGCCGAATCGCTCCCACCCCCTCTCTTATTGTCATCCTTTGAAGGATCTGACTTGCGCTTGTGCTTGAACATTTGTTGAAGCGAGGGTCAGAATCGTGCGCGGGCGTTTCAGCCGACTCTTTCATTTCGTGCATCACTTTCTGGAAGGCATGGACGTGAGGAACATCGTGTACGTGGTCCTACTGACCGTGATATCCTGCTGGTGGGTGCACCAGTTCAAGCAGTACATTCTGGGTTCGGTGGAGCTGAAGGGCTATGACGCAATCGCGAACTACTCCAAGCAGACGGAGCTGCTGTATCACTCCTTCACGTTGCCCCTTTTCCTCCCTGTCACTCGTTAGGCACAAAACGGTTCCTCTTGACTTCTACCAAACGACGCAATTCGAAAAAGCGGCAAAACCGGAAGTGACGCCGTCCATGTCTCTCGATTCCCACCACGACATCATTCCGGACATGCGAAAAAGCCGGTTTGACGAGTGGGACAGAAACTACGCGTACGATGTCGTGAAACACGAGCCCGTTCCGTTTATCTACAATGACACGGGTGTGCTGTGGGAAGAGAAGATGGGCGTGGATTTCACGAGTGCGTCCTGGTACGAGGACTTTGAGGACATCAAGAGCCACATCTACAAGAACATTACCAAGTGCGCTGTAGCTATTCCTTCTGATGTGTAGAGATATGAAGAGCGAGCTGAACAAGTTCTGGAAGGAGTAGCTGTGCAAGGAGGCGTCTAGCGTAGGTCGAACGGGTACAGTCGCATTATGCACACCAAGAACTACGCGTTCGTGTCCAACGCCTGTATGAATGTGCGAAACGGGAAGGTGACGCTGTACATGAAGTCCGACCTGACCGTGAACAAGATCGTCACGGAGTACAAGTGGAAGGACTTCTACTGTGATTTCTCTCCCGCCTCTTTATCCTAGTCAACGTGTACGAGGTGAACACGGGAACCATTCCCCGCAATCTCCTCCCTCCCAATCCGCTCGATCTGCTGATCACCCATCCCCGCGCCGTGACAAACGCGTACCAGTTCTTGGAGGGGACGTCGATGCTCGCCTACGTCGCCATGCATCCAAACGACTTCCCCATCGTGGTGCATCATCATCGCCTTCACCGATAGTACAAGAACCTGCTCGTCGTGACGAGCATGAAGGACCAGAACATGAACGAGTGGAATTCCCGCGTTCTGGAACTCCTTCTGCGCATGTTCCCCTCCGACCGCCAACCGCGGTTATTGCACCCCTACACCGACCCGCAGTTCAACAGCCGCAACATCGTGTGCGACCGCATCCTGGTCCCCTTGTCCTCTCCCCCTCACCCACAGACCTTCCTCCGCAACTGGGAGCCGGCGGGCAGTGGCTCCTTCTTAGGCACCCTTCTGGCAGCCGACTGGCTACGGGCGGCGGCCTACACCTACATGAACTTCTACCCGCCGCACTACCGCAACGAGAAGCTGCAGCTGACCATCGTGCGGAGACCCACCTTCCGCCTGGTGCTCAACCACGACAAGCTGATCAAGCGCATCAATCAGATGCTCCTCGACTATGTCGGGAAACGGAGGCGCTGTTACCCCTAGTACACCTACGACGATATCGTTCTGGAGGAGCTGACGGTGAACCAGCGCATCATGCAGCTGACCAAAACCGACGTGTTTTTTGCCGTCCACGGAACGGGTCTGGCGAACATGCTGTTCATGACGAGGGACAGCTACCTCATTGAGGTGTACCCGCCCTTCTGGTACTGGTCGTGCTATCAGCGCTTTGCCAAGGCGATCGGAGTGAAATCGGTGGTGTTCAAGTCGAAGGGCGAGCGAGGCCCCGAGTGCAAGGACGCCGAGGACAAGTCGACGCTCTGCCAGCAGAAGGGAATTCGCGATCGCAGCTGGAACATCAGCATCAACGACGGCATCAAGTACTTGTGGGGGGCTCGCCTGTACGTGATCGAGCACAAGTACCACCGCGACCCGGCCACCATGCGTGATGATTGATTTAGTGTGTACCATTTGTGAACAGAGTGTTTGTGCGTCAAATGTCGGAAAACCATGATTATCAAGCCACCGCGGACCAGCACGTCCAGTGGTTCACAGAATCTTCGCCTTTCGCTTTCATGATTCGCCACTTTCTTTTGCTTGAGCCAGCCTATCTACTCACTCTCCTATGGCCAATGCACTCGTTGTCATCTTCATGGGGTCTCGCCCCGACTACTCTGTTTCCGACAAGATCCAGAACTGCCTGAAGGTTTCTTCTCCTCACTCTGTTGATGGATAGCGTTTTCAAATCAAGTGCGATATTCGCATCGCTTCCGCGCACAAAACCCCCAAACACCTTTTGCAACTCATTGAGGTTTTTCTTCTCCCTCGTATCCACCCTAGAAATACGAGGCGCTGTCCATCCCCAAAGTGTACATCACGGTCACCGGCCGCTCGAATGCCTTAAGCGGCATCACAGACGCGGCGGTGACCACGCCCGTGATCATCTGCCCTCCCTACAGCACCACCTTCAATGGAATTGACATTTTCTCCTCCATCCGCATGCCCAGCGGCGTGTGTCCCATGCTCGTGCAGGACCCGGAGAACGCCGGTCTCGCGGCGGCGAAGATCCTGGCCGTGTATGATGCGACGATCCGCTCAGCCCTCCAGGAGTACCACAAGCGCTCCTTCGACCAGACCACCGTCGACGATGTGATCGTCCACTCGAAGTCGTACTTCGCGACGATCGACGCGGCGCGCGCGAACACGCTGTCGAAGACGAACCTGGAGGGCATCAACACGACGAACCTGTACGTGGGCAAGGTGCGCGACCGCTTCGAGAGCGGCGACAAGGTGGTGCTGATCACGACGGACCGCATGTCGGGCTTCGACCGCGAGCTGTGCACGGTGCCGTTCAAGGGGCAGGTGCTGAACCTGACGTCGGCGTGGTGGTTCAAGCACACGGAGCACATCATCCCGAACCACGTGCTGGCGGTGCCCGACCCGAACGTGACGATCGGTCGCAAGTGCACGCCGTTCCCGATCGAGTTCGTGATGCGCGGGTACATCACGGGCTCGACGTCGACTTCGCTGTGGACGAACTACCAGCAGGGCGTGCGCAAGTACTGCGGCATCGACCTGCCCGAGGGTCTGAAGAAGAACCAGAAGCTGTGGGAGAACCTGATCACGCCGACGACCAAGTCGGACGTGCACGACGAGCGTGGGGTTGTGCGGGTTGTGTGAGGCGTAGTGATTTCGCCCGAGGACGTGGTGAGCCGCGGGTTCATGAGCCAGGAGGACTGGGACTACTGCAGCAGCAAGGCGAAGGAGCTGTTCGCGTTCGGGCAGAAGGTGGCGGACGAGCACGGGCTGATCCTGGTGGACACGAAGTACGAGTTCGGCAAGGACGAGAACGGCGTGATCCGCCTGATCGACGAGATCCACACGCCCGACTCCTCGCGCTACTGGCTGTCTGCGTCGTACGAGGCGCGCTTCGCGGCGGGCGAGAACCCCGAGAACATCGACAAGGAGTTTTTGCGCACGTGGTACCGTTCGCAGTGCGACCCGTACAAGGACGAGGTGCTGCCCGAGGCGCCCGCCGACATGGTGGACGAGCTCTCGCGCCGCTACATCCAGCTCTACGAGCTCATCACCGGCGAGGACTTCCAGTTCCCCGAGTCTTCCAAGAATGCCGCCGACCGCATTCACGACAACGTCATTGCTAATCTCTAATCTGGTTCCTGTTCTGTGAAGCGTGTTTGTTAGTCATTTGTTCGCATCGAGTAGGATGAGCTACCCATCCCATCCCCTCTTCCATGGCACACAGGCACCGAGTCGTCCCGCTTTCCCCAGGGAGAGACAACTGAATGGCGCACCGGCGAGCGGCTCTTCTCAGGAGATGGTGGTATATCCTCTTGGAATCTGAACTGACGTGTGTAGAGCAACAAATCGTGGTGTTTCAACGATTTCGGTTTCAAGAAGGCGTTAGGCGAAGGACAATATGGTACCGATGCGCAGACTGGGTGTAAGGAACAGGAAAGGTGTTTTTGGCGCGCGAGCTCAACTCCAACAAGTTGGTGGCTCTGAAGATTATGTTCCTCAAAAAGTACGCAGAAAACAATATCCTGGACCAGCTGAAGCAGGAAATCGAAGTAGCAGCGTTTGCCTCTCTTTCCCGTAGATTCACTCCCATTTGATCCACAACCGCATCGCTCGTGTGTACGGATCCTTCGTCAACTTGGATCGGGGTTTTGCTTTTACAGTAAAGTGAGGCGTAGTGGGCATTGTGATGGAGTACGCTCCCGAGGGAACGCTGTTCAACCTCATGATTAAGAACAACTGGATGAAGGGTATGCCAATGAAATATGTGCAGCAGGTTGCTAGACAGGTGTATTCGTTGCAGCCTCTTCCTGCAATCATCCGTAGCGCACTGGCGTATTGCCATACACACAACGTGATGCACCGAGACCTAAAACCCGAGAACATCCTCATCTTCAAGAACATCGATGTGCGTCGAATGGGTTGGGTTGATGTGCAGACACGCACCGGCAAGGGCGATTTGGAAGTGAAACTGACGGATTTCGGGTGGTCTTGCATCAAGCAGGACAAGCCGCGATTCACGCTGTGCGGCACGGTGAGCTACATGGCGCCTGAGCAGTCCACGGACAACGGGAAGGGCTACGATGGCTCGGCCGAGACGTGGGCTTGTTGTGATGGTTTCCTCCAATTAATCCTAGTTGGTGTGCTGTTGTACGAATTGGTGGTGGGACTGTCGGAAGAAGAGGAGCGTCGTTGCTTTTGCGGAGACTGAGACGTAGAGGAGAAGGTGGACTTGCTGGCGTTGTCGAAGGACCTGACGAAGAATGATCCGCGTGCTCTGCGCAATATGCGTTTTCGACGAAATGCGAACCCTGAGATATTCGATCTGTGCAGGAAGATCCTGGTGGAGGAAGCAGACAAGCGAATCAAGTTTGAGTCCATCAAGTACCACCCCTTCTTCAACCAGGATTACAGTAACCAGACACGTGCTCCAAAGTGGTGTATTTGTTAAAGAAACACGGAACAAGCGTCTCTCTCATTACAGCACAGCGCATCTTACTTAGCCTTGTCGAGGATGATGCCATCGTACTGCTTCTTGAACCACTCCATCGCCTCCTCGCGGGTCA
>ERZ827156.2015-NODE-2015-length-22127-cov-4.172753_pt1 | contig 22127 bp, 26 predicted proteins | sample MGYA00519919_ERZ827156 | MGnify/ENA primary metagenome ERZ827156 (study PRJEB31778, sample SAMEA3449269) | human gut metagenome | biome: human gut; feature: human-associated habitat; material: faeces | place: United Kingdom | collected 2010/2012 ...
TACGCCATCAAGAAGAAGGACGAGATCGAGCGTGTGGCCAAGGCCAACCGATAAGCGTTGATGCGACCCTGTCGCATCCTCCTGATCGTAGTGGATTCATGTTATTCCCGGTGTTTGTTGGGAAATATGTCCAAAGTGCGAGTTTGCTGGGGAAAGGAGCAGTGGGAGGTGGAGAGGACGGAACTGTCTTCCTTGCAGGCATTAAAAGAGCTTGTTCACGTATTCTTCAAAACGATAAACCATAATGATGTAGAAGTGGACCCGCGTGAAACCCGCTACACAGACCCTGTTCTATCACAACCGTTGCATATCGACCGAGGAGGAGTTCTGCGACGCGATCGAGTCATCAGATCCAGTTCTATATGTGCATTCCCTCCCGCCCATACAGGTGTTTATCAAATTTGGCTGGATTCTCAAGTCTCTGAACGTGTACTCCTTCTATTCCATTCGATACATTATGTACCTCTCCCTCGACGTACGGCTACTCGTATGGCCAGATATAACGCATAGGTGCTGGAGAGCGAGATGAACTGCAGTCTGCAGGAAACGGACCTGCATCTCCTTCTAAAGAACAAAATGCTCATGAACACGGAGGCTACCGTCTATGACTCACACATCGAGAATGGGGACATCCTCGAGATTGTCGTTTCCAGCCATTCGATCATTTCCAAAGTGTTGCAGGCCCAGGTACGAATGAGAAACGACATGGAATACACCGTGGACCCCCAATCCCTCCTCTCTTCTCGGTTGCTCTTCTTGCAGCTGTCAAACGGCGAGTCGTCCCTTCCAACACAGACAGCAATCCAGTACCTAGCATCCGTCGCCTCTGAGAGCAGCGTTCAATCGGCATTGTCGGCACTGCCCGTTTCGCAGTCTCTGACGGAGAATACATTCATCGTTCTTTTGCAGTTGCTTCTGCACAACTATTCCAGTACTCTGTTCATTCCTTCGTCTCTGATGCAATTGCTCTCTGTTCCCCTCTCTCCCATTGGCTGTGAATCTGCTCCACAGGAACAGGATCCGGACTGTGTGATTTCCTACCAAAACATCCATGATGTCGTTTCTCAACTGTCGCTGGAGGAAGTGTTCCATCCATGGGCCTTGTCGTGGGACGCCGCTTCACGGCTTGGTATTACGGACGACACCCTAAACAGCCTGTTGATTTCGTTGTTGGTGATGATCCGTAGATGGAAGAGCCTTGGCTTGGAAAAGGGAGAAACAGTTTCGGTGGGCCAGTTGATCGTGGCGAAGGTAGCATTCAACTATTTCTCTCAGGAGTAGAAGCTCCAAGACACCGCCATTCCGACTCCCTTCCCTTCCAACTACTGGCTGCTCATGCATTGCTCCTGTACAAAGTAGATGCACTTGTTTCCCGCAACAAACACGAAACACAACTCCCATTGTTCCCCTCCACAAGAATGAAGCGCTTATCGGTAGGATTTCTGGTAACGAGCACGAGCAGACGGACCGCCGTACTTCTTGGGCTCCGTGCGACGAGGATCTACACATCAACTTCAAGACCAAAAGCACACCGGAAGCAATGAGGGAACGATCGAAGGAGATCAGCATATCCTTGATCTCGCGCTTGGCCTGCTCATCCACGTCTACGCGTAAAACACCAGCGGAGTGAAGGCCTACACTTCTGGTAGAAAGCCACGATAGCTCTGGAAATAGCCTGGCGAATAGCTACTTCATCACGGCACTCCTAGCAGAACTCACCGTAGATCTGAGCAACGCGACCACCACCCTTCACAGTGATGCGGATGTCAAGATTGGCAAAACGCTCAGCACCGAGCAGCAGCACAGGCTCAATAGCCTTCATTCTCATGCACTCGGGCTGCATCACGTCGATGGGCTGGCCGTTGAGCTTCATGACTCCGTGGCCATACTTGCAGTGAGCAACGGCAATGGCAGTCTTCTACAAGGCGTTAGGAATCAGAATGCACAATTCGTCACAACGCACCTTACGACCGAAAGCCTGAACAGATGGTTTCGCTTCGCTGGACATCGTCTGACTATTACAACGAGAGAGTTTTGGCACAGGAGGATAGAAGGTGGGGTGGTGAGTCGCGATGGGGAAACAGAGAAAGGGTTGTTTTGAACCCCTGGGTGACTGATTTCTCTCTGTGATTTCAGCGTTTCTTCTTCATTCGTTACTTGATTCTTGTTGGATAGGAAGAGAATAAACGTACAGCCGCCTTTTCATGCAGAATGCAATGGAACACCGGATGGAAGCAACGCACTGTTGATGTGAAGAAACAGACATAGTTACGGTCAACAGTCCACAGACGAATGCTGGAATCGTCGGATCCAGAGATGAAGGAGGTGCCATCCGGAGAATACCGCAGGCACAGCACGACTCCATGGTGACCATTGTAGCTGCGATGAATCACATCCGTCTGGTAATCCACCTCATAAATCGTGTTCACATCACTAATCAAGTAGTACGTATGTTCAGAATTCAAGGAACAACCTAGACTTTACACGTCCGAAAGACGATTACTATTCACATGGAAAGGGTAGTCTTTCTTCTTCAGCAACGTCAAATCCCAGGAAAAGAAACGCACGCCGTTGCACGTCGCCACGACGATCACATCTCCGCTCAAACTCACATCCAGAATGATGTCTGTGAGTTGGAGGGAGCGAATCTCGTGTGATGCGTCCAAGAGCCTATTGCTTACCGCAGGGAATGAAGGCAACGATAGTTTTCCTGATATGCCGACGCAGAGGAGAAGAGAGGGAGATTCAGGCAGAGGGCAAAACTGCAAAAAGCCCACTTCTTCTTGGAAGTCGAAGGTATGCACGCGATCGAAGGTGGAAGTGGAATAGATATTTACCTCCTTCGACTTTCCACCAAATGCGACCAATGAAGAATCCTAATGGTGACAGGAGGGGACAATGCGCACCAGGTTGATGCACGCCGCCTTCACAATGTGTTTCTCCGGGAACACGTGCAGCAGTTCGCCCGTCACCGCGTTCCACAGTCTTCCCGAAAAGTCGGCACTTCCCGTCACGACACGAGTGGCGTTCTTGTTGACCTGGGCAGACCACACGGCCCCCTACAGGTGACACCACGTATAGAGACTCACCTCGTGTCCAACAAAAGAGCCCACCCAATTACCAGTCTTCATATCACGAAGCATAGGTGTTTTATCTACGAATCATGGCGACGGAGAGGATTCGGACCTAAACAAGCGCTGACAAAGAAAACCCCATCGGGAGTAGTTTCGCTGCGATTCAGTCCCACAACCGTTCTCGTATGTCCGGGGCACAGAATAGAAGTAGCAGACGACACTTGCTTTGGGATCTTCACAATGACACCAGAGGGAGCAAGCACCTACTGTATCTTGCATCTCCGCGCGGAAAATGAATGAACGAATACAAAAGAAAAAGCAAAGAGTCCTCGCTTTGCCTCAAAGCCTCACCTCGGGCGTTTCATCGCTCGTGCTTTGTGGGAGGGGATAGGGCAAATGAATTGATGGGAGTGGGAACGAGATTGCATGGTGATAGGAATGGAGGATCCACGTGTTTTCCTCATGATCAAAGGGATGCTGTTGTTGTTGTCATTTCCACCTCCTTCATGATGACCATACTATGGTGAAGATAATGCGCCTATTCTCCGCCTCGTGAATCCAATCAGTCAAAAGTCTGAATGGAGGTTCAACACACTGCTGGTAATCCTTCTGAGCGCAGTCCCTATCCATTCCGATGTCCTTTAGCGTGAGACGTTGTGTTTCGTTAACACTCGGAGAATCGGTATTCGTGCTTCTACCTTGATGAACAGTAGCAGGGGGTTATCTTGAAGTAAATGGAGGAAGATTAGAGCTTGATGGTGGAATGGGTTGGTTTGTAAAATGGAGAGGCAAAATGAAAGTGGATTAGCGTGATAGCTCCATACGCAAGTTATTCTGCTGAAAAAAGGGTTCATTCGCATTAGCGTTTTTCATGGAAAGACCTCCTCCATTCGCTCATTATCTTCAGTAGAGGCCACATACGGCGAGATTGCATCAATTCGTTTCTGATGATTCCATTAATCGGCTCATTATTCATGCATTATTCAGTGCATCTTTCAGTGCATCTTTCGTAGCCACCTTCGAGCTGCATTGATGCAAATACCCGTTGTGTTTTGTTAAATGAACACAAACAGAAACACATCCTAGTGTTCCGAAACACACGTGTATGTGTTTTCGCATTCATATAATTCTAATTATGAGATTTCTAGCTATTGTACTGTTACGTCGGGCCTTCTGGATTGGCTCATGCATAGTGGCGCTGGTGCGAACCCAAACGACCTGCGCATCGGATGAAGTGTACGTGAAGTTCACGAAGAAGAGTGGCGCGAACTACGCGAACGAGGAGTCGTACCAAGTGTACTCCGGATCGACCCTGCTCGTGACGAGTCCGACATTCGTCAACAACGGGGAACGCACGGTGGAGAGCTGTCTCACGGCTACGACGAACAACCAGTACACGCTGCTGCTGAAGGATTCCTACGGTGATTCCTGGACGACTGGATCGTGGCTGAAGGCGGAGGGAAAGTACGGCAACGTGGTGTTCCGTGCGATGATGGTTGCCGGCAGCGAGGAGTCCTACACGCTCTCGCTGTACTACCCGATCGACAAGAACGCCGAGTGGAGGATGACGAGCGGAAGCGTCACTGGCGAGTGGACCACCTACGGCTACGCGGACTCCGCCTGGACCGCCGTCACGCTCGGCTCGGTCACCACCTCCACCACGGGCCCCCAGTACTTCCGAAAGACCTTCTCTGGACTGACGGGCATGGCTGCATACGAGATGGACTTCATGTACCTGTACGGCATCGTGGCGTACATCAACGGCGTGGAGGTGTTCCGCGACAACATGGCCAGCGGAGCGGTCTCCGCCTCCTCCGTCGCCACGGGCTCCTACCAGACCCTCGAGTACCACGCAGTGGTGCGTCCGTCTTATGAGGCGGCGAGCGCCCAGTCGGTGCTGGCCGTGGAGCTGCACTTCCTGACGGCGACGACCGCGTCCGCAGTGGACTTCAACGCCTTCGTTGCCCTGATCGCACCCAGCACGACCGACAGCAACTGCTACGTCTACGGCGCGGACTTCACCCTCACCGCCTCGGGTGGCACCAACGTGGCGAACGCCTTCGACTGGGGCAAGAGCTCCTACTACGAGGCCTCCTCCTCGTACCTGCCCGCGACGCTGACGCTCGCACTGAATGGTCCGAATGCGTTATTCAATGCCATCCGCATCTGGCCGGCTGCCGCCACGGGCGCGGCGCCCAAGGCCTTCGCGCTGCAGGGCATGGCCTCCTCCTCCTCGTCCTGGAACGACATCATCACGGCGACATCTGCATCCTACACCTCCTCCACCTACACGACGTTCAGCTCCGTCTTCAGAGGTGATCTGTATAAGAGCTACCGCCTGACCCTGACGAGCGCCGTCTCCTACACGTACATCGATCTGTACGAGGTGCAGTTCATGGTGTGCAACCTGGACATGCCCGCCTCCATCGAGTTCTCTCCCGCCTCCTACTCCTTCTACCGAGCTTTCGAGAAGGTGAAGATCGTTCCGGTGATCACGGACTTCTTTGGATGCACGGTGCAGCCTGCGCTGCCCGCCGGTCTGACGATGAACAACGACTGCTCGGTGACCGGAAGGGCGACTACGACGTCTTCCACGACCACCTACACGGTGTCTGCGGTGATTTCCGGCAATACCTACACGGGCACCTTCTCGCTGCAGATCACGGAGTGCACCAACTCCAAGATCCTGATCACGCGCACCTACGGAACCAACGCCAACTACGAGACCTTCAGCATCACGGACTCGACCACCCAGCAGGTGGTGCTGCAGGTGACAAGCAACTCCGGTCAGCAGAACAATGAGGACTGGGAGTCCTTCCTGTGCGTGAGCAACGCGAAGTACGAGGTGACCGTCGGCTCCACCTCCAGCTACTGGCAGACCACCTCCCACCTGTACGTGTCCTCCTTCCTGGACGACACCAACAAGGAGACCCTCCTGCGCATGCGCTATGATTCCTACCTCGGCCTCACCACCTCGCAACTCTTCAACGCGCAGTACGCACTGCCCGTCGGCTCCTCGTGGTACGTGCACAACGGCGACATTCCCTCCGACTGGACCGGCGCGGACACGTCGTCCTGGACGCAGTACACGCCCGCCACCTTCCCCGCGTCGACCAACCAGATCCAGCTGTACAAGACGACCTTCACCGTGGCCTCGCTGAGCGACGCGGCGGGCTTCGTGCTGTCTCTGAAGTACAAGTACGCGTGTGTGGTGTACATCAACGACGTGGAGGTGTTCCGCAACGGCGTGACGGGCGACCTGACCGCAAGCTCCTACAGCGACAACATCTACACGGAAGTGATGTATCGTCAGGTGTCGCTGCCTCTTCGCACCATGGCGACGGACAGCGCGGCGGCCACCAGCTACCTGACGGAGGGCTCCAACCGCATCGCCGTCGCGCTGATCGCCGCGAACAGCGCGCAGACGACGGCGCAGTTCGACGCGGCGCTGCGCGTGATGGGAGATGCCTCGCTGTCGCGCGTGTTCGACTACACCGTCACCTCCTCCGGCATCTCGGGCAGTCCGTCGTATGTGATGAACCAGTACTACGGCTACAGCATGTCCTCCACCAGCTGCGCGGACAACTCCTTCCAGATCACCTTCGACAACGACCGTCGCGAGTGGGTCTCCTCCGTGATCGTGTACCTGTACTACAACCAGGCCGACCAGCAGCCCAAGCAGTTCGTGCTGCAGGCGCGTAACAGCGGCGACGCCGAGTGGACGACGCTGCGCACGGTGACGGGCATGGCGTGGTCGCAGGTGGGCGAGCACAAGAAGATTTGGGTGGAGAACAACAAGCCCTGGAACCAGTACCGCTTCCAGAACTTCGACACGGGCGATTCTCAAGACTGCTCGTGGAAGCTGAGCACGCTGGACCTGCGCAGCGACGACACGACGGTGACGGTGGGTCAGCTGACCTATGTCTCCACGATCATCTTCAAGGACATCGAGATGGCGGAGGTGTACCCCTCGGAGATGCTGTTCCGCGACTTCACCATCACTCCCGCGCTTCCCGCCGGTGTGTCCATCGATCCCAACACGGGTGTGATCTCTGGCACTGCCTCGGCGGAATCCGCTGCCACGACCTACACCATCTCTGCGAAGACCTTCACGGGCACTGCCGTGTCGGCCACCTTCTCGCTCGCCGTCCAGATCTGCAAGGACACGAAGGGCCTGATCACGCTGGTGGCGCGCCTGGACTCCTGGCCCTCGGAGGGCTCCTACAAGGTGTTCGCCGGCACTGACACGACCGGCACGCCCGTGGCCTCCAACACGGCCTTCACTGTGGCGAGCGGTCTGAACTACGCGGACTTCTGCCTGGACCACAACATCTACACGCTGGTGCTGTACGACTCCCTCAACGATGGCTGGGTGAACCCCGCGGGCTACTACCTGACCGTGGACGTGGGCACGATGATCATCGACGAGGGTCAGATGCCCTCGGGCGTGGCGTCCGTCTCCACTCTCTTCTCCAGCGTGATCCCCTTCCAGATCGACTACGACAGCTGGAAGATCTACAAGGCGGAGGAGGAGATTGCTGAGAACTGGAACGCCGCCAGCTTCGACGATTCGACCTGGACCGTGGCGCGCCCCGACGGCTTCGGCACCTCGGAGGCGACGACGGTGTACATCCGCCACGCCGTGAACGTGCCCGACGTGGACAAGTACTACGTGCTGAACGTGCGCGTGAAGTACGCGGGCGGCATTGTGGCGTACTTCAACGGCAACATGGTGGCGCGCTTCAACCTGGAGGACGACTTCGACGCCTCGTCCGAGTCCATCGCCGTTCACGACGCGACGCTCTTCTCCAAGTTCCACGTGCTCCTGAACATGGTGATGGCCACCTCCGGCTCCAACAACGTGATCGCGTTCGAGGTGCACCGCCCTCTGGGCCAGGCCTCCTCCGAAGCCATCGTGTTCGACGCCACTGGCGTGTTCGGCGTGAACGACTGCTCCGTCGTGGTGGACAGCTACTCCGCCATCACCGGCACGCAGCCGAGCAATTGTGAGCTGGAGGACCTGCTGGACCTGAACCCCACCGTCTACGGCTACCAGCCCAACAGCGTCGGCACCTACCTGGAGTGGACGGTGGAGAACCTGGAGGGCACGCGCTTCAACCAGTTCGGCATCCAGACCTCCTCCACTGTGAGCTCTTACGGCTTCTCGCTCTACGGCCGCTACGAGCCCCGCGAGACCTACACTTCGATGCTGGCGCTTCTCTCCCAGTCCTTCACGACCATGCATCGCTACTCCTTTGACGTCGAGTCGGGTGTGGCCGCCTACAACCAGTTCCGCGTCGAGGTGGACGCTGCTGCCTCCACCAGCGTGAACGTCAACGCGTACATGTTCCTGTACTGCAAGGCCACCGGAACGCTCTGTCCCGCTGTCGGCGCCTACCCCGCCGTGTCGGAGGGCCAGATCTCCCCGGGCTCGTGCGAGCGCGGCTACCGCGGCTACTCGTACAGAGAGTGCGCGAACGGCCAGCTGGGCGAGGTGAAGACGGACAAGTGTGTGATGAAGGTTCCCGACCGTCTGTCGTACGGCTTCAACCGTCTGAGCTTCGTGATCGGTCTGGAGACCTCCAGTGAGCGTCCTCGCTACAGCAACATCATCACCAACTTCTACTTGGATGAGGGCTCCACTCTTCCTTCGGGTCTGACACTGGACCCCACCACCGGCGTGATTTCGGGCAATGCGCAGATCGAGCAGGACGACAGAGCCTATGTGATCTACGGCTCGAACGCGGTGGGCGCCACGTCCACGACGGTGTACATCTCGGTGCGCAAGGGCCGCTGCATGGCGGAGGGCAACTTCGAGACGACGGAGGTGGGCAAGGTGGCGGAGTACGACTGTTCCCTGGCGGGAGCGTACGTGGGTACGCAGAAGCGTGCGTGTGTGCTGGGCACGCGCGACGGTGAGTGGCAGAGGATTAGTGGGTACTGCATGCCCATCTTCATGATCGTGCTGCTGGTTGTGGTGGTGATTGTGATTGTGATGGCGGTCGTGTTCGTTCTGATGCGGTCGCGCAAGACGAAGGCGGTGGGCGGAGTGAAGGGCAAGAGAGTGGCAAAGGCCGCTCCGAAGAAGAATCAGAACAAGAACACGGCGAAAAAGGTGAAGGTGTAGCACGCTTTGTTGCAACAAACAAGCAAAAGCAGACAGCTGTTCGGCACACGCGGCACTGGGATCACATCACGGATGTTCGCCACGCCCGTACACAGTTCGATAAACCGCTCCAGGCCCAGGCCCCAGCCCGCGTGGGGCGTCGAACCGTAGCGACGCAAATCCAGGTACCAGTCCAGAGCCTTCGTGCTGCGGCCCGACGTGTACTCGGGAGACAGCAACCCTCTCTTGAGCATCGTTTCCTTCAGCACGTCGTAGTTTTCTTCTCGCCCGCTGCCTCCGATGATCTCCCGCTAATCGTCACCTCCCTCCGAAACTCCCTCACAAGACGGGGCACCAACAGGTCCATCGCTTCCACGGTGTCGTTCGACGAACGCTTCATGTAAAACGGCTTTATGGCTTCGGGATAGTGAGTGACAAAAACGGGCCGATTCTTGCAGTACACTTCGCACAAGTACTTTTCGTGTTCCGCTTGTAAGTCAATTCCCCATTTGACGGGCATGTCAAACACCAGACCCTTTTTCGACAGGGCCTGAATGGCTTCGGTATAGGTGATATGGCAGTAATTGTCCCGATTTTGGAGCGTCTCTAATCGGTCCACAACGGTCTTGTCAACACGCTGCTGCAAAAACGCCAAATCCTCCTGATTGTGTTCCAACAGATTTCCCGTAGTATTCTTGATCACCCTAGAAATGAAATCGTTGGGATGCCCCCACGTCACCGCCAAATCCATAAGTTCGCCCAAACCTGCGAAACACAATTCGGGTTCGACCATCCAGAATTCACACAGGTGGCGTGTGGTGTTGGAGTTTTCCGCGCGGAAGGTCGGTCCGAAGGTGTACACACGCGACATCGCATGTGCCATCATCTCGGCGTGAAGCTGGCCGGACACCGTGAGATAGGCCTTTGAGTTGAAATAGGAGGTCAGATCGGGTTTGGGGGGTTTGTCGATGGCCACTCTGCAGATGACAGGATGATCACGTCACCAACGAGAACATGTCGCCCGCGCCTTCGCAATCGTTGGAAGTGATAATCGGCGACATGACCTGCACGAAGCCCTGCTGCTGGAAGGAGGAGTGGATGGACTGCATGATGGAATTGCGCATGCGAGTCACGACTCCCTGCATGTTGGTGCGCGGGCGGAGGTGTGGGATTGTGCGGAGGAACTCGGGAGGGTAAAACTGTGAATGATGCGACGCCAATGAAGAAACCTTCTTCTGTAGGGGGTATGTCGTCTGGTCGCAGTCGCCGATGATCTGGTAAGATGCAATGCGCAGCTCCAGCGCATCCTTGTGTCGCTCGGATTGGGGACGCACCAGCTCTCCGTCAATGCAGATGCTGCTTCCGTTGTTTATGTTTGTTGCATGGTCCTTGGGGAGAATGCACTAGTGGGAAGCGAATGGAGACACGACTCACTTGGATGCCATTCACATTGGACCCATCGTTCACCACGATAAAGGAGAAGTCCTTGAACACTCGCTTGCTCCTCACCCAGCCATACACACGCGTTTTCTCTCCTGGCGCTCCCTTCAGTATTTGTTTGATGGGAACATAGTTGAAGGAAGGAGCGGGAAGCGAGAGGGAGCGAGTTAGGAGACTCTAAGGATCATCCGGTCCCGTTTATGAAAACGGTTTGGTGCGCGAAGGGAAGGCGTCTCAAACTCAAAGCGAACATTTGCGAAGGCAATTCTTGCCTCGTGGAATCGCAACCAAAAAGGGGCCTGCTTCTGGAATCCCTTCGACTTCCGCTCTTTCTTAAGGAGTCTTCCCAATGACCCTTTCGCCCGCATTTACTGCACGGATGATGAAGGAGCAGAAGATGTTCTCCTTCAATGCGCCTCCGGGTAGTGGGCACACATTCCGATTTATAGTAGGCGTATTTGTCTGGCCTGTGAAGGACAGCCTGTTTGATTATCATTGCGGTGTGATTTTACATGTGCCTATTGATGTGCAGAAATAACGGGCCCGGAGGACTCTCCCTACGAGGGAGGACTGTTTGAGCTCGAGCTGTCCGTGACAGGCCGCTATCCCTTCGAGCCGCCCAAACTGCGCTTCATCACACCCATCTATCATCCGAATATCGATAGTACAGGAAGGATCTGTCTTGACTTGCTGAAGATGCCTCCCTCTGTTTGCTTCTTTCCTTCTCTTCACATTTAGGGGAATTGGACTCCATCTCTGAATATTTGTGTCCTTCTGACTTCGCTTCGGCTACTATTAGCTGCACCCAATCCCGTAGACCCACTCATGGTGGACATTGTGCTTGCTTCGGGCTGTCGTAATGCCTAGTCTGAAGAATACTTGAAGAACAATGCGCTGTTTCAAAAGAAAGCGAAAGAACACACCGAAAAGTACGCTGTGAAGAGGGAGAATGAGCTGAAACGGAGGGAAGAGGCACCGGAGCCTATAAAGTCAAAGAAAGTGAAAGTGGAGGAAGAGAGTACGGAGAGTGATTCGGAGAGCAGCGAAGCCAGTTGGAGTGATTCGTTTCTGTCATGGGATGTTTGTTTAGCAAGAGTTGCTGTGGAGGGAGGAGAAGGAGAATGGAGAAGAAGGAGACCGAAACAAGTGGTATTGTGTGTAATGGCGTTTGAGAATCATCGGTTAGGAACTCCAGGAACTGCAACTCGTAACTGATCTATTATTGAAGGAATCCAGTGATAGTAGTTGCGATTTGCGGTTATCACTCAATAGTTCGATCTGCGTTACTCGATGCACTTCATCTGAAAGAAGACGACGTTGCAAGCAATCAAAACCAGATTGAGTATAGCAGTTCTCGGTCTGTTGTTTTGGATTCTCAACAAGTCACGTATGATGAGGTACCGCCATTGCTGGGGCTTCACAGTAGTACCCGACATTCGATTGCGCTTATGTCTCCTCCATTCTCTCCTCGTTCCCTTCTACTGAACAGTATGCCTTTCTTTCTGATGCAATGTATAGGCATGCACTCATTGAGCTCTTTATCGTGTTATACGGCCAGTTCCACATCCTTTCCTCTCCCCTCCTGATTCCTTTCTGTGCCTCACTCCATTCGCTTTTCAAGGATTACGAGCTGTTCTATGTGTTTCCAATTACCCCCTTTCACGTCCAGATTGTCTCATTCATCCTCTCTCACCCGTCCTTCCGCGAAAAGTATTTCCTCGGAGACAAACAGTACATTACCACACTTTGCAGACTCTATTTCCAGTCCTCAACAGATCAGGCCTATCAGTGGTTGATCACCGCATTCGTAAACGAAATGTCGTTACTGTGTGGCTATGTGCAATGTGGCTGCATTGTAGTGGATGAGAGAGTGAATGAAGTGTAGTTTCTGATTGCGTCCTTTCAGAGTCGTTCCTATTCATCCTTATCTGAAGTTTCAACCACCACAGAAGATACGATAAGCGACCGGTTGCTGGTGCTTCAGAAGGAATGGAATCGAATGAGCGATGCCATTCGCAGTGAGTTGCCTCACACCGTTGTTGGTCCTCCTCCCGAGTACTATCCTCTGAAGTGTTCCACGTCCTCGGAGATACTAACTCCCCTCTTATGGAAGTCCTTGCGCGATGTACTGCCAAAGCGGATTTTAACCTATTGTGTGAAGCGCCTGTATGCGTCATACGAAGATGGCTATGGACTCATCCCTCTTCTTCGGTCGATTCTTGTATTCTCACTCACGCATAGAAACGCAGGTACAGAAGCGCCTACACTCCTTCTATTCCAAATGGAAGCAAACCGGGACATCTTGATCGTTTACCGCGATGATTGCTGGCAGAATCGAAATGATGGGAAGGGATCGAAGAACACGCTGCTCATGCGATTTTCCAATCACCACTTGTGTGTTTGGAGGGCTGACAGCGAGAGTGCTTGCGAATCGTGGGTGTACATCCGTTCCACGGACGACCGCCTTATGGTTGGCGCGGGAGGCAAGGAGGGCGTGAGCTTGGTCGTGATGGGCGACCTGTACCATGGGAGCAGTCAGCGAAGCGATGTGTTTCGGAACGAGCCTCTGCAACAGACAGAACTGTTCTCCATCCGAAATGCGGAACTCTATTCATTTGTACTATAATACTGAGAATGGGTGCATTCCTGTGTTTGTTTGAGACGCGTGCGTTCTCTGTCTAAATTCACGAAACGATTATTCATCGTGTTATATCCGGAATGGTAATGCCGAATCGCATGCAAGGAATGACATAGAGAATCGAGGAAACTGCGATTCCTTCGAAATAACCGCGAGTAATCGGCTTTTTATCCATCTTTTAGTCTTTGTCGTATACATCTTGTGTCGCTTCGAAGAATCATGCAGAATAATCAATACGTGCGAGATTTTAATTATTTGCATCGATATCAGACTGGAGGGGAACGAGATTGGAGGAAGACAGACTCGTTTAAGAACCCTCGTAGAGTGATTGAAGGCAATGCGAAAAAGCGAGCAGCTAAAAGGAATGCGGTCTACGGTGTTCTCGTCATGATTGCTATCGTTGTGTTCCTTATTGTCTTACTATTGCTGTTGCTTCCTGACCGGTCAGAAAACGCTCGTGTTTGTGTTCCGGGATTCACGGGACCCAATTGTGAGCGAAGTAGTTTCCTTGGGACTTACATTTGGTCCACTACCGAGTTTTACAAACTCGATGACGGGCTCGATCATTGCCAGGGTATTGCGTTCCGCGTGTATGCCCCATTGGCAAAGTCAGTCAGTGTACTAACAAAGCCGAGAAACGGCGTGGAGACGGCTTACAGAATGCTGTATGCTTCCATTTCAGTGTTTTACTTTTAGAAAGCAAGTGAATGGGTACTGGTTTTACAATGTGGGTACAATCGGGACGTATTCTGAGTTTGCGTATCAGATTGAAGGTGAAGACGGTTCAAAGACCATCCGTCTCATCCAGGGAGGCAAGGAAGTGTAGGCATTTCCCGTTGTGTTGATCTTAGTGTTTCAACGATCCGTGGCTGGCGAAACCGCGAGCCCGACGACAACTACCTTCTTACCCTGAAGGATTCCTTGTCGAGAAGTGATTCATTTGCGGATTCGGGATTGTCGAACGTTGTGATGTACAACATGCATGTGGCGTCCTTTGCACGCGGATCGAACCGTAATAGAGGTGGTTTGGGGTGATGAGTAGGATTCGGTACATTCGCATCAGCGATGACGGAGTTGGGGTATCTGAAGGAATTGGGAGTGAACGTGATTCGCGTGATGGGAGTGGCGCCCTCGAAGTGTGATGGCGATGGGATTGATGTGATGTGTTGGAGTAGGTGTTGTGCTTTGAGTGATGTGATGAGTGATGTGATGTGATGAGTGATGAGTGATGTGCTTTATCAGTTATGAGTGATGTGCTTTATCAGTGATGAGTGATGTGATGAGTGATGTGATGATGAGTGATGTGAAAACAGTGATGTGAAAATAGTGATGTGAAAACAGTGATGTGAAAACAGTGATGTACTATCAAATAGTGTGCGACACACAAACAACCACACCACTCACCTCCCCCAGTGAACGCACACACCATCTTCCCCGACGTGATCCACCCCTTCCTCGGCACCTCCGCCGACATCCTCCAGTTCATCCACGCCGCCCACGCCCTCCAGATCCGCGTGATCTGCGACATCGACTTCACCGCCTTCACCGCCGCCTCCAACTACTTCAACTACGATCTCTCCTCCTTCCCCACCGCCTTCGGACCCTTGTTCGAGTCCTCCTCCTCCTTCGCCTACAACAGCCACACCTGCCAGGCAGCCGACCTGGGCGAGGACCACCCGATGAACGTGGTGTTGACCAACATGATCTACCGATACACGTACGTGCTGGGCTTCGACGGACTGTATTGGAAGGGGCTGTTGTGCTTCCGGCTGGACGACCCGCGCTGTGGCGAGGGCATTGGCGAGGATAACGTGATTCACACGAAACTGCTGAAGGAGGCGAAACACCACTTCGATACGGTCAAGTACTGGGTAGGGCCGTGGATTCGAATTTGAGGGGTAGTTTGGGGAGGATGATGACAACGTCCATTTGGCGGGAAATGCTTCGCAGATTCAAAACATTGTGGCCACCGACGAATCTGGAATCGGGTTCGACGGGAAGCGTGATCTTTCTGTGTAGGTGGCATTGGGAGTTTCGTTTCCTTTCTCACGGGATGTAGGTTTCAGTACATCCGCGGTTATTTCCTACAAGCGATGATCGATCAGAAGGGGCTTGTGAAGTTTCTTCAGCAGCGCTCGACATTCCCTCAGAACAATCTCATTTCCATTGAAACTCCCGAGTCGGCGTTTCAGAATCGATTGGTACCGGAAATCGAGGCGATTGTGGGCAATGCGACGAATGCGGTGAAGATTGCGCTGCAGATGGAGATGGTTCTGCTAAGCACTCCAGGCATGATATCCATCACGCAAGGTGAGACATGCATCGCGCATCATGATTCCACTCACTCTTTGTAGGCTTCGAGTATTTCGAATCGGAACCTCTTTCCAACAACGCGCCGTTCCTCTTCTCAAACGATCGGAATTACAGTCCATATCAGCATTTCTCCAACATCGCCTCCAATTACCCCGAATTCGCAACCCTGCAGTTCTTGATCTCCGCGCGCGCTCGCTACAACTGGAATTTCGCGTCATCGAAGGTGATTGTGGATGATGAAGATCGCCACGTCCTCGTGTGGGAAATTGGAAGTGGCAACGAAATGAGGGTCGTCGTGATGAACCTGTCGAAGGAGGATCTGAGTGACGAAGCGTTGAGATGGCGGAAGATTCTAATTGCTAGGATTGTCTTCCCCATTCCCGAGCCGTTCACACAGAAAAACTCCTGGAGCTACAATTTGAACACGGATGACCCTTCAGTTGATCCGCGCAATACGATTATGACAGAACCGGTTGATATTGTGGAGTGCACTCCGAAAGCGAGTCAGAAGTGGGAACTGCGAGTTGGCAGTGAGGAATAGGGAACAATGGTGCCTTTCGCTTTTCATCGGGAGCTATGGTTTGAAAGTTCTGTACCCTGTTATGTAACAACAACTGCTTCTCTTTTGCCTGTATATTATCATTTATATTGCGCGGTGTTTGTTGTCAGGTGATCGGGTTTTGGAGTCTGGAAACTCCTTCTACACTTTTTCTCTTGCTGTACACTCGACATGTCCTACAGACTCCTTGTGAAGAACGCGAAGCAGCTCGTTATGATTACGAAGAACCACGAAAAGATGCTTTGTGGTAAGGCAATGAATGACATTGTTGTTCTCAACGATGCGTATGCGCCTCGGTTAGGAGTGATAGATTAGTTCCATTATCGTGGATAATGACGGCATTATCGCTGCGGTTGGTCCTTCTTCCGAAATCAGCGAGAAATTCAAGGATGCTACCTTTGAGAAGGAGATCGACGCCACGGGTATTCGGTTCCTCCAATTCCTTCACGCCCTTAGGTCGTTGCGTCATTCCCGGACTGGTTGACTGCCATACTCACGTGCTGCTTTTGAACCGCCGTAATGAGTAGCCTGTGTATGCTGGCGATCGTGTTCAGGAGTACCGCATGAAGCTGGAGGGAGCGACCTACATGGATATCCACAAGATCGGAGGCGGCATCGGCTTCACTGTGCGCCACGTTGCTCAGACGTGGTGCTTCCCTTCATTCCTCATTCTTAGTTCGGAGGACGAGCTTCTTGCCCTCACCAAGCCCCGTTTGATGACGATGATGCGCCACGGAACGACATATCCTATTCGTCTTCCTGGAATCCTCCTTCATCATCACGCTTGCTGACTGCAAGAGCGGCTACGGTCTGGTCACTGAGCAGGAGATCAAGCTGCTGAAGGTGCTTCAGCGCGCCAAGAAGGAGGTGCCTCTGGACATCGTGATGAATCTCCTCGCGGCCCACTCCGTGCCGGAGGGCTACACGGCGGACGAGGCGACGGAGATGATCGTGAAGGAGATGATTCCGAAGGTGATTGAGATGAAGAAGGAGGGAAAGCTCGATGTGGAGTTGATCGACATATCCTGCTTCAACGCTCACTGCCACTTCCTTCACCGCAGGCGTTCTGCGAGAAGAACATCTACGAGGTCGCCCAGACGGAGAGAATCATGCTGGAGGGAAAGAAGAATGGACTGGGAATCAACTTCCACGCGGACGAGCTGAGCGCCCTGGGTGGTGCGGAAATGGGTGCGCGCATTGGTGCGCTCGGCATGAGGTAAGTGTGCGTTCCTGTCGCATTTCTTCCATTGTCATCCATCAACCTTATCTCACTTCTTTTAGTCATCTGGAGTGCATTTCCGACAAGGGCATGCGTCTCATGGCGGAACACAAATCCGTCGCAATTCTCCTTCCCACCACGGCCTGGATCATGCATCTTACTCCGCCTCCCGCGCGTAAGATGATCGAGCTGAACATGCCCGTGGCCGTGGCTTCCGACTACAACCCCAACGCCTACTGCATGTCGATGCCCTTCGTGATGAACGTATCTAATGTGTGTCGGCACTCAGCCGTAGTTGTCTTGTATCTTGATGGGCATGACGATGAACGAGGCGCTGGTCGCGGGAACGCTGAATGCGGCGGCCTCGCTGGGTCACAGCGACATGTACGGCTCGCTGGAGGTGGGCAAGTTCGGCGACATGCTGATCTTGGACGCCCCGCAGTGGGAGCACCTGTTCTATCGCATCAGTGACGAGCCCATTCTGAAGGTGATCAAGAAGGGTAAGGTGATTGACTTCTTCCCTGTTTGCAGCAAACACAACACTCCATCGTCAGAACGATCTTTCCCACCTGTTCGTTCTTCTCCATCATCGTGTGCGCCTTCACCACATCATCCAGCGGCATCTACTCGTCACTCCCCATGCTTGAAAGCACAGTCGCGTGGATCAGAGGGCTCAGCTTTCCCGTCTCAATCAGCGGCCACACGCGCTTGTACACCTCCATCGCCACCTCATGCTTAAACTCGAGAGGGCGCGAGCGCAGCGTGGATCCCGTAATGGTGAGGCGCTTCAGCAGAATCGGATTCAAGGAAATGTTCACCTACATCTCATCGCCTCATCGCATCTCCAACACGAGGTCCCTTCAGGAAGCCGATGATCACCATTCTGCCGTCCTCCGCCAGCAGCTTGATGTTCTTCTCCGCGTAGTCGCCGCCGATGAAATCGAGAATCACATCGACGCCTCTGTCGCTCACCTCACAAATCGCACCTTTACCTCTTCTTGGTCTCGGCCTTGATGACCTCGAAGAAGTCCTCCTTGGTGTAATCGATCACCACATCCGCGCCCAGCTTCTTGCAGGCAGCCACCTTCTCAGGTCCCTCGGCCGTCGTGTACACCTTGTTGCCGAAAGCCTTCGCCATCTACGAATCAGGGAGGATGAGAGCGCGAACCTGAATGGCGCTCGTACCGATGCCTGAAGTGCCTCCGTGCACCATGAACGACTCGCCGGGCTTCAGCTGGCCTCTCATGAAGACATTGCTGTAGGCCGTGAAGAAGGACTCGCAAATGGCCGCGGCGTGAATCATGTCCGTATTCTTGGGAACAGGCAGAGCCTATGGTCCCATTTCATCATCCGATCCTACACACATGGCGCTCATGGGCACGTACTCAGCGTAGCCACCGCCGGTCAGAATACCGCAGACCTTATCGCCCACTTTGAAGTCCAGGCAATCCTCCGTCACTGCCACGACCGTTCCAGAGCACTCCAGACCGGGAATGTTGGAAGCACCCTTGGGGGGAGGGTACATGCCCTGTCTCTGACCATTAGGCTCAAACGGGAACGACGCACCTGAATCACATCCGGACGGTTGATGGCAGCAGCAGCGACCTTGATCAACATCTCGCCCTTCTTAGGAGTGGGAACATCGCGCGTGACGACCTTCATCACCTACATCCATGAACCGACTCGCATACGAGACACCTCAGGACCTCCATACTTGGTGATATCGACGCAACGCATGGTCTTGGGGATGGTGGAAAAGCAACGAAGCACGTCTATTCTCATCACACAGCGTGGTGCCCATACTGCAAGGAGTGGAACGGCTCACAAGGCGGCTCAGCATTCTTTCTGTTTGGCGTCCTTCAGCATCTGCCAAAAGAAGTCTTGATTTTGTAAAACAAAGAGGAGAGTCTATTCAATCTTCATGTAGTATGGCTTATTCATACTTTTGCAAATAGGGAAGTTGACAATGGACGAATAGTTCTTGTTCAATTCCCTCTGAAACACAGAGTATACTTCCCGCATCGGCAGCTCCTTGGCGCGAAATGCGGTCAGATAATCCTTCCTAAACTCCGAACTAGCTGTGAGCCGCCATTCTCAAACGCACTCTTCGTGTGGGATATCCATCGCAAACGCCTGCGTTAGGATGTAGAAGTGATAACCCATCGCGCGCAGATGCTCGATCAGCTGCACCTTGTTGTAGCCGTAATTCACAAAGCGCTCGTCGAACAGCGGCGTCTCCGGAGATCGTTTTAAGAGTACATAGCTATAGAATAACGAGGAGGTGGCAATCGAACGGTTCCTGAAAATCAGCAAGCATGCACGTTATTCTCGCAACATGCACCGACGGAGGGAATGCGTACCACTCGGGATGCACATACAACTACCCTTCACCCCTTCTGATGCATCTACGTGAGTCCGAATTCCTGGCTTCCTCGATTCGCAGATGCGAGTAAGGATGCAGGAGGCAAGCTCCTTCTTGTTCTCCGGCATCAGGTTCAGGCCACTGCGTTCAATCCACACATACAGCGCTTACAGATGGACGCATTCCTTAAACGACCAGCATCGCGAGTGCACTCGTCCTCGGCTGAAGAAGAAGATCGGAAGGATCACCGCATTCTTCTTCCCGTACTTCACCTTGTCCGGAAGTGCATTCAACTCTTCATTGACATTCACTACGCTTCAGCGCTCATCCACGTCGCTACGCGTCGGCCACATGTCCATGTCCATAATCATGTAATGACTGGTGCGAACATTGCGGATGGCGAGATTGCGCAGCATGTTCACCGGGAACGTCTTGTATTGCGGATTACGGGGACTGACGAGGTAAATCAGCAGTGTCAGGCGCTTGGGGATGTAGTGCTCGCGAAGGTAATCGATAATCGCCTTCTCCTCCTCCACCTTCCCGTTCACCACAATCAACATCGGACTAGCTGTTAACCTTGGATACTACTCAAACTCGCGCCATCGGTAGAGTAATTGCTGAATGTAGAAGAGACGTGTTTTCCTACGAATGACTCCTTAGTCTGTTCACTCACGTAGTTACCATGATCGCCGTGACGTTAAACTCGCACTTCTCGCAAAACGGCTCTAATCATGCATCATCGCCATCATCACTACCCGAATCGTGAATCGACACCCTCGCAATCTCCTGATTCCCGACAAACTTCCGGAACACCAAACGGCCCGGATTGCGTGTTACCCTCCGAATCGGATACGATCCCATGATGGGACAGCCCTCGCAATACTTGTCGTCCGCCTCCTGCAGACGCATGGAGTTGAACAGACGCTGTTGCTTCGCTGTCAGCCGAGGACGCTTCCCATCATCCGTCGGTGGAGGGAACTGCTCCAAAACCGCGGAAAAGCGTTTCATTCCCCCTCGGACGTCTCTCCCCATCTTGTTCAGCACTTGACGCTCCTCGTTCGCCATCGTGTGAATGAATCGGAATACTGTGAGGTCCGCCTGGTGGTCCTTCGGGAAGTACGTCAGGTTCTTCCCAATCAGAGGGTTCGATTGCGGGGCCGCACCGCCCCTTCCCATGCGATTGCCGAATTTGTACTTGCCCTTTGATGACGCGGTTTCTTTCTTCTTCGGTGCGGGATACTTCTTCTCTAGTTTGGACGCGGATTTGGGCGACACGACGACATCATCCGAATCATCAGTGTCGTCCTCAGCGACGGCCGTCTCTTCACTGTCATTCTCAGCACTATCGATCTCTTCACTATCCGCAATGGCAAACGGATCTGCCAATTCCGAAACCGTGTCGTCCGATACGGTGTCCTCCGCCTGGCGACTGGAAAGTTCATCAGTCTGAGGATCGGAAGGCGCATCGGTTTGTTGGTTGGAAGGCGCATCGGTGTGTTGTTGGGAAGGCGCATCAGTTTGGGGAAGAAGGGACTCCACTACAGAGAGTACCATTTTCTCCCTCTCCATCTCGGTGGGGAGCATCGATTCCACCTTGTGGAGGACTCGATTTGGAACAATCCGCTTTCCATCGGCTCGGTACTCCTGAACTTTTGAGGGAGACCAACTGGATGCAGGGTTGTGCTTTGGAGTGGGGAATAATGGATTCAAACTCTCTACGGTTTAGGCCCCAAAACAGAATGGGAACGGGTTGCCTCCGTACTGTTAAATTGACCTCTCCTTTCGAAAGGGAATATCTACGAGTGATGGCGAGATGTCCAGTGTCACTTCTCCAGAAGCTATTGCAATGCAGCTCTGTAATAGATGAAACGAGTTCTCACTACGGAGTGAATTGCAGAAGGAAACACAACAAAGCAACACAGAACAAGAAAAAGACGCACAACAGCGAGAAGAATGCACAATTGTTATTCTTCCAGTGCATCTTGATACTATGGAATGGCTATCCAATGGTGAAACACAAAAATGAATCGAACCTTGTTTTCATGCCCTAGTGTGATACTACGTTAGTTTACGCTGTAAGCGCAGTGGTGCCCTGCATTGCCGTGTTTGTCAGTCTGATTGATCCACTGTCATTTCTGTACCATAGCAAAGTAGGCGTCGATTGTATGTCGTACCTACATGATGATATGTCGCTCGTCATGCAGATGCTGTTTCCGCCTCATGTCCCAATTAAAAGACCCCATTTTTATCGATAAGGGCACATCGCTTTTTCTCGGTAGTTTGTCCTCTCACTTGACTCATTCCGATTCATAATGGGTAAGTGCTCTTTCTTCTGGTGATTCGCGTTTTCTAAACCCTCTATAGGTATTTGCCGTGATTCTCGTCATAAGCGTCGTTTGACTGGTGGAAAGGTGGT